>DSTMC04003__coassemble_841_pt1 | contig 34932 bp, 34 predicted proteins | sample DSTMC04003__metabat2_low_PE_048 | metagenome-assembled genome bin DSTMC04003
GCTCCTTCGCGGAGGCCAAAGAGAACCATGGCCTGCGCTATGCCCGCATGCTCGGTATTGCGAACATGCGGGAACAGTGCTTCCTGACTGCGGCTGTGCAAAACATCAAGAGGCTGGTAGCATCTTTACGGCGTGTGTGGCTATATATTATCCCCTGCATTTATACACAAATGCAGGGGTTTGTCAATGGTCAGGGGCTGTCCGCTATATGGCGGACGGCCCTTTATGATTATGCGCTCACGGCTACTGAGCCGCGCGTTCACGCTTACCAGGTGGCAAACTCAATGCCGGCGACCATTTCTTCCATGCGCGCGCCATAGCCTTCGGTGGCTTCCTCAGGGAACTGCGCGGTCACGCAAAGGGTGAGCGAATCGCCCGCGATAAAGTAGTAACGGTAGACTACGCCGCCGCTGATGACTTCGACGGTGCTGGCCGATACGCCGCTATCCATGGTAAAGGATTCAATCTCACCCACGGTGGCATCGGCGTCCTCGGTGTAGCTTGCCTCCTGCAGGGACGCTTCCGCGTCGTCCGCCGTCAGCGTAGTGCTGGGCTGTACGGTCAGAGACACATCCGCATTGTCGGCGGGAACATATACGTCGGCGGCAAACTGGGTGCCATCATCCGTCGCCGTAGCGTCATCCGCCGCAGCAGCAGCATCCGTCGCCGCCGCATCATCCGCAGTGGCATCGCCGGTGGCCGCATCGTCGGACGCGGCAGCATCCGTAGCGGTATCGGTCGTTGCATCGGCGGACGTGGCATCGTCCGTGGCGGTGCCGGTCGCAGCATCCTCCGTAGCGGTGTCGGTTACGGCATCGCCGGCGGTATCGGCCGTTGTTTCATCTGTCGCCGTTTCATCTGTCGCCGGATCCGCAGCCGCAGCGTCCTGCAGCGTCCAGCCGTCCGGCAGCCAGATTGTATAGCCGGAAGCGGATGTATAGAGCGTTTCGTTGATCGTCTCGGTCACGCCTTCAACCGTTATATCACGCTGGCGGGTCACCGGGTCCGTCTCCGCAAATGCAGCGCTGCCAAACATAGCCAAGGTCAGGAATAAAGCCAACGTTTTTTTCATGAGTTTCATCCTTTCTTTTTATAATTTATTCTTCACGGGCGCTGAAAAGGCGCTCCGCAAAATGGCCTTTTTACTGCTGCGCCGTGGCGCAGGCTGCGAGCACGCCGTCCACGATCTTTCCGGCAATCATGGCGCTTGCCTCGCCGTGGAGTACCAGGCAATATTGCACGTCGTCCACGAACCAGGTATATACGTCATAACCGCCATTTTCTTCCGTAGCACGGTATGTGACGGAAACGGCGTCTTCCCCCGCGGCGCGCTCTTCCTCAACCGGATCGCTCATTTCCATGAACAGCCCGGAGATGTCATCCTGCGTGCGCGCCGCACGCAGCGTACACTCGAGTTCATCCACGCGGAAGGTTGCTTCGCCAGTCGTTCCATTGATAACGACGTATTCCGCCTCGACATTCTCGGGCGCGGCCACGGGGAAACCCAGTGCGGCTTCAACCTCCGCGGCGCTTGCCATCTCCTGCCTTGGGTTGGGAACCTCCTCCGCCGCCGCCAGGCTGCCAAGCGCCAGCAGCAACGTCAGAAGCAGGGTCAGACGCCTGAATGCGTTTTCCATGCGCATCTCCTCCTTTCTGGGGTACGGGAGCAGTATAGCAGGGATAAGTCGTATGAGCATGGTCTTTCCATGAACAGTTTGTAACGTTTGCCAGGACATTTTTGCGGCATTTACAGGGCAAAACGAAGGTCGCGCCGAAAGGGAACGCGGGCGGGGTTGCCCTCGGCACGGAAAATCCCGCCCCTCCCAAGGTCGTAGATGGCCGACCAGACCGTATCGCGTCCTTCGGCGCGGTTGTACTGGCAGAGGAAACCTCGCTTGCCCGCGAGCAATTCCTGCGCTCCCGCCGCATCCGTGGGCGCGCCTGCGCCCAGCGCGCGCTCGAGCGTTTCATAGCGCCGCCGGGCAAACCAGTCATCCCCGTCCGGCGGCGGGGCGGATGGCAGTCGGCAAAACATGTTCGTAGCACATACCCAGCTCTGTCCCGCTTCCGGGCGGACGGCCGCCAGGCCACGCGCGTCACACTCCACCACGGCAATCTCCCCCGCCGCGTCCGCCAGCGTCAGCGTCTGCGCCGAACCAATGGGAACGCTTTTCAGAAACCCGATCGCTTCGTCTACGCTGGCGCAAGTTTCAAGAATGCAGCGCAACAGCAATCCCGCGTTCATCCCCGGCGCAATCGCGCGGGCAGGCACGCTGGTGAGGCCCACGGCCAGGCCCCGCGCGTTTACGCCGTCCTCCATTTCAATAAAGGCAGTGGTATTGCCGGTAAAGGCATAGCCGCCATCCGCGGGAACGTAGATTGCGTTCAGGTTTCGTCCCTCCATGGCAGTGTAAAAATCGCTGTTGCGCCCTAGCAGTGCGCCCCGCGGCGTTTTAACCGCAAAGCAGGAGCAGGCATGCGCGGGCGGCAAGGCATACATGCTCAAAAGCACGGCGGCAATTTGCTCAAACGCGCAGCCCTGTCCGCCAGCAAGGCCGCGCATCTCCTCCAAGACAGCAGGGAAATACTTTTGATAGACCGGCAGGCAGGCGCCGGCGTAGGCAAGGCGCTCTTTGCTGGGCGCGAGCGGCGTATTCTCAAGGATGAAATGCCCTTCCCGGGCCAGCGACCTCCCCCATTGCAGCCCCATTTCGTAATGCGTTCCCCGCAGATATGCGTGCAGCATAGTTCTCTCTCCTATCCTAAAAAATGCAGATGCCGGCTATTCGACGGGAATCTATCATAATAAAAATTTTATGTCAAGTTAAAAATAAATTTATATTTAAAATTGCCGCGCCGGAAGCGCTTTTCCGCATGGTTTTTGCTTGCCCATCCCCCGCCGCGCGTGCTATAATAACCCTGTATGGAGGAACTTGTTTTATGAGCAGATTGGGCGAAACCATCCGCAGCGCACGGATCCAGGCAAAGATGACAGAAAAGGCGCTGGCCAAAAAATGCGGCATGGCCGAAGGCGTCATCAAGGATATTGAATCCGGCCGCCGCATCGTTTCCGACGGCCAGGCACAGCGTATATTGAAGATCCTCGGTGTGGAAAACCCCGTTTCCGCCGAGTTGGAAGTGGCGCAGGAGCCGGAAGTGCCGTTGCGCCCCCGTCCGCGGCCCTACAAACTGCCCGTCTCCGAACCGGAAACGCGGCAGGAGGGCGACGGCGCGGCCTGGCTGGACGCGCTGGGCGGTGTGGTCAAGCGCGTGCCGGTGACGGACGAGGATTCCACGGTAATCGACCATGTGCTGGTGCCCATCGTGGGCGGCAAAATCGAAGGCGGCGCGCCGGACAAGGTATTTTACTTCCGCTGCCCGGACGACGCCCTGCGCGGCTACCGCATCCACGCTGGCGACCTGCTTTTGTGCGTGCCTACGCAGAAGGTAGAGGACGGGGCCATTTCCCTGTTCCTCCTAAATGGCAAGCGGGCCGCGCGCAAGGCCAACAAGATGGACGGAAACCGCATCCATTTGCAGAGCTACGACCGCGAGTTTGCCTCGCAGACGCTTCCCGCCGCCGAAGCTCGCGTGCTGGCGCGGTGCGTAAAACTGGAACGGAGGCTGTGACATGCGGCTTTACTGCGATTTGCACATCCACTCCTGCCTGTCGCCCTGCGGCGACGAGCTGATGACGCCGAACAACATCGCGGGCATGGCGATGCTCAAGGGGCTGGACGCAATCGCCGTGGCCGACCACAATTCCGCCCGCAACCTGCCGGCGCTGGCCAAGACCTGCGCGGCCATGGGCGTCATGCTTTTACCGGCGATGGAAATCACCACCGCCGAGGAAGCGCATTTGCTCTCGTATTTTCCCACCGTGGAAGCGGCGGTGGATTTTTCCGAGGAAATCCACGCCTTTCTGCCGCCCATTCCCAACCGGCCCGACCTGTTCGGAGCGCAGCAGGTGCTCAACGAAGACGACGAGCAGGTGGGCACAGAGGAGCTTTTGCTGCTCAGCGCGCTATCCCTGTCGCTGGACGAACTGGTAGAGCGCATCAACGCGCGCGGCGGCGCCGCGGTGCCCGCGCACATCAACCGCGGCAACAACGGCCTGCTCAATGTGCTTGGTTTTCTGCCGCCGGGATTGGAGGTGGCCGCTGTGGAGGTGTGGCGGGAGCTTCCCTGCCAGGCGGACGTTTCCCGTCTGCGCGTTCTCAACTCCAGCGACGCGCACTATCTGGAAAACATGTTGGAGCGGGAAATCTCCTATGAGGTTTCCGAGAAGAGCGTGGCATCGCTATTTACATACATCAAAGGCGGCGCGTGTTAGCGCCAGGAGAAAGGCCAGTTTATGATAACATTTGAGGACATCAAAAACAACGAGGAAATCAACGCCTATATCCGCGCCGCGGACAAGGTGATGGACGCCATCGGCTACACAGAGCACTCCTTTGCCCACGTCACCCGCGCCGCTGTGCAAGCCGCGGATATTTTGGAAACGCTGGGCTATTCCGAGCGCACCCGGGAGCTTGCCAAAATTGCCGGTTACATGCACGATATCGGCAACGCCGTCAATCGCCATGAACATGCCCTCACCGGCGCGGTGATGGCCTTCCGCATTCTCGACAACCTGGGCATGCCCGCCGAGGAAATCGCCAAGGTCGTTTCCGCCATCGGCAACCACGACGAGGGCACTGGCGCGCCGGTCAACGAAATTGCCGCCGCCCTCATCCTCGCCGACAAAGGCGATGTGCGCCGCAGCCGCGTGCGCCCGCGGGCTGTGAACGCCGGGGATATCCACGACCGCGTCAATTACGCGGTGGAGTCCTCTTCGCTTGTCATCGGCCCCCGCCGCGATTCGGTGACATTGCAGTTGACCATTGATACCGGCATCTGCGCGGTAATGGACTACTTTGAAATTTTCCTCACCCGCATGCTTCTCTGCCGCCGGGCGGCGGAATTTTTGGGGCTGAAGTTCAAATTGCTCATCAACGATATCACGCTTTTGTGACCCGCGAGGCCATCTAGGGCTGCCATACTTTTCAGCGTTCCTTCCGCACATTGCGGAAGGAATTTTTAAAATGAAACGAAATATTTACTGCAAAAATATAGACGGATTCGTCTATATTTTTTATACTATAAGAAACAGACGAATTCGTCTATATTTTTGCCGGAGGGAGTATTTGCAGATGATTGCCCTTGACGTTTTAAAACTGCTGGTTTCCATTGCGGCGGCCTTTCTGGTCGGCCGGCTGGTGGCGAAGCTCCGCTTGCCCTCAATTCTCGGATGGCTGATTACGGGCATGGTGCTTGGCCCGCATGCGTTTGGATTTATCAGCCAATCCATGCTGGACGCCCGTTGGTTCAACATCGTGGTGCATATTCTGGAATGCACGTTCGGCCTGATGATCGGTACGGAACTGATCTGGAAAACGATGAAAAAGGCGGGCAAGCAGATTGTCGTTACCACAATCACCGAATCGCTGGGCACATTTGTGGTGGTCAGCCTTGTTTTCGGGGTAATCTTCTATTTCAGCGGCGTGCCGGTGTACCTTGCCTTCATGTTCGGCGGCATCGCATTGGCTACGGCGCCCGCTCCCTCGCTTTCCATCGTCAATGATATGAAAACCGCCGGGCCGGTGACCAATACGCTCATCCCCATGGCCGCGCTGGACGACCTGGTGGGCGCGGCGGTATTTTTTACTGTCATCGCCCTGGTAAGCGCCGGCATTTCCACGCAGGGAATTTCCGTCTTCGCAATGCTGTTTTATGTGTTCCTGCCGGTATTTCTGGGCATTATCACCGGTTTTATCACCGGGAAGCTCCTGCGGCTGGTCAAGGGGAAAAAGGCCTCGGTCGCGGTCATGGTTGCCATGCTGCTCCTTTCCTGGGCGATCGGCATGTATCTGAACGAATCGGTACTGCCCATGCCGGTGATCAATTTCATGCTGATTGGCATGTCTTTCTCCACGGTATTTGCCAATATGATTTCCGAGGAACAGCTTTCGGACATCATGGACGTCATGAACCCCGTCATCGGCCTGGCGCTGATTGTGGCCATCCTCAATCTGGGCGCGCCCCTGGATTACCATCTCATCTTCGGGGCAGGCGTTTATACGGCGGTATACATCGTCTCCCGCGCCATTGGCAAATACTCGGGCGCATATATTGGCGCGCGCGCGACTGGCGCGCCAGACACTGTGCGCCGTTATCTGGGCTTTACGCTTTTGCCGCACTCGGGCGTTTCGCTGGTGTTTACCGGCATTGCCGTATCCGTATTGAGCGGGCCCGCCCCGGAGTGCGCCTCGATCATTCAGGGTACCATCGCGGCTGCAGCAGTCATTAATGAAATCATCGCCGTATTCGTCGCCAAGAAGGGATTTGAATGGGCTGGGGAAATCAATAAGCGGGTGGATGCATGAAGCAAGAAGAACGCCGCGAACGACGCATACGGGAAATCTTAAATGCGGCCATGGAGGAATTTGGGGCAAACGGCTATGAAAATGTAACCATGGATAGCCTTTGCGCGCGCCATCATCTTTCCAAAGGCGTTCTATATCATTACTTTTCCAATCGGGACGAGCTGTTTTTACTGTGCGTGGAATCCGTGTTCCGCGATTTGCGCGCGTATCTGGAGCAAAAACTCGCAATGCCGGCCGAACGGGGCGTTGCCAGCTCCATCCGCGATTATTTCTTCTGCCGGGAGGACTTTTTCCGCGCACGGCCGCTGGAGAGAAATGTCTTTGAAAACGCGCTGCTGCATCCTCCAAAACACCTGCGCGAGCGCATTCGCACATTGCGCCGCCCCTTGCAGGAGGTCAACCAGACATTTTTGCGGCGGACAGTTCCGCATCTTCCCCTGCGCCCGGGTCTGGACGCGGCAGAGGCCATACGCTATTTTGAAAGCGTTGAATCCCTGTTTTGGGAACTGTTGGCGGGTTACAGCGCCGACCCTGCCCCACAGGAAGCGGAGCAACTTTGGAATATGATCGTCTTTGGCGTCGCCCGACCCGAAGAAAAATAACGAAGGCCGGAGGGGTTTCCCTCCGGCCACAGGATGTTGACAAAGTCAACAGACTGCCAGAGGGATACAAAAGCCCGCAAGACAAGGAAGCAAACTTGCAGGCAAGGGAGCTTACATGGACGTAAGTGACCGCAGGCTGCTTGTGCAGCTGACGCAGGAAGCAAAAATTGCCCCTGATTTCTCTTTCATCAGGGCAATTTTTGCGTTTGCAGGCTTTGTCAGCGCTCTGAGGCCGGAGGGGGTTCCCCTCCGGCCATTGAAATTGGTATACGGAACATGGCGCGGCGTCCAGCCGGGTTTCGCCTGACCTACATGCCGAAATAGGCGGCAATCTCATCCATGCGCTCCATCTGCTTGACGTGGAAAGGGCAGCGCCGCTCGCAGTGCCCGCAGTGCAGGCAGTCGCCCGCATGGAGGTTCAATTTATGGTAGTGTTCCTTCGCCAGCGCGTCCCCAATGCGGGCCAGGTCGTAATACTTGTTGATAAGCCCTACGTTCAAACTGGCCGGACAGGGCTAGCAGTGGTTGCAATAGACGCAGTTGCCCCAGGCGTTTTGCGGCGTAAATTCGCCGATGACGAAATAATCGCGTTCCTCGCGGGATGCGTCCAGATAGGAAAGCACGCTTTCCAGGTCGTCCATGTTGCGCACGCCGGGCAGCACCGTCATCACCGCCGGGCGGTCGAGGGCGTATTGCAGGCACTGGTTTTTTGTCAGCGCCCGCTGGAAGGGCGATGTACCCGCGTCTAGGAGCTGTCCTCCGCCAAAGGGCTTCATCACCGAAATGCCCACCCCGGCGCGCTCGCAATCCCGGTAAAGGGCGGCGCGGCCTTCCACCTCGCCAATGCCGTATTCGCCCTTCTGGTAGTCGTAAGCGGGGTTGATGCTGAACATGAACATATCAATTTCGCCCGTATCAAGTATGCGGCGGGCGATTTGGGGGTCATGCGAGGAAAAGCCGATATGGCGAACCAGGCCGTCGGCCTTGAGGGCGCGCAAGTAGTCCAGCAGGCCGCCATGGAGCACGGTTTCCAAATCGTCCGGGTCGTCCACGCAGTGCAAAAATCCCATGTCCGCGTATTGCAGGCCGAGCGTCTCCGTCTCCCAGCGGAAAGTGCGGCGGATCGCCTCAAGGTCCCGCGTCCAGCCGTATGTACCGTTTTCGTAGAGCGCGCCGAAGTGCACCTGTAAAAGCGCGTCCCCGCGGCGGCCGCGCAGGGCCGTGGCCACGGCCTCCAGAGAAGCGCCTTCAGCGGCGGCAAGGTCGATGTAATTGACGCCCTTTGCCAGCGCCGCCTCTACCACGGCTACGGCGTTCTCCCCGGCTTCGTGCAGGGAGCTTGTGCCCATGCCGATGACGCCAATCTTCTCTCCACCATGCGGCAGTATTCTGTACTCCATGCTCTTTCCCCCTTCTTAAAATTCTTTCAAAGACCAGCGGCCCGCTCTGCCCCGGCGTCGCGGCGATAGGCCAACGGCGTGGTGTGCAAATACCGCTTGAAGCACTCTGTAAAGTAGCTGGCGCTGGCAAAGCCCACGCAGCGCGCTACCTCCGCCACCGACAGGTTGGGGTTTTGCAGCTGCTCCATGCCTTTTTGCAGGCGGTAACGGGTGAGGTAGCCTCCGGGCGTCTGGCCGGTATGCCGGCGAAAAATGTCGCAGCAGGCGCTGACCGAAAGCCCTCCGGCGGCGGCAATATCGCCAATGGCTATCTTTTCCGAATAGTGCCGCTGCACAAAGCCGAGCATTTGCCGCAGGGCCAGCGAACGCCGGTCCGTCGCCATGGCCAAAGGGCCGGGGGCGGGCATATGGCGCGTGAGCAGGGCGGCGGCTTCAAAGGCCAGGCTCATCACGGAAAGCTCGGCCGCGGGGTCGTCGCCCTCCATGATCTCGCAGGCCGCGCATACGTCGCGCAGAATCGTCTCCTGCCAGCCCGTGGCGGCATTCAACGTCAAACAGGCAATGGCATCGTTGCGCGAAAGCGGACGGACAAAGTTTTCCCGCAGATAAGCGTTTGCCCCCAGCACGGATGGATGCACCAACAGCGAGGAAAACGCGCAGTCCGCGCCCCGCAGGCATTCAAAACTGTGCATATGGCAGGAATTGATGAACAGGCCCTCCCCTTCCCCGATTTCAAAGAATTCGCCGTTGACGGAATAGCGCATGCGGCCCTGGCGCACGGCCAGGAATTCCAAATCTTCATGCCAGTGGCAGAGGACGCGCCCTTTGGAAAAGGCGGACATCCGCTCCCGGCGTGTGAACACCGCAAAGCCGGGACGATTGTACAAAACATGCTCCGAACCGTCGCTCATCACTTCCACAAAAGCCTGCATGGGTCTGCCTCCATTGGTACTTTGCCTACGATTTTTGCTATCCAGTCGGTATTTTCCTTTTTTTGTCAATATATTCCCAAGTATTCTTGAAAAATAATCGCTATATTCCTATTTTATCACATATGTGCAAAAACGGCAAGCTAAAAAATACGCTGCTCTTAACCCCGGCGATACTGAAGCGGTGAAAGGTTCATGCGGCGGCGAAAGACCTTGCCAAAATAGCTGGCGGTGGCAAAGCCACAGGCGGTAGCGATTTCGGTAACGGACAGGTTTGTTTCGCGCAGAAGCGCCGCCGCCCTGCGCAGGCGATAGTCCGTGAGGCTGGAAAGCGGCGTGGTGCCCAATTCCTGTTTGAAGCAGCGGAAGCATTCGCGCTCGCATACGCCCGCCGCCGCCGCAATTTCCGCAGGGGAAATGTCCTCGGCATAGTGCTCGTAAATATAGGCCAGCATCTGCTTCAGGCGTATGTTTTCCGGCCTGAAAACGCCGCGCCGCGCGTCGAGCATAGGCTGCGCCAAGGCGTATATGCCTCGCCATGCCTGCGTGAGCAGGGCGCAGATCTCCAGCTCATATCCCGGCGCCTCCTCTCCAGCGGCAGCGAATGCGCGCGCGTGCAAATCGAGTATGGCACGCTGCGCCGCGTCCGCGCGCGAGAGCGGCAACACGTCAATCTGCACGCATTCTGCCACCGGCAGCACATAACGGCGCATGGCCCGTTCCGACGCGGCCAACATGCCGCGGTCAAATATATGCGTGTGTACGCGCACACCGGCCGCGCCATCCAAGGCGTCGTTGCGGTGCAACACATTGGCGTTGACCAGAATGCCCTCGCCCGGCCTGACGAGGTATTCACCGCGCTGGGTGGAGGTTTTGAGAACGCCCTCGACGCAGACGTTCACCTCCAGCGTCGCATGCCAGTGCCAATCCACGCAGCGGCCCACATAGCGGTCGAACGCACAATCCAGCGCGGTATAGGGGAAATCCGGATCGTAGCCCAGCAGCTTTTCCTGCTGCCGCCCATCCAAAGCCAATTCCGAAGGGTGGTAAATCATATGCCGCCGCCTTTCGTCTGTATTTTACCTTTATTCGTCGCTATATTCGTTGATTACCGCAAAAATATGCGGTATGCTTCCATTGTACCACAGGATGGTATGCAAAACAAGGCCATGGGAGGGATTTGTGTGTTATTTGTCAATGTTCAAAATCCCGACGCGCTTTTCCGCAAGGTCGGCGAGTGCGAGGGAGCGGTTTCTTACCTGGACGGCCAAGGTGCGCGCCGCGACTTCAAGCCGGTGGCCGCACAGATGCTCACCTACGGCGCGCCGCTGCGGCCGCGGGAAATCCCCGCGCTGGAAGTGCTTGCCGAAAACCCGAACGACCAGGCGCGCCTGATGCGCTGCATGATGGACGCGCACTGCTGAAAATCTCACGATGCCAAAAGGAACCGCACGGCGGTTCCTTTAGTCTGTCAAAAAGCCCCAACGCAACACAGCGAAGATAGCTGAATCGCAGGCGGAAGGCACGAAGAGGAAAAAAACAATAAAGGCCATCACCTGTTGAGTATGCTGGTGGTTGCGCTATCGCGCCATTTGCCTTGGATGTACGTTGCGCCATCCAAGCTCTACCAAGTGCGGTTCAAAGTATATCAGATACTTTTTATCGCGACTCATCGAAATTTTTCTCATGCAGTAAGCGGAATAGTATCATGACAAACGGGACAAAGGTTATGACGAAAGCTGCAAGAAAAATATTGCGCACAGATCTCTCTGCCGCAGTGAAATCTTTCAGCGCTGCGTCGGCATTTATGTACTCCGTATCTCCAATAGTGAGTCCTAAAATTTGATTCCTATGCTCAATATACTCAATGCGTATCTCTCTGCCAATGTTACCTTCCAGTTGCGCTTGCAGCTCACGCATAGCGTCCAACGCACTGTCACCCTCTATGCCATAGTTATACGACGGTATGTTGTAGGGCCTTGAGATTTCATATTGTTTTCCACCCATTCGTAACTCGATTTTATATTCGCTTTTGCGCGATTCAAAGGAAACGCTTTCCAATATACCCACCGTGAAAAAATGTTCGCCACTATATCGGTCGATATAATAGTTCGCTACAATAACCCCGAAGATTTCGCAGCATAAAGCCAAACCCAAATAGAGGCATAGCTCCTTGATTGTCACATCCAGTATTTTTTTGTCTCCCCACCCACGTTTTTTCCGCATTTACAAATGCTTTCCTCTCTCCACGTTTAGATTTCGTACACACTGATTTCTCTAAGCATTCCATCAGCGCCACGTATCGTAACAAGGTATGGCTGAGAAGCCGGAAGGGAATTTATAACAGATGATCCCTGGGCACCAGCATGTCTGTGCTCAGCATCTCGATTGCCTGCCGCTGTTCTGTTTCTTCAGCATTTTCTTCACCCGTATCCAGTATATCAGAAATGGCCGCTTGATGCGACCATTTTGGGACAAGCTGAAGAAACCGTGCGACGGTTCCTTCTGGGTATGCTTTGGGACAACTGTTTTCACGGCCGCGCCAGCCGCGCCGACTCTCCGTCGCTGACGATCTCCACCGCGCCGTTGCGGGTGAGCAGCACCTGCGCGCCCGCGGCCTGCAAGGCGTAGACGGTTTCAGCGTCCTCCAGGTCGTCCTGACTGCTGGCGACGACGGCGTACTGCGGCGACACGGCGGCGAAGAAGGCCGCGCTCAGGCGCTCGTAGCGGCCATGATGGGGCACTTTGAGCACGTCGCTGTCCAGATCGCCCTCGTCAAGCAGTTCGGCAAGGCGGGCGTTCTCGGCGTCGCCCGCAAAGAGGAAGCGCACGCCGCCATGGGTAAGGCGCGTGACGAGGGAAAAGTCATTCTCCTCGTCCGAGCCGTAGTCGTCCGCGTTGGCCACGTCGATGGCGAAACCACAGCCGCCGAGCGTGAACTCGACGTTCTCCGTCAGGGCTTCGGCCTCCACCCCCGCCGCAGCGAGCGCCTCGCGGTATTGACGAACCTGTTTGGAATCCTTTTCGTAGCCCGGCTCCAGCACGCGCGCGACCTCTATTTGTTCGAGCACCTTGTCCGCGCCGCCGACGTGGTCTTTGTCAAAGTGGGTGATAATCATCAGGTCAAGGCGCTCGATGCCCCGAGCGCGTATCGCTTCCACGACCGCGTCGCCATCGTCGTTTTCGCCTGCGTCGATGAGCGCCGCCATTTCGCCGTTGTAAAGCAGGATGGCGTCGGCCTTGCCCACGTCCAGGAATACCGCCGTCAGTTCGTCCCCGCCGGTATCCGCGCTTTCGGCGGCGCAGCCGGTCAGGGCAAGGCAGGCAAGCAGCAGCATACAGAGAAGTTTTTTCATGCGCACCTCCCCGGAAATATACGCAGGGCCGGCGGCAAAATGGCCGTCGGCCCCAAAAATATGCCCGCGCGAAACCTTACAATTCCAGCGCCGCGCCCTTGTCGTAGACGGGCTTGAGCGCGCCGTACAGCTCGCAATAGAGGCCGTAGGCGTCCTGATAAGCCTTCTGGTTTTCGCGGATGGGCAGGGTCTCGGTTTCGGGGTGGATGATGGAGGCCGCTTCCTCAAGGCTGCCCCAAACGCCCGCGCCCACGCCAGCAACCAGGATCGCGCCGTAAGCGCCGCCCTCGCCGGAAGCAGACATGGTGTACACCGGCAGATCGAAGATGTCGGCCTGCATCTGCCGCCACAGCGGGGACACCGAGCCGCCGCCGGAGGAATAGACCTTTTCGATGGGCACAAAGCCATCCATCAGGTCTGCGACCTGCTTGAGCGAATAGGTCACGCCCTCCATGACCGCGCGGGTGATGTCGGCGCGGGTGGAGGAAAGCGACAGGCCGTAGAACACGCCGCGCGCGTTCGGGTCCGGATACGGGCAGCGCTCGCCGGACATATAGGGGGCGAACAGCACGCCGTTTGCGCCGGGTTTGGACTGGGCGGCCAAATCGCCCATCAGGTCGTAGACGTTGCCCTTGCCCTGCGCGGCCATTTCCTTCAGGTGCTCGCACAGCGTATCGCGGTACCAGCGGTAGCTGCCGCCCGCCGCCAGCGTGCAGCCGATGGCCTGCCACAGGCCGGGAGCGTTGTTGCAGAACATCTGCAAAGCGCCCTTGGGGTTGTCAAAGTACTTGTCCAGCGCCATGGAGACGTTGCCGGCCGTGCCGATGACCACGCCCACCACGCCGGGCTTGACCAGCCCCGCGCCGGTGGTCTGAATCACCGCGTCGCCGCCGCCGGCATAGACGGGCAGGCCCTCAGGCAGACCCGTTTCCTCGGCGCAGGCGCGGGTGACACGGCCGGCCAGATCGGTCGATTCCAGCACGTCCGGGAAAATGGCCTTGTCAAGTCCGGCCAGGGCGATGAGATCGTCGGCCCACACGCGCTCGCGGGTGTTGAAAAAGCCCGTGCCGGAGGCGTCGGAAGCGTCGATGGCCAGCTCACCGCAAACCTTGAGGCGGATATAGTCCTTCGGGCAGACAAAGCGCCACATCTTCGCAAACAGCTCCGGTTCTTCTTCCTTGAACCAGATCAGCTTGCCGCCGGTGTAGCCAGCCAACATCTGATTATTGGTGTAGGAAAGCAAGCCGGAAAGCCCACCGGCTTTCTCGGTAATCCAGTCGCACTGCTTCTGGGTGCGGCTGTCGCACCAGAGAATGGCCGGACGAATGACGTTCAGGTCCTTATCAAGCGCCACCAGGCCGTGCATCTGCCCGGAAAAGCTCACGCCTGCAATCTGGTCTTTGGGCACGTTGGCCTTGGGCAGGATGACCTTCAGGCCGCGCACCACCGCGTCCCACCAGTCTTCGGGGTTCTGCTCCGCCCAGCCGGGCCGGGGCGTGTAAAGGGGATATTCCTGCGTGGAGGAGGCGAGCACCGCGCCCTGGTCGTCCACCAGGATACACTTCGCGCCGGATGTACCTATGTCCAGACCGATGAGGTATTTGCTTGCCATGTGTTTCATCCTTTCGTCTTTTCGTCGGGTTTTACCTTGATTTTCTTAAAATTGATGCGGTTTTCCGTGCCGCTCAAAAGCCTTTTGATATTGGAGCGGTGGCTGAAAATGGTGACGGCCGCCAGCAGGATGGAATAAATCAGATAGAACCAGAAATCGGGGCTGTCCCGGTAGATGATGCCCGCGGCGATGGGAAAGGCCACGGAAGTGACCAGCGAGGCCACAGACACATAACCCGTCAGCCCGGCCACCAGCACTTCCAGCCCCAAAAGCCCCAGCGCCAGCGCCCAGTTGAGCGCAAAGAGCATGCCTAGCGAAGCCGCCATGCCCTTGCCGCCGCGAAAGCCGTTGAATACCGGCCAGTTGTGGCCGAGCACGGCCATGAAGCCACCCACCAGCAACCCGATATCGCCCGCCAGCCACTTACCCAGCATGGAGGCCGCAAACGATTTGAGCACATCGCCCACCAGCGTCATGGCGCTGGGCAGCCAGCCCAGCGTGCGCAGGACGTTTGTAGTACCCGCGTTGCCGCTGCCATGCTCGCGTATATCCATATGATAGCGTTCGGACACGATGAGGCCCATCGAGATATTCCCCAAGAGGTATCCCACGACGACGATCACCGCATAACGCCAGACCATAGCCATCCCTCCGCATAATTCATAGATGGAAAACCGCTCCGGTCAGTCCTCTTTTTTCGACCGTTCCCGGAGAATAAACCGCAGGGGCGTACCCTCGAAGCCAAACGATTTGCGGAACTGGTTTTCGAGATAACGCTCGTAGGAAAAGTGCATCAGCTCCAGATCGTTGACGAACAGAACGAACGTGGGCGGCTGCACGGCCTGCTGCGTAGCGTAGTAAATCTTCAACCGGCGGCCTGAGGTGGCCGGGGGCTGCAGCGCCGCCTGCGCGTCGGCCATGACGTCGTTCAAAACGCCGGTGGTGACGCGCCGGGTGGCCTCGGCATACACCGAGCGCACCGCGTCCAGCACGCGGTTTGCCCGCTGGCCGGTCTTGGCGGAAATGAACAGCACCGGCGCGTAGGCCATGAACTTGAGCTGTTCGCGCACGTCCTTTACGTACTTTTCCAGCGTGCCCGTTTCCTTTTCCACCGCGTCCCACTTGTTGACGCAGATGACCGCCGCCTTGCCGCACTCGTCAATATAACCGGCGATCTTGGTATCCTGCTCGGTGACGCCCTGGGTGGCGTCAATGAGCAAAAGCGCCACGTCGCAGCGGTCGATGGCCGCCAGGGCGCGCACCACGCTGTAGCGCTCCAGCGACTGCTGTTCGATGGCACGCTTGCGGCGGATGCCGGCGGTGTCGATGATGACGAACGTATCCTCGCCGTTGGTAAAACGGGTGTCGATGGCGTCGCGCGTGGTGCCGGCAATATCGGAAACCATCACGCGCTCCTCGCCCAGCAGGCGGTTGACCAGTGAGCTTTTGCCCACATTGGGCTTGCCCACCACGGCAATGGACACGGCCTTGTCCTCCTCCCCCGCCTCGTCCGGGTCGGGGAACAGGTTGCACAGCGCTTCGAGCAGGTCGCCGAAGTTGAGCAGGTTGACCGAGGAAATGCCGATGGGGTCGCCCATGCCGAGCTGGTAGAAATCATAGATTTCATCCATCATGCGCACGTTGTCGATCTTGTTGACCACCACCATGACCGGCTTGCCGCTCTTGCGGAGCATGTCGGCTACATCCTCGTCGTCGGCGGTCAGGCCCTGGCGGCCGTCCACGAAGAAGAGGATTACGTCGCACGTCTCCACGGCAATCTCCGCCTGGCGGCGCATCTGCGTGAGCAGCGGGTCCTCGCTTCGGGGGTCGATGCCGCCGGTATCAATAAGCGTGAATTTATGGTTCTGCCACTCGCAATCGGCATACACGCGGTCGCGCGTGACGCCAGGAGTGTCTTCGACAATGGCGATGCGCCTGCCCGCCATCTGGTTGAAAAAGGTGGACTTGCCCACGTTTGGGCGGCCCACAATCGCCACTAACGGCCTTGCCATTTGCCCGCCTCCACAATCGCCTGGAGCAGTTCCTCCCCGCTCCGGCCCACCGGGATCACCGGCTTGCCGAGGGCGCGGGAGACTTGCTCCAGCGTCATATCGTCCAAAAAAACATTTTCCCCATCGCGCAGCATGCACACCGTAATCAGCACCGCCGCGCTCTCGTCCCCGCGCAGGCCGCGGATGAGGTCGCCGCCGGTGAGCAGGCCGCTGACCGTTACCGAAGGCCCGAAAAAACCGTTTTCAAGCGGCTTCACGGCCACCGAAACGCCTGCCACTGGATGCCGCGCAAGCATCTGCGCAAAAAACGCCCCCGCCGAAACGCCGCAGGCGAGCGTCACTTTCGTCACGCCCCCCGGCGCTTGCATGGCCCTGGGAAGCTCCGCGTAAGCCTGGGCAAATTCCGTTTCCAGCAGGCGCAGCATGCCCACGCCGTCGTCAATCTGCCCGTAATCTTCGTATTCCTCATCCTCGGGCAGGGGCATGTCCGCGGCGAGATAAAACTCATCCGAGGGGAACACAAAGCGCGTGCCCAGTTCCCCGAGCAACCTATTTCGCCACCGCCCGGCGGTTTCAAGCACCGCGCGCGCTTCCTCTCGCGTATATTTATGCAGCGGGCACAGACCCTCACGATGCCCGGTCAAGCCCACCGGCACCAGCGCAAGCGAACGCGCCGCCGGATACATTCGCGCAAGCGTCCGGATGGTTTCCTCCAGCGCCGCGCCGTCATTCAGGCCCGGGCAGAGCACCGCCTGGGTATGAAACGCAATGCCTCCCGCCGCCAGTTTTTGCAGCTGCCCGGGCAGGCGCGCGCCCCGCGGCGTGCCAAGAATGTGGCTGCGCAGCTGCGGGTCTATGGCATGCACGGAAATATACAGCGGCGAGGCATGGCGGCGAATGATGCGCTCAAGCTCGCGGTCGGAAACGTTGGTGAGGGTAACATAATTGCCCATCATCATGCTCATGCGCCAGTCGTCGTCCTTGACGCGCAGCGAAGGCCGCGCGTTTTGCGGGAGCTGGTCTACAAAGCAGAACAGACAGCGATTGCAGCACAGGCGCGTGGGCGACATCAGCGGCTGGGCAAAGTTTAAGCCCAAGGGCTCGTATTCGTCCTTTTCCACGTCGTACTCCGTCTCCTCGCCATCCCTGCGCAGAAGCAGGCGCACGCGGCTCTCGGCACAGAGCGCCTCGTAGTCCAGAAGATCGACGATGGTTTCGCCGTTGACGGCGACAAGCTCGTCGCCCGCACACACGCCCATCTCCTCCGCCAGGCTGCCCGCATCCACTGAAACGATTCTGTGCGCCATTGTTGCCTCCAAAACTCGCAAACTCCGCCCATTATCATTATGTCCCAAACTGGCGCGTTCGTCAATAGCACAAGGCACGTTTTCCACCAAAAATTGTTGAAAAAGGCGGAATTTAACCATTATATGCTTGCCTTTTTGGCCATAATGCTGTTAGAATAAAGTGCCTTTAATCTCGTGTGAATTTTGTATCTAGGGAGGAATACTATGACGACAAAGTATGTCTATCTTTTCAGCGAGGGTAATGCCACCATGCGCAACCTGCTGGGCGGCAAAGGCGCGAATCTTGCGGAAATGACCGCGCTGGGTATGCCGGTGCCCCAGGGCTTCACAGTCACCACCGAAGCCTGCACCCGCTACTACGACGATGGCAAGACCATCGGCGCAGACATCCAGGAACAGATCGACGCCGCGCTTGCCAAGATCGAACAGATCAACGGCAAGAAGTTTGCTGACCCCAAGAACCCTCTGCTGGTCTCCGTGCGCTCCGGCGCGCGCGCTTCCATGCCCGGCATGATGGACACCATCCTCAACGAAGTGGCCGCGGGCCTGATCGCCGGCAATCCCGATCCGAAATTCGAACGCTTTGTTTACGACTCCTACCGCCGCTTCATCCAGATGTTCTCCGACGTGGTGATGGAGATTCCGAAGAAGACCTTTGAAGTCATCATCGACGAGGTCAAGGAAGCCAAGGGCATCACGGAGGATATCGACCTGGACGTGGACGACATGAAGGAGCTCGTTTCCCGCTTCAAGGCGTATTACCACGAGCAAAAAGGCACCGATTTCCCCACCGATCCCAAGGAACAGCTCATGGAAGCGGTCAAGGCCGTGTTCCGTTCCTGGGACAATCCCCGCGCCAACGTCTATCGCCGCATGAACGACATCCCCTACAGCTGGGGCACCGCCGTCAACGTGCAGCCAATGGTGTTCGGCAACCTGAATGAGAATTCCGGCACCGGCGTCGCCTTCACCCGCGACCCCGCCACCGGCGAAAAGGCTCTGTTTGGCGAGTACCTCATCAATGCCCAGGGCGAAGACGTTGTGGCCGGCGTGCGCACGCCCAGCCCCATCGCCAAATTGAAGGAGGACATGCCCGAGGTTTACGAGCAGTTCCAGAGCATCGCGCATAACCTCGAAAACCATTACCGCGACATGCAAGATATGGAGTTCACCATTGAGAACGGCAAGCTCTACATGCTGCAAACCCGCAACGGCAAGCGCACCGCCGCCGCCGCCCTGAAGATCGCCGTCGATCTGGTGGACGAGGGTATGATTACCGAAGAAGAGGCCGTTCTGCGCGTCGAACCCAAACAGCTGGACAGCCTGCTGCACCCGATGTTCGACCCCAAAGCTCTGAAGGCCGCCAAGGTCATCGGCTCTGGTCTGGCCGCCTCTCCGGGCGCCGCCTGCGGTCAGGTGGTATTCACCGCCGAGGACGCTACCAAGTGGGCTGAGAAGGGCCACAAGGTCATCCTCGTCCGTCTGGAGACCTCTCCGGAAGACATCGAGGGCATGGTTTCCTCGCAGGGCATCCTCACCGTGCGCGGCGGCATGACCTCTCACGCGGCTGTGGTTGCCCGCGGCATGGGCACCTGCTGCGTTTCCGGCTGCTCGGAAATCAAGATGCGTGAAGGCTGCTTCGAGCTGGGCGGCAAAACCTATGCCGAGGGCGACTGGATCTCCCTGGACGGCTCCACCGGCAAGATTTATGGCGAAGCCATCCCCACCGTCGAAGCTACTATCTCCGGCGATTTCGGCCGCTTCATGGCTTGGGCAGACGCGGCCCGCAAGCTGACCATCCGTACCAACGCCGACAACCCGCGCGACGCGGCGCAGGCTGTGAAGTTCGGCGCGGAGGGCATCGGCCTGTGCCGCACCGAGCACATGTTCTTCGAGGGCGACCGCATCCGCGCCATGCGCGAGATGATCGTGGCCAAGACCGTCGAGTCCCGCAAGATGGCCCTGAACAAGCTGCTGCCCTATCAGCAGAGCGACTTCGAGGCCATGTACCGCGTGCTCGAAGGCCGTCCGATGACCGTGCGTTACCTTGACCCGCCGCTCCACGAGTTCCTGCCCACCCGCGAGGAGGATATCGCGGATCTGGCCAAGGAAATGAAGATTTCCGTGGACGAGCTGAAGGAAACCGTCGATAGCCTGCACGAGTTCAACCCGATGATGGGCCATCGCGGCTGCCGTCTGGCCGTCACGTACCCCTGCATCGCCGAGATGCAGACCCGCGCCGTCATCAGCGCCGCCATCAATGTCAGCCGCGAGCATCCCGAGTACAACATCACGCCTGAGATCATGATCCCGCTGGTCGGCGAGGCCCGCGAGTTGAAGTATGTCAAGGACGTGGTTGTGAAGGTCGCCGACGAGCTGATCGCCGAGTCCGGCCTGGATATGAAGTACCACATCGGCACGATGATCGAGATCCCGCGCGCCGCTGTCACCGCCGACGAGATCGCCAAGGAAGCCGAGTTCTTCTCCTTCGGCACCAACGATCTGACGCAGATGACCTTCGGTTTCAGCCGCGACGACGCCGCCAAGTTCCTCGGCGCGTACTATGAGAATAAGATCTACGAGTTCGATCCCTTCGCCAAGCTGGACCAGGTGGGCGTTGGCCGTCTGATTGAGATGGCCGTGACTCTGGGCCGCAAGACCCGTCCGGACATCAAGCTGGGCATCTGTGGCGAGCATGGCGGCGACCCGTCGTCCATCGAGTTCTGCCACAAGCTGGGCCTGAACTACGTTTCCTGCTCTCCGTTCCGCGTGCCGATCGCCCGCCTTGCCGCCGCACAGGCCGCGATCAACGAAAAGAACGCGAAGTAAGGCATTGCTGCAGCCGCCCCCATCTGTGGGGCGGCTCTTTTGCGCGCAAAAACGGCGCAGGACCTGCCTTCCCACGCCGCGTCACGCATCAGGATTGCGCCTATTTTCCAGCTGCAGCCGCCCCATACGCGGCCTGCTCGCTGGTGTAAAGCCCTCGTATTTCCAGCTGGTCAATCAGCTCCGAACGGCTCATATCCATGACGGCCGGCATACGGGGAGACGAAAACAGTTGAACATCCGGGCGCGGGCCGTTTGGCAGTACGGCGGCGCAGCATGGACGGCGCCCGGTTTCCCCATGCCCCGCGCAACCCTACGCCCGTCCCACGGCCTGTCATGGATGTTCGTGCGGTCTCAGGACGGAATTCTGTCTCTCCGGCGCTGTCTTTTTTGCAGAAATAGATACAATCCGGTAAGCAACCGTTCCGATGTGACGCCGGGGCGGTTGCCAGTGTCTCTTATGGAAATCATACCTTGGGAACATCGTCTTTCAATGGACTGGCATCCAGTTTTTGAGCAAAGAATTTATCCATATCTGTATCATAAACCGCGCCCAGGAACGAATTGCCGCTGACTTCAAATACCGTTGTATTATCAGACATGGCGCAAAGTGTTATTTTATAATGCCCATCACCAATGCGTTTGCTGAGAATCGTTAAATAATACTGTCCTTCAATACATTCAAATCTGTATTCCCATAAATCATAGATATTTTTCCTGCTTAAAAAGCCCAGAACATTGGCCATATCCCATTTCGTTTTGTATTTTCTTCTGTAAACAGGTTCACATGTATGCATGGTTTCCCTCCCTGCATATCTTTGCATTTACAAAACTACACCTCCGCCACCACCGCCGCGAAGGCAATGGCCTTGCTGTCCAGATCGGCGATGACGATGATGAAGGGGCGGTTCACCTTCATCTCCACAAACTCCGGTTCTTCCTCGGGCATGGCGGCTCCGCACATCCACAGCGCCGTCACTGCCGCCGCGCTGGTGCCTTTTTCGTCCACGTCAATGCGTACGTTTTGAATGACGTTGCTGATATAGAGCGGTGCGTTTGCGCACATCGCGGAAAAGTCCGCGTCTGCACCGGTAGCAATCTGCATTCCCTGCGCCTTCAGGCCGTCCATCAGCGAACCGCCATAGGAGAGGGAAAATTTGGGCAGGGAGAGATGCACCTCGGAATCGTAATTCATGTCCGCAAAGTAGGCCGTGCCTTCGCGCGCCAGGGCTTCCAGCGCTGCCGGGACGCCACCCACCTCGGGCAGAATCACATACATGGCAAGCGTCGTGCCCTCGTAGGGCAGGCAGGCGAGCTGCGCGCCGTCGCGTTCGCCATAGAGGAAATCGCTTTCGGCGTACATAAAGTCTGCCTCCGTCTCACCTTCCGGGGCGAAAAAAGCGCCTGAATAGGTATCCTCCTCCAAAAACTGCTGCTCCCACTTCGCTTCCAGCGACAGGGCGTTGACCAGGCACAGCGCCATGTCCAGCGGCAGCGGGTTTTCCAGCAGCTTGTCGATCAGGCTATTGGTGTTTTCCCGCGCCCAGGCGTTGATGGTTTCCACATCTTCATCCAGCGGGAACCATTCCGCGTCCACGCGCGCTTTGTACTCCGGCAGAATTTCCACGCCCGGGGCAACGAAAGCGGCGTTGGCGTATTGCAGCCCGGGCGCAACCGCGTCAGCGCCCTCCCAGGCATAGCTATCCGCATAGCGCGCGTTGGCCAACAGCGCCTCCAGGTTGATTTCATCCCCGGCCAGCAGCGCGTCCAACTCCGCCCGCGTCTCCCCTGCCGCGCCCTCACGCGCCAGCGAAAGCGCCATTTGCAAGCTCAGAGGCGATATGGCCGCATTCTGCGTGCCGTCGGTCATGCCCGCAAGCAGCCTCAACCCCAGCAGGTTCCCAGAAGCCTCCGCCAAGCCCGCGCCCGTCAGCAACAGCAATGCCAGAAGCGCGCACAAAATCCTTTTCATCCGTATCCCTCCCTAGACTTCCGCCACCACCGCCGCAAAAGCGATGATGCCGCCATCTTCTCCGCCGATGACGATGATGAAGGGGCGGTTGACGTTCATTTCCACGCTTTCAGCCGTCTCGCCGTATCCGAAATAGGCTTCTATCACCAACACTGTGGCCGCCGCTGCGCTGGTGCCTTCTTCGTCCACATCAATACGCACATTTTGGATCACATCGTCGATATAGAGCCGCCCGTCCGCGCACATGGCAGAAAAATCCGCGCCCCTTCTAGCAGCGATGTCCAACCCCTGCGCCTTGAGTCCCTCCATGAGCGACCCATCGTATGAAAGGGAAAACTTCGGCAGCGTCAGATGAACTTCCGGACCGGCAGTCATATCCGAAAAATAACCCATGCTTTCGTTGGCGAGCGTCTCCAGCGTTTGGGACACGCCGCCTGCCTCGGGCAGAATGACATACATCGCAAGCGGCATGCCTGCATAGGGCAGGCGGACGATTTGCGCGCCGTCGCGTTCGCCGTAGCGGAAAGTGTGCTCAATATACATGAAGTCGGTTTCTATTTCTCCGTTCGGAGAAAAGAACACGCCTTGCGAAGTGTCATCCTGCGAAAACGGCTCGGCCCATCCCGCTTCCAGCGACAGGGCGTTGACCAGGCACAGCGCTGTTTCCGGCGGCAATGGGCCTTCCAGCAGCTTGTCAATCAGGCCGTTGGTGTTCTTCCGCACCCAAGCGTTGATAACTTCCACATCTTCATCCAACGGGAACCATTCCGCGTCCACGCGTGCCTTATACTCCGGCAAAATTTCAAACTCCTGCTTGACAAATCCGGCGTTGGCATATCGAAGCCCCGGCCCGGTCTGGCCATCATCCATTCCCGTGTATGCATCATTGGCCAACAGCGTCTCCAGGTTGATCGCATCCCCGGCCAGCAGCGCGTCCAGTTCCGCGCGCGTTTCCCCCACCGCGCCCTCGCGTGCCAGCGAAAGCGCCATTTGCAAACTCAGAGGCGATATGGCCGCATTCTGCGTGCCATCGGTCATGCCTGCAAGCAGCCTCAACCCCAGCAGGTTCCCGGAAGCCTCCGCGAATCCTGCGCCCATCAGAAACAGCAGCGCCAAAAGCGCGCACAGTATGCGTCTCATATCCCTTCCTCCCATTCTTTGTAAATATTGGATATATATTGGACGCTTTTTGCCACTGTCCGGTTCCCCTTGCGCTTTGGGGAAAAATGGCGTATACTTGTATCGGTTCATCCGTTGCGCAGGTGAAGGGAAGCCGGTGAAAGACCGGCGCAGCCCCCGCTGCTGTAAGGCGGATTCCGTGCCGGTATGCCACTGTCCACAGGATGGGAAGGCGGCGCGGGAGACGATGCCGAGCCAGAAAACCTGCCCGCGCGCTTCCCGCGGATGGATACATTTGCTTCGCGGCGGAGGGCCGCGAGAAGGAGGAACCCCATGAATCGCAAACTCTTATCCCTGTTGACCGTGCTTGCGCTGCTGTTTGTGCCGCTGGGCCTGGCGGAAGAAAGCTCCGTGGGCATTGTCGGCGGCGCAGACGGCCCCACGGAAATCTACGTCACCGGCGAATGGACGGACGGCCTTGGCCGCGCGGTGGAAATCCCCGAAACGGTGGAAAGCGTAGTGTCGCTCACCGCCGCGAACACCGAGATTCTCTACGCGCTGGGCGCGGGCGATTTGCTGGTGGGCGCGGACGCTTACAGCGACTACCCCGAGGAGGCCAACGCCCTGCCCCGCATGGGAGACTATTCCGGCCCGAATGTGGAATTGATTGCTTCTTCCGGGGCGGACGTGGTCTTTGCCTCTACGACCTTGCAGCTGGATGCGGTGGAGCAGATGGAAGCGCTGGGGCTGAACGTGGTGTGCGTGGAGCCAACGAACCTTGCGGAGCTGTATGAGGGCATCGCCCTGATTGCCGCGGTGGTGGGCGCGGATGCCGCGCCGCTGCTGGCGGAAATGGATGCTTCCCTTGCCGAAAGCGCCGCCATCGTGCCCGAGGACATGGAACCGGTCAGCGTTTACTTCGCCCTTTCCTTCGGCGAATACGGCGATTACAGCGCCGGCCCCGGCACGTTTATCGACGAGCTGATTGCCATGGCGGGCGGCGAAAACGTGGCCGGGGATTCCGAATACGCCTGGCCGATGTACAGCCTGGAAGGCATCGTCGCCGCCGACCCGGACGTCATTCTCCTTTCCGACTATGGCGACGGCACAACGGTAGACCAGTTCTGCGCGCTGGACGGCTATGGCGAACTGCGCGCCGTACAGGAAGGCCATGTCTACGCCCTGACGGACGACCTGATCAGCCGTCCCGGCCCGCGCATTGCCGAGGGCTTTGCGCAGGTGGTAGACGCGCTGGCGGACGCGGGCGCGTATGACTGAGCTATATGGGAAAAAGGAGGCTGCAAACATGCGGCCTCCTTTTTTTGCAAAATACAAAGACAAGCGGTTTGATCGCTACGGTACGTCAAGGCGTAAGGGTGCATACGCCTTCCCTCTGTCCGCGTTTTTCGCGTCGGTCACGATTCCAGGGTTACCGGCTCCAGCGTCAGCGTAATGGTGGGGAACTCCGCGTCCTCGGGCGCAGAAACTGGAGTTAAAGCGTACCAGGGAAGCGCCTCGCTTTCCTTGCTTTCGTCTGTCGCCACGTCGGGCGGGGCAAGCGCGATCTCCAGCGTCACCGCCTCGTCGCCAAGCGGGACAGTATATCCATCGTGCGTACACATATCGCAATGATACCAATTCGCCTCGTCCGTACTACTTCTTCTGCCAGTGCTTACCGTCAACGGCTCTCCGTTCAGGCGAACTTCGTATCGAAGGTCAAAAACCCAGTCCTTCCTCACCTCCAGCCCCGTCTTGGAACGCACCAGCCATTCGGCCCGCGCTTCAAAGGGGCTGAACTCTGCCCGTATGAATTCGATGTCGTAGTATTCCGTCGACACTGTGGGCAGTTCTGTGGCGCGCATGGCCACGACTTCGCCGATGGGCAGTTCGACAGGAAAGGTTACCTCGCAAATATCGACGATCTCAAAGTAGCCCATATCGGCATACAGCTCCACCAAATCCTTGTGAGGATTGGTGTACAATGTATCGCCGTCAATGAAATCCTCCTGGGTCGTAATCGAGATACCGCCGTCCTCCATCGGCTCCCAATAGAGGTAGGAGACGGGCGTAACGCACTCCCCGGAGCGGACGAGCAGATTGCCGGTATGCTCCACGCCGGGCTCAAGCGCACAGTCCGGTGCGCCGGGATCGACAACCTCCACCAGCGGACGCACAAAATACCCCACAATCGTAGCATTGAATGGACGCGAGGGAGTCACGCCGTCAAAGCCCGCAGCTTCATAGCCCGTACAGCACGCGGCGTCTTCCCCACCCACCGGCACATACCAGCTTGTTCCCTCGTACCATGATATCACCGGCCCGACGTCATTATCAAGCACGCCCGTGGCAAACAAAAGCGGCTCGTCCCCCGTTGTTTCCGCCTCCCAAGTCATCCGCAATTCCCGGCCGTCAAAGGTATACTCCAGCACGGTGAAGGTGTTTTCGCCCTCTCCGCTGGCCTGGCCGACCGGCACGGACAAGCCGCCCGTTGCCATTGCCGTTCCTGAAAGCGCCAACACCAGGAACGCCGCCACGATTGTACAAAAGCGCCGTTTCTTCAAAAGGCTTCCTCCCTTATTGCGAAAAAATCAGGGCATATTATCGCGCCAACTTCACCGGTTCCAGGGTGAGGGTCATGGTGGGGAATTCCGTGCCTTCGGGGATGCGGGCGTCGGTACCCTTGCCGCGCATGAGATTGCCGGCGCGCGGGGTAATCTCCACAATCGTGGGCAGCTCCGCCAGAGGGTTTCCCCAAGCCTCGCACTCATAATACTTCATATCCGGACTGCCGCCTCCGCCTCGGTCCAGCGGAATCTCCTTCCCGTTTACGCATATGGCGTAATCCAAATCGTATACCCAATCCTCGTCAAATGGCAGGCCGGTTTGGGAATACACGCGCCATAAAATCTCCGTCCCGGCGGCGTTGAATTCAGCTTTGGTAAATTCCATGCGGTAATCATCGGTTTCAAACACGTTCTGCCCAACGATTCGGGTGGACGCAATGGTTTCAACGTCTGGCACGATGGTGAAGGAAACTTCAAACGACTCTATTATATCATAATAGTTCAGCGACGCATAGTATTCAATTTGGTTCATCCCCTCCGGAATTTCTTCCTCACTATCCCGCGCCTCATGAAGCGCCGCCGGAGTTGCCAGCCAACAGGCGCCGTCCAAATGCTCCAGCAAAATCATGGGGCCTGTGCGCGTCTTTTCCAGCTCATGGTCATCCTCCGCAAAAACAGGCGCAAGCGGACGAAGGAAATATGCCTGCATCGTCACGGTAAACGGCTCAACCGGCGCATCGCCGGCAAATTCGCCAACGGTATACCCCGCCCAAATCGTGCCATACTCGCCGCCCAGGGCGGCATATTCGTTCAGGTATAAACTCCTCAAATCCCCGTGCTGAAGCAATTCCTGCTCCGTACCGGCGCTGAGCTTGCTGGCCGTGAACAGCACCAGTTCGTCCCCCGCCGTGCGCGCCTCCCATTCCACGTGCAGCTCGCGGCCGTCAAAGAGGTATTCCTTGACGGTGAATGTGTTCTCCCCATCCCCGTAGCTCTCGCCCACCGGTGCGGCCAGCTTTTGCGCCATCTCCCCCGGCTCGCCATCCGGGAACAACCTGTCCAAGATCCCAAAGGCGTTCGTGGCCGCCAACGCCGCGCCCGCCAGCGCCAACGCCAGAATCGCCGCCAGCACTGCGCTCCACCGCAGTTTCCGCTTCACAACTGCTCCTCCTTCCCCTGCAAGCCGGCCGCGCACACAGCGCGCGTCCTCCTCCGTCCATGTCAGCGCGGAAAGGCGCGCTTCCAGCTCTTTGCGAAATTCACGCATCGAAATACCACCCCTTCAGCGCCTTTTCCAGCTTTTTGCGTGCCCGTGCAAGCCGCGAACGCACCGTTGCGGGGGGCACGCTCAGGGCGCGGGCGATTTCCTCCTGGGAAAACCCCTGATAGTAGTGCAGGATGACCGCCTCGCGGTACTTCTGCGGCAGGGAAAGCACCGCGCGCAGCGGTTCACCGTCCCGCTGCTCCATCTCGCAGGCGGGCTCGGGCAAATCGTCCAGCGAGCATCCGGCGCGGCGGCGCAGCCATGCGCCCCTTCGCATATCCCGGCAGGTATGGACGGCGATGCTGAAAAGCCATGCCCGTTCGGTTTCCCCTGCGCGCAATGTGTCCAGCGCCCGCCACGCCTTCAAAAACGCCTCCTGCGCCGCGTCGTGGGCCAAATCCGCATCGCGCAGGCAGACATAGCACAGCCGCACAAGCTGGCTTCCATACGCGCGCATCAGCCGTTCCAATTCCCGCGCGCGCTCTGCGTCGTTCATCTTCCCGCCTCCTTTACCTGTTATACGTAAAAAGCGCCCAAAACGTTGCAATTTGGGGAAAAATAAAATTGCTTTTTTTCTCAAATAACGCTATACTGGAAAAAAGGAGGGATTTTCATGAACCTGAAGGAGAATTTGACGGGTTTGGAACACGTAGGTATCCCCACCGCAGACTTGGATAAGACCATCGCCTTTTACGAAAGCCTCGGCTTTGCGGCCATTTTGCGCACCAATATACCCAATGGCGGCAAGGTGGCCTTTTTGCAGCTTGGCAATGTGGTCATCGAGACTTACGAAAGCGCGGACGCGGCGGGCAGGCCCGGCGCCATCGACCACCTTGCCCTAAAGGCACGCGATATCGAGGCTGCTTTTGCCAGCGTGCAGGCGCTGGGATACGAATTGGCGAGCGACGGCATTGAATTTTTGCCCTTCTGGGAAAAGGGCGTGCGCTTTTTCACCTTCTACGGCCCCAACCGCGAAAAGATAGAATTCAGCCAAATCCAGTAAGCGCAACGGATGCTTTGGGTCCATCGCGCCTTTATAACCAAAACTTCGCACAGCCTTTCTTGACAATTTTGCAAGTTTGCTCTATAATACTTGCAAATCCAATGGCAAGGAGGGCGTTTTATATGCACAATCCGTACTGCATGCGTTGCGCGGCGACGCACGCCGCCACTCCCGCTATTGCTTTCGCCCAGTTTCGATTTAGCTGGGGCGAGCTTTGCTGTACCTATTATTATAACAATATTTCTTCTATTTCCCGGAAAAATCATTGGCCGGACTGCTAGGGTATTTTGCAGGATACTTGAAGGCGGCTCCCATGATTTTGCCGGGGAGCCGTCTTTCTTGTATAGACAAACAACGCATGAAAGGGAGCGGACAACAATGAAGAAGGTTCTCACGCTGGTTCTGGCACTCGCACTTACCCTGGGCTGCGCGCTTGGCGCGTCGGCCGAGGAGGAAACCTATACCATCGGCATCTGCCAGCTGGTGCAGCACGACGCGCTCGACGCCGCCACGCAGGGCTTTATGGACGCGGTGACCGAGGCCATGGGCGACCGGGTGACGTTTGACGTGCAGAATGCCTCCGGCGACAGCAACACCTGCGCCACCATCGTCAACAGCTTTGTCTCCCAGGGCGTAGACCTGATTATGGCCAACGCCACGGCCGCGGTACAGGCCGCCGCCACCGCCACCTATGACATCCCGATTCTGGGTACCTCCGTCACCGAATACGGCGTGGCGCTGGATATCCCGGACTTTGACGGCGTGACCGGCTACAACGTGTCCGGCACCAGCGACCTGGCGCCCCTGGACGAGCAGGCCGCCATGCTGATGGAGCTGTTCCCCGACGCGCAGACCGTGGGCATGCTCTACTGCTCCGCCGAGCCGAACTCCGTGTACCAGGTGCAGGTAGTCACCGAGACGCTTGAGGCCGCCGGCATCGAGTGCGAGGACTTCGCCTTCTCCGATTCCAACGACTTGGCCGCCGTCGCCAGCGCCGCCTGCGAATACAGCGACGTAATCTACGTGCCCACCGACAACACCGCCGCTTCCTCCACCGGCATCATTGACGGCGTGTGCCGCCCGGCGGGCGTGCCGGTCATTGCCGGCGAGGAGGGCATCTGTTCCGGCTGCGGCGTGGCTACGCTGTCCATCAGCTACTATGACCTGGGCGTCGCCACCGGCGAAATGGCCGTGCGCATCCTCGACGGCGGCGAGGACATCACCACCATGCCCATCGAGTACGCGCCCACGTTCACCAAGAAGTACAACCCCGAAATCTGCGAGGAGCTGGGCGTGGAGATTCCCGACGATTACGTAGCCATCGGCTAAAAAACGCTTGAGCGTCCGGGCGGTTCATGCCGTCCGGACGCATCCATGCATAAAGAGGAGAGGGAGCGCATGACGATTGCAAGCCTGCTGGCGACCATGCCGGGCGCGATCGCCCAAGGGCTGATCTGGGGCATCATGGCCATCGGCGTATACATAACCTACAAAGTGCTTGATATCGCGGATTTGACCGTGGACGGCTCGATCTGCACCGGCGGCGCGGTGTGCATCATGCTGATGCGCGCGAACTTCCCCCTGCCCGCAGCGATGCTAATCGCGGTGCTGGCGGGCATGGCGGCCGGGCTGGTGACGGGCCTTTTCCACACACTGATGGGCATTCCCGCCATCCTGGCGGGCATCCTCACCCAGCTTTCACTCTATTCCATCAACTTAAAGATCATGGGCAAGGCCAATCAGGCCATCAACGCCCGCAATTACGACGTGCTGGTGAGCATGCAGAAGTTGCGGAACGTGCCCGTTTACGAAAACACCATACTGATTGTGGCTATTTTCGTGGTCGTGCTGATCGCGTTTCTATACTGGTTTTTCGGCACAGAGCTGGGCTGCTCGCTGCGCGCCACGGGCTGTAACCCGAACATGAGCCGCGCGCAGGGCATCAACACGGGCTTTAACAAGGTGCTGGGGCTGGTGATTTCCAACGGCATCGTGGCGCTTTCGGGTGCGCTGCTGGCGCAGTATCAGGGCTTTGCCGACGTGCAGATGGGCCGCGGCGCCATCGTCATCGGCCTGGCGGCGGTCATCATCGGCGAAGCGCTGTTTTCGCGCATCTTCCGCAACTTCGCGCTGCGGCTTTTGAGCGTGGTGTTCGGCGGCATCATCTACTACATCGTCTACCAGACGGTCATCTGGCTGGGATTGGATACCGACCTTCTGAAGATGCTCTCGGCGCTGGTGGTGGCGGTATTCCTGGCGGTGCCCTATTGGAAAGGCCGCTATTTCGCGCGCGGCAAGGGAGGGAAGACGCATGCTTGAGCTTCGCAACCTGCACAAGACCTTTAATCCCGGCACGGTCAACGCCAAGAAGGCGCTGGACGGGCTGGAGCTGACGCTCAAAGAGGGCGACTTTGTCACCGTCATCGGCGGCAACGGCGCGGGCAAGAGCACCATGCTCAACGCCATCGCCGGGGTTTGGCGGCCGGACGAGGGGCAAATCATCATCGACGGCCAGGACGTGACCGGCATGGCCGAATACAAGCGGGCGCGTTTCCTCGGGCGCGTGTTCCAGGACCCGATGATGGGCACCGCCGCGGACATGGGCATCGAGGAAAACCTCGCCCTCGCCAACCGCCGCGGGCAAAGGCGCGGCCTGCGATGGGGTATCCGCCCCGCCGAACGGGAACAGTACCGCGCGCTTTTGCACGAATTGGGGCTGGGGCTGGAGGACCGCCTTACCAGCAAGGTGGGTCTGCTCTCCGGCGGCCAGCGGCAGGCGCTGACGCTGCTCATGGCAACGCTCAAAAAGCCCAAGCTGCTCTTGCTGGACGAGCACACCGCCGCTCTCGACCCCAAGACTGCCGGGCGCGTGCTGGAGCTGACCGAGCGCGTGGTCAGCCGCGACCACTTGACCACGCTGATGGTGACGCACAACATGCGCGACGCCATACAGCACGGCAACCGGCTGGTGATGATGTACGAAGGCCGCGTAATCCTCGACATCGCTGGCGAAGCCAAGCAAAGGCTGACCGTGGAGGAGCTTCTGGAAAAGTTCTCCGCCGCCAGCGGCAGTCAGTTCGCCAACGACCGGGCCCTGCTTTCGTAAGAGAGGCAAAGCGCCCCGCTCCCCTGCATTGCTGCGGGGGCGGGGCGCTTTTTACGGCCCGGTTGGCCATAAATTGAAACCGTTCGCCGCGGCCTGAACTGTTGTCGGGACAGGCGGAGCAATGGGAAAACCGGTAGCCTTGGGGCGCGCCTGGCACAGGGAGACGCGGGCCGCATGGACGTCGATACGAATGGTCTTGATTTTTTAAAAGCAATTTTTTCGTGACTTGTCAGCGCTTTCAAACGCCGTTTGCGACGTTTCCCGCCTGCTTTCCCCCTTGCACACCGTACAGATAATGCCGCATGTCCCCGGCGTAATAGCGCGCCATGAATTCCCTTTCCCGGCGCATGCCGATGCCCTCCGCCACGCGAATGGAGGGCAGATTGTCCGTGCGGATGATGGAAAAGACCTTTTCCGCGCCCAACGTTTCGAACGCATAGTCCCGGCAGGCGCGCGCGGCCTCGCGGGCATAGCCCCGATGCCAGTATTTCCACTTGAGCAGATAGCCCACTTCGAGAACTTCCGCACCCTCGCAGGGCTGCATGATCAATCCCGCCTGGCCCACCACCGCGCCGCTGTCCTTTTCCACCGCCGCCCAGAGGCCGAAGCCGAGGACGGCATAACGCCTTTGCTGGCGCTCATACCAGGCGAGCACGTCCGCGTCGCTGAAATCATGCCCGTAGGCATACATAACGCGCCTGTCCTGCAATATCTCCTTCAGGTCGGGGATGTCCCCTTCCACAAGCTCGCGCAGAAACAGGCGCTCGGTTTGTAAAATCACTTTCATGGCTAATTGCCGCACTCGATGCTGATCTCGTTGAATATCTTCAGGATATCGTCCATGCGCACATTCTGCTTTTCCTCCCCGGCCTTGTCCAGCACGATGCCGCCCTGGTGCATCATCAGCAGGCGGTCACCATATTCGAGGGCATAGCGCAGGTTGTGCGTGACCATCAGGGCGGTGAGCTTCTTTTCGCGCACGATGCGGTTGGTCAGCTCCATAATGATCTCGGCGGTCTTGGGGTCGAGGGCGGCGGTATGTTCGTCGAGAATCAAAAACTCTATCGGCGTCATCGACGACATAATCAGCGAAAGCGCCTGCCTCTGGCCGCCGGAAAGGCTGCCCACTTTGGAGGAAAGCATGTTCTCCAGGCCCAGGCCCAGCGGGCGCAAAAGCTCCTTGTACGCTTCCACGCGGCGGCGGTCGGTGCCGGGACGCAGGTTATATGGCTTGCCCTTGTTGTCGGCCAGAGCCATGTTTTCCAGAATGGTCATCGAACCGCAGGTGCCCATGGCCGGGTTCTGGTAGACGCGGCCCATGCGCCGGGCGCGGCGGTGTTCGCTTTCGCGCACGATATCCTTGCCGCCGAGCAGTATGCTGCCCGAATCCGCGGGGATAGAGCCGCAGAGTATATTGAGCATGCTGGTTTTGCCTGAGCCGTTCGAGCCGACCACGGAGACAAACTGCCCCTCCGGCACGGAAAGATTGAAATTCTCAAACAGGCAGATTTCCTGCACAGTGCCGGGGTTGTAGACCTTGCAGATGTTGCGCAATTCAAGCATGCTTCTTCCCTCCCTTGCGCAAAAGTCCCGCCGCGAGGATGAGGAGGAACAAAACGGCGGTGATGAGCTTCAAATCGCTGGCGCCCATGCCGCAGGCAATGGCCAGGGACACGCACATGCGGTATACAATCGCACCGGCGATGGCCGCCGTGGTGCCCTTGACAAAGGAAACGCGGCGGAAGATGTTCATGCCGATGATGACGCTGGCCAACGCCAGCACCATGGAACCCGTGCCCATGGACACCTCGAACATGCGCTGGTGCTGACAGAGCACCGCGCCTGAGAGCGCCGCGAAGGCATTGGCAATCATCAGGCCGACAATCTTCACCCGCCCCTTGTCGCAGGCCAGCGCCGTCACCACGCGCTCATTATCGCCCACGGCGCGCAAAAGGTAGCCCGCGCGTGTCTTGAGAAACAGGTCGAGCAGGATTTTCATCACCAGCACCACCAGGATGATAATCACCAGCGTGCTGTAATCCCCGACAATGCCGCCGAGGAAATCCGCGAGGGCATTGTTCTGAAACAGGGTCACATCCTGACGACCGATGGTCGCCAGCGACTTGCCCCCGGAAATCTTCAAATTGATGGAGTAGAGCGCCGTGGAGACGATGATGCCGGAAAACAAATCGCGCACCTTGAGCTTGACGTGGATAAGCCCCGTACACAGCCCGGCCACCGCGCCGCCCGCCACCGCCGCCAGCAGCGCCAGCATCGGGCTTTGCCCGGCGGCAATCATCATCGTGGAAATGACGCCGCCCAGCGGGAAGGTGCCGTCCACAGACAGGTCGGGGAAATCAAGGATTGTATAGGTAATCAAAACGCCCATCGCCAGCAGGGCGTAAATCAACCCCTGTTCCAGGGTGCTGGGCAGGGCGTTTACAAAATTCGTCAGCACGGTATCCCATCCTTCCGTCGTGTTTTCCGGGCGGCTTGCGGCCGCGTCCGACGCAGGGCGCGCCCGCAGGCCGCCCGGCCCGGAGAAATCCAGGCCGGGCGCCCCATCTTATTCGGCCATGTCAGTGGCGCGCGCCATCAGTTCTTCGGGGATGGTCACGCCCAAAGCCTCGCAGGCGGCGGTGTTGACGTAGAGTGCGCTTTCCTCAATCGTCTCATAGGGGATGTCGGCAGCGTTGGCTTCGCCCTTGAGCACGCGGGCGGCCATGCGGCCAGTCTGCATACCCAGCGCCACGTAGTCCAGGCCCTCGGCGGCCACGCAACCCAACGTCACCTGCTCGATCTCGCTGCCAAACACCGGGATGCCCGCGGCGTCGGTCTCATCGAGCACCACTTCGAGGTACTGCACCACCGTGTTGTCGGTGAGCATGGTCAGGCAATCCACCTGCGGCAGAAGCTGGGGCACGGCCAGGGCGATGTCCGCACCGCTGGTGACGCCGCTTTCCACGATGGTGAAGCCGTAATCGCCAGCCAACTCCTTGTAGGTTTCCAGCTGCACAAGGCTGTTGGTCTCGCCCACGGTGTAGAGGATGCCAATGTTTTCAGCCTCGGGCAACATGGCGCGGATGGTTGCAAGCTGCTGGGCCACGGGCAGTTCGTCGCTGGTGCCGGTGACGTTGCCGCCATCGGTCAGGCCGGCTTCTTCCGGCGCGGAAACGGCGGTATAAATCACGGGAATGGCGTCCTCGGCGGCGTTGTAGGCGCACACGGCCATCGGCGTGGCAATGGCGCAAATCAGGTCGTAGCCGTTGGCCACGAAGTTCGATGCAATCGTCGTCGCCATGCTGGTGTCGGCCTGGGCGTTCTGGTATTCGACGGTAAGATTCTCGCCTTCGACGATGCCTTCCTCGGCAAGACCAGCCAGGAAGCCTTCGCGGCAGTTGTCCAAAGAGCCGTGCTCGGCGAACTGGGCGATGC
>DSTMC04003__coassemble_850_pt1 | contig 34533 bp, 32 predicted proteins | sample DSTMC04003__metabat2_low_PE_048 | metagenome-assembled genome bin DSTMC04003
AAGGGGATCACTCGTTGTCCGCGCCCTTCTTCTCGCCGATGGAGAGCAGGGCGTTTAAGATGATTCCGAAGATGGCCGCGCCCGCAATGCAGGGCACATCCAGGCCAAAGAAGGGAATATTGCCGCCAAAGGCGTAGTTGCCGCCAATGCCGATGACCATGATCGAGGCAATCACGGCAATGTTCTTGCTGGAGAACATGTCCACCTTCTTGTCGATCATGATGGCCATGCCCTGCGCGGCAATCGCGCCGAACAGGTAGATTTCCAAACCGCCGATGACCGCCAGAGGAATGCCGTAAATCACGCGGATGAGCGGGGTGAACATGGAAATAATCATCGCAAACACCGCCGCCACCGCCAGCACGGACACGGAGAAGATCTTCGTAATGGCCATGGTGCTGATGTTTTCGCCGTAATTGGTGCCAGCCGGGCCGCCGATTACGCCGGAAACCATGTCGCACAGGCCGTCGCCAATCAGGTTGCGGCCCAGCAGGTCAATCATGTTGCGCTCCTTGCCGCTCTTTTTGCGCGCCAGGTCGTTTACATAAATATCCAGCTGGTACATATGCGCCGTGGATTCGGGAATGGTGGCAATGGCAATGGGCATAATCGCCGCCACCGCCGCCCAGGAAGCCTTGGGGAAAGTGAAGGCCGGCAGCGCAAAAATGGAGCCGTCGCCCAGCCGCCAGCTCGAGGCCGCCAGCGCCTCGGCGGGCATTTCGCGGAACAGGTTCAAATCCTGGCCGCCAAACAGGATCAGCAGGCCCGCCGCCGCGCAGCCCACCGCCGCGCCCAGCAGAAGCGGAATCTGCCCCAGGAAGCCCTTCAGATAGCGGGAAAAGAGGATGGTGGAAATCAGCGTAATCAGGGAAATGACCCACACCCAGCTCGTGCCCGTCGCGCCCGCCGCGCCTGCCACCGGGGCGGCGTCGGAAAGGGCGTTGCCAGCCAGCGTCAGGCCGATAATCATCGCCACCGGGCCGGTAATGGAGGCGGGCAGTATCTTCTCCACGGCGCGGCGGCCGCAGAAGCGCACAATCAGGCCCGCCGCAATGGATACCAGGCCCGACAGCACAATGCCAAACTGCGCCTGCGAAATCAGCGCCGCCGGCAGGATGCCCGTGGCCTCAAACTGGGCGATCTGCTCGGCGGTGCCCTCGGCCGCCACCATGCTGGAAATCGCCGTCAGATAGGCAAAGCTGGAGCCGTAATACAGGGGTATCTTTTTGCCCGTGATGAGGATGAAAAACAACGTCGCCAGGCCGCTGGCAAAAATGGTTGTCGATACCTGGAAGCCGGTGATGAGCGCCACCGTTACCGTGGCGGGGAACATGACGATCACCTGTTGCAGGGCGTACAAAATCAGTTTGCCAACTGGGGGCCGTTCCTCCGGCAAGTAGCCAACGGAAGCATCGAGTTTTTGATCCATCGGTGATGCGCCTTCTTTCTTATTTTATGGCCCGCCGGCTGGCGACGGGCACACAAACGCGCACCGGGCGGCATTCTGCCCCACGGCGCGGTTTCGTCTATTAAACCACATCCGCCCCCTGTTTGTCAAATAAATTCCACACTTTCGCCATTATTTTACATCCGTGGCGGCCCGCATCGCCGTTATACCCACCGGTTTGGCACCGCCCTGTAGGGCATGGCCCCGGCAGCGCGCCAATTGGCCGCCGCACGCGCCATTTCCCCGGTATGCCGCCCATGCGCCTTGCTGGAAGTTTCAAGCGTAGCGATCAGCTCTCCCACCCCCGCCCAGGCAAGGGGGCAATATGCAAAAAAGCCGGGCGGAATGCCCGCCCGGATGAAAGCCCCGCCGGGGCTGCCCGCCTATTCCTGCGCCTTGGCGCCGTCCACCTCCGGCAGGCCGGCCACGCTGGTGAGCAGCGACAGAACCCCGGCCAACAGGGAGGCGCTTGCCACCATGCGCCAATCCACCTCCGCGAACGCCGCGCCGGTGCCAATGGTGGCCACCGCCGTCTGCGCCACGGTCTTGAGCGCGCGCACACCCGCCGCGCGCAGCCACTTGAGCAATTTTTCCTTCATTTTTCTTCCCTCCTGTTTTTCAAGTCCCGTATGTCGTGTTCGGCCTCCACCATGCGCCCCTCCAGCTTGTACGTCCGTTCCACAAGGTTGTTGTGCTTGGAAACCTTCGTCTCCAGCTGGTCGATTCGGTACAGCGTCAGGTTGGTCTGCCGGCGCTGGGCAATCAGCGAACCCAGCAGCGACAGCCCACCGGTAATCAGCGCGACTATGATCGTCTCGCTCATGCCGTTTCCACCGCCTTTGCATACTTGCCGCTGATCCAGCGGATTTCCCCGCCCACCAGCACCGGAACCCACTTATCCGGGTTGGCATTGACGTATTTTTCGCCATTCCTCGCCAGGCCCGCCTTGGGATATTGCGTGCCGGGGCCGGTGCGGATGTAGGCGTCGCCGCCGGAAACCACGACGTTGCCCGCGCTTGCGGGCCTGTCCTCCGCTTCCTCATCCTTGCCGTCGTCCACCTCCAGCGCTTCCAGCGCCTTCAGGCTGTCCGGCCCGAACTCGCCGTCCACGGCAATCCCCGCGTCCTTTTGCAGCGCGCGCACCGCCCCCGCCGTGTTGGGGCCGTACTCGCCGTCAATCTCCCCGGGGTCGTAGCCCGCCGCCTTGAGCCGCTGCTGCAATTCCTCCACGTCCGCGCCATAGTCGCCATCGCGCAGAATGCGCCCGCCCAGTTCCCAATCTCCGTCTTCTTCGCCGTCAAACAAATCGCCGTCATTGAGCACAACCACCGTGTGTCCCTTGCTGCGCGTGCAGAGGATGTCCCCGCGCGCAAGCATCCGTCCGCCCTTGCAGTGCGCGCTGTCGGTGTATTTCACAAATTCTCCCAGCCCCATAATCAGCCGGGGCAGCGTGCCCGTATACCAGTCCGGCACGGCGCTGGCGTCCAGGCCGTTTTCATTGAAGCCGTAGGCCACGCACACCCGCACCAGCCGCGCGCAGTCCGTCTCGCAGGGCGAAGTTGCCCGCGCGGGGTCATACCCCTTGCCCTTGATCTGGTTCCACAAGGTCTGGTTCTGCAACTGGTCGTAGCCAATGTTGCGGTTGGCAATCGCCCGCTCCATCGCCAGGGCGATATCCTCCCGCACGGCGGGGCTCTTTGCCCGGAACACGTACCATTCCTTCGCGTGGTCGTAGTACGCCTGCCTGCGCAGTTCCCGGCCAGATTGGTTCCCGGCCTGTCCGCCGCTCGCCTTGCCGCGCTCGTCTATGCTCGCGCCGCCTATGTATACCGTTGCCATGTAAATTCCTCCCATTCTGTGTGTATATGGCAAAGGGCGCCGAATCGCCCGTTACCCCGCCGTTTTCGTGTACAGCAGCCGGATATATGCCGTCCCCGCGCCGTCCGACACAACCAGGATTGTATTGTTGTACGGCCTCGGCTGCGCCATGAACTGCCGGTCGCCATTGCCCGCCACATAGCCGTGCGGCACGGAAATATAATCTCCGCTGTAAATCAAGAACGACGCCGATTGATCTATCCATACAGTGGCCATGTTCGAGAAATCGAAAGGATGTTCTACGGAATTGTAGCCGTCGCCGGTGTTGTACTGCACCATGCGCGAGTATATTTTCTTGCCATTCAGCCACACATTTCCTGTGTCCACCTCATCCGTAGAATATTTTACGGTGCTACCCTCTATGCCCGCATAAAAGCGCGCCGGGTAGGCGCACTCAAACAGCGGCGCTTCCTCCGTCCCGGACGAATACATGCCCACCGCCACGCCATAGCCGCTCCCCGCCAGATGGAAGTTCACCGCCGCCCGCGCCAGGATGGTTTCGCGGGAGCCGGAATCGTATCCATCGGTAAACACGGCGCGGAATACGAACCCGCCGCTCGCCGGGAACGTATCCGCAAGCGTAATTTCCGCCCCGGCGGCGGTGAGCGCCTGCGCGGCGGGCACCGTCACGCTGTCCTCCGGGGCAAACGCGCCCGCTTCCCGCGCGCGCCAGCGCACCGTCAACAAAAGCCCCGCGTCCTGCGCGTTTGCCCCTTCCGCCAGCGCGCAGCGCACGTTCAGCTTCACCTGCGCGCTGTCCTCATTGGGCGTGCGTGCCACGTCCAGCGCCGTCACCGCCGGGCGGTAGCGCATGTCCAGCGCGTTTACCTCCAGCTTTACCGGTTCCAGCCACATGCCCATGTCCGGCAGTATGGCCCCTACCGCGCTGGCGCAATAGATGTGTAGGTACGGCTGGCACGTGCGCCCGTTTCCAAAGTCCTGGCCGCACATCGTACAGGGGATCGTGTGCGTGCGCGTCTCCCCAACGGCCACATACGCGGCGACCCCCTCCGGCGCGAACACGCGGTAGGGCGACATGTCCTCCGGCCGTTGCGCGCCGTTACAGAGGTATACGCCGCGAATCATCAGCGGCAGCTGCCCGGTGTTTTGGACGCCGTACCACAAATAAAACCGCTCCCCAACGGCCACATACGCGCCCGGCGTTTCTGTCCCCACGTTTTGAATCCGCGCGCCAAGGATTCCCGTAACCGCCATGTGCCTTCCTCCTTTCCTTCCTCACAGGCTGAACGCCAGCCCGCCGTCGCTGCTCTTGCGCAGGATGTAGTTGCCCAGCAACATGTAATCGCGCACCTCGGCCGCCTGCGTCCACATTTTGTTGTAGGCAAACGAGGCGATGGCCTGTTGCCCCTGGCGGATGTCCAGCGAATCCTCATCCAGCCGCATTGTGTATTCCGAATCCGACGCCCCCAGCGTCACGCCGTCTATGCCCACGCGCACGCCAAACTCCAGCGTGGACAGCCGCCCGTCCAGCGCTTTCGCCTCCGAAACGGCCACCTCCAGCCCTTCGGCCTGTTGGGTGACGGTGGTTTGCAGCATCCGCACGTCCGCGCGCATATCCGTTGTATCGTTCACCGTCTGCCAGCCCGAGCTGGCGATTGTGGCCGTCAGGCTGTCCGCGTCGGTGGCAATGTTCACCGTCCCTGGCTGCGGCGCGATGGGCGTCACCGCCGCCAGCGCTTCCATTTCCGGCTCCGCCAGTTCGTAGACGATCGTCACCGGCGTCCCGGCGGCCTGCTGCTGTTGCAGCCAGCCGTTGAACGCCTCCGCCGTGGCGTGGGTTGTGAAAAACCACGCCTGCGGCACGCCGCTGTTGCCCACGCCCAGCATCACCGTCCCCGCTGTGCGCTCGCTTTGTACGGCGCTGTGGGGAATCACCGCGAAGTGGCTGCAAATCCCGGGAAAGTCTTCCTCCGCCAGCGCCCCGCTCCCCGTCAGCGGCGCGGTGTAGGCGTATACGCCCTCCGGCGTGCCGAACCCGGACGCATATGGCGCGCACTGTTCGCCGTCTATGATCAGCGCCCCTGTCCTGTGCGTCACCAATACATCCCCGTCCGCGGATATCCCTACGGTATCCTCCGCCCCCGGCAGGCCGTACAGCGGGGATGCGGGCGTGGCCGTGCCGCCGCCAAGCGAAACATAGCCCTCCCACGGCAGCGCGGCGTCCCCGCAACTCACCATGGGCCAAAAGGTTTCCCCATCCACATAATTGTCCACTGTCCGTTGGATGTAGAAGGTGACGGCGCTGTCCGTCGCGGCGTTGTATGTATAGGCCCCGACAGGATAGTCCGAGCTGCCATCGCGTTTGTGGACGCGCGTATTCACATTTGCGCGGTACGCCTGCCCATCAACCGGGAAGCGGAGGTTCCCAAGCGGGCAGGTGAATACATATCCCGACGCCACCGTTGGCGTGCCGGAAACCGTGAGCGAACCGTCGCCGTTGTTTGTCACCGTCACGCCATTTTGCGCATAATCCGCAAGCCCGCTTATGTCCAGCAGGTTCTTCCCACAGGCCAGCACATCCACGCCCTCCCGCCCGGTGATGGGCAGAACCGTTTTATATGCCTCAAACGGCAATGCCTGCGCCCCCGCGTTGAGCATGGGATGCACGGTCGCGTTCACCGTCGTATTGGGCGCGACCTGCACGCCGATGCTCACGCTGTCATAGTCCAGCCCGGCAATATCCCGCGTTATCTGGCTGTTGGTTGACAGGTCGCCTCCCTCAACGGTCGTCCCGTCTTTGAGTAGACGGAACAGCATGTGCACTCCAGCCGGGGCGTCTATGGACGCCGTGAGCGCGCCCTCCGGCAGTTTCACATACTGCGCTACTGGGACGGCATTGCCGAAAACAGCGTATCCATCGCCAGTCGTACCAACAATCTGTATCCCGCCGTCTGCCGCGTAAGACAGCGTGACCCCTGAGCCGCTGCCAGGGATGGATGTGACCGCACCGGGGTCAAACAGGTTCGTCCGCGTTTCCTGCCTTGCCCGGCAGCCCGCCTCCACGGCCACGCTTTGCATCTGCCCCGCGCCGTTGTCCAGGGCGAGGAAAGGGACGTCCTGGTAAGGTTCATATGCCGTCGCCGTATCGCCCGCCTCGATCATCACGCCGTCAAACACCGCCGTCGTCGGGGATTCCAGCGCCGCATTGCCCCCATTCGCCACAAAAATGACAATTACGCGGGAATCGTCGGGAACAAACGCCGCCTGCAGCGTTGTGGCGTTGATCTGCGCAATTCCCGTGCGGTCGGGTTTTTGCACTGTCACATACGGGCCATTGCCTCCGCTGATGCCAGCGGCTGATATTGTGTATTCGCGGCCCGGAATGACATTTGCATATATGATCGCCGCCTGGGCATACGCGCCTGAACCCGTGACGGACACCGTATAACCACCGTCAGACACATCGACCGCGCTCGCACCCGTCGCGGGGGCAAGCGCCGGCGGGATTTGCAGCAAATTCTTCCCGCGCCCTATGTGCGTTTCCTGGTACTCCCGCGCCGTGGTCACGTTCAGCCCCCGCCAGGCGCGCAGCACCGGCGGCGTCACACCCTCGTCCAGCCACAGCTTCCCCGCCTCCGGGGCCGTCTCCGGCGGCACGGCCGATATGTACGGCGCGGCAAAATCCGCCGCTTCCTGCGCCGCTTCCGCCGCCCCCTGCGCGCTGCCCACGTCCCCGACGATGCTTTGAATCTTCTCGTTCGCCTCAAACGTCAGGCTGTTGCCGATGGCCTGGATACTGGTGGCATACAGCGTGGGAATCGTTGCCGAGGCCAGCAGCGCATCCCCGGCCGTGATTTTCCCGGCGGTCAGCGCCTGGGTGAAAATCGTGTCGAGAATTGCCTGCTGCGCCGTGATGGTCGAGCCGTTGATGCTGCCGGCATTGATGGTTGTGGCCACAATCTGCCGCCCGTCGTCCAGCTCCCCCGCCGCGATTTCACCCTCGGAAACCGTCACCTCGCTGGTGGAAAGCGCCCCGTCCGCGCCCACCACGATTTCGTAATACTTGCCGTCCGTGCCGGGAAGCACAAGGTTCTGAATCACCGCGCCCAGCATGTTCGCCTGCGTGACCACCAGGTTTGTAATCGACATGCTCCCGGCGCTGCCCTGCTCCAGAATCAGCGCGTTGGCCAACAGGTTTTGCACCTCGGCCAGCGTGAAATCGCCGACCTCCACTTCCGCGTGGAGGATTTGCGCCACCAGCGCGTTGAGGCCCTCGATCTGCGCCGTGCCGATGGTCGCGTTCTCGATTTTCGCATCCGCGATTTCCGCCACCGCCGCCGTCAGGTTTTGGATGCTGGCCCAGTCGATGTCCGCATCGCCCAGGTGCGCCTTGGCGATCTCCGCCACGTCCGCCGCCAGCGTGCCGATCTGCGCCCAGTCGATGTTCGCTTTCTCGATGTTCGCCGTGGTGATCTGCGCCAGGGCGATGCTGGCGATGCCCGCGTACAGTTCGTCTGTGGTGATATTCCCGGCCACAATCTCAGTGATATACGCCTTCAGCGCCGTGATGCTGTTGGCCGAAAGCTGCTCCACCGCCGCCGTGCCGATGTGCGCGTACTGCACCGCCAGTTCCCGCAGCTGCGCCGAACCTATCGCGCCGTTGGCGATTTTCACCGTGCCCACGCTCCGGTTGGCAAGCTGATAACTGTACACCGTGGTTTTGAGGTCGGCAATTTCCCCCAGGGTGACGCTTTCGTACTTCCTGCCCAGCGCGTCCCACTTGTAGCCCGTCACCCGCACCGCCGCGTCGATGCCCGCGCTCCTGGCAATCACCCGCACGGTGTCGTAGAGGTGCACGGCCTGCAAATCCGCGTACTGCCTGTATTCCTCCGTCTCGCCCAGCGCCACGAAGTCCACATCCAGCCCCACCGTGGGCAGGTCTACGCCGTTGTCGCTGAAATCCGCCTGCGCAAGCTCTGTCAGCTTCGCGCGCGCCTGCGCCGCGTTGCTTATGCCGTCCTGCCCGACCTTTACGTCGTACTCGATTGCCTGCGCGCAGATCGTCGGGTAGTCGCCGATGTGCGGGCTGTCTACATATATCGTGCCGCTCAGAAGCAACGGCTTGCCCTCGCTGTCCTGCCCCACGGGGATGATGCGCGTGACCACGCTGTCCATGTCCGTGGTCAGCGTCGCGCCCAGCAGGTTCTTGCCGTGGCGGATGGTCACGCCCGTCTCCCGCGCCGCGTCCGGCAAAATCCAGATGTCGAAGTTGTCGCGGATGAGCCGCGCCCCCGCCTGCGCAACCACGCCGTCGTCCGGGTCCAGCAGACATTCCACAATCCCCCGCCGCGTGTATTCGCCCGTCACCGCCTTTGTGCTCTGGCAATGCACGTCGAAATCGTGCGGGTTGAGCGCGCGCTCAAAGAGCTGCCCAACCACGGCGTTGGCGGCCGCGCCCTCGGGCGCGTATTCGTTTTTGACCACGTTGCCCAGCAGGTCGTAAAAGATGTGCCGGGCGGTGACGCGCACTTCGCGCTCTGCCGCGTCCCGCTCCACGGAAACGACGCGGAAAAGCTGCATGCGCGATTGCACCGGGTATACCACCCGCTCCGGCGAGGGCACGTCGCCCTCCACCGTTTCCGTCTCCTCGCGCACGTATACAAGGTACTGCATGTACATGTACCCGCTCGCCCCGGACGCGCGCACGATGACCTTCCCCCAGCCGCCCGACTGCGAAAGCACCACCACTTCCGTGCCCGGCCGGTACTTGGAAAGAATCTTTGTCGAAGTTGACGGCCCCTGGCGCAAGTGCAGATTCGCGCCCGTATTGGTGCGCACCTTGTAAATGCGGCGCGTCACCGTGACCGGTTCGGCGGGAATCCCGCCTTCCTCATCCTCCCCGGCCAGCGGCGTTTCCCGCACCGGCGCGGGCGCTTTCAAAACGCAGCCCACGCCGATATTGAGCCACTTGCCGCCCTCATCCATGGGGTGCGTCATGGAAAGCTCATACATCCCGCCCGCCTGTTCCTCGACGACGCATTCATACGGGGCCAAGGCCCCCAGCCCCAGCGTGGAAAAGTCCGTGGCGTTTGGCGCGTAGATGGTGATCATAGCGTCCCTCCCCTCCTTTGGGCATACAAAAAACCGCGCCCCGCTTTTCGCGGTTCGCGGCCGTTGACTTTGGATGGTTGCCTGTGGTATAATAGCGGCAGGAAGGGATGACGCTTTGGAGCAGCTTCAGCCCTCCGTAATGGTGGTGAGCCGCTATCCTTTGCGCTGGATGGCGGCTCGTGCTTTACTTATCGTTTTTGTTGATCAGAGATACAACAATCGCGAGGATCATCAGGACAAGGGCTAACATTTCGTAGTCCGTCATAATGATCACCCCCTATGTAAAAGAGGGCAAAAGCCAAGCGCCATCTGCTTCCTTCCTGCCGGGAGCAAAGCTCCGGCATTATTCTAACATAGGTGTACCGTCACGTCAACGCGCTTGAAGGCGGCGTTGACTTCCTCCCCGTTCCGTGCTATAATGACGGCAGGAAGGGCCGTCTTCCGGGCTCGTCACCCGCTGGCGAGTTTAAATCATCGTAACCGCCGCGTAGGTGTCAGCTACACGGCGGTTTGCTTATCTCTTTTTCGAAATTACAATCAGCAATCCGATTACCGTCAGAACGACCATGATTAGCTCATAATCCGTCATCTGGCAACACCGCCTTCTGTCGTAACGTCCAGCGGTTAAGCAAGCGCGTGTAGTTCCTTCCTGCCGGGAGCAAAGCTCCGGCATTATTCTAACATAGGTGTATCATCACGTCAACGCTCTTAAGCGCGGCGTTGACTTCCTCCCCGTTCTGTGCTATAATGACGGCAGGAAGGGCCGTCTTCCGGGCTCGTCACCCGCTGGCGAGTTTAAATCATCGTAACCGCCGCGTAGGTGTCAGCTACACGGCGGTTTGCTTATCTCTTTTTCGAAATTACAATCAGCAATCCGATTACCGTCAGAACGACCATGATTAGCTCATAATCCGTCATCTGGCAACACCGCCTTCTGTCGTAACGTCCAGCGGTTAAGCAAGCGCGTGTAGTTCCTTCCTGCCGGGAGCAAAGCTCCGGCAGCATTTTACCATACGCATATTGTCACGTCAACAATTACAAATCCCTCCACCGGGGTGTAACCGTCACCTTCGTCACATTCCCTGTCCACGATATGATATTCGCCCCCGGCGCAAGCGTGGGGAAACCGTCGTCCATGAGCGTCACCTTGCCGTTGAGCAGGGCGCTTTCCGTGAGGTTGAAGCAATCCCCCAGCTCGCTGTCGATGATAATCCCATCTTCCAGCCCCTCGATCTCCACAACCTGCGTGCCGATGGCCAGCACCACGTCCCCCGCGCCCTCCACCTTGATTCTCGGCGCGCTCTTGTACGTGCCGGGGTTGGTCAGGGTGTGCGGCGAAGCGGTAATCTCTGCATCGCCGCCGCCCTCCGCCTCCACGTGGTAGCGGAAGGGCTGGCAGTCGAAAACCGCCGTGAAATTGCGGTTGACAAAGCGGCGGACGGCCTCGGTATAGGAAAACCCGCGCCGGATTCGGGCGCGGTAGAAGCGCTGCGGGTCGTCGGAAAAGCGCAACGCCCCCGCCCCGCGCAGCCACGCGCCGATGGCGGAAACATCCGCATCGTCGCCCGTCTGGCACTGGACGCGGACGGTCAAAGGCTCGTAGCCCCCGTCCGCCGCCCACAAGAAGCCGTCGCGCCCGGCTGCCTGCACAAGTTCGCCGCGCTCGGCCGGATGGCCGCGCTCCGGCAGGGAGAGCAGGCGCACGCCCTTTGCCGTATTGCGCGCGCCCGCGAATTCAAACCACACCGATTCCAGCTTTTTCATAACGCATACCTCCATCCTGCCGCCAGCCGTCCGGCGCGCATCCCGCTGCCCGGGCGCAAAGGCCCGCCTTCCACAACCGGCGCGGCCATCTCCCCGCGCGGGACGCCCTTCAAAGCCTGCCTTTTTGCATCGTTTCTACCGCACGCCCTGCGGCCGCCCGGCGCGCCTTCCATACGGCCCGGCGCCAAAGCCCAAAGGCGTTTTCCTGGCACCTGGAGCGCGGGGCGCTTTTCTGCCGGTTTCGCTTTTTCATACCGCGCGCTTCCATCGCGCCGCCGTGCGTCGTGGCGGCCTTGCGTTCCTTCTCCCGCGGCTCAACCCCCCGGCCCAAGGGCGTTCCCGCCTCAACCGGCGCAACCGCTGCCGCTCGCGGAATCCTTTTCCAGCGCTGTCCTTCCCCGCTTTTTATGTCGCATGGCCCCATCCCGCCGCCAATCTTCTGGCGCGCGCGTTGGCGGTGCGCCCGTTCGCGTCCGCCGTGGCCTCGGCAATTTTGCGGTCGTTTACATACAGGCCGATGTTGAGACCGGCAAGCGCGTCCTCCCCGGCCGGTTTTGCCGCCACAGCCGCCGTTGCTGGCGCGGCGTTGCGCGCCGGGATCTGCGCCGCGTCCGCCAGCGAACCGGCGAGGCCGCGCACCGTGCGCTGCGCCTCGCGTATGCTCTCCTCATAGCCGAGCGCAAAGCCCTCGCCGCTGAAGTGCCCCGACTGGCGGAACACCTTCGAGGGCGAGGCAATGCCCAGCGCGCCGTTGAACGCAGCGGTGATGCTGCGCGCCGCCGCCCGTGCCGCCGCGCGCATGGCCCCGACCCGGCTTTCAAAGCCGGAAATCCAGCCCTGCGCGGTATCGCGCCCGGCGCTGGCCGTTGCCGTGGAAACATCCATGGCCGCGGGCAGGCCCGATACCGCCGCCTGTCCAGCTTCGGAAAGCGCCGGTTGTGTCTGCGCCAGCGCCGCCGCGCCGCCCTGTCCGGCCTGGGTGAGCCGCGCCGAAAGATGCTGCGCCATAGCCTCCCAGTCCACGCCCTCGAAGCCGGGGCGCAGATAGCCCTCCATGAGGGCGGCGCGCAGCGTTTCCGCCGCGCCGGAAAAGTCCGCCTGTAGCCCTTCCAGCGCGTCCGTCAGCAGCGCCCCGGGATCCAGCGCCCCGCGCGCCGCCGTCAGCATTGGCGCTTCCAGCACCGCCGCGTCGCTCCACGCCTGCGCCACCGCCCCGGCCATCTCCCGTGCCCGCGCGATCAACGCCTCCGCGTCCCATGGGCCGTCCGCGCCGCCCATGGCCTCCCCATAGCGCGCCATCGCCTCGCCAAAGGCCCCGCCCGCGGCCGATGCCGCCGCCGTCAGGCCCTCCAGCGTGGCAAGGGCGCTGCTCTCCAGCGATGAAAGCGTCTTCAAAAACTCGCTGTCGTCGCCGGTAATGCGGATCTGAATGCCATCCGCCATCGCTCACACCTCCATTTTACAGCCGCTGCGGAAATCCACGTCAAAGCGCGCCGCCGCCATCCCATCAAGCGGGGCGCAAGGCCTGGGGAAGCCGGAAAACCGCGTTTCCCGAACCGCGCCCATGCCGCAAGCGCGGGAAAGCCTCTTTTGCAGCCAGGCCTGCGAAAAAAGCGCGTTCCGCCGCCGGGCTGGCAGACAGCCAGGCCCGACAGCCGTTTTCCTCCGGCCAGGCGCGCCGCCCAAGCCTTCTCCGCTTCACGATTTCAAAAGCCGAAACCCCGCATTCTTTTTCCACAAGCCCCTCAGGCAAGGGGCGGCGCGCTTTGCTCCGCCCCTTCCTGGCGAGCCAGCGAAAGGCAATGCCATCCAGCCTTTTCCCTCCGGCCAAACTCGCCGCGCCGGGCTTCCTCCGCTTCACGGTTTCAAACGCCGAAACCCCGCATCCTTTGCGCAGGCCCCGCCGCCGCACCGGCTTGTTTCGCCTCCCGGCTTTACAAACCGGCGGGGAACAGCCCCGCCCGCCGGAAATTTCCGGATCATTGGCCCGCGCCGTGGTCTTGCGCCGCTTCACGCCCCGTCCCGCCGCGCAGCAGCGCCGCCAGCTCCGCCAGCGGGCGCACGGCCTCGGCCAGGGCCTTCATTTCCCCGGCCAGCGCCTGCGTGTGTTCCTCGCGCCGGGCGCGGGCGGGCGCTTCCAGCGCCGTCAAAACGCCGTAGTAAATCGCCTCCAGGCGGTCGAGGTTTTCCCGCCCGCCCTGGCAAAACAGCTCCCTGACCGCGCCGCGCCCCAGCAGCAATTCTAGCTGTTCCAATTCCAGTTCATGGCGCGGCCTTCCCCGGCGCACGGCGCGTTGCTCGGCGCGCCGCAGCTTTTCCGCCAGCGCCGCGGTGCGGGGCGCGAGGGGGTATTCCCGGCCCTCGATTTCCACGCCCACGGGCGCGATGTTCGTATCAATGCGCATATGTTTCCTCCTTTTCCCCGGCGGCGGCGCGCAAGGCGGCGAGTGTGCGCCTTTCCCCGGCAGTGGGCTTGTGGGGCAGGCGCACCCGCCGCTTTGCCAGGCGCGCCTCGCGGCTGTCGCCCTTCAGGGCGCGCGTTTCCATCACCCGCAAAATGCGGTGGTCGCCGCACAGGGCGCGCACCTGCAACAAAAATTCCCACCAGTGATACGGCTCCCTGCGCCGGTAGGAAAGGTCGACGCCGCTTTGGGCGCGTATGGCCAGCACCAGGTCGTTGATGTCGTAATCAAAGCTGAGCAGTTCCTCGCCGTCCTCGTCCGCGCCCACGTCTTCGCCGACCATGGTGGGGTAGCCGCGCGCGAACGCCATCATGGCGCGCAAAACGGCGGCGGGGCTTTCCGCCAACACGCCGCCAAAGGCCATTTTCTGCAGGTCCGCCAGCACGCGCGCGTTGTGCCGCGCCTCCTCCAGCGTGCCCACGGAGGCATACAGTTCCCGCGCCCGGTCGAGTATATCAATCCAGACGCGGAAATCCACGTTTACCGCGTAGTCCGCGCCGCCCACGCGGATGCTTTGGGGCGGCGCGTCCTGCGCGTAATTGGGGCGAAACATCAGCCCGCGGCGGTGAAGGTGGGCGCACCGGCGGTAAAGGCCGCCGTGCCGCGCTGGATATCCCCGGCAAAGGACAGGCTGAAGGAGAGCTTTTTCTCCACCGGGTTATAGCTTGTGAAGGACACCGTGCAATCCACCTTCCAGGCCACAAACGCGCCCTCGGGCGTTTCCGCCCCCTTGGGGAACACCAGCAGCACCGGCCGCACCGCCTGCGTGCCGGTGGGCAGGGAATCCATCAGGGAAAACATGTAGTCAAACAGTTCGTCGCCCTCCTCGAGCATGGTTTCCTGCTCCATGGTGGGCTTGTAATACTTGAGGATGTCGCTGGGGAACTGTTGGTCGATGAAGTCCTGCGTTTCGATTTCGGGGTTGAAGGACAGCTCGAACACGGTCGATTTGCGCACGCGCGCCCAGGACGGCGTGGTGGAAGCGGACGTGTCCACAAAGAGCATGGAATTCTGTTTTTCCCAGGTTGCCATTATCGTTCACTCCTTTTCATAGCGTATGCGTATTTGCAGGGCGTACTTGGCGCCGCTTTCATCCCAGGCGCCAAACTCGCCCCCGGGCAGCACCTCCACGCCGAGGATATCGCAATCCGGGCCGAAGGCGGGATAATTCTTGGCGGCGTCCTGCGCGCGAATCCACGCGGCGATATCCTCCACGGCGGCTAGGGCGGCGATGTTGGCCGCGTCGTTGGGCGCGGTGGAATAGGCCGCAAAGCGCAGGATGGTGAAATCGTAGTTGCGGATGGACGAACCGTCCACAAACTCCTGTTCCGCGGCGTCTGTGCAGGTGGTCAGCGGCACCAGCGCCGTAGCGCCGTTTTCCGCGGTGGAAAAGGTGAAAAAAAGGTCCTGTATGTGCGGGCAGGCGAGCAGCCAATCCCACACTGCCTCGTGCGGGGAAATTCGATTTGCGCTTTCCATGGGGGCCTCCTTTTATGATAGGTAAAAAAACAGCGTCAGCGCTTCAGCTCCAGCCCGCCGCCGTCCACATATGCCTGTAAGGCTCGAATCAGCGCCGGTTTCTGCGCCTTTGCGGCGGCCAGGTCCCAGCGCGGGGCGGCCAGGGGGTGTTTGTCGCGGCGGAAATTCATGCCCTCGCCCCCGTAGACGCGCCGCGCGTAGGGCACATGGTGGGTAACCTGCCCGGGCGCGAAGGATACGTTGTTCAAAAGCGCGCCCGTGTCCATGGGCACCCAGGGCGCGTAGAGCCGGTGCCATTCCCGCGCCGCCCGCGTCCAGAAGGGCGCGGCGCGCACCTTGCGCAGATAGCGCGCCACATCCATGCCGCCGGTCGCGATATACATTTTCATGCTGGATTCCTCCTGTTCAGACGATGGAAACACCGCCGCGCCGGGCCATGCCGCAATGGAAGCGCAATCGCGGCGGCGTCTTTCTCCGCAGCGTTTTTTCCACAGCGGCGGCGCGCATCTGCGGCGGCGGTTCTCCCCGCACTGGCGGCAATGCCCGCAACGGCGGCCTCCATCGCGGCGGCGGTTCCCGCCGCGCCGGTGAAGTTCCCGCAAGGGCGGAACGCCCGCAGCCCACGGCGGCGCTGCGGCCATGCGCGCCCATCCCACCGGGGCAGCCGTGCCGCCTACGGCCTGTGGCCGCGCTGCACGGCGCTGCCCCAGGAGGAGCGCGCCACGTAGTGCGCAAGCGGGCCAAGATGCGTGTTTTCCTTGACGCTTTGCACAATCGCCGCCCCGCCGCGGGCGTACTTTTTCACCAGCTCGGCGGCGGACAGCCCCGCGCCAATCTCGTCGTCCACCACGCCGCGCACGAGGATGTCCCCGGCGGCCAGCGTGAACTTTCCCGGCGGCGCGCCCTGCGCGTCCCAATCGCCGGGCGGCAGGTAATCGGCGCTGGCGGGGATGCGGCAGGCCACGCTTTCGGCATAGCGCACGATGCCCTCGTCGCGCACGCGCTCGTGGGCGCGCACCCAGCTGCAGCCCGTGAGCACGCGCCGCCGCCAGGTCTCCGCCGTCCTGCCGTCCGCGCCCACATTCCGCACGCGGTTGTAGAGCGTGAGCGTATCTTTGGCGAAGGGGATCATGCGTCCACCCCCGCATAGGTGAGCGCCACGCCCGCCGCCGTGACCTCGCCGCGCAGGTATTCGCGGGCGATGCGCGCCCAGCGCCCCGCCTGCGTGTCCCCGGCGGCATAGGCCACGCTCACGCCGTCGTTGTCCATGGATATCACCTCGCGCCCGGCGTGATCGCCGTCCGCGTCCATGGCAGCAACCAGGGCCAGCGCCGCCTGCCGGACGGCCTCGCGCACGGGCGTCTCCTCCCGCACGCGGCCATGGGTGAGCGCGTCTATGAGCTTGGCGGCGCGCATTTCCAGCGCGGCGAACTCCGCCTCGGAGCGCGCGCCGCCCCTCTGCTGGTACTCCGCATAGGTCAGGTATGCCATCGTTTCCTCCTTTCCAGTGCGCCAAAGAGCCTGCAAACGCCGCGTTCGAAATGGAACGCGGCGGCAGGATGTTGACAAAGTCAACAGACTGCCAGAGGGATGAGAAAGCCCGCAAGACAAGGAAGCAAACTTGCAGGCAAGGGAGCTTACATGGACGTAAGTGACCGCAGGCTGCAAGTGCAGCTGACGCAGGAAGCAAAAATTGCCTCTGATTTCTCTTTGTTCAGGGCAATTTTTGCGTTTGCAGGCTTTGTCAGCGCTCTGACGCCGCGTTCGAAATGGAACGCGGCGGCAGGATGTCAAAAAGCCCAAGGTGAGCACGGGAGGGCCAAAGCCCTTTCGCGCTTAAAATCGTCCCCGGCGATAGGCTGAAAACCCATAGGGTTTTCAAGCCGGCCAAGGCCGGCCGGTTTTGACAAATTGGAAAACCGGCAAAACCGCCTCGTGTGCGGCGGAATATATGCCATTACTCAAAAGCATCCGCCCCGCAAGCGCGCGCCGCCCGTTGCCGGCTGTCGCATTCCCTTCACCGGGCAGGTTTCCGGGCGGGCGGCGCGGCGCTCAGCGCCGTTTGCGCAAGGCGCGGGCATGCCGGGGCGGTTGCCCGCAAAACGCCCGTGGCCCCCGGATGTTCAACCGGCCGCCCTTAGGGGCGGACGCGGCGCGCCCGGGCATTTTGCGGAAATTCTCCCCGTCGCCTCAGCCCCTGGAGAGGATGCGGGCGATGGGAATGGCGCGGTGGTCGATAAAGCCCTTGCTGGCCTGGCCATCGTGCGCCAGTGCCCAGTTCGCGCCGTTTTCCAGCTCGGCGTTCGTGGGTGAGAGCGAGTTCATGGCAGTCTTGGTGAAGCTGACGCCGCGCGGGGCGAACAGCTTGCGCTGACGGGTGATGAGCACATCCTTGCCGCCGGCGTCGCGGGGGTCGCGCCACATTTCGTTGGGCGTGCGCGCGCCACAATCGCAGAAGTCAAAGGCGCCGTCGCCGAGGATATAGCTGCAATAGCGCTCCCCGGCTGCCACATGGCCGCCCGCCGCCGCGCCGGAAGGATAGAAATCCGCGCTGGTGACGTCGCCAAGCTTGACCTGCGCGCCGGTGGGCGAGGCGGAATCGGCCACGATTTGCAAAGCGCCCTCGTCGCCTGCCTCGCAGGCATAATAGCCCTGCTCCACGCCCACGCCGTCGTCCACCAGCATCAGCCGGCCGTTCCAGGAGGCCATGCCCAAATCGCGGGTGACGCCGCGCGCGTCGGTGTACTTGAGGTATTCCACGGCGGCGAGGTTTTCCAGGTTCGTGGAAACGGCGCTGTGGCACACCACCACGCGGAAAATGCCCTTGTTGGCCCCGGCGGCGCGCTGGATAGCGCTGTTGAGCGTGGTGGGGCCGACGTAGGGGTCGGCCGCGCCGGTGACGTCGTAGGTATGGCGCTCGACGAACTCGGCGTTGCCCTCGCCGGTCATGGCGAACACGCCCCTGAGGATGGAAAGCAGCGTATCCTGATCCACGCCGTCCCAATACTCGGCCACCTGACAGGCGACGTTGTCCATAAAATCCGCGCCGGTGAGATCGGCGGCAAAGTCCTTTTCCTCCCAGGCCTTCATGCGGCCCACCACCACCATGGACTGGGTATAGGTGCGGGTGGAAACGGCAGTCAAGTCCGTTTCGCCATCGTAATTGAGAGGTTCGCCGTCGATGAGGCCCAGCATGGGCACGGTGACATAGTTGCCGCCGGCGTGGTCGCCCAAAAGCGCGCGCAGGGCGCGGCGCGGGCGCAGCACACCGGCTTCGAGCAGCTTGCTCTGCTTCACGCGCGGCACGCGCTCGAGGTACTTGCCGAATACTTCGGCGTTGAACGTCTTGGAATCGAATTGAGACATACCTTGTCAGCCTCCTTTAGTCCTGCAAGTATTCCCTTGCCTTTTCCGGGTTCTGGCGCGCGAACAGGAACTGCCGCTGCAACGGCATGGCGCGAAACGCCTCCTTGCCGGTGACGCGCTCCAAATCCGGCGCGCCCGGCGGCGGCAGCTTCTCGGCGGATGGGTTTTGATTGGCGAAATAGCCCTTGTCGCGGGTGACGGCGGCAAACACCTCGCGGTCGGATTTGCCGCGGTTGGCCTCGTCCGCCAGCGCCGCCCTGAATTCTTCGGCCACGATGCCGCGCAGCTTTTCATGCACAAAGCCGCGCCCGTCCAGCGCCGCGTCCATGCGCCTGAGCAGTTCCGCCTCCTCGCGGGCCTGCTTTTCGGCCGCGGCGCGCCCGTCCTCCGCCCGTTTGTATTGGTCGATCTGCGCTTGCAGCGCCGCCGCGTCCGCCTTGCCCGCCTCCAGGGCGGCGATGGTTTCCTGCGCCTTTTTCAAGGCTTCGTTGGCGGCCGTCAGGCCGTCCTTTTGCCTGCTGAGCGCCTTGGTGATGTCCGCGCTGTTGGCGTCCAGCAGCGCCTTCACCTGTGCGTCGGTCAGTTCCAGTCCCGCCAGAATCGTTGCGATATCGTTCCTGGTCATATGGTTTCCTCCTTCGGCCTTCAGTTTTTTCTCGCGGTGCCTTTCCGCGCGGCCTTGCTAGTTTCTCGTCATTCCGGACAGACGGAACCTTCGCCGGGCGGCAAAGGTTGCCCCGCAGGCGGTTTTGCCGGTTTTCAATCGTCAAAACCGGCCGCCAAAGGCGGGCCTCCGGCCTTGGGGCTGGTTTTGACAAATTCATTGAGTTTGGCAAAACCACCTTGGCATGCAAAAGCCGCGCCCGTGAAAGGCGCGGCCGGTTGCCGTTATGCTGTTTTGCCTGTCGGTGGCGATGGGTTTGGGCATAGGAAAACCGCCTCGCTTGCAACGGGGCGGTTTATGTCGGTCGTATTTGCTTTGCGCACCTTTGTGAGCTCTTGGCAGGCGCGGCATTCTCCTGCATCTCTCGGGTTTCCCCTGTCAATACCATCGGCGTGTGGTCGCCGCGAAATTTACCACCTCAAGAGCTCCTTTGGTGCATATCCAGTATATCATAAGTTCGGCCGCTTGTAAAGAATTCTTTTGTTGTTTATATTCTGCCTCCATTTTTTGGCATTCGTTTTCATAAACGTCAGGACAGAATTTTTGTATTCCGGGTTGTCGCTGGATGTTTTAAGTCGCAATACAAGTCGGAACTGCTTGTTATCATCAGTAAATTCCTTTAATACCAAAGCCGTATTGGGTCTGTCTTCCAGAATGTAATCAGGCTCCTCGACGATACGCTTTATGTAGTTGCAATACTTCTCAAAATCATTCGGATGCCTGTCTTTTATATGCCGCACTCGCTCCCCCGTAATAACAACTTCATCCGTCGCAATCTCCTTCGTCACGCACGAATAGATCTCCCGGTCAATCCTCGCAATCGTATACACGCCGCCACCGCCGTCTCTCGTAGATGGAGACAGTATAGCACGCCGCCCGCTTCTTTGCAACGCGGTTGCTCAGGCCTTCCCTGCTCAGCCCCCGCCCTTCTCCTTCGCATCAGCGCCGGAAATCGCTTCCCGCTCTTTGTCCATCCTGTCGATTGCCGCCTGCGCTTCCTCCAGCGCCCCGCCGCGCACCCATTGGCGCAGCTCCGCGCCGCTTAAAAGATTGCGGTCGTGCAGCTGGCAAAGCTGCTCAAAGGTTTCCGCGCCGCTTTCAAACAGGCTCATATCCCAGTCCACCTGCACGGCGTATTCGCCCCGCGCCCCGGCGGGGGTGAGGCCGTAGTGCTCGCAGAGCACGTCGGCGGCATAGGCCATGTCGTCAAGCGCCTGCTCCCACATGCGGCGGATGGCGGTGACGAGCGTGAGCGTATCGTGGTTGGCGGCGCGAATCTCCGTGGCGGTGGCGGTGGCCGTTTCCCGCGCGGTGAGGATGCCGCGGCTGGTGCCCACCGCCTTTTCCAGCATGGCAAACAGGTGTTCCAGCCGGTCGTACATGGCCTCGTTGCGGATGGCCGGGGCGTAGACCAGCCACGGCGCCTTGGTTTCATCGTAAGCGCCCTCGATGGGGATGAAGGGGTCGTCGCCATCCTGCACGGTGCGGCGGGCGCGCTCCACGCCGCTTTCGCCGCCCTCAAAGGGCTGCCGCCACATTTCGGCGCTGAGGCCGAGCATGGGGCGGGTGAGGCGGTATTCGCGCGCAATCAGGCGCATGTGCTCGTGGATTTCGTCCATCAACGCCTCGCAGCCATAGGTAATGGGCACGCCGTAGCCGTCCCGCTCGCGGCGGTTGTCCACCGGGCAGCGCAGGAAGGCCAGCGTCAATTTTTCCACGCCGGCAATGGCCACCTCCCCGGGAAGGCCCGCCCACTGGGGCACGACGCCCATCTCCACCGCGCGCCCACCGGCGTCGGTGACGCGGCTGCGCACGCGCTGCACGCCGTTTTCCAGCGCATAATCCGTCCAGCGGTAATAGACGCGCCGGTCCACCTCGGCGCGGCCGGCGAGCACCGCCGCGGAAGTGACGCGGCCGCCATCCATGCCGGTGATGAAAAAGCGGTCCTGCGCCACGGCCTCAAAGCGCACCTGCCCGCCGCAGAGGTATGGCAAAAGCACGCGCCCGCCGGAGCCCAGCGCCTGCGCGGTGAGCTTATGCGCCCTTTGGAACACGTCCTCCAGCGCCCCGGCCACGGCCCGCGCCCGCGCCCCGCCGCCGGATGCGTTCAGCGATGCGTCCGCCACGGCGAGGTTGGCCAGGCGGTTGGCGAAGATATAGGTAAAGTTCACCGCGTCCACGCGCCGGTAGTCCGCCTCGGCGCGCGCGGCCAGCGCCACCGCGCCCACCTCCTGCGCCGGACGGCCGAACAGCCGCCGCGCCCAATCGAGAAACTCGTTAAACATGTTCTCCCTCCCTTCCCGGCAGGCGGCAAAGCCTGCGCATCTCCCGCCGGTAGTGCATCAGGCCGTAGCGCAGCGCGTCCACGGCGTGGTCGTCCTGTTTGAGCGGCCTGTCCTCGCCGCGTTCGCGGGCGCGCTCGTCCCAGGCGTAGCCCTCCAGTTCGGCGATGAGCCGTTCGCAACGGGGGTGGATCATCAGCCGCCCGGCGTCCAGCGCCGAGGAGACGAGCTGCACGCCCTCCAGCACGGCGTTGTTGGCCCTTTTCAGGCGCAAGGCCGGGCAATCCTCGCGCACCTGCAAAATGAACCCCTCCGCCGAGGGGTCGATGACCACGCATTCGCCGCCGCGCGCAAAGCGAATCAGGTCGCGCGCGTACTGCCGGGGCGAGCGCGCGCCCGTTTCCCCGGCCAGGTGGTAATACTCCTCCAGCGCCCACACGCGCTCGTCCTCGCCCAGCCCCAGGCGCACAAAGGCGGTGGGGTTGGTGTGGCCGTAGTCCACGCCCACCCAGGTGAAGCGCATTTGCGGCGCGGCGGCGGAGACGTGGCGGCTGCGGTCGAACATCGGGTACACCGCGCCCTCGGCCGCCACCCATTCCCCGAGGATGTAGCGCCGGTAAAACACGCCGCTGTATTCGCGCTTGAGCGCCGCGCGCACGCCTTCGGGCAGGAAGGGGTTGTCGTCGATGCCATACTGCTGGGCGAACACGTCCGCGTCCGAATCAATGAACTTCTTGAACCAATGCCCCGGCCCGGCGGGGTTGCAGGTGCCGTCGAAGCAGGAATACTCCTTGTCCAGACGGCTCTTGAGCATTTCAAACACCCCGGGGTTCCAGGAAACCACCTCGTCGCCATAGCAATACTTGATGGAGGCCCCGCGCAGGCGGTCGATATGCTTTTTGTTGTCCGCGCCCAGGCAGCAGACATGTTCGCCAAAGAGCGTGGCCATGCCGTCGGCGCGAAGGGGCGACACCAGCGCCGGGCCGTAGATCTCCCGCATGGGCGAGAGCACGTTGCGCTCCAGCGTGCCGCGCGTGTTGCCCAAAAGCGCCACCAGCCCCGGCCTGCCCGCGCGCTGGCGGATGCGGCGGGGGATGATGAAATAGTCCAGATACGTCTTGCCCGAGCGCGTCGCCCCATGCTTGATATTCCAGCGGCAGTTGGCGGCGCGCCAGTATTCCCTTTGTTTGGCGCTCAACTCCATAGCGCTCCTCCTCTCCAGAACCGCCCGGCAGGGCGAGACCGCCCACAGGCGCTTTCATGCGCGGAACGGACGCGGGCCCGGCGCGTTCCGCCCTCGCGCCAGAAAGCGCGGCTCCCGCCTGCGGGCACGGCCTTGCGCGCGCCGCCCGGATTCGCGCCCCGGGCGGAAAGGGCTGCGCCGCTCAGGGCGCGTCCCCGCCGGGGCGTTCGTCCTCCGCGCCCAGGGCCGCCAGCATTGCGTCCAGGCGGCTGAGCGCCTCGCCGTCTCCGGCGCGGCCGCCCCACTGTTCCGGCTTGCGGCAGGACAGCCACAGCTTTTGCGCCATCACGTTCGGCGGCTCGTACTTGTGCGTCTCGCGCTGCTTGACGTTTTCGCCGTTTATTTCTTCCGCCACTTCGCTATAGGCGTAACCCAGCGCGCGCTTGAGCAGCGCCGCCTCCACCTGCGCGTCCACCACCTCGCGCGTGCCGCGCAGGGCCTCCTCCACGGCGGGACAGCGCCGCGCCCAGCCGCGCAGCGCCGCTTCGCGCACGCTGCAGCGCCGGGCGATTTCCGCGGGCCCACAGCCCTCGCGGCTCCAGGCGGCTAACAGCGCCAGGCCCTCGGGCGTGGTCCATCGGGCAAATTTGCCCATGCCTTTTCCCCCTTTCCCGCAAAGAAAAAACGCCGCCGGACGGCGCGCCGTCCCGCGGTGTTTCCCTCTGTGCGGATGTATGTTCTTTTGACGCTACAATTATAGCACAGATTCCGGTGTCTTTGGGTGACAAAGCGCCCCGTTTTTTGCACTTTTTTCCTCCCTGCGCCATTTTGGGACATGCAAAAAAGGCGGCGGGAATGAAAAGCGCGCATACAAACCAGGGCGGAAGGCCCGTCCGGCATCCCCCGGCCAACCGCCGCGCCCCCTTCCGCCGGGCCCGGCCAACGCATGCCGCCTGCGGATGCTTTCCCCAAAAAGCGAGAATCGCTTCCCGAATTGCGTCGGGAAGTGATTCTCACAGCCGCGTTCCGGCCCGGCAGGGGAACATCTGTTCCGCATCAGGGGGGGTGTAGTATTGCGCCTTTTTCCGCAAGCCGCGCCCACAAATAAAATGCAAGCGTCCATTGGACCCGCTGAAGGGATCGCGGCCTCGCCTCCCCCGCCATGTTCCGCCCACCCCGCGCCCTTTGGCAAATCCCTATGCCGGGCGGCTTTCCCCCGCCCCGCCTTCCGCGTTGGCACGCTCAAACGCCTCCAGCGCCTTGCCGTGCAGCCGGAAGGCCTGCCGCCGCTCGTAGCCCAGCGCCTGGGCAATCTTCTCCCAGCCCCATTCGTTCATATAGCGCCAGCGCAACAGGTCGCGCAGGCGGCCGTCTTCAATGCGGTCAATCGCCGTCTCAATTTTCAGCGTCAGGGCCGCGTATTCGTCAATGCGCCGATCCATTTCCCGCTCCAGGTCGACGATTCGCAGCGCGTATTCCTCCACAGACGACACCTGCCGCTGCCCGCCCCCGGGCACATTGCGCAAACGCGCGGCGCTGCCCTGCGCCAGTTCCCGATAGCGCCGTTGCCGCTCCCGCATGGCCTCAATGCGCGCGTCCTTGCGCGACAGTTGGCGCAGATAATCCTTGGTGGTCATTGCCGTTTCCCTCCCATCTTTTTCGTCTCTTTTCGTGACATACCCGTGAAAAAAATATCCTCCACGCGCACGCCATAATACTCCGCCAGGGCGATCTTCACATCATCGCGGGCGATGCGCCGCCCCGTTTCGTACATGCACAGGGCGGAAAAACTGATCCCCACCGCCGTGGCGACTTCCTCGCGCCGCCGCGCCCCGCGCAGCGCCACCAGCCGCTTGCCGATTTTCTGAGCATCCATATATTTCCCCTCGCTTTCCGTCACGTTTTGTGTCATACACAGCATACCGCCTTTTCCAGAATTTGTCAACACTTTTCGTGACATTTTGCTTGATTTTTTTCACGTTCCGTGATATGCTGTAAAAAAGGAGGTGGCGCCATGAACCGGTTGGGCGACCGCATACGCATCCTGCGCTGCGGCAGAGATCTGACCCAGCAGGCGCTGGCGGACGAACTGGGCGTATCGCGTTCCGCCGTTGCGATGTGGGAAAAGGGCGAGCGCGAACCGAACCTGGAAACGCTGGAGGCGCTCGCGGAAATCTTCGGCGTGCCGCTGTCGGTGCTGGTGGAGCGCGCCAGCCCGGAACTGCCCGCCAATGTGATTCCGGTAACGCGGCGGCGCATACCGCTGTTGGGGGCGATCGCCGCTGGCGAGCCAATTTTCGCCGAGCAGAGCTATGAAACATACGTGGATGTGGGCGGCAGCGTGCATGCCGATTTCGCCCTGAAAGTGCAGGGCGACAGCATGGAGCCGCTCTACAAAAGCGGCGATATCGTATTTATCCGCAAACAGGACGACGTGCGCGATGGGCAGGTGGCGGCGGTGGTCATCGACGATGGCGCCACGCTCAAGCGCGTATACCACCTGCCCATCGGCGTGCAGCTCATGCCCATCAATCCCGCCTACGAGCCGATGCTCTTCACCGCCGAAAACAGCGATGTCATCCGCATTCTCGGCCTGGCGGTGGGCTATTTCCGCCGCACGGTATGAGGAAAGGCCGCGGCCTTCCATATGGCCGCCCCGGCCCAGGCCCGGCGCCCTTCCATTGAACGCGCCAGGGCATGCCAAAGGCCCCGCAGTGAACGCCACATGCGGGGCCTTGCCAGCGGCCTTTTTTCAGAAAAGCGCAGCCGCGCGCCCTTTAGAGCAGGCTACAGCCGGCAAAAATCTCTTTCTTGTTGGCAAGCGTCTCCTCCTGCGTGATCGGGCGGATCACGCGGCAGGGGTTGCCGGCGGCAAACGAGTGCGCGGGGATATCGTGCACCACAACGCTGCCCGCGCCGATGACGCAGCCGTCCCCAATCGTCACGCCGGAGCACACCACTGTATTTGCACAAATCCAGCAGTCGTTCCCGATGCGAACCGGCAAGGCATAGCACAGCTGACGGACGTCCCCGTTTGGCTTGCGCATCGCCCTGCGTTCCTGCGGCAACATGGGGTGCACGGGCGTCACGATCGTCACATTGGGGCCAAAGTCGCAGTTGTTGCCAATGGTGACGGCCGCGTCGTCCTGAACGGTAAAGTTGAACGAGGCAAAAAACGAATCCCCGATTTGCGTATGGATACCGTAGTGGAAATACACCGGCCCCTGGAGCAGGCAGTTTTTCCCGATTTTGCCCAGCAGTTTTTCCAGGCACTCCTGCCGCGCCTCATCCGAATCCGCAAGGCTGTTATATACGCGGTTGAGATTGTGCGCGCGCTCCTTAAGGCGCACAAGTTCGGCATCCGCCGGATCAAACAGCCATCCGTTTTGTATGCGTTCCTCTTCGCGCATTCCTGTTCCCTCCAAATTCTCAGTCTTCACCGTAAGCCAGGTTTGTTGCCGTCCGGCTCTGACGGCACACGTGGGCGGCCCGCCAGGCAAAGACCCGCGCCTTGGGGGGGGGGCGCGCTTATGCGTTTTGCGCGAGCGCCACAGCGTTTTCTTCCGTTCCCTGGTATTGCTGATTCGTTGTGCTTCCGCGTACGATGAGCTCCGTCTCCAAAATGACGCGCTGCGGTTCCGCGGAGGGGTTGTTGATCTGATCCGCCAGCAGGTTGCAGGCCACATAGCCCAGCTGGAACTTGGGCTGGCTGATCGTGGTAATCGCCGGATCGCTGATTGTGGCCATATCAATGTTGTCAAAGCCCACAACCATCAAATCCCCGGGCACGTTCAGGCCGATCGCCTTGGCCGTTTTGATCGCCACGGCGGCGAAAACATCTGAGGCGGCAAAAATCGCGTCGGGAGGGTTTTCCCTGGAAAGCATCTGCATGATAACCGCGCTGGAAATCGACAAATCCACGCTGGAGAGTTGGAGCATCCAATCGTCGTTGCGTTGCAGGCCGTTTTCCCTGAGGAAATTGAGATAGCTTTCCTGCCGGTGGCGGGCGTACTTATAGCGCATGGGCCCGTTGATAAAGCCAAACTTGCTGCAACCGCAGGACTTGAGATACTCCAGCGCTGTGCGCGTAGCAAGGCGGTCGTCCACCGAAACATAGGAAACATTGGAATCTTCGCAGTATTCGCAGCACTGCACCACCCTGGTCGCCGCGCATAGCCGCTCCAATTCCTCCCTGGAGAGCGGTTCAAGCGTAATCACGCCCGCCACCCGGTTGCTCCGGGCAATATCAATCAGCACATTCAGGCGCTGGCCGTTGAGCATTTGGCTGTAAATCATCAGTTCATAGCCAAAATGATTCGCAGCCGCCTGGATTCCACTCGCAATCATGTCATAAAAGGGGTTGCTGATGGAAGGCACGCACATGATCACAATCTTCCTGCTCTCCCGCTCTTTGGGGTTTTCCCGCGCGGGCAAAGCGCCCTTGAGCCTGTCTTCACATCCCAGCGCGTCCATCGCTTTGATGACTTTTTTATACGTCTCTTCATTGACAGCGCAAGTCTTGTTGATCACGCGGGAAACCGTCGCGCTTGAAACGCCCGCCATGCGTGCAATGTCGATATTGCGCGGTTTTTTCATCCGTCTTCCCCCTCAAGTCCCTATGCCACAGGACTGCCACGCATTGGAAAAAATTGGTTGGGGCCAATGCTAAGAGTAAAGAAGTACCCCCCTATGTAAAAAATGACAAAAGGAACGGGGGAGGTAGTTCTAACAAATAGGATACCACAGAATAAGCCGCTTCGTCAATCCCTCCCATGGCATACTGACGGGCTCTTTTCAAAATATAGTGGCATCACATTGGCGTCCTGCATTATTCCGGCACAGAGTTCCTCCCCTCTTCCCGTCTTCTTCCAAAGGCGCTGCCGGCAAAACCGCATGCCCTTTGCCGGGCGGCAAGCCTGCCGTGCAAACGTTCCCCGGGGCGGCCGGCCGCCGCAAAGGCCGGCCGGCGCGCTCCGGTTTCACAGCGCTTCCCGGTCAGACCGCGTAGTCTTTCAGATGGTTGAGCTTGCTGTTGTGCGCCTTTTGCGTCCAGCTCAACTCGTCCGGGCCCAAATCCGCCGGCACGCATTGACGGAGGAATTCCGCCGCCTTGTGTACGCCGTCGGACGCCGTGAGCGTATCGCATTCCATCTCAATGCTGGTGACGTAGTCATAGCCCACCGCGCGCAGTTCGGCATAAACGTTGCGCCAGAAATCCAGGCCATGGCTGTAACCCACGGTGCGGAAATTCCAGCTGCGCTTTTCCGGCTCGTCGAAATAAGCCGTATTGATCAGGCCGTTTTCGTGCACCTTCTGCTCGTCGATGCGGATATCCTTGGCGTGCATGTGATAAATCATGCCCTTCAGCTCGCGGATCACCAGGATCGGGTCCATGCGCTGCCACAGCAGGTGGCTGAAGTCCAGGTTGACGCCGATTTCCGGCCCCACCGCGTCGCGCAGGCGCTTGACCGTCTTCGGGTTGTAGCAGCACTGGCCGGGGTGCATCTCCAGGGCGATCCGCTCAAGGTGATGCTCGCGGGCAAACTGCACAAACTCCGTCCAGAAGGGCAGCACGCGCTCGTTCCACTGCCACTCATACATCTTTGCATAGTCAAGCGGCCAGCTGGTGGTCACCCAGTTCATCATGTGCGCGCCTTCCCAGTCGCCCGGGCAGCCGGAAAAAGTGATGATTGTCGAAAGCCCCAGCTTTTCAGCCAGCAGCACGGCGTTGCGCATTCTGCTTACGCTCAGCTCGCGGATTTTTTCATTGGGAGACAGCGGGTTTCCATGGCAGGAAAGCGCCGATATTTTCAGATCATATTTTTCAAACAGCGCCTTGAACGCCTCCAGCTTGCGCTCGTCCGCCAAAAGCGCCTCGGGATCGCAATGCGCCGTGCCGCTCTCCTCGCCGCAACCCAGCTCGACCATTTCAATGCCGGCGGCCTTTATTTTCTCCAGCGCGGTTTCGATGGGAAATTCGCGGAAAGCGTTTGTGTAGATGCCAATTTTCATGTCTGTTCCCCTCCTATTCCGGCAGAAAAGTCCTCTGATACTGCTCAATGGGATCCCGCCACCAGCGGCGCGTCGCCTGCTCGCGGACGAGGATTTCCTTCAGGAACGCCACGCTCTTTCGGATGCCCTCATCCTGGCTCATCGTGTCGTCTTCATGCTCGATGCTCACAGTGCCATTATAGCCCGCTTGCGACAGGGCGACGATGATCTTGCGCCAGTAGCTCTGGCTGGTGCCGTTTCCGGGAATGCGGAACGAGAAGGGCGGATACTGCTCGCCAAGTTTCCCCATGGGGTTGAAAAAGCCGTTTTTGCCCATCTCGACCGGGTCGACATAGGTATCCTTGGCGTGGAAATGGTAAATGCACCCGCTCAGTTTGCGGATGGCCGTGGGGATGTCGATCCCCTGCCAAATCAGGTGGCTGGGGTCAAAGTTTGCGCCGATCTCCGGCCCTACCGCTTCGCGCAGGCGCAGCAAAGTGGCCGGGTTGTATACGCAAAAGCCTGGATGCATCTCAATGGCGATATGTTTCACATTGTGCTCGCGCGCAAAGGCGGCGAAGTCTTTCCAGTAAGGGATCAGCCGCTGCTCCCACTGCCAGATCAGCGTGGGGACCGGGTCAAAGGGCCACACGGTGGTGCACCAGTGCGGATACTTGGAGTTTTCTTCACTGCCGGGGCAGCCGGAGAAGCACACAATCGTATCCACGCCCATTTTTTCCGCCATCAGCACCGCGTTTCTCATGATGCGGTCGTAGCGGTCGGCAATTTCCTTTACAGGGTGAACGGGATTCCCATGGCAGGAAAACGCGCTGATCCCCAACTCATATTTGGCAAACAATGCCTTAAACTGCTCGAAAGCGGCCTGGTCGTTGAGCAATACTTCCGGGTCGCAGTGCTGCGTTCCCGGCGTACCTCCGCAGCCGATCTCCACCATCTCAATTCCCAGGCTCTTGAAATAGCGCAGCGCCTCCTCCAAAGAGAGGTTGCATACAACATTTGTCAAAATGCCCAGCTTCATCAGCTTGACCTCCTAAATCGTTGTCACAGAAAGCCCATTTGACATTGATAGCCGAGCAATAGGATACTCGGCTATCATTACTATGGTCGTTTTTTCTTCCTGGGGGATTACAGCATCTCCGCCATCTCGTCCACGTTCTCAGCCGTGACTTCCAGCCAGGCCTGGCCGTAGATGTTCTTGCCATCGACGGTGACGTTGTTGTAGCCCTCAACGCCCAGATCCATACCGGACTCGATCGGCTCGCCGTTGATCACGCGCAGGCCAACCTGGAAGGCGGCATACTGGGCATAGCCCGGATACCAGAAGGCGCCGAAGGGGATGGTGCCGCTGAGGTAGTAGTCGCGGTGGCCAGAGGCGGAACCGACGGCCAGCACCTTGCAGGTCTCGTTCAGGCCCAGCTCTTCCACAGCGCGGCAGATGCCCGGCACGCCGGAGGAGTTGCTGCCCAGGATGACGTCGATTTCAGGATGCGCCTGCAACAGCTGCTTGGTGGCGGTGTAGTTCAGGTCGGCATTGGTGCCGCCCTCGAGCGGGACAACTTCTTCGCCGTCCATGTCGTTGACGCACACGGTGTTCGGATAGTTCTCCGCCAGGTAGTTGTAGAACGCGCGGCACCACTCCATGTGGGCGGGGGTGGACAGCGTGCTGGTGATGACGCAGTAGGTGAAGTCCTCACCATACAGCTCGACGGCCTTCTTGGCGAACATCTCGCCGAACTCCTGGTTGTTGAAGGCGTCAACGTTGTAGTCGATGTTGGTCAGGGTAGAACCTTCGTGGCTGACCACGACGGTGCCCTGCTCACGGGCGCCGGCCAGAACGGCGTCGCAGGCATCCGCGGCGATCGGGACAACCGTCAGGATGTCAGGCTGAAGCGCGATGGCGTCGTCCAGGCTCTGCAGCTGGGCAGCGGAGTCCATCTCGGTGGGCCCAATGTAGTGCATTTCCGCGCCGTGCTCTTCGGCCCAGCGGGTGCCTTCCCAATCCATCGAGTCGAACCAGTTGCTACCAATGGCCTTGACGACCGTGGCCACAACCAGCTGGTCGCTCTCCGCCACGCCAACAGACGCGACGCAGAACATCAGGCAGAGTACCAGGGCAATAAACTTCTTCATTTCCAGGTTACCTCCTTTTTTTATCATAAACAGCTTTCGCCGTTTATTTCCGTACCTCGGCAGAGCGCAAATCCCTGTGCCCTCCAATGTGGAAAAGCCGCTTCAGATAGCCCTTCATTTCGGGCGTGGCGAATACCAGCAATCCAACCAGCATCAGGCCCCACACAGTGTCTCTTGTATAGGTGCTCGTGCCGCCCAGCGTCAGGCCGCTGGAAATGACCTGAATGCAGAACAGCGAGATGAAAATGTTGAGGATCTTGCCGCCGCCGGCCACGATCCACGCGCCGCCCATCAACACCACAAGCATGGCGTTGTTGGTAAGGCTTGTGCCATAGTCCGGGCGCAGGGCGCTCATGCGGGAGTAGCTGACCAGGCCGGCAATGGCCGAAAACAGGCCCGAGAGCATATAGCTCTTCATCAGCGTTTTGAAATTGGAAATTCCGCTGTACATGCTGGCGGTGGAGTTGGCGCCGAGCAGGCGGCACTGCGCGCCAAAGCATGTTTTTTCAAAGATGAACTCGCATATCGCATAGCAGACAATCGTCAGCACCAGCAGATAGGGGACGACGCCAAACATGTTCTGCGTGCCCAGCGCCGAGATCATCTCCGGCGCGCCGACGATGGAGTTGCCCTTCGTCAACACAAGCGCCATGCCTTGGAAAAGCTGGCTGGTCGCGCTGGTGACCAGAACCGCCGTCAGGCCCAGGCCGGCCACGAAATAGCCGTTGAGCAGGCCGCTGAGCACGCCCGTTCCCAAAGAAACGATCAGGCCGACGATCAGGCGCATCGTGGGGTCGACAATGATATCGCCCAGGTAGATGCCCTGCATGATACAGCCGCCGCAGATCGCGGAGAAATTCGCCACCGCCACAATGGACAGGTTCAGGCCGCCGGAAACAACGACCGTGAACATCGCCAGGGCGTAGATGCCAATCTCGGAAAGCTGGCGGCCCATCGACTGCAGGTTGGCCATGGCGTAGAACTTCGACGGGTTGAGCAGGCCGACCAGAAGAATCAGGGCGATCAGCAGGATAATGAGCACAAACGTGCGGGAACCTTTCAGCGCTTTAAGCCTTTTCATATTCTATCTCTCCTCCCCACTACGCTTTTTGCATGCGCCGCTCAGCAAGCGTGGAGAACAACACGCCTCCCAAGATCAGCAGACCCACGACGAAGGTGATGTAGTAGGCGGGAACGCCCAGAAGGATCAGGTTGCTCTTGATGACGGTGATGATGGCCACGCCGACGAGTATGCCGCTGACGGAGCCCTTGCCGTCCTTCATGTTACAGCCGCCAAAGATCGCCGCCGTGATTACGTCTGTTCCGCGCGAGGTAATTGTGCCCGTCTCAAACGAACCGGTGTTGCAATAGAAGTAGGTCGCCGCGATGCCGCAGCACGCGCCAAAGACCGCATAGGCAACCAGCGTGAGCTTCATGGGATTGTAGCCGACGCGCTCCACCGCAACCTTGTCGCCGCCCAGGGCGTAAATGCCGCGGCCGAGCTGCGTCTTGTTCAGGAAGATCGACAGTATGATGGCCACGATGATCACCAGCAGGATGCCGATGTTGAGTTTCGCCGTCAAGCCGGTGTCGGTCTTGATCGTCAGCAGCGAGGCCGTGCGCATCTGCAGCAGGTTCTGCGGCATTTCGGCGGTCTTGATTGTCGGCTGGTCAATAAAGATGAACGCGATGCTGCTGTAGATCAGATCCATACCGATGGAAACGACAAAGCCGGAAAGGTTGAACTTCTTGGACAGGTAACCGCTGAGCATGCCCAGCAGCGCGCCAAAGATGCCCGATACGATGAACGCCGTCACAAAGTCTCCGGCATATCCCAGCATTTGGAACAGGCGCAGCATCATGTAGCCGGACATCATGCCGATGCTTGTAGAGGAAAGGTCAAGGTTGCCCGTAACCATGATGACCATCATGCCAAGCGCCACGATTCCGGTAAACACCGCGTCATTGAGCATTGAGAACAGGTTGATCGCGGTAAATACCTTCGGCTGGATCAGCGCGAAGACAACCAGTATAACAACAAACAAAAGAAATTTGATATGGACCTCTTTCAGCCGAAATCTCTTTCCCATTGTGCACGCCTCCTTACGCCTTGGCCAACATGCTCTGGAGCTTGTTTTCGTCAAGTTGCGTGGTCATATATTCTCCGGTAAAGCTGCCCTTGTTCATAACCAGAATGCGGTTGCAGACGCTGAGGATCTCGGGCAGGTCGTCGGAGATGACGATCATGCCAATCCCTTCGTTGGCCAGGCGCTTGATCGTCTCGTGGATGTTCTGCTTGGAGCCGACATCTACGCCAACCGTGGGGCAGTTGAGCATCAAAACTTTGGGATGGATGGCCAGCCACTTGGCCAGCACAACCCTTTGCTGGTTGCCGCCGGAGAGGCTGCTCACCGGGTCGGAAAGCTTGCCCAGCTTGATTCCCAGGTCCTCAACCCGATGGACGACCTCCGCGTGCATTCCGGATTTATCAATCACGCCAAAGAGGCGCTGGCTGAACTTGCGCAGAATGCCCGCCGAAATATTGCGCTCAATTTCCACATTCAGGAACAACCCCTGCGTCAGGCGGTCCTCCGGCAGATAGCCGATTCCGGCGTTGACGGCGCTGTAGCCGCCGTTGATGTGAATCTCCTTGCCAAAGAGGGTGATCTTGCCGCTGTCCATTTTGCGCAGTCCGAAGATTGATTCCGCCAGCTCCGTGCGGCCGCTGCCCAACAGGCCGGTTATTCCCAACACTTCGCCCCTGCGGAGTTCGAACGAAATGTCTTTATAGTGGGGTTCGAGGCTCATATTCTCCACGCGCAGGATGACGTCGCCGATCTGCTTGGGCTGGAAGGGGGTAAAGACGACCTCGCGGCCCGTCATATAGTAAGAAATCTTTTCCTTGTCAAACTCTTCCTTGGGGCCGTCGATGACGTTTTTGCCATCGCGCATGATGCTCAGCGTTTCGGCGATGGTGAGCACTTCGTCGAGTTTGTGGCTGACGAAAATCAACGCTATGCCCTTTTTCTTCAGCCCCGCGATGATCTTGTAAAGCGCCTGCACCTCTTTGGACGTCAACGCGCTGGTCGGCTCGTCCATGATGATCAGTTCCGCGTCCAGCAGCAGCGCGCGGCAGATTGCCACCACCTGCTTTTCGCCCACCGACAGTGTGCGCACTTCGCTGTTCAGGTTCAGCGGAACGCCGATTTCCTCGACAATCTTCGCGGCCATTTCGCGGTTGCGCTTGGCGTTCACGGCCTTGTTTTTGTGGAACAAGTTGTAAGACATGGTGATATTTTCCGCAACTGTAAGGTTGGGGAACAGCGAGAAATCCTGATAGATAACCTGCACGCCCGCGGCGATCGACTCCGTCGGCGTCAACGCTTTGTGGGATTTCCCCTTGATGATAATTTCACCTTCGTCCGGCGTATAGACGCCGGAAATGATCTTGATCAGCGTAGACTTTCCGCAGCCGTTCTCACCCGCGAGGCACTTGATTTCGCCAGGACGCAGCTTCAAATTCACATGGTCCAACGCCTGCACGGCCTGAAAGGCCTTGCTGACGTTTTTTATTTCCAGAAAGTACTCACTCACATCGTTCCCTCCCGTTGCACGCTTTTTCACAGGGCTTGCGTCAGTTCTTGATCACTATAACACAAACCCGAAAATATTTCAATGGATTTTCACGCCCACCTTGGCCGTTTTTATAATTTTAGGAATATATTCTTGTTTTATGCCGCTTTTTATATGCAATTTGCCTCTTAAAATTAAACACACGCACCTCAACCCGTTGA
>DSTMC04003__coassemble_902_pt1 | contig 30808 bp, 28 predicted proteins | sample DSTMC04003__metabat2_low_PE_048 | metagenome-assembled genome bin DSTMC04003
TCTTGCAGGCTTTCTCATCGCTCTGGCAGTCTGTTGACTTTGTCAACATCCTGGGCCGTCCGCCATATAGCGGACGGCCCAATATTTTCGGAATTAATAATTCTCGGCGTTGATTTCAAAGTAGCTTTGCGGATGAGCGCAGGTGGGGCAGACATCTGGTGCGGAAACACCGACGATGATGTGGCCGCAATTGCGGCATTCCCAGACTTTGACCGCACTCTTTTTAAAGACCTCGGCGGTTTCTACATTGCGCAGCAGGGCGCGGTAGCGCTCCTCATGGTGCTTTTCAATGGCGGCCACGAGGCGGAAACGGGCGGCCAGCTCCGGGAAACCCTCTTCCTCGGCGGTCTTGGCGAAGCCCTCATACATATCCGTCCACTCATAGTTTTCTCCCTCGGCGGCATGCAGGAGGTTTTGCGCCGTATCGCCGATGCCGTTCAGTTCCTTAAACCACATCTTGGCATGTTCCTTCTCGTTCTCAGCGGTCTTGGTAAAGAGTGCGGCAATCTGCTCATAGCCCTCTTTTTTGGCCACGGAAGCGAAGTAGGTGTATTTGTTGCGCGCCTGCGATTCGCCGGCAAAGGCGGCTTCGAGGTTTTTTTCCGTCTGCGTGCCGGCGTAGCGGTTGGGCTTTGGCTCTCCGACCAGCTCCAGCTTGTCGCCGGTGGCCTTGCAGACGGGGCAGACGGGCGTTTCGCCCTCAGAGACAGAGAACACATGGCCGCATACCTTGCACTTATAGGTTTTCATGTTGCTTTCTCCCTTTTTCTTTTTGTCGTTGCAGGGGACGAGCTCCATCAGTTTCCATACCGCGTCCAGCGGGAAGCCTTCGGCAGGCGGGTTCACAGCCAAAGAGGCCAACAAATTGTGGGCGTTACCACTCTGAGGTAACATGTAACCAGCCTCGCGGATGATGTCTTCGCCAACGAGGCGCACGGACTTGGCTACAGCTTTGCTGAGGCGGTAAAGGCCATCTTCAGTGGCTGTCTCCGCCGTTTGCAGGGCGATCTTTTCCTCCTCCGCTTTGCGCTCGGCGAGGGCGTTGGCCAGGGCGGCGACATTATCTTCCTTTTTTTGCTGCGGTGGATAGTCCACAGGCACCATGGAGATGGCTCCGCTGGGGCAGGCCCCGGCGCAGTCGCCGCAACCTGAGCACTTGGACACGTCGATGATGCTGTTCTCGGTATCAGTCGCACCGGTTGGGCAGACGTAGAGGCAGAGGCAATCCTTGGTACACAGGCGCAGATTGCGCACCGCGACGCGCTTCATGCGGAAGTCCTCCCTTCGATCTTTTCAAATTTCCATGCCGGGACTTTGCAGACCGGGCAAAGCTGGGGAGGCTCCTTGCCGACATAGGTAAAGCCGCAGACAGAGCATACCCAGATATCCGTACCGCGCAGCATGGCTTCGCCCTCGCGGCGGTAGCGCTCAAGCAGCGTCTTGAGGATGGCAGTCACCTTTTCACCCCAAACGCAGACGCGCTGCGTGCCTCGATCGCCCGCTTGCGAGGCGGCGGCGCTGAGGGTTGGGTAACCGGTGGCAAGGTCTTCGCCCATGCGAATGGCAAGAGCGTCTACGCCGGTTTCCTCCGCGGCGGGCGCGGCGGCGGCAAACCAGTCGGCGATCTCGCGGAAGAGAGCGGCTTCTTCGTCCTTGTACTGCTTTTCGCAGCCGCGAGCGAGGTTGGAACAGAGGATGGAGAGCGCGCCGGGCGAAAGCTTTTGCAGATCGCCATGCGCTTGCGCGGTCGAAGCGACGGTGTGGATGGGTGCGGCGGGCTGCTTCGCCGCCGCTTTTTCCGGGGCGAAGGCGGACTTTGCCGCGCCGCACAGGGGGCAGGTCCACGTTTCCGGCAGCGCGGCAAAGGGCTTGCCCTGCTTTGCCTCGTCGTAGACGTAGCCGCAGATAGAGCAGACGTATCTCATGCCATGATTTCCTCCCTTGGGGTCGTTATCGCGGCACGCCGCAAACGGGCGGCGCGCTGATTCAGAGCTTGCCCTCTCCCTTTGCCTTTTGACAGCATTCGGGACAGAGATAGACGACCTTAAGGTCGTAGTAGAGGATTTCCTCATCGGTCTGCGCTTGCAGGGTGGACGTGAGGTCTGAAAAGCAGATGTCCGTAAGTTTGCCGCAACCACGGCAGATGAGGTGGTCGTGCCGCTCAGCGCGGTCGTAGCGGTCGGGCGAGCCAGGCGCGGAAACCTTGCGAATGAGCTTCAGACCCCAGAGCTTGTTGAGGTTGTTGTAGACGGTGGCCAAGGAGACGGCTGGGCCTTCGGCCTTGAGCTGCCGGTGGATTTCCTCGGCGGTCATATGGCTGTGCGAAGCGCTGACCAGTTCGTAGATGCGCCGTTCATAATCGGTCATAATAGTCACCGTAATTAGAATAATTCTAAATATATTATAATGATTCTAAATTCCTTTGTCAACCTGCGCGCACAAAAAGGCCCCCGGGTGTCCGGGAGCCTTTGGGGTGAGATCCTTACGCCTCGGCCTTGACCTTCTTAAGATGCACGAAGCGGGGCAGGCCATCTTCGACAACCATCTGGGTCTGACCCTGAATCAGCGGCAGGGCATAGTCAATGAAGCCCTGGGTGATGCCGTCGCCTTCATTGTTGATCCACTGGCGCGGAACCTTCTTTTCGGTGTTGGCGACAATGCTCAGATCGAACAGCTTGATCTTGCAGGTGTACTTGCCGTCCACCATCTCACGCTCGAAGCCGACCATTTTGTCGGTAATGCCCGCCACAGCGTTTTCCACGGCGGCCTTGCCGGACATGAAGGATTCGTCGATATCGGTCTGGGAAGCGCAGTGCGCCGCGCAACGCTGCAAAAGCGAAAGCTCAATGCCGCGCACCTTGGCGCCGGTGGCCTGCTTGACGTGGTTGGCCAGGAACGCCGCCAAGCCGCCGAGCTGGGCGTGGCCGAAGGAGTCCTTGGCCATGTTCTTATTGGCGTATTCGGCGATGAAAGTGCCTTCCTTGTCGTGGATGCCTTCGGACACAGCCACGATGCAGTTCTTGTTCTTTTCGTAGATGGCCTTTACCTTGGCGGTGAAATCGTCCAGGTCAAAGTCCACTTCCGGCAGGTAGATGAGGTCGGGGGCGCAGCCCTTCACGCCAGCCAGCGCGGCGGCGGCGGTCAGCCAGCCTGCATGACGGCCCATGCACTCGATAATGGTGATCATGCCGGTGTCATACACATGCGCGTCGCAGTACACTTCCATCACGGAGGTGGCGATATACTTGGCGGCAGAGGCAAAGCCCGGGCAATGGTCGGTGCCGGCCAGGTCGTTGTCAATGGTCTTGGGGATGCCCATCACGCGGCAGTCATAGCCGTTTTTGAGCATGTACTTGGAAATCTTGTTGCAGGTATCCATCGAGTCGTTGCCGCCGTTGTAGAAGAAGTAGCGGACGTCGTACTTTTTGAAGATCTCGAGGATGCGCTTGTAGTCGGTATCGTCTTCGTCGGGATCCTTGAGCTTATAGCGGCAGGAACCCAGCGCCGAGGAGGGCGTGAACTTCATCATTTCCAGTTCCTGGGGATCTTCCTTGCCCATGTCAATGAGGTCGTCGTCCAGAACGCCCTTGATACCATGGCGCGCGCCGAGCACCCTGGTGATGCTGTCGCTTTCCAGCGCGGTTTTGATCGCGCCGTAAGCGCTGGCATTGATGACAGAGGTCGGGCCGCCGGACTGGCCGATAATGCAGGCTCCCTTGAGCTGAGACATAGGAATCATTCCTTTCAAAGCATGTCGGTGGGATCTACCCATACATATCAAAATTTAGCACAATCCACGCATGTTGTCAAACGCAAAGCCGTTAAAAATGCGGGTTTTCGGCACAGAATCACAGGCGGCGCGCGCAAACGGCAAAAACCGCGTCAGCGCGCCGTGCCCTCCACGTCCACAATGACCACTTCCGGTGGGTTGAATACGCGCGGAAGCCTGGGATTGTAGGACAGGCCGCGGCTGATGACGAGACATGTGCCCTCCACATCGTACTGTCCGCCCGCGTATTTGGGAAGCCAGCCCTGGTTGGGCGCGAACAGGCCGTTGACCAGCAGCGGTATGCACACTTGTCCGCCGTGTGTGTGGCCGGAAAGCACCAGATCGAAGGGGTATTGGCGGTAAAGGTCAATGTAATCCGGCCGGTGGGCCAGCAGTATGTTGTAAGCGTCCGGGGAAAGCGTGGAAAAGGTTGCCTCCAGCGCCGCGGCGCAGTCCTCCGCGTTCGCGTACTCTTGAATGCCGCAGAGGTTGACCTGTCCCACAGCCAGGTCAAGCGTCACCATATTGCCCTCCAGCACGGTTATTCCGTATCCCCTGATCGTCTCCAAAACGCTTGCAAAATCTGGCCGCCAGCGGTCGTGGTTGCCGGAAACGTAGTAAGCGGGGATGCCCGTTTGTGAAAGCGACTCGAAAAACGACAGTGCGTTTTCCAGCGGTTCGACGTCGTCCACGATATCGCCGCCCAGCAGGATGACGTCTGGGCGTTGGTCGAGCACAAGGTCGAGCAGCTCGCGGTGGTTTTCCCCATAGACACAGCTATGCAGGTCGGTCAGAAGCGCCAGGCGCAAACGCGCGTCCTGCGTCAGCTTGTCCGTGCGCACGCCGTAAAAGCGCAGCGTCAGCCCGCTCCATAGGGCGCACACCAGAAACAGCGCCAATACAGCCAGCAAAAATAGAGCGGTTTTCCATCCTCTGGCCATGAATACCTCCTTATGACAGGCGTAACCGCGTAAGCCGGAATTCGTGGGAACGCAGTAAAGCTCCCGCCGTCAACAGGCGTCTATTGTGCGCCCGAGCGGATGCGTCCATGCTTCTCCGCACCTTCCCTGCGGCAGGCGCATACGATACAGGGAAGCAAGGAATATGAGGTGATGTCAATGCTTCCCAATTCATATTATAACACATGTTCCGGCGGTGGTCTACGCGCTGCGGGCCGCTGCTGTAATCAGGGCGGGTGCCGTCCTATTCCTTATGGCTGCTGTTGCCCGACTGGTCCTTCCGGCGGTGCAACGGGTCCCACCGGCCCAACTGGCCCGAGCGGTCCCACCGGTCCCACTGGTCCCACCGGCCCGACCGGCCCCACGGGCGCAACCGGCGCCGGTCTGGAGACATTGCAGGCGTTTACGCCGGGCGCCCGATACAGAATGGGTGATTTGGTGTTCTACAACGGCAGTCTCTACCAAGCCGACATAAACGATCCCACAGGTACGCCTGGCAGCTCACCGGATTACAGCCTGGTGACGGTCATGGGTCCCACTGGTTCGACTGGCCCGACTGGCCCGACCGGCCCGAGTGGTCCCACCGGCCCCACCGGCCCTACGGGCGCAACCGGCCCGAGCGGCCCCGCCGGCATTACTGGCCCCACGGGTCCCACCGGTTTGGCCGGCGCGACTGGCCCGACCGGCCCGAGCGGAACAGAAGGCCCCACTGGCCCTACGGGCGCGACTGGCACAGAAGGTCCGACTGGCCCTACGGGCGCGACCGGCCCGACAGGCCCCGCTGGCGGTCCGACTGGCCCCACCGGTGCAACGGGCGCGGAAGGCCCCGCCGGTGCGGAGGGCGCAACCGGCCCGACAGGCCCGACTGGCCCGACAGGCCCGACCGGCCCCGCTGGCGCGGAGGGCGCGCAGGGAACCGCGGGCGCAGAAGGTCCGACTGGCCCGACAGGCCCGACCGGCCCCGCCGGTGCAACAGGTGCGGAAGGCCCCGCTGGCGCGGAGGGCGCAACCGGTCCGACCGGCCCCACTGGCCCTGCCGGCGCGGAGGGCGCACAGGGCGCGGAAGGCCCCACGGGTCCGACCGGTCCGACTGGCCCCACTGGCCCCGCCGGCGCGGCAGGTTTTTCTGGCCGCAGCCTGGCAGTACGCTCGGTACGCGCGGCTGCTGCCGGAACAGCCCCCAGTATAGAGGACGTCGGCGATGAGCGGCAAGGCTTGCTCGATTTCGTTATCCCCGCTGGCCCGACCGGCCCGACAGGACCCGCTGGGGCGGCGTCCGCGGCGCTCGCCTATCAGCTTGGCAGCCTGCGCAACCAGCAGACAGGCGGCGGCCTGGTGCTTTCGACGCTGCTGGCAGATCCTGAGGGAGACTATTCCCTCGGCGAGGATGCGGTAATCATCCGCAGCGCGGGCACATACCTTGTACGCTATACGGTGTTTGTGCCCGAGCAGACGGCGGTCGATACGGTGCTGCGTTTGCAAGCCAACGAACAGTCGTTGCTCTCCAGCGTGGTGCGGGCGGTCAAGGGTGCGGGTTCCGGCCAAAGCGCCACCTTCTCCGGCCAGGCGCTGCTCAAGGCAGATGCGGGAACGGCGGTGCGTGTCATCAGCTCGAGCGCGCTCAACCTGACCGACACCGCTGCAAACACCTCGGTATCCCTGTCCATCGACCGGGTGGTATAAACCAAAGCGGGGCGGCAGAAGTAAATTCCGCTGCCCCGGAAAAAACAACCGGAGCCTGCGTGGATATTGCAGGTTTCGGTTGGCACTTCTATTGTTTTTTTGTACATGCGAGTGAAAAAGTGACGGCTCAAGAAGGAAAATGAGCATTTCATAGGGGCTGCAGGAGATATGACTTCACGATAGCAGGAAATGAAGGGCAAGCAAAGAATGTTTGCCAGAATGCGCAGCCTACACCAAGGCTTCCCATCTTGAAAGAAATGCGGCCCGCAGGCACAGTGCCTGCGGGCCGCATCGGGCGACACTTTACTTTTCTTCTTTCTTTTTACCGGTCACGTTGTTAAGGATTGCCACCACTGCCCAAATGATGCAGATGACGACAAAGATACCAGCCCACCCCTGAACAAGGATCAGCAGGGAATCAAGAAAAGCGGGAAAATTGATCTGCATATGCGCGCCTCCTTACTTACGCAAGCGGAATCAGAGAGATGATCATACCGCCGGCGATGACCGAAGCAATCTGTCCGGCCACGTTGGCACCTGCCGCGTGCATCAGCAGGAAGTTCTGCGGGTCTTCCTTCAGGCCCATCTTGTGAACCACGCGGGAGGACATCGGGAAGGCGGAAATACCCGCCGCGCCGACCATGGGGTTGATCTTCTTCTTGAGGAAGATGTTAAGCACTTTGACAAACAGCACGCCACCGATGGTGTCGAAGCAGAACGCCACCAGGCCGAGGGCGAGGATCATGATCGTGTTGATATTGAGGAAGCGATCAGCCGTCATTACCGGCGCGACAGAGAGACCCAGCACCAGCGAAACCAGATTCGCCAGCACCTTCTGCGCCGTTTCGGACAGAGAATCGAGCACCAGGCATTCACGCAGCAGGTTGCCGAACATCAGGAAACCTACCAGCGCCACGCTCTTGGGCGCGGCAATGCCGGCGATGAAGGTAACGAAGATGGGGAAAAGGATGCGCGTGGTGCGCGAGATGTTGGCGGGGTTGTACTCCATCTTCATCAGTCGGTCCTTTTTGGTGGTAACCAGGCGGATGCAGGGAGGCTGCACAATTGGTACCAGAGCCATATAGGAATATGCCGCCACAATAATCGCGCCTATGTATTGCGTATTAAAATACTGCGCTACGAAGATGGACGTGGGGCCGTCGGCCGCGCCGATGATGGCGATGGAGGCCGCGTCCTGCAAGGAGAAGCCGAACAGACGCGCCAGCGACAGCGTGAAGAAAATGCCGAATTGCGCCGCCGCGCCGCACAGGAGCATCTTGGGGTTGGAAAGCAGCGGGCCAAAGTCGATCATCGCGCCGATGCCGATAAACAGCAACAGCGGGAAAAGCTCGGTGGCAATGCCTGCATCATAGAGAATCTGCAGCTCTTTGAGCGCGCCCCACTCGGGCAGGTTTACCAGAATCGCACCCAGGCCCATCGGCAGAAGCAGCGTCGGCTCCATTTCCTTTTTGATGGCCAGGAAGATCAGCGCGCCGCCAATTACCCACATTACCATCATCTGCCACGTGATGCCCTGAATGTTTTGCAACAGCCAGTCCATAGACATCCCCCTTGGTTAAAGTGTTTTCAGGCGCTTTGAAAAGGCGGCCGCGTGGCAAGACTGCCGTGGCCGCCACCCCCATGCGCATATGTCGGATGCGCCGGAGCCAAAACTCCCCTTTATAATTAAAGTATATCATATTTGGCAGAACTGTGTCAATGTTTTGTGGAATACACTTGATGTTTTTTTTATAGCAAGCCAGCGCGCTGGCTTGCATGGCGCCCTCAATTTCGCTTGAAAATCCAGAACTTGCTGGCAAAGTAGTTGGCAATAATGACCACCACCTGCACAATCAGCTTGGACAACATGTCGTTTAAGCCGCATGCGCCCACCAGCAGCGCCATCAACCCCACGTCCATGCCCAGCGAGACAACGCGCGCCGCAAGGAACTGGAGAATTTCGCGCTTTGTATCCCCGCCCTGGCTCTTAAACACCCAGCGCTTGTTGGGATAAAAGGCGAACGCTACCGCCACGGCCCAGGCCACCAGCGTGCCGAGGATGGCAAGGGATGCGTCCTGATAGCTACTGTCCAAAATCAGCGCCGCCAGGCCGGGACTCTGCGCCCCTCCACCGCCCACCAGGCGCGTAAAAAGGAAATAAACCACATAGTTGACCACCGTGGTCAGCCCGCCCACAACGCAATATAGGAATATTTCCCGCAGGCGCTTGTCGTTCCAAAGTTTTTTGATCATCGCAATGGCCTCACAAGGTAATACATATCGTCCAGTTCGCCCTCCTCAAAGGTCACGCCGGGATAGTTGTCGCGGAAGAAGTGCGGCTCTACATAGGCGCGCGCAAAGCCCTGTTTTTCATAGAAGGGGATCAGGTCTTCGGCGGTGCCTACATAGATTCGCGCATAGTCCGCCCCCAACAGGCGGAAAAGGTGGTCGAGCAGCCGCGTGGCGTATCCCTTGCCGCGCTCGCCCTTTTCCGTGGCCAGGTTTTTCAGTTCGCAGCCGTCCTCACGGGGAACGACCACCGCTTCGGCCACGGCCTGGCCGCGCGCAAACAGCACATACATATCGCCCGCGTCCAGATAGCGGCCGATCATGGTTTCGCTGGGGTCGGCGTCGAGCAGCAGAGGCAGAAAATCGCGCTTGCCCGCGGCAATGCGGCGGATTTCCTCCGGCGCCAGTTCGCCGCTCTGCCAGTGCTTGCGGCACAGGGCCACATAGCTCTCGTTGCCACCCAAGACAATCTGCTCGCCAGCCTTAACCACCTTGCCGTTCGCCACGCGAGCGTTGCAGGTAGCCTTGCGGCCGCACCAGCATACGGTCTTAATCTCCTCGATGGTATCCGCCCAGGCCAACAGCCAGTGACTGCCTTCGAACAGGTTACCCTGAAAGTCCGCGCGCAGGCCGTAGCAGATGACGGGGATATTCAGCCCGTCCACGATATCCACCAGACGCTCCACCTGCGCCTTGGTGAGAAACTGCGCCTCATCCACGATCAGGCAGTCGTAGAGCGAAAGGTCGATGCTGTCCAGTTCCTCCACGTATTCGCAAGGCGCGCACAGCCCTGAACGCGAACCGACCAATTTTTCCCCGTCGCGGTTATCCAGCCGGGGCTTGAGCAAAAGCGCGTTCTGGCCGCGCTCGCGGTAATTGTATTGCACCATGATGGCGTTGGCGGTCTTGGAGGAGCCCATTGCACCGTAGCGGAAGTACAACTTGGCCATGTGTTTTCCCCTTTTGTGAGTATTCCCGGCGCTGCGCCCTGCGCAAACGCGCCCGCCAAGTATTCGACAAAGGCCGCATAAATTCCTTCCCGCCCGGCGCTTGCCATATGGGAATTTAACGGTTACAATAAAGGGCAAAGGAGGGTTACCATGACCATTGCGGGCGTGATTGCCGAATACAACCCCTTCCACAACGGCCATTTGCACCATTTGCGGGAAACGCGGCGCGCAAGCGGCTGCGACGGCATGGCCGTCTGCCTGGCGGGAAACTTTACACAGCGCGGCGAAGCGGCCGTCCTTTCCAAGTGGACGCGCGCGCGCATGGCGCTTTTGTGCGGCGCGGACGTGGTGTTCGAGTTGCCGGCGCTGTTTGCAGTGCGCACGGCGGATTTCTTTGCCCGCGGCGGCGTGGGGGTTCTGGCGGGGTTGGGCTGCGACGTGCTTTCCTTTGGCTGTGAAACGGACGATATGGCGTTGCTTGCGAAGCTGGCGGCGCTGCGGGAGGACGAGCCGGAGGAGATCTCCCGGGAAACGCGCCGCCGCCTGGATGCGGGCATGAGCCATGCCCGCGCCCGTGGCGAGGCGGTGGCGGCGTATTTGGGCCTTCCGGCGAAGACGCTCAACGCGCCGAATCTGGCCCTGGCTGTAGAGTATGTGCGCTGCCTGCGCCATACCGCTACGCGGCCGCTGGCCATCCGCCGCCTTGGGGATTATCACGATGGGACGCTTTCCCACATCTGCTCGGCAACGGCCGTGCGCCGCGCGCTGGCGGCGGGGGAGGACGTCTCCCAGGCGGTGCCTGCCGCTTGCCTGCCGCTTTTGCCCGCAAAGCCGCGCCTGCCGCTGGATATGGCCATCCTTTACAGGCTGCGGCAGGGCGGCCTATCCCTGCCGGACGCGGGGGAGGGGCTGGACGGGCTGCTCGTGCGCGCAGCGCGGGAGAGCGGCACGCTGGACGAAGCGATTGACTGCGCCAAGTCGCGCCGCTATACGCGCGCCCGCATCGCCCGGGCGGCGGCGCACGCGGCGGCGGGGCTGACGGCGGAGCTGGCCGGAAAATACGCGCAACCCCCATACACGCGGCTGCTGGGCCTGCGCGCAGGCGCGGAGCCGGTTTTGCGCGAGCTTTCCCGGCGCGCGAAGCTTCCCATCGTTTCCGATCCGGCGCGCCTGCGCGGGGACGAGTGCTTTGCGCTGGAATGCCGCTTTACTGACCTGTGGGCGCTGGGGGCGGCGGACAGCGCCGGGCGGCGCGCTGGCCAGGAATTTACGCGCCCCTTTGTGCGCGTGGAGGCCGCGCGGACGGATATGTGAGCGGCTTTTGCGCCCAAAAACACGCTCTGTCCGCTGCTTTTTGCGGACAGAGCGCGCTTTAGACTGTTAAAACCCCCAGAGAGAGCGAGAGGGCCGAAGCCCTTTCGCGCTTTCAATCGTCCCCGGCGACATGTGCGGCGGGGGCGGGGCGATTTTTGCGTCGGGAAATCCCATTTCCCAGAGCAAAAATCGCTTCCTTGCAATTTTCGCTTGTGCTGTTTACGGCGCGAGCGAAAATTGGAGAGGGTGGTAGGAGGCGCAGAATCCACAGGATTCTGCGGTTTCACCAAAGGCGAAACTGCCACGACTCAAATTGAAAATTTGAGGCGCGGCACCCGGCGGGGGAGCTTGCTTCCCCGTCCGCCAGCTGGCCTAGGCCGGCATCAGGCGCGTATTTGCGTCGTAGCGCGTGCTCAAAAGCTGCTCGATGTTCTGCACGCAGGCGCTCATGCTGCTCACGGCGTCGCTGGTGCTGCGGCCTTGGGCAAAGGCGTCGTCAAAGGCTTCAAATGCCGCCGTCACCGACGCGCGCATGTTTGCGTCCAGAAGCTGATAGCGCTGCCCATAGGCGTTGACGATGGCGTCGTCCAGCGTCGTCGCGGCCAGGTAATAGTTGCGCATGGAGGGCAGGATGGAACCCTCCACATCCGCGCCGGCCAAAGTTACGCCGTCGTAGCTGCGGGCAAACATGTATAGGCTGGTGTATAGATCTTCGCCAATGCTGTCCCGCGCCAGTGCATATTCATTCTGCATACGATTGGCATTGCTGGCGAATATGCAGATCAGCACGATGAGGACAAGGGCGATAAACGCCGCCGCGCATGGCAGAATCACGCGGGCATTTAACATTTGTTTTACACGCTTTTGCGGTTCCATGGTTTTCCCTCCCACATTGTATGAGAAAGTATATGCTGTGTGCAGCGTGAATATGCACTGCATATACATATAAAAATACGACGGCATGGTAGAAATTCCTGCGCGCAAATTGTGAAATGATTGCATATATACATGGTATATTCACCCATATTCGCGCATATTTTATACATTCCGCGCATATTTCGAGCGTTTTCGCGCCCTATTGCTGTCATAATTCGCATCTGAATGATTCTTCTGGTTTTGACAAAAAAAGTCTGCCACAGGATGTTGTGCGCCAGATGACAGCGCGTACAATATCCTGTGGCAGAAGAATGTTATGATTTTATTAACGGGCTGGCGGGCAGAGCATTACTGCCGCGGCGGGCAGGGTATCGAGCGTTTCCCGGGTAATCTCCACTTCGCCCGGCAGGTATTTTGCGCCGGTGAGACGCACGAATTCCTGCTCATCGGTAATGGGGGAGTTACACAAAACGGTCTTGAAGTGCATGGCGATGGCGGTATGCGGTTTGGCCTCTTTGAGCAGCTCCACTGCCTCGGGCGTGGTGATGGTGTAGGTGCCGCCGATGGGAATGAGCATCACGTCCACATCGCGCATGGCCTCGTACATTTCCTCTGTGGGCAGGTGGCCCAGGTCGCCCAGATGCGCAAAGCGCAACCCGTCGCCTTCGACGATATAGATGATATTTTTGCCGCGCTTCGCGCCCTGCGCGTCATCGTGAAAACAGTCGATGCCGTGGATTTGTATGCCGCCCACCGTGCGCGGAGCGCTGTCGGTCACAAGCTGCGGCTCGCCCGCGATGGACTGCACGTGGTTGTGGTCAAAATGGTCGTGGCTGCGCAACACCACGTCGGCGCGGGCACGGCAGAGGGGATAGCCCACAGTGTCGTCGAAGGGGTCGGTCACCACGGTGGCGCCGTTTGCAAAAGTCAGGGAAAAGCAGGAATGTCCATACCATTTGAGCTTCATCGTCTGTTTCCTCCTATTAAATTGAGCAGGATGGCGCAGGCAAACAGCCCGCCGCCGCCGCCAAGGCGCATACACACCGCCGCGCGTTGGCGCACGGCCTTATTAAGCGCCGCGATTCGCGCCTTTTCCGGCGCTTCGGCCAGCTTCGTGCCCTCGCAAAACAGGGCAAGGGATTCCGCTTCGATGGGCAGGCCGCGAAAGCGCAAAAACGTGCGCGCAAGCGCGTCCGGCGCTTCGGCGCGTTCGTACTGAGCCACCAGCGCCGCCGTTGGCCAAAGCCGCCAGACGTCCCCGGCGCGTTCGCAGGCAAACCATGGGCTTTGAACCGCCTCGCGGGTGATAAAAAGGCCCCCGCCCCGGTCGCGCCGCACATTTAGACCTGGGGGAAGATATGCGCGCGGCAGGGCGGTCATGGCTTCTCGTCTCGCTTTTGTTCGAGACGGCGAAAGGCTTCGGGCAACATTTCCAGGATGTTGCGGGCGGTCATAGCCGTTTCGCCGTATTTTTCCCCGGCCAGAACCCCGGCCAAACCGTGAATTTCGCAAGCGGCGGCGGTATTGAACCATTCGCAGGCGCGCAGCCCGGCCAGCAGGCCGGCGAATACGTCACCGGAGCCGCCCTTGGCCATGCCGGCGCAGCCAGTGGCGCTGACCAGAACTGGGCGTTTGGACGCGGGAAGTTCGCAAATCACGCGGCTTGCGCCCTTGAGCACCACGCGGCAACCCGATTCACCGCCCAGCGCCGCCAGCGCGCGGGCGTCGGAAACGGGGTCGCTTAACTCCCGCCCTAACAGGCGCTTTGCCTCGCCGGGATGCGGGGTAAGTATACAGCTGGCGTCCAGCAGGGAAAGCAGTTCCCGGCGCTCGGAAAGGATGTTGAGCGCGTCCGCGTCCAATACGATCTTTTCGCGGCGGCCGTCTTTCTCCGCCAGCAGCGCCTCCAACACTTCCGGGGCGCAGCGGCGGGAAAGCCCCGGCCCAGCGACGATGCTTTTCCCGTCCCGCAAATCCCACAGAACGTCCGCGGCTTCGGCGCAGAGCGCGCCGTCCTTCTCCGGCAGGGGCACGCACATGGCGCACGGTTCCAACACCTGCAGGATGGGCACGATGGAGGCCGGACAGGCCACCGTCACCAGCCCTGCGCCGGAGCGCAGCGCCGCGCCTGCGCACAGCGCCGCCGCGCCCGCCATGCCCACGCTGCCAGCTACCGCCAGCACATGCCCGCGCGTTCCCTTGTGGGTATTGCGGAGGTATTGGGGCAGATAATCCTGCGGTTTTGTAAAGAGAACGACGTGGCCGGCGGCGCTTAGCTGTTCCAGAAACGTCTCGGTGGCGTGGATGCGGATGTCCGCCGTGCGGATTTCGCCGCAGGCGTCCAGCCCGTCGCCTAGGTAGTGGCCGGTCTTGGCGCATTGCAGGGCCAGGGTTATATCGGCCTGCACGCAATGTGGGAAGGCCTGTCCGGAGAGACCGGAAAGGCCGGAGGGGATATCCACGGAGACGGTTTTCGCGCCGTGCCGGAGCTGGTCGCGGTTCATGCGGTCGATGAGCGCGGCGGCGTTGCCCGCCGGGGCGCGCGAAAGCCCGGTGCCGAACAGTGCGTCCACCCAGACGTCGGGGCGCTCAGGGCTGTCCACGGCAATTTCGCGCACGCCCGCCTGCCGCGCCCGGCGCAGGTTTTCAACGGCGTCCGCGCTTTTCGGTTCTTCCGCGAGCACGAAGGCCGCGTCGCCGCCGCGCTGCTTGAGCAACCACGCCGCAGCCAGCCCGTCGCCGCCGTTGCCGCCGGGGCCGCAGGCGAAAAAGACGGTTTTCCCTGGCCCGAAGCGTTCTACGAGCAAAGCAGCCAGCGCTGCGGCGGCGCGCTCCATCACGTCAATGGATTTGACGCCTTCCTCCGCGAAGTACATTTGCTCCATTGCGCGCATCTGTTCCGGTGTCAAAAGCGTTTTCCCAAAGATTTCCATGCAATCACCTCCGCGGGGCGGATGGGCCGCCGTCACACATATCCATACAGCCCGCGCACGGACACGTCGCCCGCCAGCACGGCCTCTGTTTTTCCCTCCACACGCCACAAAAGCGCGCCGTCTTCGCGGAAATCCAGCGCTTTGCCCTCGCGCCCCTCGATTCTGACGCGCCGCCCCAGCGTCGCCGACAGGGGGCGGATGCCCTCGAGAATGGGGGAAAGCCCTTCCCGCTGCCAGCGGGCATACCATGGCTCAAAGCAAGTGAGAAAGCGGGGCAAAAGCTCCTCCGGCGCAAGGCGCTTTCCAGTCTGCAAAAGCAGCGACGTGGCGTGGGGGAGGACGTCGGGGAAGGACGTCTGCAAGAGGTTTACGCCGATGCCCAGCACGATCCAGCCGCACAGGCCGTTTGCAAAGCCAGCCTCCGCCAGCATGCCGCACAGCTTTTTGCCGCCCATCACCAAATCGTTGGGCCACTTGACCAGCGCCTCCCCAAAGGGCGCAAGCGCCTCGGCCATGGCAAGCGCCGATACGAACACCGCCCCGCCCGCCTGCGCCGCGGGCATGTTCTCGGGCCGGAGCAGCAGCGAAAACCACAGCCCTTCGCCCCGGGGGGATTCCCAGTTGCGCAGCAGCCTGCCGCGCCCGGCGGTCTGCCTTGCCGCCGCCACCGCGCACTCCCCACGGCCTTCCAGCGCAAAGCGCTTGGCCACGGCGTTGGTGGAATCCACCTCGTCAAACGTAAAAATCTGCCACATAATGCCTCCGAATTGTGACCTTCCTTTGAATATTGTAGCACATTCCCGAGCATTTGAACAGATTTGCTTGTCATTCCCGGCGCAAATTTGTATACTGGAAGCTGAGTATATGTGCGCTTCTGTCCGTCCGGGGGAACCCTGCCGGGCGCGGGCGCGTCCAAGATTTGAGAAAATAGCAAGGAGAACGCGGATATGCAGGTGACGCAGCGCTTTGCGCAGCTTCTGATTAAAAACGTGGGCAAGGTCATCGTGGGCAAGCAGGACGCGGTGGAGCTGATGATGATCGCCCTTTTGTGCCGGGGGCACGTGCTGATTGAGGACGTGCCCGGCGTGGGCAAGACCACGCTGGCTTCGGCGCTGGCGCGCTCGCTGGATTGCTCGTTCAAGCGCATACAGTTTACCCCGGATATCACCCCCAGCGATATCACCGGCTTTTCCATCGTCAACTTCAAAACCGGCGAACTGGAGTACCGCCCTGGGCTGGTGATGAGCCAGATTGTGCTTGCCGACGAAATCAACCGCACCTCGCCGAAAACGCAGTCCAGCCTGCTGGAAGTGATGGAGGAGGGCCAGGTGACGGTGGACGGCAACACCTACCGCATGCCCAGCCCCTTCATCGTGCTGGCCACGCAGAACCCGGTGGACTTCGTGGGCACCTACCCCCTGCCCGAGGCCCAGCTCGACCGCTTCTTCATGCGCGTGGCCATCGGCTATCCCACGCCCGAGGAGGAAACCGACATCCTTGAGCGTTATACTTCCGGCGCGCGGCCCATGGAGGAATTAAAACCCATCTGTTCTTCGCAGGATATCGTCAAACTCCAGCAGCAGGTGGATACCGTGTACACATCGCGCGAGGTGCGCGCCTATATCTCCGCCATCGCCGCCGCCTCGCGCAAAAACGGGGCCTTGCAGCTGGGCGTGTCCACCCGCGCGGCCATATCGCTTTTGCGCGCGGCGCAGGCCCGGGCGCTGATGCTGGGGCGCGATTACGTCATCCCCGAAGATATCCAGAAAATGGCCGAGCCGGTGTTGGCGCACCGCCTGGTATTGAGCCCGGAGGCGCGTATGCGCAATATGACCGCGCAGCGCGTGCTTGGCAATGTGCTTAATTCCGTGCAGGTGCCGGTGAAGGCCAGATGACCTCGCGGCTGGTCGGGGCGCTGATTGCGGCGGCGGCGCTTTTGGCGACGGGGCTTTCCACGGGCGGACAGATTTACTATCTGCTCTGCTTTACCATTCTTTTGCTGATATTGCTTTCGCTGGGATCGGTGTTGTGGCTGCTTTTCAGCGTGCGCATTGAAATGCGCGGCGTCAAGCCCCGCGTGGAGCGCGGCGAGGCGATGATGACCATCTTCACCGTGCGCCATACGTCCCTCCTGCCGGCGTCGGCGCTGCGCATCCGCCTGAACGTGCCCTCGGCGTTTTCCGCCTCGCAGGAGATCAGCGTCGCCACGCCGCCGCTGAAAACGCGCACATTCCGCTATATGGTGCGCTGCCCGCACCGGGGCAGCTATGAGGTCGGCGTCACGCGCATGCGCGCCCGGGACGTGTTCGGCCTGTTTTCCATTTCCCGCAAGAGCGGCCAGCGCCTTTTGCGCGTGGACGTGTATCCCCGCGCGCACGACGTGCCCTTTATGGAGCTAAAGGCGGGCGACACCGGGCCGGAGCTGCGCTCCCGCGCCACTGAGGATACCGCTTCGCCTTCGGATGTGCGCAAGTGGCAGGAGGGCGATGTGCTCAAAAAGGTGCATTGGAAGCTGACCATGCGCCGCCGCGAATTGATGGTGCGCACCTTTGAGGAATCTTCGCGGCCGGATACGCTGATCGTGCCTGACCTTTCCGAGATTCAGGCCCTTCCGGATCAGGCCCTGACCATGGAGGACTGCGTGTGCGAGGCGTGCCTTTCCCAGGCGCGCGCCCAGCTTGAGGAGGGCTACCCGGTGCGCATGCCGCTGCTCTCGGCCAGCCCCGGCGAGCCGGCGGGCCAGTTCCCGCAGGATTTTCCCATGTTTGCCGACGCGCTGATGCGCGTGAAGTTTGACAGCCCCTTTCCCTACGAGCAGGTGCTCATGCAAATGCTCCGGCGCACCACGCGCACCGGCGGCTGCGTGCTGGTTACGCCCCGGCTGACCACGCGCGTGGCCGATATGGCGCTGAAACTGGCGCGCACCGGCGTGCGCGTAAGGCTTTTGTGGGTGACCGACAGCCGCAACAGCCAGTCGCTGGAAATGGTGGAGCGCCTGAAGATGGAAAACGTGGAGGCGCAACTGATAGACCCCTGGGAGGGCGCCGCTTAGGCGCGCCCGGGAACCATAGAGGACGCAAATGACCAGAACGCAGAAATTTCTCCGGCTGCTGGTCACGGCGCTGATTGCGGCGCTGATTTCCGGCAGCGTGACAAACACCATATTGGGCGCTACGTCCCTGACCGCGCCCTGGCCCTTGGCCTATTTGTGGGCCTTGGGCGCGGGCGTGTTGGGCGCGGTGATGTGTATGGGCATACCCGGCCTGGTTGCGGCGTTGGCGGTGCTGGCGGCGTTTGCGGGCATGGCCGTGCTGGGCGGCGCCTTTGGCGCGCGCGCCCTTTTTGAAGCCCTGCGCGCCTTCTGGGAAAGCGGCGACGCCTCGCTTTTGCCCGCGCACGCCCCGGCCGCGGCCATGCTGCTGGGGGTGGCGCTGGGATTTTTGTTCTTTGCGCTGGTAAAAAACCGCGGCGGCGTGTTTTTCGCGGCGGTCATTGCGCTGGTGGCGCTTATCGCCGCCTATGCGCTCGGCGACCAGAGCGGCGTCGGCGCGGCGGTTCCGGCCCTGATCGGGCTGGCGGCGGCCTATGCGCATACCTCTGATGGCGAACAAAATGCGCGCGCCTATGCGCGGGCGCTGATTCCGGCCACGCTGGCCGTGCTGGTGGCCTTTCTGCTCGTGCCGCAGGGAAGACTGACCTGGGCGCCCCTGGAAAACGCCGCCAACACGCTGCGCAACGCCTTTGAGGATTATTTCCGCTTCAGCCAGGTGCGCCAAACCTTTTCCCTGCAGGAACGCGGCTACAATTACACCATCATGCAGGGGGACGAGCCGTCCCCACGCCTGGGCGGCCCCGCCAGCCCCGACCTGACGCCGGTGATGCGGGTGACCGCCGATGGAGATATGCTTTTGCGCGGTACGATCCGCCGCGATTACACGGGCTATTCCTGGGTGGACGAGGGTGAAAAGGCGCGATACCTGTACTATGACTTTACCCGCCGCTCCACGCGTGCGGACGTATTTGAATCCGACGCTGTGCCCGGCGGCGAGGCGGCGTTCTCGCCGGTTTCAGCGGAAGTCGAAATGCTCGACGGCGGCACCAGCACGCTCTTTGCGGCGCACCGGCTCACGGATTTTTCCATGGATCTGCAAAACGCCGTATACTACAATTCCATCGGCGAGGTCTTTCTCGCCCGCAATGTCCAGGAGGGCGACAGCTATTCCTTCACCGCGCTTGTGCAGGGCGACGAGGAAGCGTTGAACGCCCTGACGCTCGCGCGCGCCGGCGTGGAGGACGCGGGCTATGCGGAGGCCGCGGATACCTGTCTGGCCCTGCCCGCCACGGTGGAGCGCGGCGTGTACGACCTGGCTGCGCAGATCACCGCCGGCGCGGAGGGCGATTTCGCCATGGCCGCCGCCATCCGCGACTGGCTGGCCGAAAACTGCCGCTATACGCTGGAGGTGGACTACCCGCCCGAGGATCGTGATTTTGTTTCGTATTTCCTGCTCGATTCGCGCGAGGGCTATTGCAGCTATTTTGCCAGCGCCATGGCCGTGCTCTGCCGGGCCGTGGGCCTGCCCGCGCGCTATGTGGAGGGCTACTCTCTGGATGCCGAGCCGGGCGAGACGGTGGTGCTCACCGGCGAAAATGCCCACGCCTGGGTGGAAGTATATTTCAACGGCGTGGGCTGGCTGTCGTTCGACCCCACCGCCGCTTCCACCGAAGGCCAGCAGGGCCGCACGGGGGAGAACGGGGACGACGGCATACACGACAACGAAGGCGAGCAGGACATGGGCGAAAGCAGCTTTGTGCCCGACGCCGGAGACGGGGAAAACGACCCCACGCCGCCGCCGGAAAGCCCGGAGACTACGCCCAGCCCCACGCCTGACATGGGCCCCTCTACACCCACGCCGCCACCCGACCCCTTCGCGGGCGAGACCAGCCCCACGCCGCCGCCGGAGGGCGACGCCACACCTCCGCCCGAGGATGCGCCGGAGCAATCGGAGGACGGCGAACGCCCATCCCTGACGTGGCTGTGGATTGCGCTGGGTATTCTGCTTTTGCTGGCGCTCATCGCCGCGGCGGTGCTTTGGCTGCGCGCGCGCCTGCGCAAGACAGACCCCGCCTTGCTGGCCGCCAAGGCCAGAACGACGGAAGAGGCCGGCCTGATCCTTTGCCGGGCCATGCTCACGCTGCTTTCCCGCACCGGACAGGCTCCGCTGGGTGGGGAAGAAATTGAAGCCTTTGCGCACCGTGCCTGCGTGGGCGCGCTGACAAATCCCGACCTGGAGGAATTTTTCCACCGCCTGGCGCTGTCCCGCTATGCGCGCGAGCCTTTGCAGGCCGCCGATTTGGAAACCGGCCTGCGCGCCTATCGCCGCCTGCGCGCGGGCGTGCGCAGAAGTGAGCGCTTGCGCTTTGACCTGCAACGCGCCCTGCACGGGCTTGGCGATACCACGGCGATCCCATAGCCGTTTCGGGGAAATTCCCGGCGGATATTGAAAAACCGGGCGTTTCCCGTTATAATAGAAACTGGCTTATTTCGGCCCGCGCGCTTTGGCGCGCAGCCGTTTTGGAGGAAGATCATGTTTGATTTCATCAAAAAGGCGCTTTCCGGCTCCAATGAAGCCGAAATCAAGCGCCTGCGCAAGACCGTCGATCAGATCAACGCCCTCGAAGGGCAGATGCAAAAGCTCTCCGATGAGGAGATGCGCGCCTACACCGGCAAGCTGCGCGAACGCGCCAAGGGCGGCGAGAGCCTGGACAAGCTGCTGCCCGAAACCTACGCGCTGGTGCGCGAGGCGGCGGTGCGCTCGCTGGGCCAGCGTCCGTTCGATACGCAGATGATCGGCGCCATCGTGCTGCATCAGGGCCGCATCGCCGAGATGCGCACCGGCGAGGGCAAGACGCTGACCGCCGCGCTGCCGGCGATTCTCAACGCCCTGCCGGGCGAAGGCGTGCATATCGTCACCGTCAATGAATATCTGGCCCGCTTCCACTCCGAGTGGATGGGCAAGGTGTACCGCTTCCTGGGGCTGACCGTGGGCCTGATCGAGCACGATATGACGCCCGCGCAGCGCCAGCAATCCTATGCCTGCGATATCACTTACGGAACCAACAACGAATTCGGCTTTGACTACCTGCGCGACAATATGGTCACCTACAAGGAGCGCATGGTGCAGCGGCCGCTCAATTTCGCCATCGTCGACGAGGTGGACTCCATCCTCATCGACGAGGCGCGCACGCCGCTGATCATCTCCGGCCGCGGCGACAAGCCCACCGAGATGTACCAGCGCGCCAACCAGTTTGTCCAGCGCCTGCACGAGGGCGAGGAAAACGACTTTGTGCGCGAGGAAAAGGAAAAGACCATCGTGCTCACCGAGGAAGGCGTGCGCAAGGCGGAAACCTTCTTCGGCGTGGAAAACCTCACGGACCCGGAAAATCAGGAGTTGTACCATTACATCCTCGCCGCCCTGCGCGCCAACGTGCTGATGAAGCGCGATGTGGACTATGTGGTCAAGGACGGCCAGGTTATCATCGTGGACGAGTTCACCGGCCGTTTGATGATTGGCCGCCGCTATTCCGACGGCTTGCATCAGGCCATCGAGGCCAAGGAAGGCGTGAAGGTGGAGCGCGAAAACCGCACGCTGGCCACCATCACCTTCCAGAACTACTTCCGCATGTACAAAAAGCTCTCCGGCATGACCGGTACGGCCAAGACGGAGGAGGAAGAATTCCAGGGCATCTACAAGCTGGACGTCGTCACCATCCCCACCAACAAGCCGATGATCCGCAAGGATTTGAACGACGCCGTGTTCGTCAGCCAGAAGGCCAAGTTTGCCGCCGTGGTGGATGAAATCGTCAAGCGCCATGAAACCGGCCAGCCCGTTCTGGTGGGCACCGTGTCGGTGGAAAAGAGTGAATTCGTCTCCAAGCTGCTGGAAAAGCGCGGCGTGCCCCACGTGGTGCTGAACGCCAAGTTCCACGAGAAGGAGGCGGAAATCGTCGCCCAGGCCGGCAAGAAGGGCGCGGTCACCATCGCCACGAACATGGCTGGCCGCGGCACGGACATCCTGCTGGGCGGCAACGCCGAGTTCATGGCCCGCAAGCAGATGCGCCAGGCCGGATATGCGGAGGAGATTATCGAGGAGGCCATCGGCTTCAACGAAAACGTGCCCGAGGAGGTGCTCGAGGCCCGCAAGGTGTTCCGCGACCTGCTCAAAAAGTTCTCTGTAGAGACTGAGAAGGGGCACGACGAGGTGGTCAAGCTGGGCGGCCTGCACATCATCGGCACCGAGCGCCACGAGTCCCGCCGCATTGACAACCAGCTGCGCGGCCGCGCTGGCCGTCAGGGCGACCCCGGCAGCTCGCAGTTCTTTATCTCCTTTGAGGACGACCTGATGCGCCTGTTTGGCTCCGACCGCTTCCGCCCCATGCTGGAAAAGCTCTCCAAGGGCGGCGAGGAAGCCATCGAGTTCGGCATCGTCTCCAAGCAGATTGAGAACGCCCAGAAGCGCGTGGAAAGCCGCAACTACGATATCCGACGCCACGTGCTCCAGTACGACGACGTGATGAACCAGCAGCGCAACATCATCTACGGCCAGCGCCGCGAGGTGCTCGAGGGCGGCGATATGCGCGCGCGCATCCAGGAAATGCGCAAAACGCTCATCACCGAGGCCGTAAACCGCCACGCCACCGACGACGCCGCGCCCGAACACTGGGACATCGCCGGGCTTGCGGAATACCTGGAACATCTGTGCATCGACAAGGGCGGCGTGGAGAAAGTATACGAGGAGACGTCCGCCAAGGGCAAGAAGGCCTTTATCGAGGATTTGGACGCGCGCGCCCAGAAGATTTACGAGCTGCGCGAGAAGATGTGGGAAGACAACAAGCTGGACATGCGCGAATTCGAGCGCGTGGCCCTGCTTGGCGCGGTGGATCGCCGCTGGATGGACCATATCGACGCCATGACCCAGTTGCGCGATGGCATTGGCCTGCGCGCTCTGGCCCAGCGCGACCCGGTGGTGGAATACAAGCTGGAAGGCTTTGAGATGTTCGAGGAAATGGTGCGCATGATTCAGGAAGACACCATGAAGCGCCTCTATTTCACCGTCATCCAGCCGCGCCAGCCTCTGGAACGCAAGCAGGTGGCCACGCCCGTGACCGCCAGCCACGGCGAAGCGGCGGCGAAAAAGCCCGTCAAGGCCGACAAGAAGGTGGGCCGCAACGACCCATGTCCCTGTGGCAGCGGCAAAAAATACAAGAATTGCTGCGGGGCCAACACCTGACCGGCCCGCGCGCCGGCAAAAACCACAACCGCAAAGGGGTGATTTTGTGATTGAGATGGAAGGCTTCAAGCAGGACCTGAACGCCATTCGGAAATTGATCGCAGAGGCAGGTGACTCACTTTGACGTCGCCAAGCTGCGTCAGGATTTAATCGAATATCAGGAAGACATGGCCTCTCCCGGCTTCTGGGACAACCTGGAGCGCGCCCAGCGCGTCTCCGCCCACGCCCACCAGACCGAGAGTAAGATACAGCACTACGAGTCCCTTTCCTCCCGCGCCGACGATATCGAAGTGATGATGGAACTGGCCGAGGAGGAGGACGACGACTCCATGGCCGCCGAGATCCGTCAAGAGCTGGAAAGCGTGCGCGAGGAACTGGACGCGCTCAAGCTCACCACGCTGCTCAACGGCGAATACGACGGCTGCAACGCCCTTTTGTCCCTGCACGCGGGCGCGGGTGGCACCGAGGCGCAGGACTGGACGCAGATGCTCTACCGCATGTACGTCCGCTACGCCGAGCGCATGGGCTTCAAGGTCAAGGAAATCGACCTGCTCGATGGCGACGAGGCGGGCATCAAGTCCGTCACCTTTGAAGTGGACGGCGATTACGCCTACGGCTATCTCAAGGCCGAGCGCGGCGTGCACCGCCTGGTGCGCATATCACCCTTTGACGCCAACGCCCGCAGGCATACGTCGTTTGCCTCCCTGGACGTTGCGCCCATCATTGAGGACGATGGGGAAATTGAGATCCGCCCCGAAGATCTGCGCATAGACACTTACCGCGCATCCGGCGCCGGCGGCCAGCACGTCAACCGCACCGACTCCGCCGTGCGCATCACCCACCTGCCCACCGGCGTGGTCGTACAGTGCCAGAACGAACGTTCGCAGGTGCAAAACAAGGAAACCTGCTTCCGCATGCTGCGCGCCAAGCTCGCCGAACTCAAGGAAAAGCAGCGGCAGGAGCAGATGGGGGATATCAAGGGCGAACAGAAAAAGATCGAATGGGGCAGCCAGATTCGCTCCTATGTGTTCCAGCCGTATACGCTGGTCAAGGATCTGCGCACCGGCTATGAGATGGGCGACGTTTCCGCCGTCATGGACGGCAAGCTGGAAGGCTTTGTCACCGCCTATCTGCAAATGATGGCGGAATAACCGCCGCGGGCGGACGGAGAGTTTCTCCGTCCGCTTCGTGCGCGTTTCATTGGGAGATGGAAATGAAAAAATGGGGAATGGCGCTGGCGGCGCTGGGCTTTTTCTGCTTGTTTGCCATGCTGCTGCTCACGGTGCTGGTCAGCTGCGGCACCAACGCGGGCCTCTACCGCGAATTGCAGGAGGCAAACGGCCTGCCGGAAGCGGCGGGGGTTTCGCAGGAGGAAATGGAAACCCTGGATGGCATGCTGGCGGACTATCTCGCCGGCGATGAAACGGCGCTGGACGATTCGCCCTTCAACGAGCGGGAACTGACCCACATGCGCGACGTGCTGGCGCTGTTTGACCTGGCGCGCACGGTGCGCAACGTGCTGCTGGTTGCGGCGGTCGTACTGCTGGCGGCGGGGCTGTGGCTTTCGCGTGGCGTGCACCTGACGTGCATATCGCTGATCGGCCTGGCGGCGCTGCTTTTGCCGCTGGGAGCCTTTGCGGTCTGGGCGGCGGTGGACTTCTCCTCTGCGTTTACGTTTTTTCATGAAACGCTCTTTACCAACGACCTCTGGCTGCTCAATCCGGAAACCGACCTGCTTCTGCGCCTGCTGCCGGAGCAGTTCTTTGCCGATATCGCCGCCACCATCGCCGTGCGCGCCCTGGCGTACATGGCGGCGGTGCCGCTGGCCATCTTCGGTGTGAAATTCGGGAGGAAATTTATATGAACGACCGCGTGGAAGCGCTGCGCGCTGCGCATAGCGCCACCATCCTGGCCTTTGAATCCAGCTGCGACGAAACCGCCGTGGCCATCGTGCGCGACGGGCGAAAAATCCTCGCCAACCAGGTTTTGTCGCAAATCGACCGCCACGCCGTATTCGGCGGCGTGGTGCCGGAAATCGCCTCGCGCATGCATGTGGAGGCGCTGGATCCGCTTTTGGACGCGGCGCTTCAAGAGGCGGGCATGACGCTTGCGGATGTCGACGCCGTGGCCGTTACCTGCGGCCCGGGGCTGGTGGGCGCGCTGCTCACTGCCGTGAGTTACGCCAAGGCGCTGGCCTACGCGCGGGGATTGCCGCTGGTGGCTGTCAACCACATCGAAGGCCATGTGAGCGCCAACTACCTTGCCCACCCCGAGCTGGAGCCGCCCTTTGCCTGCCTGGTGGCCTCGGGCGGGCACAGCCATATCGTGCTGGTGGAGCATTACGGGGAATACCGCCTGCTGGGGCAGACGCTCGACGACGCCGCCGGCGAGGCCTTTGACAAGGTAGCCCGCGTGCTGGACATCCCCTATCCCGGCGGCCCGCTGTTGGACAAGCTGGCCGAGGAAGGGGACGAGCGCCGCTATACCTTCCCGCACCCGCATACGCCGGGCAAGTATGACTTTTCCTTCAGCGGCCTCAAGACCGCCGTCATCAACCAGGCGCACACCATCCGCCAGCAGGGCGGCCAGATCGACGCCGCCGGCTTTGCCGCCAGTTTCCGCCGCGCCGTGGTGGACGCGCTGGTGGAAAAGAGCGTGGCCGCTGCTGTGGAAGCCGGGGCGACGGCGCTTGCCGCCGCGGGCGGCGTGGCCGCCAACCGGCTTCTGCGCCGCGAACTTGAGCGCAGGGGCGCGCAGGCGGGCTTGCGTGTATTTTTACCGCCTGTGGCCCTGTGTACAGACAATGCCGCTATGATCGGTTCCGCCGCCTTTTACCGCCTTATGCGCGGGGAAACGGCTGCGCTGGACTTGAATGCCCTTCCGTCGCTGCGCATGTTTGCGTAAGGCATGCGCGGCGGCATTTTTTGCTGCTGAAGCGCTTTGGTGGGCAGAACGGAGTCTGGAACTGTGCGTCCGAACGAAATGTATAAACCGAATACCTGAAAATGCAATACATTTGTAAAATATACAGCTGATTTTGCAATATATTTTCTGCGTTCAAGGGACTCACTGTTGTGGAAAAAGAGGTAGAAATCTACGATATTGACAAAAATGTGCCAGTCGCCGTCGCAAATTTGTCTTAAAACAGACTGATTTTCTTATTGATATGACAAAAAAGAACTTTGGTCTGTGGAAAATATATAACAATTCACCGGCCGAAGGGCTGAATAATCGTGGAAAACCCCGCCGCACAGGGGGTTTTACCCCCAAAACCTGTGGAAAACCCTGTGGATAATGTGGATGAAGGCGTTTTTCATGCACTGTATATACGGCCACAATTATGAATTTCATGCAGACAACGGCTTTTTTTCTCGGGGAACTTGTGAAATACACGCAATATCTGGTATACTATTGTCAGCAAGGCTTGAAGGAAAAGGAGAGGTCAGGGCATGAAGAAAACGTTCAATTTCCTGGGGTTTGACTTCGGCGCTTCCAGCGGTAGGGCCATGCTCGGCGTATTTGACGGCGAGCGCGTGGAAATTCGGGAGCTGCACCGCTTTCTGAATGAGCCGGTCGATCTGGTGGGCCGGTTCAGCTGGGATGTGCCACGGCTGTTTTTCGAAATGAAGCAGGCGTTGAACAAGGCCGCGAAGGAGGGCCTGCGAATCGACGCCATCGGCATTGATACCTGGGGCGTAGACTTTGGTCTGGTTGACAAAAACGGCTATCTGCTGGGCAATCCCGTGCACTACCGCGACGCGCGCACCGACGGCGTGATGGAAAAGGCCTTCGCGGTGATGCCGCAGGAGGAAATTTTCCGCCACACGGGCCTTGCCTTCATGCAGTTCAATACGCTCTATCAGCTCTATGCTATGAAGCTGGAAGGCGACCCCACGCTCGAGGCGGCTGAACACATGCTGATGATGCCGGATCTGCTTGCCTATCTGCTCACCGGCAAAATGGGCACGGAATACACCATCGCCTCCACTTCGCAGCTCATTGACCCCTTTACCCGCGATTGGGACTTTGACCTCATCGACCGCTTCGGCCTGCCCCGGCGCGTTTTCACGCCCATACAGCCCTCCGGCACGGTGCGGGGCACGCTTCTGCCCCAGATCGCCAAGGAGTGCGGCGTTTCCGAAATTCCCGTCATCGCCGTAGCCTCGCACGATACGGCCAGCGCCGTGGCTGCCATTCCCGTTGCCGACCCGGATTTTGCCTATATCAGTTCCGGAACCTGGTCGCTTTTGGGCGCGGAGATTCGCACGCCGCTGTGCGAGCCGGGGGTCATGCGGGCAAACTATACCAACGAAGGCGGCATCGACGGCACCATCCGTCTGCTCAAGAACATCATGGGCCTGTGGATCATCCAGGAATGCAAGCGCGAGTGGGACCGCCGCGCCGATGCGGTAAGCTTTGCCCAAATCGTGGAAATGGCGGAAAAGGCCGATCCGTTCATCGCCTTTGTCGATGTGGACGATCCCTGCTTCCTGGCCCCGAACGACATGCCCGCCCGCATTCAGGCATACTGCCAGAAAACAGGCCAGCGCGTGCCGCAGTCGCGCGGCGAGATCGCCCGCGTGGTGTATGAAAACCTGGCGTTCAAGTACCGCTGGGCTGTGGAGCGGTTGGAAAAGGACATGCTCAAAAAGCGCGTGAACGTTTTGCACATTGTCGGCGGCGGCAGCAAGAACGATATGCTCAACCGCTTTACTGCCGACGCCATCAACCGTCCCGTCATCGCCGGCCCGGACGAGGGCACCGTGATCGGCAATCTGCTGGTACAGGCGATGGGCTTGGGGGCGCTCAAGGATTTGGCGGCGTTGCGCCGCGTGGTGGAAAATTCCTTCCCCACCCGCCGCTTTGAACCCGAAAACGCGCCTGCTTGGGATGCTGCTTATGCAAAGTATCTGGAAGTGGTGAAAAAATAGTCAATGAAGGCATTTGAATTTGCCCCGGGCGCACTGCCCGGTTCCCTGGAGTTGGCCTATCTGGGCGATTCCGTTTACGATTTGTACGTGCGCGCCCGCCTCGTGCGCGAAGGCGGGCACGTGCGCGATATGCACCGCGCCGCTGTGTCGATGGTATGCGCGCACGCGCAGGCCGGGGCGTTTGCCCGTGTAGAGGAGGCACTGACCGAGCGTGAGCGCGACGTTGCCCGCCGTGCCCGCAACGCCCACCAGACCCCGCCCCGCCACGCCGACGCTGCCGAATACCACCGCGCCACCGCGCTTGAAGCCCTGGTTGGCTATCTGTTTGTCACTGGGCAGACGGAGCGCATGGAGGAAATTCTCGATTTGGCACTGGAGGAAAACCATGAAGCACGATGACCGCCGCGACGGAAACCATCGCGGCAAGAATCCGCCGCGCCCGGCGCGCCGGACATACGATATCCCCCCGGCCGAGCGCGCCGGCGGCCCGGCGCAAACGCTGCCCGTCCGTCCGGGCGAGCGCGCTCATGCACAGACGCTCCCCGTCCGCCCTGGCGAGCGCGCCCATACGCAGGCATTGCCCATTCACCCTCGTGAGGAACGTCCACGCCGTGCGGAACGTCCGCCCCGGTCATATGACGCGGCGCCAGAGTCCGAGCCACCGGAGAACCTGCTCGTGGGCCGCAACCCCATCCGCGAGGCGCTCAAAAGCGGCGCGCCGTTGGAAAAGCTGTTGGTGGCCGAGGGCGACCTTTCCGGCGCAGCGCGCGATATCGTGCGCATGGCCCGGGAAGCGGGCGTGGTGGTGCAGTTTGTGGAGCGCTACCGGCTCGACCAAATTTACCCGGCCCATCAGGGCCTACTGGCTTTCCGCTCAGCGCGGACCTATTCGAGCATTGAAGAAATTCTCGCCTATGCCCGCGAGCGGGGCGAGGAACCTCTGGTGGTAGTGCTGGATCAGGTGACCGATCCCCACAACCTTGGGGCCATTATTCGCACTGGCGAGTGTGCGGGCGCGCACGGGGTTATCATTCCCGAACGGCGCGCCGCTGGCCTGACCCCGGCCTGCGAAAAGGCGGCGGCCGGGGCGTTGGCGCATATGCGCGTGGCGCGGGTGAAAAACTTGAACCGCGCCCTGGAGGAACTCAAGCGCGCCGGATTGTGGGTGGTGGCGGCGGCGCTGGAGGGTGAAAACGCGCTTACGGCGGACTGGACAGGCCCGCTGGCGCTGGTGATCGGCTCGGAGGGCGAGGGCATCTCGCGCCTGACGCTGTCGCTATGCGACCGCCGTGTGACGCTGCCCATGCTGGGGGAAATTTCCTCGCTCAACGCTTCGGTGGCGGCGGGCGTGCTGCTTTATCAGGTGGTGCGCGCGCGCGGAGGCGGGCAATGAAGAAGCAGCGCGTGCTGATTGTGGATGGCTACAACGTGCTCAACGCCTGGAAAAGCGCGCAGGGCATGGACGCGGCCACACTCAGCGACGCGCGCGAGGCCCTGGCAGCGCGCTTGATGGACTATGCCGGCTTTTCCGGCCAGAAGGTTATCCTAGTGTATGACGCCTATCTGGGCGACCGCAGCGCGCGCAGCGAGGAGCACATGGGGCCGCTGACAGTGATTTATACGCAGAAGAACGAAACGGCGGACAATTACATCGAGCGCCTGTGCGACCAGTATGCGCGCGATGCCGAGCTGGGCCGCATCGAAGTGCGCGTTGCCACCAGCGACCGGGTGGAGCAGATGGTGGTTCTGGGCCGTCATGCCACCCGCCTTTCGGCGCGGGAACTGCTCGTGGAGATGGGCCAGGTATCGCGTGCCGGCCGCGAGAGAATGCAAAGGGCGAACGGGGCACGCTCGGCGATCATCGAACGCCTGCCCAAAGATGTGGCGCGGCGCCTGGAGGCCATGCGGCGGGGAGAAAAGGATCCGGAGGACAAAGACACTTGATGTATTACGAGAGATTTGAAACCATGGCGGATGAGGAGATCGTTGCCCTTGCGCAGGAGGGGGACGGCGCGGCGTTGGAGTATTTGCTCAACAAGTACAAAAACTTCGTGCGCACCAAGGCGCGCAGCTATTTCCTCATTGGCGCGGATCACGAGGATATCGTGCAGGAAGGCATGATCGGCCTGTATAAAGCCATCCGCGATTTCAAGAGCGAAAAGCTGACCTCGTTCCGCGCTTTCGCGGAGCTTTGCGTCACCCGCCAGATCATCACCGCCATCAAGACTGCCACGCGCCAGAAGCATATTCCCTTAAACAGCTATGTGTCGCTGAATAAGCCCATCTACGATGAGGAGAGCGACCGCACGCTTCTGGATGTCATCAGCGAGGATGTGCCATCCGACCCCGAGGCCATGATCATCGACCGCGAAGATCTTTCTTTTATTGAGGGGCGCATTGGCGAGATGCTGTCGGATTTGGAAAAGCAGGTGCTGGTGCTCTACATGGAGGGGAAAAGCTACGTGGAAATTTCCGAGGCCATGGGCAGGCACGTCAAAAGCGTGGACAATGCCCTGCAACGCATCAAGCGAAAACTGCAAAAATACCTCGAAAAGAAGTGAGTATGGGAAAATTTAATATTAAGCTGTTGACAAAAGAGGAAAACTAAAGTACAATACACTTCGTATGACGGCGGGATTTACGCGCGGGTGTAGCTCAATGGCAGAGCTCCAGCTTCCCAAGCTGATCACGTGGGTTCGATTCCCATCACCCGCTCCATACGCCCGGAAGACATGACAACGATTTTAGGAGGAGAAACAACCATGGCGAAGGCAAAATTTGAGCGCACGAAGCCGCATGTAAACATCGGCACGATC
>DSTMC04003__coassemble_911_pt1 | contig 29934 bp, 24 predicted proteins | sample DSTMC04003__metabat2_low_PE_048 | metagenome-assembled genome bin DSTMC04003
GCGGCGGTAATGGTTTTGATGCGCCGGCGCATTTCCGCAAGCGTATCTTCACGGGTTACGCCTTTCATGTACAGAATGGCGATGCGCAGCGGCACGCGCGTTCCCACAGTAGTCATTTCCGTAATCAAGCAGGGCGATTGCACGTAGCGCCGCATAAGGGTAATATTGGTGCGCAGGCTTTCCACAAATCCTTCCTGCGAACCAGCCACCACGCTTTCGCTGATGGTGCGCTGCACGGCGCGCTTTTCAAAGCCTCGCGTTTCCATCAGCAAGCCATCCTTGCAGCCATCAATGACCAGCGCGGTCATGCCGCCAAGGATCTGCTGCACCAGTTCCCCAAGGCGGTATTCTGGCCTTGCCTGCGGAATGGCCACGGCGTTTTTCAGCAAAAACTCAGCGCGAGACTCCGGGGCGACGCCCTGCGCATTTGTATCAAACGACTGACAGGCGCGCACGATAAAATCGGCGATTTTGTCGTCCCGCGCCATGCCCTCGGTATAGACGGCGCACAGCGAAAAGCCGCCTGCGGCAATGGGGCGAAAAATGATGTCCGCATTCTCCGGAAAATTGAAAATGGTCTTTAAATGCCCAACATCCGTTTCGAGCACGCCCGTGAGCGCGCTGCGAAGCAGGTCGGCATGGGGCATGTCCGCCATGCGTTCACCTCCACACAAGCGATTGGGGAAACTCTGAATAGTATGGCGCATTCGGGCAAAAAAATGTAGCCGCCCGAAAAGGGGCGGCTATACGATGCGAAAGAGCTATTGGGCAAGCATGCTTTGCGGCAGCGTTGCCGTGAGCTCGATGATGGATATCTGTGGCCGGTTGAGGAAACGGAAAAACATCACCGGCGCGCTCCCGGTTGTGGACAGCCCCGCTGAGATATACACCTGCGTGCCGCTTACGGTGGACAATCCCTGTACATCCTCCTGCGCCGGGAACCAGCCGTGGCGATCCGCCGTGGAGGAAGGAATGTAGAACGCCCCCAAAATCGGCAACCGCCATACGCCGCCGCAGTAATGCCCTGCCAGCACCAGCGCGGGCTGCGTCAGGTATCTTTCCTCTGTGGAATTGTGTGAAGCGGAGGCGGCCAGGAAGTCGTCTGACGGCACCTCGTGGGCAAGCGAGATATGCACGTCGGTGGACGTCATGCTGTTGACGGCGCTCAACAGGCGCTGAGCGCGCTGGTAGCGGTAGGTCGTAATCGGAAGCGTGCTGTAATCGCTTTGCAGCCCCAGCACAGTGCCCTCCTGCTCCTGCAACATCTGCTCTTCGCAGGTATCGACCAATTCGGAAGCCTCCAGATTGAGCAGATCCGCGGGGGAGATCCAAATGCTGCTGTCGCCCACGGTCAGCTCAACCGGCGCGTCCACATAAGTTGCGCCGCGCTCAATGGCTCCGAGCACCCAGTCTGCCAACACCATTTCCTCTACCGTGCCGGTAATGTCGCGCGCGCTGTCCAGAACCGGCTCTGGGTCGGAATCCCCGGCAATAAAGTACACAGGCTTGCTGGAAGGCAGGCCCTCGAGCAGCTCATAAAACGGCTCCGGATCGCCGCTGGAACCGACCATATCCCCCGTGATGAACACGGCGTCGTAATCCAGCGTATTGATCTCACGCAGGATGGTCGCCTGCTCGTCGCCAAAACGACGGCCGGCAAGGTCGGAAAGATGCAGTATGCGATAGCCCTCCAGGCTTTGGGGCAGGCCGACAAGCGTTACATTCTGTTCGTCCACACGCAGGCTGTTGCCCTGCATAAACACCATGATGATCAGAAGTAACGCCACAACGATCAAAAACACCGGCCAGAAGGAAAGGTGAATTTCTCGCCCGAACAGGCTGAATACGCCCATTCGCTTGCGCTTGCGCTGGGGCGTACCCGCAAACAGCCATTCAAAAAACGAACGCCGCTTTTTGCGCGCGCGTTTTTTCTTTTTCTTCGCGGCGGGCTTTTTTTTCCCGGTTTTCTTTTTCCCGGCCGGTTTTGAAGAGCGCTGTCTGCGAACGGGCACGTCCTGCTCATCGCCGTACTGGGAAAGCTCGTCGTCCTCGCGGCCGCCGATATCCGGAACCTCCGGCCGCTTTTCTTCCTCGCGCATGCAAAATGCTCCTTCTGTACAAACGCAAGCCGCGTTTTGTTGATCGAAGATATACTTCTCATTCTATTATAAATCGAATTTACCCATCTGGCAAGTCGCCCCGCGTTGTGATATAATACAACAAGCGAACATACGGAGGACAATTTTGTGGCAAAAAGCAAGACGGTATATGTCTGTTCTGAATGTGGCTATGAGACCGGGCGCTGGCTGGGGCGCTGCCCGGAGTGCGGCAACTGGAATACGCTGCAGGAAGAAGTGCGCCAGCCGGAGGCCAAGAGCCCGGAAAAGAAAATTAAGCGCGCCCCTGGCGCGAGCGCGCCGGCCCTGCGCATTGACGAAATTCCCGACGACGCCATGCAGCGCCGGCCCTGCGGCATCGGCGAACTGGACCGCGTGCTCGGCGGCGGCGTCGTGGATGGCTCGGTGGTACTGGTGGGCGGCGACCCGGGCGTAGGAAAATCCACATTGCTTACGCAGGTGTGCGCAAACATGGCCCGCGCCGGTGAAAAAGTGCTCTATGTATCCGGCGAGGAATCGGCGCGTCAAATCAAAATGCGCGCCAACCGCCTCGGCGCGTCCGGCACGGGCATGTACGTGCTTTCCGAAAACGATATGACCACCGTGGAACGGCGCATGGAAGAACTCGCCCCGCGCGTGATGGTGGTGGACTCCATCCAGACCATGTATCTGCCGGAAATCGCCTCCGCGCCCGGCAGCGTATCGCAGGTGCGCGAAAGCGCCTCGCAGTTGATCCGCCTGGCAAAAATTTCCGGATGTTGCGTGTTCCTCGTCGGCCATGTCACCAAGGAAGGCTCCCTGGCCGGGCCGCGCGTGCTGGAACACATGGTGGATGCGGTGCTCTACTTTGAAGGCGACCGCCAGAACCATTACCGGCTTTTGCGCGCGGTAAAAAACCGCTTTGGTTCCGTCAACGAGCTGGGCATGTTTGAAATGAGCGGCGATGGCATGCGGGAAGTGACCAACGCCAGCGAAGCCCTGCTTTCCGAGCGCGCCCACGACGCCAGCGGTTCTGTGGTGATGTGCGCGCTGGAGGGCACGCGCCCGCTGCTCACGGATGTACAGGCGCTTGTGGCGCGCGCCCCCTTCGGCACGCCGCGGCGTATGGCCAGCGGCGTGGATCAGGGGCGCCTGTCTTTGCTGCTGGCGGTGCTGGAAAAGCGTGCCGGTGTGCGCCTGTTTGATCAGGATGTATATATCAATATCGCCGGTGGCATGACCTTGACCGAACCGGCGGCGGATCTGGCCCTGTGCGCGGCGGTTGTCTCGTCCCTGCGCGCCAAACCCATCGGCGGCACCTTTGCGGTGATGGGGGAGGTCGGGCTGGCGGGAGAGGTGCGCGCCGTACCCCAGGCCGAACGCCGGCTCAATGAGTGCATGCGCCTGGGCTTCCAAAATGTCGTCCTGCCCAAAGGCAACCTGCGCGGCATCCGCGTGCCGGAGGGCATGAACGTCCATCCCGCCGATACTGTGTTGGACGCCATCGCCGCTCTGGGACTGTTTGCCAAGAGCTAACCCCGAAATCTGCATAGGGCGCAATGCCGCAATCCCGCGAGGAGCATTTCCAGCATAAAGCCCGCATCGCACGCGCACACTAGGGCTGGAGGTCGATTTTATGCGCAAACGATGCTTTTTGCTCGCGCTTGTGCTGCTGGCGGCAGTGTCTCTGGCCGGCTGCATGCGCACAGATGCCGGGCAACCCATCCAAACCGAAGTCGTCAAGCCGGAAGTGCCGCAAAACCTGCGCACAAACGACGAAGGCGTGCCCATCCTCAAGGTATACGACGTAGAGAGCGAATCCATCGCCGAAATGGACCTGGAAACCTACGTCATGGGCGTGCTCGCCGGGGAAATGAAAAACGATTGGCCGGAGGAGGCGCTCAAAGCACAAGCGATCCTGGCCAGGACCTTTGTCCTTAAGTTTGTGGAGACAAAGGATTCGCAATACGAGGGCGCAGATATTTCCACCGATATAAGCGAAGCGCAGGCATACAGCGAGGTTAATATCAATGAAAACGTGCGCGAGGCCGTGGAAGAAACGCGCGGTCTGGTCATGAGCTATGAAGGCGAGCTGCCACAGGCATGGTTCCACGCCCACGCAGGCGGCATCACAGAGCTTCCCAGCGTAGCGCTGGAGTATAAGGAAGCGGACCCCGCCTATTTATCCGTAACAGATTCGCCGGATTCGGAGGACGCCCCGGAAAACGTCAAAAACTGGACGGTCACGTTTGACGGCGAAACGTTCCAAAAAGCCTGTGCGGGCGCGGGCCTTTCCACGGGCTTGCCGGAAACGGTAGAAATTGGCGAAACCGGTGAATCTGGACGCGCCAAGACACTGTTGGTAAACGGTGAAGCGGTCAGCGCGCCGTCTCTGCGGCTTCAGCTGGGCGCAAGCGAAATGAAGAGCACGCTGCTGACCAGCGTCGAGGTCGAAGACGGCTCCGTGACCATGCAGGGCCGCGGCTTCGGCCACGGCGTGGGCATGTCGCAGTGGGGCGCCTACGGCATGGCCGAGGATGGCGCGGAGGCCGCGGAGATCATCCGCCATTACTTTCAAAATGTAGACATCGTCCGCCTCTGGGAATGAGGGGCGGGCGATTGCCTTTGCGCGCCCTTGCGGTCTTTGCGGGAATGTGCTATAATAAACGCCAAGCCCGGCGGCATGCCGGGCGGCATTTCAGCATAAAGTAACGGAGGATGCGATGCGCAGACTGGGCATGCTTTTTCTTTTGCTGGCGGCGCTGGCTGTTGCGCTTTCTTCTTGCGTGCCGTTGGTAGAAGAAACGGCGGGGGAGGCGCAGCAGGTCTACGCTACCTTTTATCCATTCTACGCGCTTACGGCGCTGGTTGCAGACGGCATAGAGCCCTTGCGCGTTGCCTGCCTGACCCAGCCGCAGGATGGTTGCCTGCGGGATTATGCGCTCTCAGAGTGGGATTTGTACCTGCTGATGGGCGCTGACTTGGTTGTCGCGGGCGGCAGAGGCCTGGAAAGCTTTGAAAGCACGCTGCAATCGCTCGGAGACGGTGGCCCGGCAGTGGCCCTGACGAGTTACAATTATGAATTGTATAATCAGGAGGACGACACGGAAATCAGCGAAGAGAGCAGCCATCTCGAGGGAGCAAATCCGCACTTGTATATGTCCATTGACGGCGCGAAGTACATCATCGAAGGCGTTGCCTTGGCGCTCTCGCAGCTTTACCCGCAGTATTCCGAACAAATACTTTCCAACATGGACGCGGCGGACGCGCGTCTGGACGAATTGGGCGCGGAAATGCGCTCCATTGCCGCCAACGCCGCCGGCAAACGGGCAATCCTGATGAACGAGACGCTGGTGTATCTGGCAGAGGATTTGAGCCTTGAGATCGCCGGGCAGTACGACCGTGAAAGCGGCGAACCGCTTTATGAGGGCGATGTGGATAACTGCCTGGACGCGCTTGCCGCCATGGACGCGCAGGTTGTGCTCATCGAAAAGCAAGCTCCCGCCGCCACCGTAGAAACGTTGCGCGAGGCGGGATATACCGTGGCGCTGATTGACGTGCTTTCCACGCTGCGCGCTGACCAGGGCGCGGAAGCGTATTTTACAGCGCAGCTTGAAAACGCGCAGGCCATTGCTGAGGCTTTTGCGCAGGCGGAGGAAACGAATTGAAGCAGGTAGAAATCTACACAGACGGCGCCTGTTCCGGCAATCCCGGGCCGGGCGGATGGGCGGCAATCCTGATTTATAAGGGCAAGCGCGCAGAGCTTTCCGGTTATGAGGCGCATACCACCAACAACCGCATGGAACTGATGGCGGCGATTTGCGGCCTGCGCGCGCTCAAGGAGCCGTGCGCCGTGCGCCTGTATTCTGATAGTACATATCTGGTCAATGCCTTTGAAAAAAAGTGGTTGCAAAGCTGGCAGAAGCGCAACTGGCTCACCGCCGCCAAAAAGCCGGTGGAAAACCAGGATCTTTGGCAGGAACTTCTCAAACTGACGGGTACGCACGCAGTCGAATGGGTGAAAGTGCGCGGCCACGCCGACAATCCCGGCAACAACCGCTGCGATGAGCTGGCGCGCGGCGAGATCCGGCAGCATGCGGTATTGGAAAAGCGATGAAGGCACGCCCGCTTTGTATTGCGGTGGGAATGGCGTTGTAAAAAGGAAGACGCTTCCCATTTTCTGCGCCGTTATTGCGATTGTACTGCTGGCGGCGGCCATATTCGCAAAAGCGTGGGGGGTTATTTGCGTATTGCCTGTCTTGGGTTTGCAGGAGCAATGCTTCATGGCAAGGGACGCGAAAGTAAGGTAAACGGAGGAAGTGCCATGAGCAGAAAGTACGCCGCCGTCTGCGTTCGCGCAGACGGACAAGAAAAAGAGCGTTTGCAGGAGGCTTGGAAAGAAGCGCTGAATGCGGGCGACCCGGCGATGACCGGGGATGTCGTGCGTTTTTCAGAAAAAATGGGCGCGCCTGCGGACAAAAAACAGGCCGCGCTCATGCGCCTGTTCGCCAACGCCTATCGCGCCGCGATGGCAGGCGGCGGCCACGTTCTTGAGCGGCAGGGCTTTTTCAGCTTTTACGATAGCCGCCTCAGCTTTGAAAACGTCGAATCCACGGCGCTGCGCCTGAGTACTCGCATCGACGCGCCGCTGCTTTTCGCCGCGGTTTATGACGATGACGTATATATCTTTGGCATCTGCGAGCGTGGCACAGTGCTGGGAAAGTCAATCGCTGGCGAAGGCTGCGCCTCCTATGGCCAGCAACCGCAGGATATGGAAGCGCGGGCATGGGCAGCGTTTTTCAGCGGCGGCGAAGCGGCGGTGCTCGCGGGCCTGCGCGGCGAGCTCGAAGCGCTGTTGGGTTTTGCGCTTGAGCGGCGTTAGCGCGGCCAATAAGGGCGCGTTTGCATCAAGTTTCTTCTGGTTCCTTTGCGCCGTCTGGCTTCCCGGCAGGCGCGTCCTCGCGCAACTTGACCTTGCGTGCAGCCATGCGGCGGCGTTCGTCGGCCATGGCCGCGTAGTGCCGGCGGGTAGTGTTGACGTCCGCATGGCCCAGCACATCCGCGACAAGATAGATGTCGCCGGTCTCTTGATAAAGATTGGTACCAAAAGTAGAGCGCAACTTGTGGGGACTCAAATGCTTTTTCAGCGGCGCTGCCTGCGTCGCGTATTTTTTAACCATGACCTGCACCGCACGCACGGAAATACGCCGGTTTTGCAGGGATAGAAACAGCGCGTTTTCATGGCCTGGCAGCGGCGTCATATTGCGGCGCACGCGCAGATAGTCCTTGAGCACATCGGCCACTTCGTCGGGAAAGTAAAGCACGGCCTGGCCGCCGCCCTTGCGCGTGACCATAAAACCGCCGAGTTCAAAATCGAGATCGTCGATATCAATGCCCACCAGCTCGCTGACGCGGATGCCCGTGCCCAGAAAGAGGGTGAGGATGGCCAAATCGCGCAGGCGCGTGTGATCGTTGTAGCGCTTCTGATGCTGCGTCTGCTTTTCGCCGCTCTCCACAAGATCAAGCAAGCGGGCCACTTCATCTACTTCCAGGCGGATGATCGGCTTTTCATGGCGTTTGGGCATATCAACCAAAGTTGTTATATCCGATTTAATTAATGAATTCTTAAATAAATAATGATAAAAACTGCGCAATGAGGAGAGCTTGCGCATTTTGCCAAGCTCGGCGTTGGTAACGGCGGTATCTTCGTCCTTATAATAGAGGGAGAGATACTCCAGATACATGCTGAGATCGCGCGCGGTAACGCTGTCTAAATCATCGCATGTCCAGGCCGTTGGCGTTTTACCGGCGAAACGCGGAACTTCTGTCTGCAAATAATGAAAAAACAGTTTCAGGTCGTAGGCGTAGGCAAAGCGCGTCAGCGGCTGGGTGGTCGGCTCAATGGCGCGCAGAAAATCCGCGCATACGTCGGGAAGCTCGCGCAAAATCTCGCGCGTGGAAAGTGTAATTTCCTGCGCGTGCTGCTGGGAATAGGAAAGTTCCTTCGCCATGGGTTCTCCTTGCTGCATAGGGGTTTGGATATACAACAACAGGCTCCAAAGGGCGCCTATTTCTGTAAAGGGGTCATATCTATTCGTAAAAGCTGTCTTTTGCGAATAGATGTCGGGAGCAATCCCCTTCCATCAATCGTCTTCCTCCGGTGGCTCTTCCGTCGTATAGACGGCGTCAATCTCAATCTGCGCAAAGTCCGCCCCGCTGCGGTTCAGGCAGCGCATGCAGTTATCGCAGACTTTTTCCGGGTCGAGATCGCACATATTGCAACGCCCGCAATCCGTACACAGGCGATCATCTTCCAATACACAATATTTCGGCATACTCTTTTACGCCTCCCGCCCCTATTATACCGCACACCGATGCGTAGCGCAAGCGTTGCAGTCTGCGCTTTTTTGCGGATGCTGCTTCCATCGGAAAGTTTTTCTTTCCGATTATGCGAACGGGTGTTTGCAGATATGATAATATGTGGTATAATACCAGTATCATAGAAAACGCGGAGGTATTCGCCGGTATGCGCTCAGCCGAGCAGAATCAACAGAAAATTCTGGAATTTATCCGCAGCGAAATCGAAACCAAGGGCTATCCGCCATCGGTGCGGGAAATCTGCGCCGCTGTGGGGCTGAAATCGACATCGTCTGTTCATATGCACCTGACGCAGCTGGAAAAGCAAGGGGTCATCCGCCGCGACGCTACCAAGCCGCGGGCATTGGAGTTGCTGGATAGTCCCCTCTCGCGCGGACGCAGCGTGCCGCTGGTGGGCAAGATTACGGCCGGACAGCCCATCCTTGCCGTGGAAAATATCGAGGACTATCTCATCATCCCGCAAAACCTGGCTGGCCATGAAAACGAGTTATTTGCCCTGCGCGTACAGGGCGAAAGCATGATTGAAGCCGGTATACTCGACGGCGACATTGTTGTGGTCAACAGCCAAGATCAGGCGGAAAACGGCGACATCGTTGTTGCCCTAATCGAAGACGAGGCAACTCTGAAACGCATCTTTTACGAAGACGGCCATGTGCGCCTGCAGCCGGAAAACCATGCCATGTCCCCCATTATCGTTGAGCGGGCGGACGTGCGCGGCAAGCTTGTGGCACTCATCCGCCGGTTTTAGGTGGTTGCAGGAGCGAAAAATTTTTGCGTCCGAAACAGGCATTGTTCGGACGCTTTTCTTTGTATATGGAACCCCTACTTTGAACGGGCCAGAGAACGTATAGCTACGAGTAAAACCGTCAAACACTTTTCTGGCAAACATAGAAACGCCCTGACGGCCAAAGCCCAACGCAATCAGCTAAAGCCTTTAGCAGTTTCCAGGGAAACTGGTGCGGGAAGCAGGCCATTCAGATCGTGTGACGTCGCCAGAAAGGCTAGTTCTTCATAGCTTTATCAAAGCCGCTGGACATGATATTGGATTGCGCCATCCTACAATTCCACCAGTCCCTTTTGCACCAACATGGCGATGGCTCCTTCAATTCCCAAACGGCCATGGGCATAGGTCAACGCCCCCTGCAAATAGCCGATATACGGCGCGCGGATTGGCGCGTCGGCGCTGAGTTCGATAGACGCGCCGGATACAAACGTACCCGCCGCCATGATGACGGGATCTTGATAGCCCGGCATATCCCAAGGCTCTGGAACCGCTTCTGCGTCTACCGGAGAACACATCTGAATGGCCTGGCAAAAGGCAATGAGTTTTTCAGGATCATCAAAGCGAATGGCCTCGATAATGTCATTGCGGGGCGCGTCCCAAGCCGGATTGACCGCAAAGCCCAACAATTCAAAGGCGCGCGCGGCGAGTATGGCGCTCTTGACGGCCTGCGCCACCGTGTGCGGCGCCAGAAACAGCCCCTGGTAAAACGGCTGATAGCTGCCCGCGTAGGAACCCACCTCCGCGCCAATCCCCGGCGAGGTCAGACGGCAAGCCACCTTTTCCACAAAGGCGCTCTTGCCCGCCACATAACCGCCAGTCGGTGCAAGGCCGCCACCGGGGTTTTTAATCAGCGAACCGGCGAGCAGGTCGGCGCGCGGCTCGCGTTCGTCCGTGAATTCCCCGTAACAGTTATCTACCATCACGCAGACGTCTGGACGGACACGATGAATGGCCTCGATAGCCGCATCAATCTGCGCAACCGACAGAGAGGGGCGCCAGTCGTAACCGCGCGAACGCTGGATGAGCACCAGCTTGACGGCAGGCGTGAGCTGGCTAAGCACGCCGCTTATGTCTATATCGCCGCTCGGGAGCATGCCAACCTCCCGATAGCCGATGCCGAAATCCCGCAGAGAGCCGTTTCCCGGCGCTCCGGCAATGCCGATTACTTCCTCAAGCGTGTCATAGGGCCTGCCGGCCGCTGCCAGCATTTCATCGCCAGGCCGCAGCACGCCATACAGGCACAGCGCCAGCGCGTGCGTACCAGAAGCGATCTGCGGGCGCACAAGTGCATCCTCCGTTTCGAAGACAAAGGAAAACAACTTTGAAAGCGTATCGCGCCCGATATCGTCGTAGCCGTAACCGGTCGTGGGCGCAAAGTGTCTCGCACCCACACGGTATTCCTGAAAGGCGCGAATGACGCGGCGCGTGTTGATGCGCTCAATGGCTTCCACACGCGCAAACGCCAGCTGGCAATCCGCTTCGGCGCGCTGAATCAGCGCCGCAACGGACGCGGGGATTTCGGGAATATGAATGTTTGTCATGGTTTCGCCTCGATATCTTTTTGAATTTCTTCCGCGATTTCCGCCGCGGTGCGCCCCTGCGCCGGAACCCAGCGCACGCGCTCGTCGCGGCGGAACCAGGTAAGCTGACGCTTGGCATAGTTGCGCGTCGCCTGCTTAAGCGTTTCTATGGCGGCCTCCATGGAGCATTCGCCGCGCAGCGCGGCGGCAATCTCCTTGTAGCCGATGGCCTGCGCCGCGGTGGAATATTCCGCCGCGTTTTGCATCAAGCGTCGCACTTCATCGACAAGTCCGGCCTCCAGCATAGCGTCTACACGGCGGTCTATGCGCTCGTAAAGCGCCTCGCGGGGCCATTCCGACGCATAGATGCGCCCGTCAAAGGGCGCGTCGTCCCGCTGTGCGTCCAGGGCTGCCTGTTCAGTCTGCGTGCGTCCGGTCAGCCGGTAGATTTCCAACGCCCGCATTACCCGGCGCACATCGTTTGGATGCAGACGCGCGGCGCTTGCAGGGTCTACCTGCGCCAGCATGGCGTGCAAGCGTGTGCGGCCGCCTTCTTCCCCGGCAATGTGCATCAGTTCCGCGCGCACCGCCTCGTTTCCCTGCGCCGCAAAGCCGAGGGGCCGCGTAAGGGCGTTGATGTACAGGCCCGTTCCCCCGCAGACAATCGGCCGCTTGCCGCGCCTACGGATCTCCGCAATACAGGCAAGCGCCTGCTGGCGATAGGCGGCGGCACTGAATTTCTCGCTGGGCGAAGCCACGGCCAGCATATGATGGGCAACGCCGCGCATTTCCGCTGCGCTGGGCATGGCGGTGAGTATATCCATGCCGCGGTAGACCTGCATGGAGTCCGCCGACACTACCTCGCCGCCTACGCGCAGAGCAAGCTCTACCGCCACGGCCGTCTTTCCTGAAGCCGTAGGCCCGGCCACAATCCAAAGCTGGGGCTTTGGCAATGCACTTACCTCCTTGCAGGACAGAGTTGCTATTGAATGCGTTTGAACATGCGCTCGATCTCGCGGCGGGAAAACGTCTTAATGACCGGCCGCCCATGCGGGCAGGTCGGCGGCGCTCCGGAAGCTTCCATCTGCGCAAGCAGCGCTTCGATTTCCGAATCGGTCAAGGCGTCGCCGGCTTTGACCGCCCCTTTGCAGGCTCTCTGCAAAATCTCGTCGCGGCGCGCTTCCAGCGCCGCAGAACCAAGACCGGGAAGGGCAGAAATCACATCCATAAAGCGTGGCTCGAGATCGGCGCGGCCGTAGATGTGCGGCACAGCGCGAATCTGCAAATCGCGCTCTCCAATCGGGGAAATATCATACCCGGCGGCGCTCAGCGCGTCCATATTCTCCTCCACAAGCGCCATTTCACGCGCCGTGACGCGCACAATTTGCGGCGTAAGCAGGCGCTGCGAAGCCACCCCATTTTCCACAGCACGCACCAGCTCGTCATAGCGAAGGCGCTCATGGGCGGCGTGCTGGTCGATGAGCAAAAAGGCGTCCTCGCACTCCAGCAGTATGTAGGTCTTGAACAGCACGCCGATTACGCGGTAAGGTGGACGCTCTACCTCAGGCTCCACACTGGAAGCCGAATCCGGAACTGAAACCGGGTCGGGCTTTTCTGCCTTGACAGAGGATATTTCGCTTTCGCCGCCATCACGTCGCGTCAGCGGCAGGGGCACTGGGTCAAAAGATTCGCGCAGCCCCATGGCGTCACCGCTTTCAATGCCGATCCGCCGTCGTTCAGCTGAAATCATCGCATCCAGATCGAGCGCTGAGTTTGCAAAATCTTTCGAAACTTTGGTTTGTGCTTTTCCGACTTTGGACGCTTTATCAAAGACTTCAGTTTGCTGATTATCGACTTTGGTTTTCTTTTCGGCCAGTTTCTCCGCAAACGGCAAGGGAATCTGCTCTACAGTGCGCGTGGGACAGACTTCGGCGGGCTTTTCTGCCTTAAGCTGCAGCATTGAACCGCCCTGAACTTTTAAAGCCTCCCGAAGCATGCTCTCTACGGCAAGTCGCGTGGCGGCTTCATCACGAAAACGCACTTCCAACTTGTTGGGATGTACGTTTACATCCACCGTTGCAGGCGCAAGCGTCAAATTGAGCGCGCACATTGGATACAGGCCGATGGTCACCCGCTCGCGGCAAACGCTTTCCAGCGCCTGTGAAAGCAACGCGCAGCGCACGGAACGGCCGTTGATAAAAAATGCTTCGTGTCCGCGCGTAGATTTGGCCTGTTCACCGATGCCTACCAGCCCGCGTATGCGAATCCCGCCCTCGTAGCGATCAACCTCCAGCATTTTTTCGGCGGTTTCCCGTCCGTAGACGGCGAAAACTGCATGGCGCAAATCGCCATCGCCAAAGCTGTGATAGACCGTGCGTCCATTGTTGATAAAACGGAAGGAAATTTCCGGGTTTCCAAGGATCATGCGTGCCACCGTATCGCTGACCAACGCCCCCTCATATTGCGGCTTTTTGAGAAAGGCCCTGCGCACGGGGATGTTGAAAAACAGATCCCGCATGATGACGGTTGTACCTTCTGGACATCCCGCTTCGCGCACGGTCATGTTTTGTCCGCCCTCTATCGTCAGGCGGGCGCCGGATTCCTGCTCCCTGGCGCGGGTTGTCATCTCCACGCGGGAGACGGCGGCAATAGACGGAAGCGCTTCGCCGCGAAAGCCGAGCGTGCGGATATCGTCAAGCTGTGCGGCGCTGGTGAGCTTGGATGTGGCGTGGTTTTCAAAAGCCAGCCGTACCTGCCCCGGCTCAATGCCGCAGCCATTATCCGTCACGCGCAGATAGGCGATGCCGCCTTCGCGGATCTCCACCGTTACCGAGGTCGCACCCGCGTCCAAAGAATTTTCCACAAGCTCTTTGACGACAGATGCGGGCCGCTCCACGACTTCGCCAGCGGCAATCCGTCCTACGGTCGCCGCGTCCAGTATGCGAATGGGCATATTTGACCTCCACTATAGGTACTGCAAAAAATCAATTCCCGTCTTTTCTGACACAATGCGCCATCCTTCACGCTCTTCCTCTGCGCGCAATACGGGCCGAAATCCAAAGCGATGATATATCTTAGGTACGGTTTTGTCCAGCATGTATCTCTACAACCTTAAATGCGGCGCGCTTTTTCGTTGAGTTCAAACAGCTTGTTGAGAGCGTCGATGGGCGTCATGCTCACGACGTCCAGCTTGGCGATTTCTTCAACCAAGCGAATCGGCTCGATGTCCGCAATGCCGAGCTGGCGCTGGGTGCCTTTGCCGCCTTCGAGAATGGTCTTGCCGATGGAGCCGCGCACTTCGTCGTTGACCTCCAGGCGCGCCATAATTTGCCGCGCCCGGGCGATGACGCTCTTGGGAAGCCCGGCGAGCTTGGCGACCGCCACGCCATAACTGCGGTCCGCGCCGCCCGGAACGATTTTGCGCAGGAAGATTACGTCCTCCCCCTGCTCCCGCGCGGTGATGCGGTAGTTGACAACGCCTTCGAGCTGCCCTTCGAGTTCGGAAAGCTCGTGATAGTGCGTTGCAAAGAGCGTGCGCGCCCCGCACTTCTGGGCGATGTATTCTACTGCCGCCCAGGCGATGGAAAGGCCGTCGAACGTGGAAGCACCGCGTCCCACCTCGTCCAAGACGAGCAGGCTTTGCGGCGTGGCATATTTCAGGATGGCCGCCATTTCGCTCATCTCCACCATGAAGGTGGACTGGCCGCCATAGAGGTCATCCGAAGCGCCGATGCGGGTAAAAATGCGGTCGGTCAGGGCGACATCCGCCGAGGCGGCGGGCACAAAGCTGCCCATGTGGGCCATGAGCACGATCAGGGCTACCTGACGCATATAGGTGGATTTACCCGCCATATTCGGCCCGGTGATAATCATCACGCGGTGCTCATTGTCCAGGTGCGTATCATTGGGCACGAACACTGCGCGGCCAAGCCCTTCTTCGACGACAGGGTGGCGTCCATCGACGATTTCGTAGCGCCCCTCATTGTTGATGGACGGGCGCACATATTCATTTTCCTGCGCCACGCGCGCCAGCGAGAGCAATACGTCCAGCGTCTTGAGCGCGCCTGCCGTAGCGCTCAAGCGCGGCAGAGCCTGCTTGAGCGTTTCCCGAATCTCACAGAAAAGCTGGTATTCCAGGCGCACGGCATTTTCCTCAGCGCCGAGAATTTTTCGCTCCAGTTCTTTGAGTTCATCGGTAATGAAACGTTCGCAGTTGGCAAGCGTCTGTTTGCGGACGTAGCGGTAAGGCACCAAGTCGTAAAACGAGCGCGTAACCTCGATATAATAGCCAAAAACGCGGTTGTAGCCGATTTTCAGGTTTTTGATCCCGGTTTCCTCACGCTCGCGGCGCTCCATCTCCGCAAGGTATACCTTGCCGTTTTGCGATACATCGCGCAGTTCATCCAATTCCTGAGAATAACCGGCGCGGATCATGCCGCCTTCGCGTACAGACAGAGGCGGTTCATCATCAATGGCGCGTGAGAGCAGCGAAGAAATATCCTCCATGGGATCAAGGGAGGAAACGCAGCTTTGTATGAAAGCCGCGTCGCAGGCGGCGGCGTCCTTTCGAATCAGGGGCACAAGCTGCAGCGTGGCGCGCAGGGACAGGCAATCGCGGGCGTTGAGCGCGTCATAGGCGATGCGGCTCAAGAGGCGCTCAACATCGTAAACGCCACTGAGCGATTCGCGCAGAGCATTTGCCTCAAACGGGCGTTGGGTAAAGCATTCCACCGCGTCAAGCCGCCTGCCGATTTGTTCGGCGTCACAGAGCGGCCGCTCAATCCAATCGCGCAGAAGGCGTCCGCCCATCGCTGTTTCCGTGCGGTCGAGAATAGCGAGCAGTGAACCGCGTTTGCCACGGCCATGTACCGTCTGCGTAAGCTCAAGGCTTTTCAGGGCAGCGCGATCCAACGCCATAAAGCTGGATCGCTCGTAAGGGCGCAGCTCCATGATATGCGTCAGGGCGTTTTTCTGCGTTTCCGTCAGGTAAGCAAGCAGCGCCCCCGCCGCGCATACGCACAGCCGGTTGTTTTCCAGACCAAGTTCGGAAATACTTTTCCCAAAATGCGCGCTCAGACATTTTACGGCATGCGCATATTCAAATGTCTCCGCATTGGGCGTACCGGCGCGTTCTGCGCGCTCGGGCACACAGGCAGCAAGCGCCGCTTTGTCATTGGTAATGATTTCGCGCGGCTCTATGCGCGCCAGCTCGTCGGCAATCGACAGGCGCATATCGTCCAGCGAAAAATAGCGGAATTCCCCGGTGGACACGTCCGCAAACGCCACGCCCGCGCGCTTCTGACGCGCGCAGACGCACAAAAGATAGCTGGGGCGCGTATCCTCCAGCATGCTGGTTTCGATGACTGTGCCGGGCGTGACCACGCGGATGACTTCGCGTTCGACCAGCCCCTTGGTGGTCGCCGGGTCGCTCATCTGCTCGCAGATAGCCACCTTATAACCTTTTTCGATCAGGCGGGCCAGATAGGTATCCGCGGCGTGAAAGGGTACGCCGCACATGGGCGCGCGTTCAGACAGACCGCAGTCTTTTCCCGTCAGCGTCAACTCCAACTCCCGGGACACGAGAATGGCGTCGTCAAAAAACATCTCGTAGAAATCACCGAGCCGGAAAAAGAGGATCGCGTCCTTGTACTGCTCCTTGATCTGGAGGTATTGCTGCATCATTGGCGAAACAGCCATCGCCTTTCACCCCGCCTTCGTAAATCCCGCGTTTTCTTTTAGTGCGTCGTATGGCAACTGCCGCCGCAGGAAGCGCAGCTACCCGAGCAACTATCCTGGCCTTCTTCGGCAATGCGCCCGGTGACGATGAATTGAAGCACCTGGTTGACCTGATTGATCAGCTCGGAAAACGCTGCGCGCGCCTGCGTCATGGCGGCGATGTCGTCAATCATGTTGAGCCTGTTCTGCGTTTCATCCATTTCGTCGGAAAGGCGCTTGAGTACGGCAGAATCGGGATTTTCATGGGAAAGCATGTCCTGAATCTGCCCACGCAGCTCCAAATAATGGTTCATCGCCTCTGCCGCCTCCTGGTTGCGGGCGGCCTTTTCCTCTGCAGCCTTCATTTCCTGATAGACTTCGCTTTCGATCAGCGCCTGCCCAAGCTCTCTGGTTTTCTGAAATACGGCGTCCATTGACTCAAACCTCCGTGATCATTTTTCCGCGCAACGTATTGCGGCCCGCGGAAAGGATTTCTACCCGGACAAGCTGACCGATCAGGTCAGGTTTTCCCGGGAAATTGACCATGTGCCCGCGCGGCGTTTTGCCGCCGATCCAACCCTCGTCGCGCGCGGAAAGGGATTCTACCAGCACCGTTTCCCGCCGTCCCACCTGCGCGGTGAGGATTTCCCGGGAAATGTCTGATTGCAAGGCGATCAGGCGTTGGATGCGTTCGCTCTTGACCGGCTCGGGCGTATTGTCGGGCATTTGCGCCGCTTTCGTGCCGGCGCGCTTGGAATAGATAAAAGTAAATGCGGAATCATAGCGAACCGCTCGCACAAGCGAGAGCGTATCCTCAAACTGCTCCTCCGTTTCACCGGGAAAGCCGACGATGATATCCGTCGTCAGGCCGATTTCCGGTTTTACAGACCTTAGTTTGTTTACCAGCTCCAGATAGCGCTCGCGCGTATAACGGCGGTTCATGGCCTGAAGAATCGCATTGTTTCCAGCCTGTACGGGCAGATGCAGATTGGGCATCAGGTGTTCAAGCTCGCCATAGGCTGCAATCAGTTCGTCGCTCAAGTCCTTGGGATGCGAGGTCATAAACCGCAAACGCGGCACGCCCAGCGCGTCCACGCGCCGGAGCAGTTCGGCAAATTCACTGCCGCCGCCGCGATAGGAATTGACGTTCTGCCCAAGCAGCGTGATTTCCTGGACGCCCTGGTCGACAAGGCGCTTGCATTCATCAAGAACCGACTGTCGTTCGCGCGAGCGCTCCCGGCCGCGCACATAGGGCACGATGCAATAGGAGCAGAAGTTGTTGCAGCCATACATGATGTTGACGAAGGCGGAAAAGGCGCTGGCGCGCTCCTGCGGCAGGCCTTCGACAATCACGCCGTCGCTTTCCAGGACTTCCACGACGGGATGGCGGCTTTCCAACACGCGCAGAAGGTATTCGGGCAAGCGGTGCATGTTGTGCGTGCCGAATACCAAGTCGATAAACGGGTACATGGCCTTCATGCGCTCGGCCATGCCCGCTTCCTGTGCCATACAGCCCCCAACGCAGATCAGAAGTTCCGGGCGCTCTTTTTTCAGCTCCTTGAGCCAGATGACGTTTCCCAGCGCGCGGTTTTCAGCGTTTTCGCGCACGCAGCAGGTGTTGTAGAGAATAAGGCCGGCCTTTTCCCGCACCGCTTCCGGGCGCATCCCCATCCCGGCGAGCATGCCGGCGATGGTTTCCGAATCGCGTTCGTTCATCTGGCAGCCCATGGTAACGATGTGGAAAGTCTGCGGCCGGTCTGGAAACTGGCGCACGCGCGCGGCGAATTCGCGCTGGCGCACAAGCTCGCTTTCCGATACAATAAAGCGTTCGTTCATGGCGTCTCCCCTGTTTTGTCCTTCAATAGCTTTGCGCCGCTGGGCGGCGTTTCCTCCTGAAACGATTCGAGGCGAAAATCAGCCTCGTCCATGCCTTCGTCGGCGAGCACGCGCAGCGCCGCCGCCCCCTCCGGCGCGCCGAGCGCGAGGATCATTCCCGCTACCGGCGGCGCCGCGATAATGACATAGGGCGTCTCGTCCCCGCGCCGGCGACGTCTGCGCGCCTCAAGCAGCGCTTGGCGCGCCGTGTGCTCATGCGCGGGCACCAGTCCGCTTCCCTGGCAGGCAGCGCATACATGGCATTTCTGCTTGTAAATCGGCTGGCGCACCTTCTTGCGCGTCAACTCAACCAGACCGAGTCCGGTAATTCCTACGAGATTGGTGCGCGTGTGATCCCGGAGCAGGCATTCGCGCAGGACGTCCAAAAGCGCTTCGCGCTGCTGCGGGCGGTCCATGTCGATAAAATCAATGATGATGATGCCGCCGATATCGCGCAGGCGAAGCTGGCGGGCAATCTCGCGCGCCGCCTCGCAGTTGAGGGCAAACACGGTTTCCGAAAGCGAGCGCTTGCCGACGTATTTGCCGGTGTTGACGTCCACCACGGTGAGCGCCTCGGTATAGTCGAACACCAAATAGCCGCCGCTTTTGAGCCAAACGCGGCGCTTGAAGGCGCTCTCCGCCTGCTTCCAGACGCAGAAGCGGTCGAAAATCGGCGATTCGGCGCGATCCAGCACGATACGGCCGGCGAACTCCGGAGCCAGCGTAGTTGCGGTTTCACGCAGGCTTTCATAGAGGCATGCGTCCTCTGTGCGCACGCTTTCCACTTCGTCGCAGAGCATATCGCGCACGGCGCGATCAATCAGACTGCCGTCGCAGTGCAAAAGCGCGGGCGCAGTAACGTGACGTCCCCGGCGCTCAATGGCCTGCCACAGGCGCGCAAGCGCTTCGAAATCATCGCGCAGTTCCTTTTCCTGTGCGCCTTCCGCCGCCGTGCGCACGATTATACCGCCTTCGGAGGGCTGTACAAGCGCTTCTGCAATCGCGCGCAAGCGTTCCCGTTCCTCTTCAGCGTGGATCCGGCGGGAAATGCCGACATACTTGACCGTCGGCAAAAACACCGACAGACGCCCCGGCAACGTAATATGACAGGAGAGACGAGGCCCCTTATCGCCGCCAGGTTCCTTGACGACCTGAACGACGATGGTCTGCCCCGGCCGCACCAAGCGCTCGATGCGTGCGCCGCGCAATTGCTCGGCAAGTTCCGCGTCGCCAAGCTGTATGTCTCCCGCATACAGAAAGGCGTTTTTCTCAAGACCAATATTGACAAAGGCAGCGTTCATGCCGGGAAGCACGTTTTCGACCCGGCCCGCATAGATGTTGCCGGAGAGCTTTTCGTGCCCCTTGCTTTCAAAATACAGCTCCGCGAGCGCGCCGTCCTCAAGAAGGGCCAGGCTCGTCTGTCCGCACAGGCGGTCGATGAGGATCGTCTTTGTCATGCGTTTTTCAGCTCCATCAGCGGCGAAAGCTCCCCCGCCGCGTTTTCCCCAAGCAGGCACAAACGATGCACATGCACGCGCGGCACCTGCACGCCAGCCAGGCCGGCCAGGCCGGCCAGAAGCACGTCAGGCTTGAGCGTATCGCGCTCCGTGAGCATCAGGCGCGCGTAAAGACTGCCGTCCCGCGCCGCAAGAGAGAGCGTCAGCGGGCGCAGGTCGATCTCACGCTCGCCGGACTTGGTCTTGCGCACGCCCATCACATGCTCCGCCGCAAGATATGGCTCCACAGCGGCAAGTATGGCCGCCGCATCCGTGCCCTCCGGGATGATGCGATAGTCCGCACAGCGCACCAGGGACATCGCCGCAGGGAAGCGGTCGTCCACCATGCGCACGCCCAGGACGGGCAAATCCTCCGGCAAAGCGGCACGCATGGCCTCTTCCACCCGGCCGCGGCCCATCGGCGCGGCGAGCTTTACATCCAGTATTTCATATTCGCTCGTCCAGCCCACTGCCAGCGCCGAGGCAAACGACATCACCGCGTGCGGATTAAAGCCCTGCGAAAAGGCGATGGGCAGGCCAGTGCGGTTCAGCGCACGCTGAAAAAAGCGCTGCAAATCCAAATGCGATACAAAGCGCAGGCGGCTGTTTTTGCCAAAGCGCAGAAGCGTTCTCATCGGCAGGCCCCCTCGTAGCGACGCATGCCGCAGCCCACGCAGCCCTTGCGGCAATCCTGCGTGCGCTCGGCGCTTTGCGCCTTTTTCCATTCCCGAAGCAGGAATTCCTTGCTCACACCCGCATCAAGATGCTCCCAGGGAAAAATTTCATCCTCCGGCCGTTCGCGGGTGGCATAAAAACCCGGGTCAAGGCCGCAATCCACGAATGCCCGCTTCCACAGGTCATAGCGGAACTGATCCGACCAGCCGTCAAAACGGCAGCCCAGGCGCCAAGCGCGTTCCAGCACGTCGGCCAGGCGGCGGTCTCCGCGCGCAAATACGGCTTCGATGTAGCTTAAATCCATGGCGTGATACTTAAAATCCACGCCCTTGATTTTGGAAAGCTCGCGCTTAAGAAGCTGCTGGCGGCGCACAACCTCGTCGTTGCCAAGCTGCGCCGCCCACTGGAAGGGCGTGAAGTTCTTGGGCACGAATACCGAGGCGCTCACCGTGATGCGCAGGCCAGGGGCGCGCTTTTCCTTGGGAAGCGAAAGATAGCACGAGCGCACCACATCCGCCAGATGCGCGATGCCGAGCACGTCCTCGTCCGTTTCCGTGGGCAGGCCGATCATAAAATAGAGCTTGACCGCCGACCAGCCCTGCTCAAAAGCGTCCGTTACCGAGCGCACAAGATCTTCCTCGGTCACGCCCTTGTTGATGACGTCGCGCAGGCGCTGGGTGCCCGCCTCCGGGGCAAGCGTGAGCGCGGTTTTGCGCACTTTCTGCGTTTCCTTAAGCGTATCGGTAAGCACGTTGTCGATACGCTGCGAGGGCAGGGATATCTTTACCCGCCGCCCGGCATAGCGGCGCACCATCTCCCGCGCCAGTTCCGGCAGGCAGGAGTAATCGCCGCTGGAAAGGCTCATCAGGGAAATTTCGTCGTACCCCGTGGCGCGCACCAGCTTTTCGGCCAGTTCGAGCAGGCGGTCCATGGAGCGTTCGCGCACGGGGCGATAGATCATGCCCGCCTGACAGAAGCGGCAGCCTCGCGTGCAGCCGCGGAAAATTTCCAGCATAATGCGGTTGTGGACGACCTCGCCATAGGGAACGATCAGTTTTTCCGGATAATCCGCGTGCGTCAAGTCGTTGACCAGCGCCTTATAGACCATTTCCGGCGCGCCGCTGCCCTCCTTAGGGGCGATGGAGGCGATGGTGCCATCGGCGTTGTAGGCCACATCGTAAAGCGAGGGCACATATACGCCGGGAATCTTTGCAACCATGCGCAAGTATTCCGCGCGCGGCAGGCCGGACGCCTTCCACTGCCGGTAGGCGTCAATGGTCTGATGCGTGGACACCTCGCCGTCGCCAAGGACAAAGAAATCGACAAACGGCGCGAGCGGTTCCGGATTGAAAGCGCAGGGTCCGCCGCAGATGACGAAGGGGCCGGAATCGCGCTCCTCGCGCCTAAGCGGTATGCCGGCCAAATCCAGCGCCTCAAGGATGTTGGTAAAGCTCATTTCATACTGGAGCGTAATGCCGAGCAAATCAAACTCCCGCACCGGCGTACGGCTCTCCAGAGAAAACAGGGGCACATGTTCCGCGCGCATGAGCGCGGCCATGTCCACCCACGGAGAAAACACGCGCTCGCACCAAGCGTCCTCGCGCGCGTTGATGGTATGATAGAGGATCTTCATGCCCAGATGAGACATGCCGACCTCATAGGTATCCGGGAAAAGAAACGCATAGCGCACATCGACCGATTCCGGGTCTTTCATGACGCACCCGAACTCGCCGCCCATGTAGCGCACCGGCTTTTCAACGCGCTCCAAAAGCGCGTCGATCCGTTCTGAAAGGCTCAAGCGACTAACCTCCACAGATAAACATCCAATTTACTTTAACACGAAAACGGCGTTTGTTCAACGGCGGAATGTTAAAGAATTCATTTTTTCCGAATTCAACGGGATTTTGCTTGACGCGCGGGCTAAAAATGCCTATCATTGCACTTGTCATACCGGCAGCACGAATATTTATGCAGGGAGGAATATTTATGCAGAAGCTGCCCTTCTGTTCCGCCGAAAAGCTGCGGGAAATCGCTTCGGTCTACCCAACGCCCTTCCATCTTTACGACGAAAAGGGCATCCGCGAAACGGCGCGGCGCGTGCAGGCTGCGTTTTCCTGGAACCACGGCTTTCGGGAGCACTTTGCGGTCAAGGCCAACCCCAACCCCTATATACTTTCCATCCTCAAAAGCGAGGGCTGCGGCGTGGACTGCGCTTCCATCACGGAGCTGATGCTGGCTAAGGCCGTGGGTTTTGAGGGCGAGGATATCATGTTTTCCTCCAATATGACCCCTGCCGAGGACTATATCTACGCGCGCAAACTGGGCGCGACCATCAATTTGGACGACATTACCCACATCGAATTTCTCAAGCGCAACGGCGGGATCCCCGAAAAAATCTGCCTGCGCTACAATCCCGGCGGGGAGCTGCATATCGGCAATACCTGCATGGGCCATCCCTGGGACGCCAAATACGGCATGACCCGTCCGCAGATTTTCCAGGCCATCCGCATATTGCAAAATGAGGGCGTCAAGCAATTTGGCCTGCACACGCTGTTGGCAAGCAACTCCACAGACTCGGCCTACTATCCCACCATCGCCCGGATGCTCTTCAAGCTGGCGGCCGAGGCGCACGAAATGATTGGCGCGGACTTTTTCATGATCAACCTCTCCGGCGGCGTCGGCATTCCCTACCGCCCGCAGCAATCGCCCGCGAACATCGAGGAAATCGCAGATGACGTACGCAGGCTTTACGAACAGATGATTGAGCCCACCGGCATGAAGATACACATTGCCAGCGAGCTGGGCCGCTACATGACCGGCCCGCACGGCTGCCTGGTGGCCACCGCCATCCACGAAAAGCACATCTACAAGGAATATATCGGTCTGGACGCTTGCGCCGCCAACTTGATGCGCCCGGCGATGTACGGCGCGTATCATCACATTACGATCGCCGGCAAGGAAAACCAGCCCAACGACCATATTTACGACATTGTCGGTTCTCTGTGTGAAAACAACGACAAGTTTGCCATCGACCGGCCGCTGCCGCACATTGATATCGGCGACCTGGTGGTTATCCACGACACCGGCGCGCACGGTCATTCGATGGGCTACAACTATAACGGCAAACTGCGCTCCGCCGAGGTGCTTTTGCAGGAGGACGGCAGTTTTTCGCTGATTCGCCGTGCGGAAACGCCGTTGGACTATTTTGCCACCATCGACTGCACACCGTACTTTGCAGCCATCCAAAAAGAGACCGAGGCCTTGGAATTATAAACTAAAGTCTTTATTTTAAAGACTAAGGTTTGATAATTACAGACCATTTTCTGCATATTCGCGCAACCGTTTGAGAATCTTACTTTCCATGCGCGAAACTTGTACCTGGGAAATGCCCATTTCCTTGGCAATCTCAGTTTGCGTGCGGCGCTGAAAATAGCGCATTGCAATCAATCGCATGTCCTCTTTGGGCAGCGACTTGAGAAGGCTCCTGAGCAGGAGCCTTTTTTCGACTTCTTCCATACAATCCACGCCAATGGTGTCTTTCAGGGACAGCTCGCCGTCTCCATCCACGGCCGCGTCCAGCGAGCGCACGCCCTGGCGGGCGTTTAGTGCCAGGAGCACATCCCCGTGCGAAAGATGCAGGGCGGTGGCTATTTCTTCCACGGTCGGTTCCTTGCCGGTTTCGCGCACGGTTTTTTCGCGTTCCTCCTCTACGCGGCGGGCGTTTTCCTTGATGGAACGCGCCACATGCAGGCTGCCGTCGTCGCGCAAAAACCGTCGGATCTCGCCGAGAATGACCGGCACGGCGTAGGTGGAAAAAGCGGTGCCAAAGGAGGGGTCAAAGCGGTCGATGGCCTTGAGAAGCCCCAGACAACCATATTGGAAGAGATCTTCATATTCCCGCCCCCGATCTTGAAAGCGCTTGACCAGGTGGCGGACAAGGGCCAGGTTTTCGAGAACGAGTGTTTCACGCGCCTGCATGTCGCCCTCCCGGGCGCTTTGCAAAAGCCGTTGTGTGCTTTCGTGCTTTTCCGGCGTCAAGCGCGGCGCGCGTCCTGGGCATCGCAGGCGCGCAGGCGCTTTTCAAGGCGCACGGTGGTGCCGCGGCCGATCTTGGAAGTGACGCGCACTTCGTCCATAAAACTTTCCATAACGGTAAAGCCCATGCCGGAGCGCTCGGCGTCATCGTCGCAAGTGGTGAAAAAGGGCGTTCTGGCCAACTCGATGTTTTCGATGCCGCGCCCGGCGTCGATTACATCCACGCGCAGCGTATCGTCCTCATAAAGCGTCGCGTGCAGGCGCACGGTGCCTTCCTCCCCGCCGTAGCCGTGGACGATGGCGTTGGTGACGGCCTCCGAAACGGCGGTCTTGACGTCGGAAAGTTCCTCCAGCGTGGGATTGAGCGGCAGGATGAACGCGCTGATAACCAGCCGCGCAAAGCTCTCATTTTTGCCGGCGGCGGGAAAATCCAGCCGCATTTCGTTTTTGATTCTCATACGCCCCTCCGCTTTCATGCCAGTTTTTCAATGATCGAATACAGGCCCGCCATCTCAAAAATCCTGTCCACGCGCGGCGCGGTGCGGGCGACTGACACGCGGCCGCCCCGCCGCGAAAGCGCCTTGTAGCGCCCGATGACCAAGCCGATGGCGGAGCTGTCCATAAAGCTCACGCCCCCCATATCGAGCACGAGATGTTTGACCTTTGGGTCGCTGATGAGCGCGTCCAGCTCCGCACGGATGGGGCCGACGCGGTCGTGGTCCAGCTCGCCATCCAGCCGCACGGTCAGCCTGCCCCTGTGTTTCTCATAGGAAAGCATGGAATCATTCCCTTCGCCGCAATGTTTCTCCGGGAATGATTCCATGCTTGTCCTGTCGTTTCCTTTGTCAAATTTTGAGAACCCCTGCCGAAGCGCGCAAACCGTTCGACAAACGGCGTTCGACGCTTTACGCGGCGCGCAGGAGGGCTTCCACTTCCTCGCCGGACAGGGCCTCACGCTCTACCAGCGCTTCCGTGAGCAGTAAAAGTTCGTCGGAATGCTCCAGCAACAGCGCGCTGACGCGCTCAAACAATTCGCCGAGCTTTTGGCGGCAAAGGGGTTTGGCATCGTCTCCACCGCCGCAGGCGCGGCTGAGCGCCCGCAGGGAAACAGCCGGTTCCCCGCCCATGCCCAAATCCATCACCAGGGCCGCGGCAAGTTCCGCCGCGCGGGAAAGGTCGTTGGATGCGCCCGCGGTCAGGGCTTCCTCTCCGCCAACCAGCAATTCCGCCGCGCGCCCCGCCAGCAATACCTGAATCTGGTTTTCGATATGCCGTTTTTCCAACATGGTGCGCTCGGGCGGGATTGAGAGATTGTAGCCCGCCGCGCCGCCGCCGGCGGGAAGGATGCTGACGCGCTTGAGGCGGTTTTCCGGCGTGAGCGCCATCGTGGCAATCGCGTGCCCCGCCTCATGCACGGCGATGACGCGCCTTTCCGCTCGCGTCGCCGTGCTCTTGCGGTCCGCGCCTGCCACTGTCTTGTAAAACGCGCCGCGGATATCGCTGGGTTCAATTTCTTCCGCGCCGCGCCCGGCGGCGGAGATGGCCGCCTCGTTGAGCAGGTTTTCCAAGGACGCGCCGGAAAAACAGCTCGTATCGCCAGCAAGCGTCTCCAGGTCTACCGAACGCGCCAGGGGTTTGTTACGGCTGTGCAGGCGGAGGATGCTGAGGCGTTCCTCGCGCCCGGGCAGTCCGACCTCGATCTGCCGGTCAAAGCGCCCCGGCCGGAGCAGCGCCGGGTCGAGCGTATCCAGGCGGTTCGTCGCCGCCAGCACAATGACGCCGTCCGTGGGCCGGAAGCCGGACATTTCGCTCAAAAGGGCGTTAAGCGTCTGGTCGCGCTCATCGGAGGACTGGTCGTCGCGCTTTTTGGCCATAGCGTCGATCTCGTCAATGAAGATGACGCACTTCCCCGCCTTGCGCGCGCTTTTGAACAGCTCTCGCACGCGGCTGGCGCCAACGCCTACGTACATCTGCACAAAGTCCGATCCGGACAAGGCGAAAAACGGCACCCCGGCTTCGCCCGCCAGCGCCCGGGCCAGCAATGTCTTGCCCGTGCCCGGCGGCCCGTAGAGCAGCACGCCGCGCGGCATCCGCGCCCCGTAGCGCGCGTATTTTTGCGGGTCTTTGAGGTAGTCCACCAGTCCTTCCAGGCTGCGGCGCGCTTCCTCGTTGGCGGCCACATCGCGAAAACCGCAGTCGGGCGCGGCGCTCACGGGATCCAGGCCCGCGACACGCCCCGCCGCCTCTGCACGAAGGGCACGCGGCCGCAACAGCGCCGAGGCGATAAACAGCGCTACCGCACCGGCCAGGCAGATGCGCGCAGCCGTGTCCACCGCCGCCGTCCCGCCGCCGGAGAGCAGCGAAAGGACAAGGCCGGTGAGCAGAAGCCACATCGAGCCAATAGAGATCATGTTCCAGGTTCGCTTCAAATCAATCACCTCAATGCGTTGAACCATATATATTGTAACGCATAAAGGCTGTGTGCGTCCACGAACAACTTTCGGCAAAAGCGGCTAATATACCCGTCTTTGGGAAATGCTAGATACGCAAACGCCTGTCGCGGCGGCGACTGCGGGAGGGATATTGGTGAAGCGAAAATGGGTACGTTGGGCCATATTGGGCGCTGTCGTGGCCTTATTGGCCGCGCTGGTGATTGTTTTGGAGCCATGGAATTGGGAAAAACTGGATTTGGAAAAGTTGACGCAGCTCAATCAGACGAGCATCATCTATGACGCCGGCGGCAATCGCGCCGGCAGCCTGTATGGAAGTGAAAACCGCGTTTATGTGGCACTCGGCCAAATTCCGGAACACGTGCAAAACGCCTTCATTGCCGCGGAGGATCAGCGGTTTTACGAGCATCACGGCGTGGATATCGTGCGCCTGTTCGGGGCGCTATGGCACGACATACGCACGATGAGCCTGGAGCAGGGCGCCTCTACCATCACCCAACAGCTCATCAAGCTCACGCACTTAAGCGGCGAAAAGACGCTTTCGCGCAAGGCGCAGGAGGCAATTTTGGCCCTGCAGCTCGAGCGGCAGATGAGCAAGCAGGATATCCTGGAAAGATACCTCAACGTGGTCTATTTTGGGCGCGGAGCCTATGGCATCGAGGCCGCCGCCAACGCCTATTTCGGCAAGCACGTAGGCGAATTGACGCTTGCGGAGGGCGCGCTGCTGGCGGGCGTAATCAAGTCTCCCAGCAACTATGCGCCGCATCTGGAGCCGGAAAACGCCGTTGAGCGGCGCAACCTGATTTTAAGCGAAATGGCTGAGTGCGGCTTTATTTCGCAGGAAGAGGCGCAAAGCGCGCAGGGCGAGGAACTTTCCCTGCATCTTTCCGAGGAGAGCGCGCAATTTGGCTGGTACATCGACCAGGCGGCGGCGGAAGCGCAGGAAATTCTCGGCGTGACGCGCGATGAGCTGTTGGCGGGCGGCTATGCGATTTATACCGCGCTGGATCCCGAGGCGCAGGCGGCGGCGGAAGCGCTGTTTGAAAATGGCGCGAATTTCCCCGATCCTGCCGCCGACGGCACGCCCGCGCAGGCAGCGCTGGTGGCGGAAAACGTGGAAAACGGCGAAATCGTCGCCCTCGTCGGCGGGCGCAGCTACGATGTGCGCCTGGGTCTGAACCGCGCCACGCAAATTCAACGTCAGCCCGGCAGCGCCATCAAGCCCGTTTCTTCTTACGCCGCCGCCATCGAAGGCTATGGCTACCTGCCCACCAGTTTTATAAGCGACGAACCGCGTGTGTTCGCGGGCGGCTATCAACCGGGCAACGCCGGCGGCAACTATTACGGCGAGGTGACGCTGCGCGAGGCGCTTTCGCGTTCGCTCAACGTAGCTACGGTCGATCTGGCGGACAAAATCGGCGTGGCGGCCCTGCGTGCGCAGCTTGAGCGCTTCGGCATTGTGCCCGCCGACAGCGACGCAAACCTCGCCCTGGCGCTCGGCTCCATGACCGAGGGCGTCTCCCCCGCCCAACTGTGCGCTGCCTACTGCGCGCTTGCCAACGGCGGCACGCGCGTGGAAGCGCATACGGTGCGGAAGATTACCGATCGGGACGGCAAGGTGCTCTACGAGGCGGACAATCCCGGTACGCGCTCCGTATCCGCGGAAACGGCCTGTATGATTACCGATATGCTGAAAACCGCCGCCGCGGGCGGCAGCGCCAACGCCCTGAGCGCCGTCGGCGCAAACGTGGCCGGAAAGACCGGCACGGTGGGCATGAAGGGCGGCGGCAACCGCGATGCCTGGACGGTGGCCTATACGCCGAAACTGGCCGTGGCTGTTTGGATGGGCTTTGACGAACCGGACAGCGAACACGTCATGCCCGACTGGGCGGGTGGCAGCAGCTACCCGGCGCGCCTGTGCGCCAGTTTTCTGTCCTCCGCAGGCGCGGAATGGCTGCGCGGCAGCTTTGAAACGCCGTCGACACTGCGCCGCGTGGTTGTGGACGCGCTTTCTCTGGAACAGGACAACGCCGTAACCTTGGCGGCGGAGCGCACGCCGCAGAGCTATGCGCAGACCGAGCTTTTCTACGCGGGCCGTGAGCCGCAGACCGTGAGCGACAAGTGGGACGCGCCCGAACCGGTGACAGATTTGGAGCTTGTCAGCGCCGCGGGAGAGACGCCCGTTTTGCGCTTTACCGCGCGCGATGAAAATGCCGAATACCTCCTCATCCGCCGCACGGACGAGCGCGCGGAGGAAATTGCAGCCCTGCGCGGCGAGGCGGGAGAAGTGGTTGAATATACCGACGCAGATGCGGATTTGTCGCAGGCGCATGAATACAGCATAATCCCCCGCCACGCGCTGCTCTACGAGGAGGGCGAGCTGGTGACGGGGGCGGAAAGCCTGCGGGTGCGCTATACACCCGGCGGGATTTTAGGGCGTGTCGAAGAATTCCTTACGCCAGCGGAGGCTACGGAGCCACCCGCGGAAGCGGAACCCATTCAATCATTGTTCTGGTAAGCAGGCTGGGCGGGCGGAAGCTCGCCCTCTTTGGCAAGCGGGGAAAAGACGAGCTGGTCATCCTTCGCGGTCATGAATACACGATCGCCCAGCTTGATTTTGCCATTGAGGATTTCCTCGCTGAGCGCGTCCTCAACCATGCGCTGGATGGCGCGGCGCAACGGACGCGCGCCATATTGCAGGTCGTACCCGGCGGCGCTGAGCAGCTTGATGGCAGACTCGTCCACTTCCAAATCAATATCGCGCTCGCGCAGGCGCTTTTGCACGTTTGCCAGCATCAGCGCGGCAATGCGGTCGATCTCGTCCTGTTCGAGGGCGTGGAAGACGATGATTTCGTCCACACGGTTCAAAAATTCAGGCCGGAAGATGCGCTTGACCTCGTCCATGATGTT
>DSTMC04003__coassemble_914_pt1 | contig 29810 bp, 30 predicted proteins | sample DSTMC04003__metabat2_low_PE_048 | metagenome-assembled genome bin DSTMC04003
CCGGCAAGGCGGCGCGTTTATTTTCGCGCCGGTCATCTTTTGCTCTTTTTCCGCATAGGAATTTTTGCGTACAGGCCTGCGCCGGAGCGCGAACATGTGGAGTTTCATACATACCGTGCGTGGGGCGCTTTGCCGTTCTGCTATGCGCGGTAGTTTTTGGGGTATTCAATGAATTATACCATGCTTTTATGGCCGCATGCCAATGCGCGCTATCAAGTGGAAACAGAAAAAATGGCCCGCGCAGAGCTGGAGATCATGCTCACGCGTCTGGGTGTGGAATACGCGCTGGAAGAAAATGGCGAGAATGGCCTGCCGGCCCTGTGCTTTGCGGCACGGCCGTTTGCAGAGACAGAGTTGCGCGTGATTTCCCGCCATTCATTGCTTTACGCGCTTTTTGAACGGCGGCAGGACGGCGCGCTTTTGCCCCTTCTGTGCCGAGAAAAAGCCTGTGTGGGCGCAGATTTGACGGGTATACTTAAATACAAGGGAAAAACAAACGAACTGTTTACGCAATTCCTGGTCAATCTGGCTTGGCTTTCCGGGCCGATGCCGGAGAAGGTGTGCCTGCTCGATCCGATGTGCGGCCGTGCCACCACGCTGTTTGTGGCCCTCAACCGTGGCTGGGACGCCTTTGGTTCGGATGTAGATCGCGCCGCCCTGCGTGAAGCGGAGCAGTTTTTGAAACGATATCTTGAGTATCATCGCATGAAGCACGCCGTGGAGCGCGGTTCTATGACGCTGCGTGAGAAAAAAAGCGCGCCGTATGTGCAGTTTTCGCTGCCGTCTGGCTCCCTGCGCCTGGCTGAGCTGGACGTATCGCGCGTTTCTGAGGCATATGGGCGTGGAAAGTTTGATTTGATCTGCGCTGATTTGCCCTATGGCGTGCAGCACGGGGCGAATATGCCGTTGGAGAAGCTTTTGCGCCTTGCGTTGCCCGCGTGGGTGGAAACGCTCAAGCGCGGCGCGGCAGTCGCTATTTCCTTCAATGCCCAGACGCTGCCCACGCGCAAGGTGCGCGCCGTGTTTGCCGGAGCGGGCTTGCACGTGCGGGAGGGCGGCCCATACGACCGGCTTTCCCATTGGGTGGAACAGGCCGTCACCCGCGATGTTGTCGTGGGCGTGCGCCCCTGATGTATGCTTATGGATGCGCCCCGTCCGGCGGCGCGCCCTTTTATCCTTTTTCTGCTCCCCGTTTATAAGGAGGTCATGTCTTGGATTATCAAACGCTGCATATGAAAACTGTCGTCGAGCTGCGCAAGCTCGCCAAAGAGCTGGGGGCGAAGGTACCCGCCGGCACAGCCAAAAGTAGGCTGGTGGAGATCGTGCTCGAGGCGCAACTGGCCGCCGCGAATCGGGCGGCGGACGCGCATACCCATGCGCAGCACGTACCGCAGGCGGCCTCTGTACCGAAGGAAGCGGAAAAACAGCCTGTGGACGGCGGAAAAACGGCCGCCGCCATAGAAGCCGGGGCAAGCGCTCCGGCGGGGAAGCCTGCCGGGAAGGCCGTGGAAGTGCCGGCAGAAAACACCGTTTCCGAAAGTGCGGAGGCAGAAGCCGCCGCGCCGGCGAAGCCCCGACGCAAGCCGCGCGTAGCCACGGAAAACGCACAGAAACCGGCCCGGAACAGCCGGACGCGCCGGGAAATGCTCCCAAAAGAGTCCGAAGACGCGCCGGCGGCGGAACAGATGGCTATCCCTTTGCAGGAATTCACGCCGTCCGAACCTTCCAAAGCCAAGAAAAGTCCCGCACCGCAGCGAAAGAAAAGGGCCATCGCGCCAAAAGTGGAAGCAGAAAGCAAAGATAGCGCCCCGATGGAACCGAAAACCGTTGAGCCGCAGGCGGATGCGAATGGGGAAACTGCCGCGGTAGCGGCGGAACGTCAGCCCGCCGCGCCAAAGGCGAGAACGGCGCGCAAGCGCAAGCCTACTGCGGCGGAAAATGCCGCCGTTTCTGAAATACAGCCGCCAGCGATTGTTTCTGATGAAAAAGACGCAGCCATCGAAAAAACGGAAATGTCCGCCGATGTAGCCATGCCCACGGAGCAAGGCGGTTTCCGGGAAATACAGGCCATCTCTCCGGCGCTGCCCGTTCCTATGGAAACGACGCAGGATGTATCCGTACACGCTGTGGAGAAGGGGGAGAGGCGGCCCCAGCGCATCCGTCCTTCCCGCGCGCAAGCTCCTGCTTCCACGCCCAAGGCAGAGGATCCCGGCGAGGAACGCGGCGCTGGTTCCGTGGAAGCACGCGAGGAAGCGAATGAAGCCCCTGAGGCGGCTGCGGCTCCGGAAGCTGCCGCCGAGGCAAGCGCCGAGCCGGAAGCGGGCACCGCAGCCGATACTGGCTTCCGGGCAACGCGCTATAACCAGCGCCCGGGCATGGTGCAAAACACGGCGGATGGCGAACGCCGCGCTTTCCAGCCGCGCTTCCAGCCTCGCTATGGACAGCGCTACGACGGCCAGCAGCGCATCCCGCGTGAATTCAACCGCAACGCTGTACCGCGCGGTGGACACGACCCGCGCGCCAACGTACCGCGTCCGGACGCCCCTCGGCAGGACTATCAGCGTTCCTACAACCGTGCCGACGCGCAGCCCCGGCAGGACTACGTTCGCCCGCAACGGCAAGACGCGCCCCGGCAGGACTACCAGCGCCCGGCTGTGCCGCGCGATATCACGCCGCGCCGGGAAAACAGCTATACGCCCGATCCCAACGCCGTCAACCCCGGCGTACCGGAAATGCTGGCCGCAGGCGACTGCATGGACGGCTACGGCGTGCTGGAAATCCACCCCGAGGGTTACGGCTTTTTGCGCGCGGAGAATTATCTGCCGGGCAACAAGGATGTATATGTCTCTATCGCCCAGATTCGCCGCTTTAACCTGCGCACCGGCGACTATGTAGTCGGCAAAACGCGCCCCCAACGAGAGGGCGACCGCTATAACGCCATGATTTTCATCAGCGAAATCAATGGCGAACCGCCGGAGAATACCATTCACCGCAAGCCGTTTGAATCGCTGGTGCCCATCTATCCCGATGAACGGCTGCGGTTGGAGAACCCCGAGGGACAAAGCGATTTGGCCCTGCGCCTGATCGACATGCTCGCCCCCATCGGCAAGGGGCAGCGCGGCATGATCGTCTCTCAGCCCAAGGCGGGCAAAACCACGCTGCTGAAAAAGATTGCCAACGCCATTACCAGCCACTATCCGGACATACATCTGATCGTGTTGCTCATCGACGAGCGGCCTGAGGAAGTCACGGATATGAAGCGCTCCATCAACGGCGAGGTGGTCTATTCCACCTTTGACGAAGCGCCCGAAAACCACACCCGCGTCAGCGAAATGGTGCTCGAACGCGCCCAGCGCCTGGTGGAGCAGGGCAAGGACGTGGTGGTACTGCTCGATTCCATCACCCGTCTGGCCCGCGCCTACAACCTCGTCATCCCGCCCACTGGCCGTTCGCTTTCCGGCGGCCTGGATCCGGGGGCGCTGCACAAGCCCAAGCGCTTCTTCGGCGCGGCGCGCAACATCGAAAATGGCGGCAGCCTCACCATTATCGCTAGCGCCCTGGTGGAAACCGGCAGCCGCATGGACGACATCATCTACGAGGAATTCAAGGGCACCGGCAATATGGAATTGCATCTGGACCGCAAGCTCTCTGACCGGCGCATCTTCCCGGCCATTGATATGTACAAATCCGGCACCCGCCGCGAGGAGCTGCTGCTCACCCCGGAGGAACAGGATGGCGCCATGAAGATCCGCCGCATACTCTCCGGCGGCAATCCGCAGGAAACCGCCGAACAGCTCATTGGCATGATGGAAAAGACCAACTCCAACGCCGATTTCTTTACGCGCTTGAAGGGCTGGATGGCCGTGTTTGAAAAGGAAGGCTTTACCATGAAGGCATGAAACCCCTTCCAGCGTTTATCGAACGCAAGGGCGTACTGTGCCAGTCCGGCGCTCGCCTTGGAAGCGCGGCTTTTCAACTTGCGGAAGATCGCGGCGTAGAGCCGCTGGACGCAATGGGCTTTTTCCTTGCGGGCCTGCTGAATTGTTGTGCGCAACAGGGAATGCGGATTGACAAGGGCTATGTACAGGAGAAGTACATTTGAGCAGGCGCACAATGCCTCCGTCCTGAAAGGTTCAAAGTCGCCCCCGCAAAACTGCGGGGGCGGCTTTACTGTCTTTTGGTGGAAATTACAGGCACAGGCGGTAGATTTCCTCGATCTCCTCTGTGTTGAGGGCATAGAACTTGCCCACCGTACCGTCGGGGTTGGGGCGCTTGACCTTTTTGGCCAGATAGGGGATATCCTCCTCGCGCGCGCCCAGCTCGGCAAACGTCACCGGCATGCGGATGGATTTAAGCCACGATACGTAGGCGTCGATGCCCAGCGCGGCAGTCTTTTCAGGATGCTCAAAGTCCATTTCACAGCCCCACACGCGCACGGCAAACTGCGCCAGGCGCATGACCTTTTCCGGCTTCTTGAGCATGAAGCGCAGCCAGCCCGGGAATACCACCGCCAGGCCTGCGCCGTGGGCACAGTCATACAGGGCGGACAGCTCGTGCTCAATCTGGTGGCTGGCAAAGTCCTTGACGCGGCCGACGCTGAGGGTATCGTTGTGGGCAATGGTGCTGGCCCACATGAGCTGAGAAGCGGCGTCGTAGTCCGTGGGCGTTTTAACCATCACCCGCGCGGCGCGGATAACGGCCTGCATTGTGCCTTCGCAGAGGCGGTCGGTCAAATCGCAGTCCGGCTCGTTGGAGAAATAGCGCTCCATGATGTGCGCGAGGATGTCCGTAGCGCCACAGGCGATCTGGTAGGGCGGCAGGGTCATGGTCAGTTCCGGGTTCATAATCGCCAGCAGCGGGCGATTGAGTTCGGTATTGAGGCCGCGCTTGGTCTTTGTGGCCGCCTGGGTGATGACGCAGCTGTCGGATGATTCGCTGCCCGCCGCAGACATGGTGAGTACCACGCCCTTGGGAAGCGATTTTTCCGGCTTGGCCTTGCCACAGAAGAAATCCCAGAAATCGCCTTCGTAGAGCGCGCCGTGCGCCATGGCCTTGGCCGAGTCGATGGCGGAACCGCCGCCCACAGCCAGCACAAAGTCCACTTTTTCACGGCGAATCAGCTCGATGCCCTCATATACCTTGGTATCGCGCGGATTGGGCTGCGCGCCGCCCAGGGAAACGTGCTTGACGCCCGCCGCATCCAGCGAGGCCTCCACGCGGGCAATCAGGCCGGAACGCACCGCCGAGCCGCCGCCATAGTGGATGAGCACCTTCGTAGCGCCCAGGGCGCGCACCAGCTCGCCAGTCTGGTTTTCCACGCCGCGGCCAAAGACAAAGCGGGTAGGCAGGTAGTGTGTAAAGTTGATCATTGCTTACTCCTCCTTGAATATTTCCAATACCTTATCGGCAACGCCTCGCGCCAGGGCGCGATGGCCCGCGGCGGTGAGATGCACGCCGTCTTCTGTCGAAGCGCTGCAAAAATCCGCTGCGTTCAAAAACGCGCAACGCATCAGCCGGGCGATGCGCTGGTATTCTTCGGCCAGTTGTTCGGAAACCTCTACGCTGCGCGCGTCGAACGTGCCTGCCATGAGCGTGCCAAGCACCTCCATGCGCACTGGGGACGGGGCGATGATCAAAACGCGCGAAGGTTCGCCGCGAGCATCCAATGCGTAAAGATGGCACAGACGGATTAAGCGCGCCAGTGCCTGGGCAATGGCCGGCGCGGACATGGCAAAGCGCTGCTTGGTATCGTTTGTGCCGAGCATGATCGCCACCAGATCCAGCGGGTTGTGGGACATCAGACATGGCGGCAGATAGACCATGCCGCTTTTGTATCCACCCTCCACAGGGTCGTCAAAGGCGATGGTGCGGCCGCCGAATCCTTCCTCCAGCACGCGAAAACCATCGCCCAAATACGCCTGCAAAAGCATCGGCCAACGCTCCGTCTCGTCAAAACGCGGGCCGGAGGGATTGGCTCCATAGGTATTGGAATCACCAAAGCAAAGGACACGCCTTATATTCATATCATTCCATCCATTCTGGGGTAAGATAGCGGCGTATGGGCAGGCGCGGCCAGATTTCCGGCAGGGGAGAGAGGGCCTCTTGCAGACCCGCCTCAAACGCCACCGGTATGCCGCTTTCCTGCGATACGCGCTTTATAAACTCACGTCCGGCCAGGATTTCCGCCGCGCCCGTCTCTGCGCCAAGGTTGGCGTTTACCGCCAGGCCGGTAATGGGAACGCGGGCACGGCGCTGAATGTTTTCCATCAGGGAAAGCACCTGTTCCACCCGTGCCGTTCGTGGGCGGAAGGGATTGACGGCGAAGAAAACGTCCGCCGGACAGGCGGAAAACTGTGCGTGATAGCGGCCCAACGCCACCGCGCCATCGTCGTCGCCTCCCACGTCGAACACACACCATGCGTCCGTGGTGAAGGCGCGCTCCACCTCTGCCGGCAGGATGGGAATGTCCACCCCCGAAAGGGCAAAGGCGGGATAAACGACTTCCACGCCGCGCTCAAGCAGTAATGGCTTGACCTCGGCGCTGCGAAAAAAGGGATTGACAATGTCCAGGTCAATGAGCATGGCAGGCGAGCGTTCCGCCAGCGCCAGCGCCATATTGACCGCCAGCTCGGTTTTGCCGCTGCCATAGTGGCCGACGAGCACCTTGATGCGCCGTCCAGCCCTCAGCCAGTCAGTTGATATCAAACAGGTTATCCTCCTTGTCCGCTACGCGCTTTTTGGGAGCGGGACGCTTCTTATGCCTCTGTGCCCCGGGCAGGTTGCTGACGTTGAACACCGCGTCTTCATGCACCTTGCGCGTGCCGGGTTCAGGCTTGATTTTGAACATTTCGTCCTCAAAAATATCGTGCGCAGGCGCTTCCGGACGCTTGCGCGCCGGACGGCGCTGCGAAGGGCCAGGCGCGGCGTTGGCGCGCACAGGCCGAGGGCGGTTGGCGGGTGGGGGTTCGCGCCGCACAATGGTGTCCGGCCGGCGCACCGGGCGCACGCGCGCGGTTTCATGCCGCGGCGGTTCCTTTCCCGCATCCTCAAAGAAGTTTTCGTCATCTACGACGATGCGCTTTTTGCGGAACCACACCCAGTAGGGCCGCCAGCGAATCAGCCAGACGATGATATCCGCCGCCACGCCGACGATCAGGAAAAAGATCAAGAGCTGTAACCAATGATCCGACAGCCACTCAAGCGGCGATATGCCGCCGCTGCCGGCCAGGTCAAACAGCCGGAGCACCCAGCTTGCAAAGCCCTTGAGCCAGCTGAGCATGCCGTTTACGACTGTGTCCGCAAAGCTGTTTGCCGCCATACTTGCCTCCATATCCTAGGGTTTTGCTTCCAATGCAGCGCCTGGAAATGAATTATCTGCCGGAGCGGGCGATTTGAAAACGCGCGCTCAATTACTCCATGCCGGACGTGGCGTCCAGGTGTACTTCCACGTCCGCAGGCTCGAATTCCAGCGTCAGGCCGGGATAAAGCTCCGCATCCACTGTGATGGGCAACGTGTATTCCCCGGCGCTGAGGCCGCTCACATCCACGACGGCTTCCACGCCGCTTTCCACCAACGCCTGCACACGGCTGGCCGGCCCGGTGATGAGCGCGCGGAAATCAGCGCTGGTAAACGTGCAGGACATATCGTCCGGAATGTTGACAAATGTCAGATTGACCTCCGCCCAGGCGCTCTGCTGGATTTCTTCAATGGCGACGGTAACATACACCTGTTCGGTGGAAATATCCTGGAAATCCGTCAGGGTGGCGATGCGGGTGCGCTGCGAGAAGGTCTGACTCAGGCCGCTTACGTCCACCGGCTGGATGAGCAATTCGGTCAGGTTGTCCAACAATTCCTGATCCGCGGCCACAGTGACGGCCTCGGGCTGGATGGTAACGGAAGTTACTTCGTAACCTTCGGCTGGGGTACCCTGCACAACGTCTTCGATATCGGTAGAGATGGGCAGCTCCTTGGTGGGGTACACGTCCACGCCCACTGTAACTGAACTGGAAGAGCTGCTTAAAAGCGTCTGCGGGACTTCCTCGCCGTTGTAATCGAGCAAGGCAAAGCGCGCCGCCGTGACATAGGAGGTATCCCGGCCGGTGACGTCCACATAGACATAGGCCGAGGCGATGGTCTGCACCACGCTGGAAGGGCCGCTGATGACCAGTTCCTCCGGGTTGAGGCGGTTGATGTTGTACCAGGTGTTTTCCATCTGTTCACCGGTCACGGAGGCATTGACGGGCACGGAACGGGAGTCGTAGGCTTCGAATTCAAGCGTGACCGATTCCGGCAGAATCTTGAGCACACGGCCATAGGTGGTAGTAGCGCTCAGGGCGACCTCCTGCGTCCCTGCCGAGCGCACGCTGGAAAGATCCAGCGTTATCTGTACGTTTTCAGCGCTCGCCAGCGCATAACTCGACTGCGGCACCTCAAGGCGCACGGAAATGTTTTCCAGCGCCTCCGATGGGTCTTCAGACAGAGCCAGGCGGTTGGCGTTTAGGGTGGACTCGTTGGTCAGATAGGCGGTAAGGCCGTTGATGTCCTTGGTGCGGGTGATGGATGGATTTGAGGACACCACATAGCTCCACAGGAGGATTGCCAGCAGCAAAGACAATAACTTCAGCCCCAGGTTGTGGGAAAGCGACCCCCATATAGCCCTGAAAAAGCGCTTGAGGAGGGTGAGAATCTTATCCTTCATCGCCATCCTCCTTTTGCTTCTTTGCGCGCGCGCCAAACAGGGAAGAGTGCTCGGACAACCATGCCGGAGGCAGGTCGTCAGGCATGAACAGTTCGGTGAGCAGTATGTTGAGCGACTTGGTGTCCAGATAGCGCGTCAGTTTGCCATCGCGCGCCATGGAGATAATGCCCGTTTCCTCGGAAACAATCAGGCTTACCGCGTCGGTGGATTCGGTGATGCCGATGGCGGCGCGGTGGCGCGTGCCCAGCTCACGCGAAAGCGAGTGGTCATCTGTAAGCTGCAAAATACAGGCCGCCGCCACGATGCGCTCACCGCGGATGATCACCGCGCCGTCGTGCAGGGGCGTGTTCGGCTCGAAGATATTTTCAATCAGCGGGGCGGAAATCTCGGCGTCGATTACGGTGCCGGAATCAATGATGTCGGCAAGGCCCGTATGGCGCTCAAATACGATCAAAGCGCCGATGCGTTTGCGCGACATGTTGTTCAGCGCCCGCACAACTTCCTGCACCAGGTTGTCCACATCCCGCAGGCGTTGCTTGCGCGCGGAAGTAAACATGTGGCGCGACCACTTGGAGCGGCCAATCTGTTCCAGGCCGCGGCGCAATTCCGGTTGGAACATGATTACCAGCACCAGCAACCCCATGCTGATCACCTGTTGCAAAAGCCAGTTCAGGGCGTTGAGCTGCAATACATCCGAAACCCAGGCAAACACCAGCACCACTGCGATGCCCTTGAAAACGGAGCTGGCCCGCGTGTGGATGAGCAGCTTGATGATATAGTAGATCAACACGGTCATGATGGCCACGTCGAATACATTGCGCCAATCCGGCTGCAAGAAGAGGTTGGTAAATAAAGCGCCTACGTCTCTCAAGAAAGAACTGATCTGCGCCATGGACATACCTCCCTCATTGCATCCCGCATCTTACTCTCTATTATAATACAAAACCGTTGCAAAACCCAAGCATTTTTCGCAAAAGTCCAGTTTTTTTCGAACCATGCCAGCGTGGAAGGGGCGGTTCGGAAATATTTCGACAAGCGGGGAAAAACCTTGCCTTGCGCTTTGACGTTGAGAATGGTATAATCGTTCCATAAACGGATCGTAAACGGCTGAGAATTCGGGAGGAGAGGCATGCAGCACCACTTTTACGCATATATGGCGCGGATGAAACTCATCAAGCGTTGGGGCCTGCGCCACAATACGCGCGAGGAAAACGATCAGGAACACTCGTTGCAGGTGACAATGATCGCTCATGCCCTGGCGATGTATAAAAACCGCCGCTATGGGGGCAATGTGGATGTGGAAAAAGTGCTCCTCTATGCGATTTATCACGAGGCCGCCGAAGTCATCACCGGGGATCTGGCTTCGCCCATCAAGTATTTTAACCCCGGGATTCGCGACGCTTACAAGGCCATTGAACACATGGCCTCCGAAAAGCTGATGGACTACTTGCCCGAGGATTTTAAGGGCGACTTCCAAAAGCTGCTTTTCCCCGACGAACAGAGCTACGAATGGCGCATTGTCAAGGCGGCCGACCGGATCAGCGCCTATGTGAAGTGCCTGGAGGAATACGCCTTCGGCAATCGGGAATTCCTCACCGCCCAGGAAAATATCCGCGCCTCTGTTTCGCAGATGAACATGCCCGAGGCTGAGGATTTCATGCGGGAATTCGCGCCGAGCTTCATGCTCCCGCTCGACGCTTTGAACTAAGAAGGAGGAGATACCTATGTATCGCAAGCTGAAAGAGCGCGTCTACGAGGCCAACATGGAACTGTTTCACCGCAACCTGATCGTTTACACTTGGGGCAATGTGTCCGAGGTGGACCGCGAAAAGGGCGTCATGGCCATCAAGCCCAGCGGCGTGCCGTATGAGGAGCTCAAGCCGGAAATGATTGTCATTCAGTCGCTGGAAACGGGCGAAGTGCTTTCGGAGGGCTACCGCCCGTCTACGGACGCGCCCACCCATCTGGCCATGTACCGCGCCTTTGAAAAGATTGGCGGCATGGTGCATACCCACTCCACCTGCGCCACTGCCTGGGCGCAGGCCGGGCTGTCTATCCCCTGTATGGGCACTACGCACGCCGATTACTTCTATGGCGATATTCCCGTCACCCGCTTCCTCACCCCTGAAGAGACCGAGGAAGACTATGAGGGCAATACCGGCAAAGTTATCATCGAGGCCTTCCAGGGCCGCGATCCGATGCATACCCCGGCGGTGCTGGCCAATGGCCACGGCCCCTTCACCTGGGGCAAAAACGGCGCGGATGCCGTCTACAACGCCGTGGTGCTGGAGGAACTTTCCAAAATGGCCCTGATGTCGCGCGCGCTCAAACCCTCCGTGGGTGAGTTGCCCCGCCACATTATTGACAAGCACTTTATGCGCAAGCACGGCCCCAACGCCTATTATGGCCAGAAATAGGGTTCCCTGGCGGGGGAAATAACCTGTTTTTGACAAGAATCGAACGTTGGATTTGGAAGGTTGCGCAATTTGCTGGAGAAAGTCCCAACGCGGATTGGCTTCGTCGGGAACCTGCTGTAAAAGCGGGTTCCCGTTTTTGCGCGCTCGGCAAAGCCTCACAACCCCCTGAAAGGCAATTTTGGCGATTGCGCGAATGGCGGTTCCATTACCATTTTGTTATAATATAAAGCACAGGAATGGGATCCCCACAATGTGGAAGGAGGATAAATACGCATGGCAAGCCTATCGCTTCGCAATATCTGGAAGGTCTATCCGGGCGATGTCACCGCCGTAAAGGACTTTAACTTGGAAATTGAGGATAAGGAATTTGTAGTATTGGTCGGCCCGTCCGGGTGTGGAAAATCCACAACGCTGCGCATGGTCGCCGGCCTGGAAGAAATCACCAAGGGTGAACTGTACATTGACGGCAAACTGGTCAACAATGTCCTTCCCAAGGATCGTGATATCGCGATGGTCTTTCAGAGCTATGCGCTTTATCCGCATATGACCGTTTATAACAACATGGCCTTTGCCCTCAAGCTGCGCAAGACGCCCAAGGCGGAAATTGACCGCCGCGTGCGCGAGGCCGCGCAGATTCTGGGCATCGAGCAGCTTTTGAACCGCAAGCCTGCCGCTCTTTCCGGCGGTCAGCGCCAGCGCGTGGCCCTGGGCCGCGCCATTGTGCGCGAGCCGAAGGTGTTTTTGATGGACGAGCCTTTGTCCAACTTGGATGCAAAGCTGCGCGTACAGATGCGCACGGAGATCACCAAGCTGCACAAGCGCCTGCAAACCACGTTTATCTACGTTACCCACGACCAGACCGAGGCCATGACCATGGGTACGCGCATCGTTTTGATGAAAGATGGCGTCATGCAACAGAACGATACGCCCCAGAACCTCTATGATTTCCCGGAAAACCTGTTTGTGGCGGGCTTTATCGGCACACCGCAGATGAACGTGTTCCGCGTGAGGCTGGAAAAGAGCATTGATGGCGTATACGCTGTGTTTGGCGAAAACCGCGTCAAGGTGCCCGCGGGCAAGCTGCAGCGCTTTACTTCGGACAGCTACATTGGCCGCGAGGTGTATATGGGCGTGCGCCCGGAGAACATACACGACGAGCAGGCGTTCCTGGCCGCTTCGCCGGACAGTATCATTGATGTATCGGTGGAGATCGTCGAGCTGATGGGATCGGAAACCTATCTCTATCTTTCTACTTCGGGCAAGGAGGACAACATCGTCGCCCGTGTCGATCCGCGCTCTCCCGCCCGAGCCGGGGACAAAATCCCCGTGGCGCTGGACGCCAATCGCCTGCATTTCTTTGACATTGAAACCGAGAAAACCATCCTCAACCGGGTCTGACATGTCTGGGACACGAGGGCGGCGGGAGATCCCGCCGCTTTTTTGTGCAACGAAGCCCCCTGCTTTGAGCAGGGGTTCCGGAGAGCTTATCGCTATGCCCAGAATCATCAAACCACCGGATTTTCAACACCCGGAGCTGTTGCGCGAGCTGCAAACCGAATATAACCGCCGCATCGGTTAGATAAAAAGCGCCGCCGTAAGCCAAATGCCTGCGGCGGCGCTTTTGCAGTAATCGGTTCAGCGGTTGTTTCCCCAGTAAAGGATGGCCAGCATGTCCGGGCCGGTATGCGCGCCGATGATGGGGCCGATGGGGGCGATGTGGATTTGCGCCTCGGGGAAATTCTGGGCCATTGTTTCGCGCAGAAGTTCCGCTTCGGCCGGGCAATCGCCGTGGCCAATGGCCACCATTTTGCCCATTTCGGGCGTCCAACCCTGGCGCATCAGGGAAAGCTGCGTCTCAATGGCCTTGCGGCGGCCGCGCGGCTTGCCCATCACCTGCAAATGGCCGGTATCGTCCACGTGCAAAAGGGGCTTGATCTGCAACGCCGTGCCAATCATCGCCACCGCGCCGGAAACGCGCCCGCCGTGACGCAGATGATCAAAGGTATCCACCGTGAACCAGTGACATACGCGCAGGCGGTTTTCCTTCACCCAGCTTGCCAGCTCCTCAATGCTCATGCCCTCGGCCTGTTTTTTCAGGGCCTCGCACAGCAAAAAGCCCTCGCCCACAGAGGCGCACAGCGTATCCACGCAGATGAGTTTGCGTTCCGGATACTCCTCTGCGAGTTCGCGCATGCACTGCCGCGCGCGTTCGATGGTTCCAGACAGGCCGGAGGAAAAGCACAGGTAGATGATATCCAGCCCAGCCTTGAGGCTCTTTTCAAACGCCTTTCTGTACACGAGGGGATTGATCTGCGATGTGGAGGCAAATTTGCCGGCGCGCTGCTCAGCATAGAACTGCTCCACCGTAAGGTCGCCGCCGGGGCCGTAGGTGCGGGGCCGGTCGCCCAGCATGACTTCCATGGGGATGATTTCTGCCTGGGGCAGCCCCTCCAACATGGAAGGACAGGTATCGGCCGTAGCGTCGCTATATATTTGATAGCTCATGCAAAAAATCCTCGCCTTCTTTGGTGAAGTGCGGACGCATCCGCAAGGAAACTACAGACATTATAGTGGAGGCCACGTAGCCCTGTCAATCACAATATGGGAAAACTGCAGCTTCAGGCCATCAGCTCTACGCGGTTGCCCTCCGGATCGAGCACACAGCTTTCGTAATAGCCGTCGCCCGTCACGCGCGGGCCGCTTTCCACCGTGCAGCCAGCATTTCGCAAACGTTCCGCCGCCGCGTCCACGGCCTCTCTGCTTCCCAGGGCAAAGCACAGGTGCGCCCAGCCCTCGCGCAGCGCTGTGCCGCCGGGCAGGGCGTCCGGCCGCTGCATCAGCTCCATGCGCGCGCCTCCATCAAACGTGAGAAAGTAGGTGCGCAGTCCGGTGCGGGGGTTGTGGTAAAGCTCGCCGGACACTGCGCCAAAGTGGGCGATATAGAAGTCGCGCATGGCCTCCAAATCGCGCACACAAAGGGCGATATGGTCAATCTGCATCAAGAAGATCCTCCTCTTGCGGCGGGGGCGTTTGTGAGCGCATGCCGATATTGACAGGCGCGCCGATGTGAATATTGATGAACTCTTCGCATACGGCGTTGGCGAGCGAAGCATATAAGAGCCGGTTTAAAGCCAAGCCAAACACCATGTAGAAAAAGCCGCCAACAGTAAGAAGGAATGCCGCCTGCTCGGGGGAGAATACAAACACCGCCGCCATTGCTAGCGGCAAAGCCAGCGTCAAAAGCCGTATGCCCAGAAACAGCGGCAACTTGCCCAACGCCAGGCGCAGGGCGTTTCCCAACAACTGGCGCAACGTCAGGCGGTAGGTGACCATAAGCGTGTAGAGCACTTGCAGCATCAACAGCCATACCAGCACTGCCATAAAGATGATGATTTCGGGAATGACGAACAAAAAGCTCACGCTTTCGGCCATCTGTGCGTAAAAGCGCCACAAAAGCAGCGCCAGTACCGGCAGCGCGCCGGTAACAGTGCTAACAAATAGGGCCTGCTTCCAGTTTTTGCGCGCGTGTTCGACGAAATCGCTGAACATAAAGCTGTGTTGGCCACGCGCCCAGTTGCGCGAAACGTAGCTTGCGCCCGCCGTAGCCGGCCCAGTGATGGCCACCAGTGGCCAAAGAATGAGCAGCCAGGTAAACAGAAGCTGGAGTACCTGAGCGCTCATGTCCGCGCCCTCCGGGGCGGAGACGATCACCTGCACCAGCGTGAGCATATTTATGCCCGACCAGATCACAGCGGGCAGCCAGAACAAAAGATAAAACAGGTTTAGCCCCACCATGGAGCTCCAGCGAATCTTCAGCGAATCGAAAAACAGCTTTACGCGCGTATCCGGCAAATCTTCAGGCCGGAAGTCCCGGTTCGGCGCGCGATTGAAACGCTCCGCGCCGAATACTTTGGAAAAAAAGCTCATGTATATGCCTCCTGTACCCTCTATTATAACAGACTGGCGCGCCGTTGGGAAGGGATGGCGGCAAAATTGCGGGCGGCCAGCCATTAGAAGCGATGAGCGCGCGGCATAGCGTCGATGGCCAGCCGCGCGCCCATGTCCGCGCGCAGGATGCTTAAAAAAACAAATATCAGCGGACGTTTTCGTCCTGACGCGGTTTTGCTTCGGCGGGGGTTCTGCAACTCCCTTCACCCAATCGCTTCAGGACGAAGAATTCACTCCATTATATTTATTTTTGAAGCGCATATAGTATCAAAAACTGCTGATGGGCAGGCTTTCGTCGTCCTTTCCTTTTTCAATGGAGACGATCTCCACACAGTAGCGCCCGGTTTCGGCCTCCACCCAAGCCTGCTGGCCCACCTTGCGGCCCATCACGGCCTTTCCCAGCGGCGATTCCTTGCTGATCAAGCCCTTGAGGGCGTCCTGCCTGAGCGTGGTTACCAGGCGGATGGTTTCGGTTTCGCCGTCCTCGGGATAGCGAATGGTCACTGTGTCAAACAGCCCGGCCACATCCGCTGGGCTGTCGGTGGAGATGACTTTGGCCGTAGCCACCATGCGCTTGAGATACCGCAGGCGGCTGTCGCAACGGCGCTGCTCCTGCTTGGCGGCTTTGTATTCGTAATTCTCGCTCAAATCTCCGAAGGCGCGCGCGGTCTTGACATCCTCCATGATCTTCGGGCGCAAAACCGTGGTGCGGTAGTGGATTTCCTCCTGCATTTTGCGTATATCGACTTCCGTCAGTTCGTCATACATGGCGCATCCTCCTTTCCGCGTCTGCATTGCGCTATTGTAGCACGTTTGCAGAGCGAAAGCAAGCGCAGAGCGGTGAATTCGCGCTTTAAGTGCATTCCTTGCCACGCAGAAGCTTCAAATCCGCGGTCAGGATATCCGGGAAGATACGCTGTAATTGCTTTGTTGGCCGTGATTTGCGCCATCGCGCAGCGGTATCCGCAAAATCCCCACAGGTATAGACAGCTTTGTGCATATGACGGGATTGTTTCCGAAGCTATTCGTGGAAGGTCTGTATTGTTGCGCAAAAGCACAGTATGCTCCTCCAGAGCGGCATAGAACGGGGCATAGCCATGCTTGTTCCGAGCGTTCACGATGAAACCGCGCGCCGAAAGCCAGCGCGCGGTTTCAAAGCGGCCGTAAAGGGAGATGTTAAGTCAGTAAAGACCTTCCGCCCCGGTAAACGTGTTTTCCATGCAGGCGGCGATTTCCCGATTTGTCATGCTTAGGGCGATATTCTCAAGGTTCCTTCGCGTCTGCCTTTTTGCGGAACGCTTTTTCGGGCATACGAAAGGAGACGCGGCCGGAAAGACCGCGTCCCCTTATGGTTAAATGCTGTACGACGTCCTGGCGATGATCTGGTCCTGATACATCCGGTCGAGTTGCACAAAGTGGCCGCTCCATCCCCACACGCGCACGATGAGTTGACGGTGCTTCTCGGGGTGCTTCTGCGCGTCAATGAGCGTATCGCGGTTGACGGCGTTGAGCTGGAGCTGGTGCCCACCCAGCAGGATGAACGTGCGCACCAACTGGGCGACTTTCTTTACGCCCTCCTCATTGCGGAACACCGTATCGTGCAACTCCAGCGTCAGGGGGCCGCCGTTGATGGTGTCCTTGAGCGAGGGACGGGCAAAGGCGCGGATGACCGACAGCGGGCCGGCGTCCGAAAGCATCAGCGAGGGGGAGAAGTTCGCCGGCAGGCGCTCGCCAAAGCGCCGTCCGTCCGCGGTTGCGCCCAGATGGTCGGCGTGCCATACATAGTACATCGCCGAACCGGTGCCAGCGCGGAAGATGCCGCCGCGTTCATTGTGAATGCCCTTGAGCGAGGCGGCAAATGCCTCCAGCAGCCAATCGGCCAGCTCGTCGCATTCCTCGTCGCGGCCCATCTTCGGGGCGCGCGTACGCAGCGCATGCAGAAGCTGGGCGTCGGAGGCGAAGTCCTCGTCCATGTCCTTCAAAAGCTGCGCGGGCGTGATGCTCTTTTCCTCAAACACGAACTTGCGCACCGCCGCCAGCGCGTCCACGGCGTTGGCCAGGCCGGAGCCATGGATGCCGTAGTTGTTGTACTTCGCGCCTTCGCTGATATCATGGCCGGTGGTCAGGCAGTCGGTCATCAGCACGCTCTGCCACGGCGCGGGCTCGATGAAGATATTCTTGACGCCATCGGTGATCTCCTTGGCCTTGCGGTTCAGAACTTCCACCACACGGCCCTGGAAGTCGGCAAAGTCCTTGGCGCCGGCAAGGCCGTTTTCGCAGGCTTCGCGCACCACTTCCGCCAGCGGCATGGCGCCGATGTTGGGAATGTCTATCGCCACGCCAGGCACGATGAACTCCCAGCAGGCGGCTACGGTGTAGTTGCGCGCGTCTTCAAGGTCGTAGCCAAGCTTGACCAGGCCAGGAATGACCACATCGTCGTTGGCGTACTGGGGGAAGCCCAGGCCCTGCTTGGTGAGCTTGGTGCAGTATTCGTACACTTCCAAGGGCGTATCCTTGTTTACGCGCAGGTTGATTTTCGGGTCGATGCGGCGCATTTCCAGGCTGGCGGTCAGGCACAGGCCGGTGAGGACGTTGCTGGCGTCGTTTCCGTCCTTGTCGCAGCCGCCCAGCATCAGGCTCTGGCCGTTGTCGCCCTGCTGCATGCCGGTATAAAGGTCGCTGTCGCGGTTGAAGGTGAGGAAGAACTCCTCAAGCAGCTCCAGCGCTTCCTCATTGGTCATGCCCTTGTCAAGGTCGGCCTTCAGATAGGGCCACATGTACTGGTCAAAACGCCCCACGGTGTTGTGGTAGACGTTCGAAGCCCACAGCGACAGATGCAGCATGCGGAACATGCGCAGGGCGTTCAGGAAATCCTTCGCGCCATAACGCATGGCGTCCTTGAGGCCCGCGCCGTCCGGCATGGCGTCGGCATAACGGTCGGCAAAGGCAATCACCGCGTCGATGGTTTCAATGGCAGCTTCGAGGAAGTCGAGGTCGCCGCGGCCCTCTGCCATCGTCTTTTCCGCGCGGGCGCGGCGGGCAAGCAGGCCTTCGCGCAGAACGCCTTCAAAGTCCGAGGAAATGTTGCACACGCGGCCCTGCTCATGCATGAAATGGCCGGCAAAAATGCGTTCCTTTTCGCCATCGGCGTAGATATCGGGGAATTCGGGAATGGTGCGGATGCCGGGGATGCGCTCATCCTCGCGCACGCAAACGCGCTCGTTTTCCAGCAGCAAACGCAGCCGGAGAGCGGCGCGCTTTACCAAGGGCAGATCTTCGCGCTGGATTTGCGCGCGGATCCCTTCCAGCGTTTGCGCATCAAGCGGCATGCGCAATGCCTTGTGTTCGCCTTCGACGATCCATTGAAGCAACGTATTGATTCTCTCAGTCATAATGCCACCGCCTTAATTCCATATTTTTCAAAGATTGCCAGGTTCATGTTGGGTTCCCGCTCCGTATCGAAGCTGGGTTTATACTCCTCGCCCAGCAGACCGTACTTGGCGCCTGCCGAACGGTTGTAGCGCAAAAGTTCCACACGGTCGAGGTTTTTGGCATCGGCCACCAGCCGCGCCGTGGCTTCGAGGTTTTCATCCGAATCGTTCACCCCGGGGATCACCGGCACGCGGGCGCGGAAGGGCTTGCCGGAACGAATGAGCGCGCGCAGGTTGGCAAGTATGCGTTCGTTGGAAACGCCCGTGTAGCGCTTGTGCGCCGCGCTGTCCACCAGCTTGATGTCCATCATCACCAGGTCGAGGCGGTTGACCACGGAAAGGAACGCTTCCTCGCTGGCATAGCCGCTGGTTTCGATGGCCTTGTGTACGTCCGGCAGGCGGTCGCACACGTCCTCTACGAATTCGTGCTGCATAAGCGCCTCGCCCCCAGAGAAGGTGACGCCGCCCTCATTCATTTTCAGAATTGGGGCATTGCGCTGTATGCGCGCGGCCACATCGCTGGCCTTCATGGGCGTTCCAGCGATCTGGATGGCGCGGCGCGGGCACACGGCCACGCATTTCCCGCATACGACGCATTCTTTCGGCCGGGGCGGCGGCCCCGCCTCCACGCCCTGCGCCGCCTGCGGGCAGACCTTCATACATTCGCCGCAGCCCACGCACAGGTTCTTGGTAACGGTGCGCTCGGCACGGGGCTTTAAGCCCTCTGGGTTGTGACACCATTCGCAGCGCAGCGGACAGCCCTTCAAAAACACCGCCATGCGGATGCCCGGACCGTCGAAAACCGCGAATTCCTCAATGTCAAAGACAATGCCGGTTGTATCGCGCATTCGCTTTCCCTCCCGATTTATATACCCGGTGAAATGCTTGACAAAACGCCCGAATCGCCTTATGATAAACACGTTCCAAATCCTGAAGCGGAGGAGATGGCCCATGCCGCCCATCAACGGAAAACTCAAGTTGCGGGATATCGCCCGCCTGACGGGGCACACCGTCGGCACGGTTTCCAAAGCTTTGCACGATAAACCCGGTCTCGCGCCGCAAACGCGCGAGCATATCCTCAAGGTTGCCCGAGAAAGCGGGTACATTGGAAACGCTCTGGCCGGTTCCCTGCGCTCCGGCACCACCAAGACCGCTGCCATCATTCTCGGTGACATTGCCAATCCGCTTTTTGCGATTATGGCCAAGGGGCTGATTGCCGCACTGGAGAAGGTCGGCTATAGCGCCATACTCCTCAACAGCGAAGAAAACAGCGAAGAGGAAGTGCGCGCAGTGACCACGGCGCTTTCGCGCAATGTGGACGGCGTGTTCCTCTGCCCCACGCAGCGGGGCATGGAAGGCATCGAGCTTCTCAGGCGCAATGGCGCGCCCTGTGTGCTTATAGGCCGCTATTTTGCGGATAGCCCCCTCGACAGCGTCGTTTTTGACGATTTTTACGGAGGACGGCTGGCCGCGGAGCACCTGCTCAACCTCGGCCACCGCAACGTGCTTTTCCTCGCCGGGCCGGACTGCGTTTCCAGCGCCCGCGAACGCCGCGAAGGGTTTATGGCGGCCATGCGCGATGCTGGCGTCCAGAGCGATCCCGCGCTCATCCGCGAGGTGGGCATCACTGCCGACGCCTCCGAAAGCATTGCGGAAGCCCTCTCTGGCGAGCGGCGGTTCAGCGCCGTGTGCGCCTTTTCGGACTATGTGGCCTGGCAAGTGCTTTACGCCCTCTCCGCGCGCGGTGTGCGCGTGCCCGAGGATGTAAGCGTCATCGGCTTTGACGATATCCAGTCCGACATCCACATGCCCGTGCCGCTGACCACCATCGGCTGCGATAAGCGCGCCCTTGGCGAACAGGCGGTGGAACTGCTCATGCGCCGCATTGCCGAGCCGGAAGCGCCCGTGTCGCAAATCCGCCTTGAAACCAAGCTGGTCGCTCGCGGCACCACGCGCGGCCTCGCATAACCTGTCGTTAGCCAACAGCCCTTTGCGCGATGTTCCAGGCGCGAAAGGCTGTTTTGCGAAAGCCCTGTGCGCTCCCGATTCCTTTTGCGAGGAGCATGCCGGGAAGCAGCCTGGTTTGTGAAAACTTCACATTTTGTGCCTCTAGGCCAAAAAACGACGCCTTAAAAATCGTTTTCCAAGCACCTCAATCCGCGATTATTCTATCACAAGGCCTGTGAGCCGTCAAGCGCAAAACGCCGGAAATGCGTAAAATTGCCCCGATGTCGCACAATTTTTACCGATCGGACGCAAAGTTTTGCCACCCTGACACAGCTTTTCCTTGCCCGGCGATGGCGAATGTAGTATAATGAACAGAGGATAAGTGGCCGGAGGAGGACATGGCATGCGCGCAGAGGCGGTGGCGGTGAGCCGCGAACGCTATGAAGGCAAGGGGCCGCAGGGTCGCTTCTATCAGGGGGACACGCTGCTTTTGTTAGACGAGCTTGCGCGCGAATATGCCAAAGAAGTCAAGCTGGTTTACATGGACCCGCCCTTTCTCACTGGCGAGCGCTTCGTCATGCGCGCGCGCGTGGGCGCGGCGGACTGGAAGGCGGGGAAGGGCTCGATGGTGTTGCCCGCTTTCAGCGACGCAATGGAGCCGGAAGCCTATTACGCGATGATGCGCCGCACCATTGAGGGCTGCCATACCCTTTTGCGCGATGACGGCATGCTCTTTTTGCACTGTGACTTCCGCACTTCGGCGCGGTTGCGCCTGATTCTGGACGATGTGTTCGGCGAGGGCAATCTGCTCAACGAGATCGCCTGGGTCTATCACACCGGCGGCACGGCCCGGCGCTATTTCAGCCGCAAACACGATACCATTCTCTTTTACCGCAAGACGCGCAAATACGATTTCAATATCTCCGCCGTATTGCGCGCCCCCACGGAGCCAAAGCAAAACCACATGCGCCGCCATGTGGACCCGGATGGCCGCGTCTATCGCTCCATTCGCTCCGGCGGCCGCGTTTATACCTATTATGATGACGATCCCGTGCCGCCCAGCGATGTGTGGGACGACGTCAGCCACTTGCAGCAGCGCGACCCGCAGCGTACCGGCTATGATACCCAAAAGCCGCTGGCGCTGTTGGAGCGCATTGTGCGCTGCGCTTCCCGCGAGGGGGAACTGGTGCTTGATCCCTTCGCCGGTTCCGGCACCACATTGGAAGCCGCGCATTTGCTCTCCAGGCGCTTTGTGGGCGTGGACAAGTGCCCGCTGGTGCCCAATATACTGCGCCGGCGTTTGGATGGCGCGCCGTGGGAACTGGTGCAAGAGGCGGAAGTTGCCGGGGGCGCATGCGAAGCCGGCATTTTGCGCGGCGTGGGCTTTTACCACCTGACGCTGGAAAGCATCCCCATGCCCTGGGATTTGCTGGACAACTGGGCGCTGGGCTATCTCTACGGCGATGAATTGCGCGTGCTTTCGCAATCGGCGCGCTCCAAAAAACAGCCGGAGATTCCCCGGGAAATGGAAATTCCCGTGTACGAAGGCGAAATTGGCCTGCGGCTTTCCGACGTGCGCGGAAAAAGTTACTATTATAGAATCATACACGAAAGAAATTAACAACATGGCTGTATAATAAAGCGCATCAAGCTTTTGGAGGAAAGCAACATGGCAAAGATCTCATTCGATACCGACGCCTGCAAGGGCTGCGGCCTTTGCGTGCAGGCATGTCCGCGGAAGCTGATTCAGCTTTCGACGCACATCAACAAAAAGGGCTATAACGCGGCCTATTGCACCGACGAGGAAAAGTGTGTGGCCTGCGGCATGTGCTACCAGATGTGCCCGGACTGCGTGATTCGTGTGGAAAGGCAGGCATGAATATGAACCGACAGATGATGAAGGGCAACGAGGCCATCGCGGAGGCCGCCGTGCAGGCCGGCTGCCGCTACTATTTCGGCTATCCGATCACGCCCCAGAGTGAGATTCCCGAGTATATGAGCAAGCGTCTGCCCGAGGTGGGCGGCACGTTCATCCAGGCCGAGAGCGAGATCGCGGCCATCAACATGGTCTACGGCGCCGCCGGCGCCGGCGCGCGCGCCATGACCAGCTCCTCCAGCCCGGGCGTGTCCCTGAAGCAGGAGGGCATCAGCTACATCGCCGGCGCGGAGCTTCCCTGCCTGATCGTCAATATCGTGCGCGGCGGCCCGGGCCTGGGCTCCATCCAGCCCGCCCAGTCGGACTATTACCAGGCCACCCGCGGCGGCGGACACGGCGATTACCGCATGCCCGTCTTTGCCCCGGCTTCTGTGCAGGAGGCTGTGGAGCTGACCATGAAGGCCTTTGATGTGGCCGACAAGTACCGCACCCCCACCATGCTGCTGGGCGACGGCGCCATCGGCCAGATGATGGAGCCTGTGACCATGCCCGAGTACAAGCCCATGGAAGTGGACAAAAGCTGGGCCGCCACCGGCTGGCATGAGGGCTGCGGCCGCGAGCGCGCCATCATCAACTCGCTCTATATCGAGCCCGACCGCCTCGAGGCGCTGGTGCGCAAGCTGGAGGCCAAGTACAAGGCCATCGCGGAGAACGAGACGATGGTGGATCTTCAGTACATGGACGATGCCGAGTATGCCGTGGTCGCCTACGGCACCACTGCCCGTATCGCCCTCACCGCCGTTCGCAACGCCCGCAAGCAGGGCATGAAGGCGGGCCTGATTCGCCCGATTACGGTTTGGCCTTTCCCGGAGAAGGTCATTGCCGACGCCGCCTCCCATCTCAAGGGCGTGCTGACGGTGGAAATGTCCCTTGGCCAGATGGTCGATGATGTGCGCCTGGCTGTGAACGGCCAGTGCCCGGTGCGTTTCTTCGGCCGCACGGGCGGCATGATCCCCGGCGTGCGCGAAGTATATGACCAACTGATGAGCATGAAGGAGGGATTGTAATGGCGACTGTTTTCGAGCGCCCCAAGTTCCTCACGGATACGCCGTTCCACTATTGCCCCGGCTGCACCCATGGCATTATCCATCGCCTGGTGGCCGAGGTGCTTTCGGAAAAGTTCCGGCAGGAGGACGTCATCGGCGTCGCGCCGGTGGGCTGCGCCGTGTTTGCCTATAACTATTTCAACTGCGATATGTACGAGGCTGCGCATGGCCGCGCTCCGGCTGTGGCCACCGGCGCCAAGCGCGTGCATCCGGACAAGATCGTCTTCACCTATCAGGGCGATGGCGATCTGGCCTCCATCGGCACTGCCGAGATCGTTCACGCCGCCACCCGTGGCGAGAAGATCACCGTCATCTTCATCAACAACGGCATCTACGGCATGACCGGCGGCCAGATGGCCCCGACCACGCTGATTGGCGAAAAGACCACCACTTCGCCCTATGGCCGCACGGCTGAGCGCAACGGCAACCCCATCCGCATCAGCGAGATGCTCGCCACGCTCGACGGCCCGAGCTTCATCGCCCGCGTCAGCGTGCATGACGTCAAAAACGTCCTCAATGCCAAGAAGGTCATCGCCAAGGCGTTTGAGCATCAGGCCGAGGGCAAGGGCCTTTCGCTGGTCGAGGTGCTCTCCACCTGCCCGACCAACTGGGGCCGCAGCCCGCAGGAAGCGATGAAGTTCGTCGCCGAGCGCATGATACCGGAATACCCGCTGGGCATTTTCAAGGAGGTCTGAAGCATGAATCTGCAAATGATTTTTGCCGGTTTCGGCGGCCAGGGCGTGCTGCTCATGGGCCAGTTGATCGCCTACGCGGGCATGGTGATGGGCAAGGAAGTTTCCTGGATGCCCTCCTATGGCCCGGAAATGCGCGGCGGCAGCGCCAACTGCTCCGTGGTCGTCTCCGACGAGCCGGTCGGTTCCCCCCGCGTGGAGGATGCCGACGTGGTCGTGGCGATGAACAAGCCTTCCCTGGCGGTGTTTGAAAAGAGCGTCGTTCCCGGCGGACTGCTGATCTACAACAGCTCGCTGATCGACGTAAAGCCCACCCGCACGGATATCCGCGTAGCGGCCATCCCCGCCAACGATATCGCCGCGGAGCTGGGCAGCGCGAAGGTAACGAATATGGTCATGCTCGGCGCGGTGGCGCAGCTTACCGGCGACTTCACGGCAGAAGAACTGGTAGACGCGATGCGCCATAAGTTCGGCCCCTCCAAAGAGCATATGATGCCCAAGAACCGGGAGGCCATTGAGCGCGGCATGGCGGCGGCGAAAGGCTGATACAATGCTTTTGTCGATCGGCGATATTGTGAAAATGAAAAAGGCGCATCCCTGTGGAAGCGATCTGTGGAAGATCACATTCGTGGGTTCAGATATCAAGATGCGTTGCGAGGGTTGTGGAAGGGTCGTCATGTTGGAACGACCTGTGTTTGAAAAGCGGGTGCGGCGCGTTGAGCGCGCCGCAGCCGGCCCTGGCAATGCGGAGGATGTGGAATGAAACGAGCGCTTTCCTGGTGCGCCTGGATCGCAGGCGCGTTGGTGGTGGGCTATCTGCTGCGCACGTATGTGATTGGCACGGCGCGCGTGGTGGGCAGTTCCATGGAGCCGACGCTTTACAGCGCGGATATCGTGGTCGTCACCAAGTTTGACTACTGGTTTTCCGGCCCGGAGCGCGGCGATGTGACGCTGTGCCGCCTGCCGGAGCACAGCGAATCGGAGACGTATTTGAAGCGCGTGGCCGCCGTGCCCGGCGATACCTACGCCATCCGTGATGGCGTCGCCTACTTAAACGGCGTAGCGGCGGATGAGCCTTACGCCACGGGCACCGAGGCGTGCGAGGATTTCGAGGTCACGCTCGCTGAGGATGAATACCTGGTGTTGGGCGACAACCGGCTGGAGAGTTACGACAGCCGCGCCGCGGATGTGGGCGTGCTCTCCCGGTCGGACTTTATCGGCCGGGCCCGCGTGAAGGTATGGCCCATTGAACAGTTTTTTCGCGGAATCTATTGACGGAAGTGAGGCTTTGCAAGTGAACGACGAGATTCGACAGGACGAAAATCCGGAAATCCGGCAGAATGCTGATGCTTCCGAAAGCGGTCAGCCTGTGCAGGAGCAGACTGGCGTGGAGCGCAGCGGCGGCAAAAAGGACAAACCCAAAAAGTCGCTGGGCCGGGAGATCCGCGAATGGGTGATCGCCCTGGCCGCGGCTGTGCTGGTTGCCCTTCTGGTGCGCACATTCCTGTTCACACTCATCCGCGTGGATGGAGAATCGATGGTCGATACGCTGCACAACGACGAGCGCCTGTTCGTGTCCGTCATCGATGTGCGGCTTTCCGGTGTGGAGCGCGGCGACGTGGTCATCTGCCACTATCCGAACCGCACCGCACCCGGTCTGTTCGGCATTGAAACGCAGCTTAATTTCGTCAAGCGCGTGCGCGGCGTGCCGGGCGATGTGTTGCAACGCAAAAACGGCGTCACTTACGTCAACGGCGAGGCCATCGACCCGGAAAACGAAGACCCGCTGCAGATCCGCTATCCGGATTACGGCCCCTATACGCTGGGCGAGGATGAATATTTCGTCGTCGGCGATAACCTCTACAACAGCCACGATTCCCGCGACTGGCAGGACGCCCTCTACCCGAGCGACGATGTCGGCCCCATTACCGGCGATATGATTGTCGGCCATGCCCGCTTCGTGTTCTGGCCGCTGAGCGAGATTCGCTCCATTGAGTAGTATGCGCAGGCGACAGAAGCAACTGGTGCGGGTTTTGGCCCTGGGGTTGGCGGTGCTTTTGCTGTTGGGCACCGTAGTCTCCATCGTGTTTACCCATGACCATGCGCACGGTGAAGAAAACCGGGTGGCGGATTCCTTTGCAATCGAAGCGGAATTTCTTGAGGAGGCGCAGGCGCTGCAGATCCGGCAGCGCCTGCTCTATACCAACGGCACAGGACAGGCGCTCGACCGCGTGGAATTTGCCGTGTATGGCAACATGTTTCGCCGTCAGAGCGCGCTGATGTACGAAAGCGACGTCTGGCCGGATGTGTTCCCACAGGGCAACGCCGTCGGCGGACTGGAGTTTTCACAGGTGCTTTTCGATGGCGAGGCGGCTGATTGGGGCATGCTGGATGAGAACGAGCTGTTCATGCGCGTCGCCTGCGATTTGGAACCAGGCGAAACCGGCGAATTCCTCTTCGAATACACCATCCTGCTCACCCAAAACGCCGCTTCGTTGGGGGTGGGGGAGAGCGATTGGCGTTTGCGCGGCTTCTATGTTCAGCCGTTGAAGTTTGAGGGAGGGGAATTTGTCGCCACAAGCCCCCTGCAACAGACCAATTACGTGTACGTCGGCCGCGCCGATTATACGTTTTCCATCACCCTGCCGGAGCGCTACTTATTGGCCGGGCCGGGAGAGATTTCCAGCGCCGGCAATGGCGATGGCGCCCGCGCCTGGACGCTTTCGGCGACGGGCCTGCGCGAACTGTGCATAAGTTTTGGTATGCGTTGGCGGGAATACGAGGCGGAAACCGCTTCGGGAACGCGCCTGCGCGTGCTTGCTTCCAGCCGTCAGGGCGGGCCGGAGGCGCTTGATACAGCGCTTGCGGCGTTGGAAGCGTATGAAAGCTGGTTTGGGCCGCTGGGCTGGGATGTTACCATCGCCCAGTCCGATTACGCCCTGGAACCGCTGGCCCTGCAGGGGATTATCTGGGCTGATGAGGATGGGCTTTTTAACGCCATGGCCCTGCGCCGGGCGCTGGCCAGGCAGTTTTTCGGCTACAGCGCTTACGCCATGCCCATCGAGGACGCATGGCTTGCGGATTCCATCAGCGCATATGTGGCGTGCCTTGCCCTCAAGGAAGCGGAGGGACAGGACGCTTTCCTCGACTACCTGAACAGCCAAATCGTGCCTGAGGCGCAGTATACCCTCCCCGGCGGGCTGGAAGTGACGACATCCGCCGCCATCTTTACCGCCAGCGAATATGAGAGCGTCGTGCTTGGACGCGGCGCCTTGGTGATGCACGAATTGTGCCGGGCAATGGGGGAGGAGAGCTTCCTCAACGGCCTGCGCCTGTTTTACGAGCATGGGCTGGCAATGGACGTGGTGGGGGAATACGACCTTGTGGACGCGCTTGACAACGCAAGCGGCGGCAGTTGGGAAGATTTCCTGACGGACTGGTTGTTCAATGTCGCGGATTACTATGTTGAAAGTTATACGCTGGATTATGTAGATTAAAAACTTCGGTCTGTTTTTCTGATGGATCGACAAAAACAGACCGAAGTTTAGAAGGAGTTGGGGAAATTTAAGCCTCCGATGCGCGCTGCGGGCGCGATTCGACATGACGGCGGATACAATCAAAACTCTCCTGGCTGAGAACGTGCTCCAGGCGGCAGGCATCTTCGGCGGCAGTTTCGGCGCGCACGCCCAGGCCGATGAGCCAGTCGGTAATCAGCGTATGGCGCTCAAGCACCTTTTCGGCCTGCGCAAGTCCCTCTGGGGTGAGCAGCAAAAAGCCGCGCTCATCGGTGGTGACCAGGCCGAGGCTGCGCAAATTGGCCATGGCCACGGACACGCTGGGCCGGGAAAAATTCAGGTGATTGGCCACATCCACAGAGCGGACATAGCCGTGTTTTTTTTGCAGCATGAGGATTGCCTCAAGGTAGTTCTCTCTGGATTCCTGCACGCGCATGGCGTTCGCCTCCCTTAATACGGTGCATACGTTTATCATATATCATAGAGGATTTGCGCCCGGCTGTCAAGAGCGCGGGCACGGGAGGAACAGCATGGAACAGAGATTGACGGGACAGAAGTTGAAATTTTGGCAGGGCTGTCTGCTGGTCGTGTTGGTGGCGTTGTTTTTGTTTGCGGCTCAGTTTGTGCTGACGTTTTTGCAGTATACGCTGACGTATTTTCGCATACTGGACGCGACTACAGCCTATACCATTTCCTCGATTGCTTACTGGCTCTTTGGTGGCCTGCTGGGGCTGAAGTTTTTGCGGGACTATGTGCTCAACTACCTCTACACGGCCAATACAAAGCAGCTACGCGTGGAGCGCATCTATGGCCCTGGCCGGCCGCGTTTCTTTGAGGACGTCTACTTCAGCCGCCTCAAGGCTCTGGGCGAGGTTGAGGAAATGAAAAAGCGCTTTTCCGGGGCGAAGATCCTCCGCGCCACGTTGCGGCGGGACAAGCTGCCCGTAAAGGCGCTGGCCTACGATTCCACCGAAGGGATGAAAATCCTTCTGTTCCAGCCCAATGACGAGCTTTGGGCGCATTTGCAGGCCGTGCTGCGGGAGAAGAAGTAAACCACTATTCGCAATAAAAAACGAATGCCAACAGCCGATTTGCCGGCCGCACGGTTTGGCTTCTCCATTACTTTCTTCGATAAAAACGTGCCAGAGAGAAGAACACTTGGCATATATTCGGTAATATTTAAGGCCGCTTCCGGCCCCTTCAAGGCTCGGAAGCGGCCTTTATACCGCTAAATCGCAAAGCGCCCATGCCTTTGGAATTTCCTGGCCATTGCACGTTTACACAAAGACGCAGGGCTGTCCCTTTTCGCGGACGGTATCGTTCAGCCAATGGATGAAGTCTGCTTCGCAATATTGGATTCCACCCCGGCGGAGGCAATAGCGCCCCTCGTAGTCCTTTTCAAGTACCCACGTGAAACGCATACAGTATGCGTTCAGCGCATCCGCAACCGCGTTGGGCATCAGGCAGAGCGAAGCGGGCCATCGGCGCTGAGTACAACGCGCTGCATGCTTTTTTCCTCCCGCGGCCGCGCTACACGTCCCCGGCCTGGCGGTGCTGCGATTTTTCCGCGCTGAAGCCCTCGGGATAGCGGTTTTTGAGCTTTTCGATGTTGCGCTCCAACACCTCGTCCAGCCCAATGTCCAGCGCCGTGGCGGTCTCGGCCAGGTACCAAGCCACGTCGCCCAGCTCTTTAATGAGACCATCGCGGTCGAGGGCATGACCCTGCGCCAGATGTTTTTTGACGATGTCGATGGCTTCGCCTGCCTCGCCACACAGCCCCATCACGCCGTTGATGAGCACGTCGCGCCTGGTCAGCGCCGGGTTCATCGTGCGCGCGGCCAGCTTCTGATATTCGTTTCCGGTCATTCTATGTTCCTCGCTTTTGTATTGGTGTGCAAAAGGCCGCCTCCCGCGTGGGAGACGGCCTACGCTTTTGCTTACTTGGCAAATTCCACCGCGCGGGTCTCGCGGATAACGTTGACCTTGATTTGGCCGGGATACTCCATCTCGCTCTCAATGCGCTTGACGATTTCCTTGGCCAGCACCAGCGTGCCCGCGTCGTTGACGTCGTCCGGCTTGACGATGATGCGAATCTCGCGGCCGGATTGGATGGCGTAGCAGGTTTCCACGCCCTCGAAGGAATAGGCGATGGATTCCAGCTTCTCCAGGCGCTTGATGT
>DSTMC04003__coassemble_926_pt1 | contig 29257 bp, 25 predicted proteins | sample DSTMC04003__metabat2_low_PE_048 | metagenome-assembled genome bin DSTMC04003
TTTCCGACATCGAGGCGCAGTACCGCCTTGCCGACAGCTATCTGAGGAGGCAGTAGAGGAATATGAAGCAGACGCTTTTCAGTCTTTTGAATACCTATGGCGGCACTGGCCGCGAGGACGCCATCCGCGAAACCATTGCGGAAATGGCCAGGCCGTATTGCGACGAAATGCGCACGGACGCGCTGGGCAACCTGATTTGCATCCGCCATGCCGCCGGGGAGGGCGGCAGGCGCATCATGGTTTCTGCGCACATGGATCACATCGGCTTTGTGGTGCTCGACGCGGACAAGCACGGCTTTTTGCGCGTGCACAACGCCGGCGGCATTAGCAAGCGCGCCTCCATCAACCGCCATGTGGTCTTTGCCAACGGCGTAAACGGCGTGGTGTCCAATGAAACGGAGTCCTTTTCTGCCGATGACGGCAAGATGAGCAATCTGTTTATCGATATCGGTGCGAAGGACCGCGAGGACGCGCTTTCCATGGTTTCCCTGGGCGATGTGGCCGTGTACGCGCCGGATGCTTTCGAATTGGCCAACGGCATGGTCGCCGCCCCTGCCATGGACGACCGCGTCGGCTGCGCCATCGCCCTGGAGGCGATGAAGGCGCTGGGAACGTGCGCAAACGAGGTTGCCTTTGTGTTCAGCGTGCAGGAGGAACTGGGGCTGCGCGGCGCGCGCACGGCCGCCTACGCCGTCGATCCGCAAATCGGCGTGGCGCTGGACGTCACCCTCTGCGGCGACACCCCCAAGGGCCCGAAGATTGCGGTCAAGGCCGGGGAGGGCCCCTGCGTCAAGGTGCGGGACAGTTCCCTCGTCTGCGCGCCCCGCGTGGTAGCGGGGCTGGAAAAGGCCGCCGCGCGCGCGGGCGTCAAAACCCAGCGCGAGGTGCTTTCCGCCGGCGGCAACGACGCCGGCGCCATCCAGACCACGCGCGCTGGCGTGCTGGCGGGCACCATCTCCATCGCCTGCCGCTACGTCCACTCTGCCTGTGAGACGGTTTCGCTGGCCGATTGCGAAGGTGCGGCGAAGGTGCTGGCGGAATTTCTGCGCGATCCGGGGGTATAAAAGGAGAATCCAGGGAATTTTCCGGCTTTTCTATTGTCAAATCTGTGAAAATCAGGTATAATAGGGAAAATAGGCGGGCCGGATGCGGCGGGGCGCGGCAAACGCTTGCCCCGCCGCTTTTCTGTGCAAACGCGATGAGGAGGATACACAGATGGGCAAAGTAGTCGTAGTGGATCATCCGCTGGTACAGCACAAACTCTCTTTAATGCGCGACAAACGATGCGGCACAAAGGACTTCCGCCAGCTCCTGGAGGAGATCGGCATGTTGATGGCCTACGAGGTCACGCGCGAACTGCCGCTGCGGGAAATCGAAATCGAAACCCCGGTGGCAAAGTGCAAAACCCATGTGCTGGCGGGCAAGAAGCTGGGCGTAGTGCCCATCCTGCGCGCCGGCCTGGGCATGGTGAACGGCGTGACCAACCTCGTGCCCGCGGCCAAGGTCGGCCATATCGGCCTCTACCGCGACCCGGAAACGCACCTGCCCGTGGAATACTATTGCAAACTGCCCCCGGATGTAAATGAACGCGAACTGCTGGTACTCGACCCGATGTTGGCCACCGGCGGTTCCTCAATCGCCGCCATTGATATCCTCAAAAAGCACGGCTGTAATTCCATCAAGCTGGTATGCCTGGTGGGTTGTCCCGAGGGCGTGGAGGCCCTGCAAAAAGCCCATCCGGACGTTGACCTTTACATCGCCGCCATTGACGACCATCTCAACGAGCACAAGTACATCGTTCCCGGCCTGGGTGACGCCGGCGACCGGCTGTTCGGCACCAAATAGGCTGCTCCACACCGGGCGTGTCTTTGGAAGGGAGAACGCATATGGCAAGAAGAGGGGCGAAGGGCAAGGGCTGGATCCGTCTGATGCGCGTCATCGTATGGGTATTGGCGGTGATTATGTTTGTGGGCGGCGTGGCCATCGGTATTGCCGCGATGAACGCGCCGGAGCTTACCCAGGCGGACCTGGGGCGAATCGGCCAGGCCCAGTCCGGCAATACGATTGTCTATTTTACGCTGACGGGCGAAGGGGCAGGCATTGCGGTAATGGTGTTTATGACGGTTATTGCCGTGATTTTCCTGGCTTCGATGAACGTCTACCTGGATATGGCGGAGAACGTGCGCCGCATCGCCGGCAAGCTCTCCCGCCGTTCAATGCAGATCGACGACGAATGGCCTATGCAGGGAGCCGGCCGCGCGCCGGCTCTCCCCGTCGAAAGGAGAAAGATATGCAGCTTACCCACCGGGGCACAGTTCCGCTTGAAACGCCCCGCCTTTTGTTGCGCCCCATGCGCCTTACAGACGCGGCGGATATGTTTCACAACTGGACGAGCGACCCGGAAGTGGCCCGCTATATGAGCTGGGAGGTGCATCAAAGCGAGGCGGACTCGCGCGTCTATCTGGAAGGCACCATTTCCGGCTATGCGCAGCCGAATCACTACGATTGGGGAATTATCTTTGAAGGGACGCTCGTCGGCAGCATCGGCGTGCCGCGCATGGCCGAAGCCGACTTAAGCTGCGAGGCGGGCTACTGCCTGGGCAGGCGCTGGTGGGGACGCGGCATTGCCACCGAAGCGCTGCGCGCGCTCATTGATTTCCTGTTTGGCCAGGTGGGGTTCCACCGCGTGGCCGCCGTACACGATCCCAACAATCCCGCCTCCGGCCGGGTAATGCAAAAGGCGGGCATGACGCGCGAGGGCATGTTGCGGCAGTCCTCTCTGATCAAGGGGCGTTTTGTCGATTCGGTGGTATACAGCATCCTGCGCGATGAATGGGAGGCGATGCAGTGAACGACCTCTCTCCCGGCCTGCGCGCGCGGGTGCTTTTGCAGAAACACGGCTTCCAGGCCGCGCACGCGCTTGGCCAGAACTTCCTGATGGATGAAAGCTTGCTTTCCCACTTGATTGATTTATCCGGCGTCACGATGGAGGACGGCGTGCTGGAGATTGGCCCCGGCCCGGGCGTGATGACCTATCTGCTTTCGCGGCGTGCTCATTCCGTCACTGCCGTGGAGGTAGACAAGCGGCTGGAGCCGGTGCTTTCCGGCTTGCTGGAGGGCTGCGAAAATACGCGCGTGGTCTTTGCCGACGCACTCAAGGCTGACTTGAGCGCATTGGCCGCCCCCGGCGCGCGCGTGGTGGCCAATCTGCCCTATTATATCACCGCGGATGTGATTTCCCGCCTGCTTTTGCGCGGGCCGGGCTTTGCGAGCATTGCCGTAATGGTGCAAAAAGAGGCCGCCGAGCGCATATCCAGCCTGCCAGGGCAAAAGCAATGGTGCCATCTGGCCGCTGTGGTACGCTACTTTGGCGAGCCGCATATATTGGAAGAAATCCCCCCCGAGGCATTTGAGCCCAGCCCGCACGTCACAAGCACATTTCTGCGCATCGACATGTATGAGGAGCGGCCTGTGCGCCCGCGCGACGAAGCGCTGTTTTTGCGCGTGCTTGCCGCCGCCTTTGCTATGCGCCGCAAGACGCTTGCAAACAACCTGCGCGCCGCCTTTTCCCTGGATGCGGACGCGGCCCGCGAAGTCCTTTTGCGCGCCGGCCTTCCCGCTCAGGTGCGCGGCGAGGCGGTGCCGCTGGAGGGCCTTGCGCGCCTGTCCGATGCGCTGGGGGAGATGCCTTTTTCGTAGGGAGGAGCGTTATTGCTCCTCCTTTTTGGCATGCCGTGCGGCTTCGCGTACATGCCGCCGGGCCGGTAAACCCCTTGGAAAATATCCTTGAGGAATTTTTTTGTGACAAAGGAAAAACTCGCGGGATTTTTTCCAACTCATCCAAAAAAACGCAACATTTTTTTCCATTGCGCGTATGGCTTTTGTTTTGATTTTGCGTTATAATGTTATGTGTAAGTTATTGCACTTCTATTCTCCAATATTTCATCATATAAAGGCAGGGATGGACGACATGAGAAAGAAACGGTGCATCGCCATGTTGCTCGCTGGCGGACAGGGAAGCAGGCTGGGATTGCTCACCAAGGTGGTCGCCAAACCGGCGGTTCCCTTCGGTGGCAAATACAGAATCATCGACTTTCCCCTTTCCAACTGCGCGAATTCCGGCATTGACGTGGTGGGCGTGCTCACGCAGTATCAGCCTTTGGAGCTGAACCGCTATATCGGCTCCGGCCAGCCGTGGGGATTGGACTTGCTCGACGGCGGCGTGTTTGTGTTGCCGCCGTATATGAAGGCCAAGAGCGGCGAATGGTACCGCGGCACGGCCAACGCCATTTACCAGAACGTCAGCTTTATCGAGCAGTATGACCCGGATTATGTGCTCATCCTCTCCGGCGACCATATCTACAAGATGGATTACAACAAGATGCTCGCCTCGCATATAGATTCACAGGCCGATATCACCATCGCCGTGCGCCCTGTGCCCTGGGAGGTGGCCCCCTCGTTCGGCATTATGAACGTGGACGAGGAAAACAGCATCGTCGAATTCGAGGAAAAGCCGAAAAACCCCAAGAGCAACCTGGCCAGCATGGGCGTATACATATTCACCTGGTCGGTGCTCAAGCAATACCTGAGCAAGGACGCCGCCAACGCCGCCTCCAAAAACGACTTCGGCAAAAACATCATCCCCGCCATGTTGGAGGACAAGCGCCATCTCAAGGCATACGCTTTCCAGGGATACTGGAAGGACGTGGGTACCATCGCCAGTCTTTGGGAAGCGAATATGGATTTGCTCAAGATCCCGCCGGAGTTCAATTTGAGCGACAGCCGCTGGCCCGTGTACGCGCGCAGCCCGGTGCTGCCGCCGCACTTCATCGGCGACGATGCCTGTGTGGAGGGCAGCATGATCGCCGAGGGCTGCGAGGTGGACGGCACGGTGAAAAACAGCGTGCTGTTCTACGGCGTGGAAATCGCCAAAGACGCCGTGGTGGAAGACAGCGTCATCATGCCCTATGCGCGCATCGGCTCCGGCGCGGTCATCCGGCGCGCCATTGTGGCGGAGAACTGCGTGATTGGTGAAAACTGTGTCATCGGCGAGGCCGACGGCGATATCGCCCTGGTCGGCCAGGATACCACTCTGCCCGAGGGCTTTACCGTGGCCGCGGGCGAACAGGTGGACGCGCAGGCAGTTGCCAAGAGGGAGGCGGACGCGAAATGAAAAATGTCATGGGCATCATTTACACCAACAAGGACGACCTTTCCCTGCGCGAGCTGACCAACCAGCGCTCCGTCGCGGCGCTGCCGCTCGCGGGCCGCTACCGCGTGGTGGATTTCATCCTTTCCAGCATGGTCAACTCCGGCGTGCGCAACGTGGGCGTCATCATGCAGCGCAACTACCGCTCGCTGATGGATCACCTCGGCGCGGGCAAGGAGTGGGATTTGCATACCCGCAACAACGGCCTGTTCCTGCTGCCCCCGTTTGTCACCCAGGAAAACGGCGGCGAATACCTGGGCGTGCTGGACGCGCTGCGGGCGAATTTTGATTATCTGCGCCGTTCCACGCAGAAGCTGGCCATCCTCACCAACAGCAACATGGTGTTCAATATGAACTTTGAACCGATGATTCGCCAGCACGAGGAAACCGACGCGGACATCACCCTGCTGTATACCAAGGTGCGCCGCAATATGGAATTGGGCTCCGACGGCAAGCATACCCACGCCTTTTTGCATGTGGAAGAAGATGGCCGCATCAGCGATATGGAGGTCAATCCCAACGCCGCCAGCTACGATACCATGTATATGAACGTGTTGCTGGTCAAGCGTACGCTGCTGATGCACCTGGTGGACGGCGCCGCCGCCCATGGCTCGCACGATATCAACCGCGAGCTTTTGCAGCCCGCCATCAAGTCCGGCTCGCTCAAGGTGTACGGCTACGAGTTTGAGGGGTACTACCGCCGCATTGAAACTATCAAGAGCTACTTCCGCTGCAATATGGATCTGCTCGATTACAACGTGCGCCGCGAGCTTTTCAAGGCCAACCCGGTCTATACCAAGACCCGCGACGACGTGCCCGCCGTCTACCGCGCCGGCAACAGCGTCAAAAACTCGCTGGTGGCCGACGGCTGCGTGATTGAGGGCAGCGTGGAAAACTGCGTGCTTTTCCGCGGCGTGCATATCGGGCGCAATGCCTCGGTGAAAAACGCCATCATCATGCAGGACAGCATGGTGGAGGACGCCGTGGAGCTTGAAAACGTGATCCTCGACAAGAATGTCACCATTCGCGCTCACGGCCGGCTCATCGGCCAGGTGCAATATCCGATCGTCATCGGAAAGAACGTCACTCTGTAAAGGGGGTTTCCCAATGAAGGTTTTGTTTGCCGCGAGCGAATGCGTACCGTTTGTCAAGACCGGCGGTCTGGCGGACGTGGTGGGCGCGCTGCCCAAGCGCCTGCGCGATCAGGGGGTAGACGTGCGCGTGATGCTGCCCATGTACTCCGCCATCGAACCCAAATGGCGCGAGCAGATGGAACATGTGCTGTTTTTCTACGTCAACCTCGGCTGGCGCAGGCAGTACGTGGGCGTTGAAAAGCTCGTCTACGACGGGATTACCTTCTACTTCATCGACAACGAGCAGTATTTCGGCCGCAACTATATCTATGGCTATGGCGCGGACGAGGGCGAGCGGTTCGCCTATTTCTGCCGTGCGGTGCTCGAAAGCCTGCCGCTGATTGACTTTGTGCCGGATGTGCTGCATTGCCACGACTGGCAGACCGGCCTGATCCCGCCCATGCTCGATATACAGTACCGCAAGCTCGAGCTGTACAAAAACGTCAAGACCGTCTTTACCATCCACAATCTCAAGTATCAGGGCCTGTTCCAGATCGACGATATCGAGGAAATGGTTTCCCTGGGCGAGCTGGCTTACACCGCCGACAGCCTGGAGTTTTACGGGATGTGTTCGTTCATCAAGGGCGGCATCGTTTTTGCCGACCACATCACCACCGTCAGCCCCACCTATGCCCAGGAAATTCAGACAGCCTATTACGGCGAGCGCCTCGACGGCCTGCTCCGCGCCCGCGCCGGTTCCCTTACGGGCATCTTAAACGGCATCGACACCGACGAATACAATCCTGAAACCGACCCGGCCATCGCCGTCAATTATACCGCCGATACCTACGAGAAGAAGGCCGGCGACAAGATCGCCCTGCAGCGCCAGCTCGGCCTGCATGAAAACCCCGACGCCCCCATCATCGCCATGGTCACCCGCCTCAATTCCCAGAAGGGACTGGATCTGGTCGAGCGCGTGCTGGCCGAAATCATGTCCACCGGCGCGCAGATGGTGGTGCTGGGCATGGGCGAGAGCAAGTATGAGGATTTGTTCAACTGGGCGCAGTGGAAGTACGCGGGCCAGCTTTCCGCCACCTTCCAGATGAACCCCGAGCTGTCCCACCGCATCTACGCGGGCGCGGATCTGTACCTCATGCCCTCCATGTTCGAGCCCTGCGGCCTTTCCCAGCTCATTTCCCTGCGCTATGGCGCGCTGCCCATCGTGCGCGAAACCGGCGGCCTGCGCGATACGGTGCTTTCCTACAACGAATACACCGACGAGGGCAACGGCTTTACCTTCCTCAACTACAACGCCCACGACATGCTGCACGTCATCGAGCGCGCGGTGAACATTTACCACGAAAAGAAGGATGTGTGGAACATGCTGGCCCGCCGCGCCATGCAGGGCAGCTACGGCTGGGATGAGTCCGCGAAGAAGTATCTGGCGCTTTACGAGGAGCTGACTGCGCCCAAGCCGGACAAGCCCGCCCGCAAAAAGGCCGCCAAGCCCAAGGCCGATGAAGGCGCCGGGAAAAAGCCCACCGCCCGCAAAAAGGCCGCCAAGGCGGAAGAAGCAGCGGAAAAGAAACCCGCTGCGCGCAAAAAAGCGGCCAAAGCCGAGGACGCCCCGGCAGAAGAAGCGGAGAAAAAGCCCACCCGCCGCCGCGCGGCCAAGCCCAAGGCCGAGAGCGAAGCAGAGGACAAGCCCGCCCGCCGCACCCGGGCCAAAAAGAGCGAGCCGGAAGGCTGACCGGCGGTACTTGTCGGCCCCCGTTTCCTGTGAAACGGGGGCGCAGAGCGCTGACAAGGCTCGCAAACGCAAAAATCGCTCTGATAAGAGAGAAGTCAGAGGCAATTTTTGCTTCCGGCGTCAACCGCATGCGCGGGCTGCGGTCGCTTACGCCCGCTCCCTTGCCTGCAAGTTTGCTTCCCTGTCTTGCAGGCTTTTGCATCCCTCTGGCAGTCTGTTGACTTTGTCAACATCCTGACCCCGTTTCCTGCGAAACGGGGTCTGTGTCGCGCCTTGGTCATGTCGCTGCAAAACGCTTGCTTTTCCTGGCCTGGGGAAAGAGTGATTCACGCGGCAGGGCGGCGCAATCATTAAATTCCATATCATTTCCCGTATAGCCACATGTTGCAATTTATCTTGCGGTTTATAGTGTTTATGTGTTATAATTACGGTGTAAAAAGAGTGGGGAATTCCGGCCCTTCGGGGTCGAAAGGATATTAGGAGGAAAACACATGAAAATCACGATTTGTATCGGTAGCTCCTGCCATCTCAAGGGTTCACGCCAAATCGTTGAGGGCCTGCAGGCGCTGGTCAAGGAACATGGCCTCGAGGATAAGGTGGAGATGGGCGGCCGCTTCTGCATGGGCGATTGCCAGAACGGCGTTTGCCTGACGGTGGACGACCAGAAATTCTCCCTCAAGCCCGAGGACGTGCAGACGTTCTTCGAGAAAGAAGTTCTTGCCAAGGTTTAATCAAGGAGCTTAGGGCGGATGATTGCCGCGGGCCCTTGCGCGGCAGCCCCGCCGGTTCCTTCATGCGGGCGCCGGTTTTCAGCCATGACGCGGCGCGTTTTTTCCCGTCCCTTGTGGGAAAGGACGCCTCTATCGCGTCAGGCCGCCCGCTTTGAGCATCCCTGCGCCGAGCGCCTGATCGCCATCGCGTAGGCGGCTGGCGCGGCGTTGCCGCAGATTCCATCCACCGAAAGGCGGTTATCCTTCATGAACAACGAATACCTCAAACTCAACGAGGCGCGTTGCAAGGACTGCTACGCCTGCATTCGCGCCTGCCCGGTGAAGGCCATCGGCTTTGCAAACAGCCAGGCCAACATCATCGCTGACGAGTGCGTGCTGTGCGGCAACTGCTATGTCACCTGCCCGCAGAACGCCAAGCGCATCCGCGAAGACGTGCCCACCGTGCGCGACGCCATCCGCGCGGGCAGGCGCGTGGTGGCCAGCGTGGCGCCGTCGTTCCCGGTGGCGATGGAAGTCGATACCATCGAAGACATGCGCGATACCCTCAAAAAACTCGGCTTTGCCGACGCTGAGGAAACCGCCGTGGGCGCGGAGCTGGTCTCCCGGGCCTACGAGCCGTTCATGCGCAAGGATACGGGCGTGATGATCTCCAGCTGTTGCCCGGCGGTCAACTCGCTGATTCAGAAATACTATCCCGACCTGCTCCCCCATCTTTTGCCGGTGAAAACGCCGATGATCGCCCATTGCGACGTGCTCAAAAAGCGCGACAAAGACGCTTTCACCGTATTCATTGGCCCCTGCATCGCCAAAAAGCGCGAGGCGGACGAGTCCACCTGTGTGGATGCCTGCCTTACGTTTGAGGAGCTGACGGCGTGGATGGCCGAGGAGGGCGTGGCCCCGGTGCGCCATCCCCACGAGGCGGATAAAAAGCCCGCGTCGCGGCGTTATCCCACCACCGGCGGCATTTTGAGCACGCTGGATAAGGAAATCGAATGCACGCGCATCGCCGTGGATGGCATGCTCAATATCCGCAACGTGCTGGAAGAACTGCGCGAGGATGCCTCTGAACATGTCTTTATTGAAATGTCTGCCTGCGAGGGCAGCTGCATCAACGGCCCGGTCATGCGCGAGCACAAGAAAAAGCGCATGCTCGGCGCGGCAAAAGTGGAGAACTATGCCGGCGACGGCCTGTTCGAGGTGGAAGCGCCCAACGACCTGAGCACGCGCTACGCCCCCGGCGGCCTCAAGCGCGTCATGCCCGGCAACGAAGCCATCCAGCAGGTGCTCAACCGCATGGGCAAGACCACGCCGGACAAGATGTTCAACTGCGGCTGCTGCGGCTATCCCACCTGCTACGACAAGGCCATCGCCGTCTGTCAGGGCAAGGCGGAGATCGAGATGTGCCTGCCCTACCTCAAGGAAAAGGCCGAGTCCTTCTCCGACAAGATCATTCAGAATACGCCCAACGCCATCCTGGTTATGGATGAAGATCTGGTTGTCAAGCAGATCAACCAGGCGGCGGTGCGGCTGTTCAAGCTCTCCTGCGCGGGCGACATCGTCGGCGCGCCGGTGGTGCGGCTGCTCGATCCCTCCAACTACCTCAAAGCCGTGCTCGAAGGCCATGGTTTCAGCGGCAAGTGCCATTATGTGCCTGAATACAAGCTGTTTGTGGATGAAACGGTCATTTACGACCGCCAGTATAAGATCCTCATCAGCATCATGCGCGACGTCACCGACCGCGAGGAGGAGCGCAAGCAGCAAAGCGAGCTGAAAAAGAGCACTGTGGAATTGACCGACCAGGTAATCGAAAAGCAGATGCGCGTGGTGCAGGAGATTGCCTCGCTGCTGGGCGAGACCACCGCCGAAACCAAGGTCGCCCTGACCAAATTAAAGGACGCGATGAGCCATGACGTATAATCTCTGCACGGAAACCGGCTATATCTCGCTCAACCATGTCGGCGAGCAGCTCTGCGGCGACCGCGTGGAGATCGTCGACAAGGAAAACGAGAGCATCCTCGTGTTGGCCGATGGCCTGGGCAGCGGCGTGAAGGCCAATATACTTTCCACGCTGACGTCCAAGATCATCTCCACGATGCTGGCCGGCGGCATGCCCATTGAGGAATGCATTGATACCATCGCCAGCACCCTGCCGGTGTGTAAGGTGCGCGGCGTGGCTTATTCCACCTTCACGGTGATTCGCATCGTGGAAAACCGCGTTGCGGAGCTGATTCAGTTCGACAACCCCGCCGTGATCGTTTTGCGCAATGGCACGCGCTACAACTACCCCGTGTCCACCCGCGAGGTGGGCGGCAAGCAGATTCACGAAAGCCGCTTCGAGGTGATGGAAAACGACGTCATCATCGCCATGTCGGACGGCGCGCCCTTCGCCGGCGTTGGAAAAGAATTCAACTACGGCTGGCAGCGGGACAACATCATCGACTTTGCCGAGGCCAACTACCACCCGGATAACTCGGCAAAGTACATTGCCGCCAACATCGTCGATGAGTGCAACCGCCTCTACGAGGGCGAGCCGGGCGACGATACCACCGTGGCTGTGGTGCGCGTGCGCGCCCGCCAGAGCGTTAATCTGGTCATCGGCCCGCCCGCTGATCCCAAGAACGACATCAAAATGATGAACCTGTTCTTTGCCAAGGAGGGCGAAAAGATCGTCTGCGGCGGCACGACTTCGAACATTGCCTCGCGCTATCTGGGCAAGCCGCTCATTCCCACGCTGGACTACTTCGACCCCGAGGTGCCGCCCATTTCCAAATTGCAGGGCGTGGATCTGGTCACCGAGGGCGTGGTGACGATTTCCAAGGTGCTCAAGCTGGGCGAGGACTTCCTGGCCGGCAAGGATACCGCGGCCGACTGGACCAGCAAAAAGGACGGCGCTTCGCTGATCGCCCAAAAGCTGTTTGAAAAAGCCACGGATATCAACTTCTTTGTGGGTAAGGCCATCAATCCGGCCCACCAGAACCCGGATTTGCCGATTACCTTCGGCATCAAGATACAGCTCATTGAGAACCTGGCCAAGTGCCTGGAAAAGATGGGCAAGCGCATCAAGGTAAGTTACTTCTAAAGCACTGAGGGAGGAAGCTATGCGGATATTCGACACCAACGTCCAGAAGCTCAAGTATGAAGTCCTGCGCGAGGTCGTGCGCCATGCCTATCAGGACAATTTGCAGGAGGCATATCTGGATATTCCCAAGACGATTGCCCCCGGCCCGGAGCCGACCATGCGCTGCTGCGTCTACAAGGAGCGCGCCATCGCCGCCGAGCGCGTGAAGCTGGCGATGGGCGGGGAAAAGGGCGATCCGAACATCATCAAGATCATAGACATCGCCTGCGACGAGTGCCCGGTGAGCACCTATCAGGTGACGGATATGTGCCGCGGCTGCCTGGCGCATCGCTGTGAGGCTGCCTGCCCGCGCGGGGCCATCAGCTTTGACCGCACGCTCAAGGCGCACATCGACCCCGCCAAGTGCGTCGAGTGCGGCCGTTGCGCCTCTGTGTGCCCATACAACGCCATCGTCAGCCGCAAGCGCCCCTGCGAGGTGGCCTGCAAGGTCAAGGCCATTCACATGGACGAGCGTAAGATTGCCAAAATTGACGAAGAAAAGTGCACCTCCTGCGGCGCGTGCGTGTACATGTGCCCCTTTGGCGCGCCGGTGGACAAGTCGTTCATCCTTGACGCCATTCGCATGTTGCGCGACAGTACCGAACATGGCGGCCCGCGCGTCTATGGCGTGGTCGCGCCCTCGATTATCAGCCAGTTCCGCTATGCCAAGGTGGGCCAGGTGATTAGCGCCATGAAGAAGATGGGCTTCTTCAGCGTGGTCGAGGCCGCCATGGGCGCGGATATGGTGGCTTGGCATGAGGCGCAGGAGCTTGCCGAAAAGGGTTTCCTGACCAGTTCGTGCTGCCCGGCGTTTGTGCATTATGTGGAAACCGAGTTCCCCAAGCTCAAGGAGCACATTTCCACCAACCTTTCGCCCATGGCGATGATTGCCAAGTATATCAAGGATTCCGACCCCACGTGCAAGATCATCTTTGTCGGCCCCTGCACGGCCAAGAAAGCTGAGGTGCAGAAGGAGCGCGTCAAGCAGTATGTCGATTGCGCGCTTACCTTTGAGGAATTGCAAGCGCTCATCGACGGCTTGGGGATCGATATCTCCAAGCTCGAAGAAGATGTGCTTGACAACGCGTCCTATTATGGCCGCATCTTTGCCCGCAGCGGCGGCGTCAGCGATGCCGTGGCCGAAGCCGTTTATGAGCAGAACCTCAATTTCACCGTCAAGGCCCTGCCCTGCGATGGCATCGAGGCTTGCCGCATGGCGCTGCTCAAGGCGAGCCATGGCGCCAAGGACTTCAACTTCATCGAAGGCATGGCCTGCACAGGCGGCTGTATCGGCGGCGCGGGCTGCCTCACCCATGGTCCCAAGGACAAGGGCGAAATCGACCGCTACGGCATGGAGGCCATGGAAAAGCGCATTTCTGACACCATCAACTCCGCGCCCTGAGCGCAGTGCGCTCGGCCAGAGCTGCCGCGGATGAGCGACGCCCGCCCGCCCCACGAGCAGGGAGCGGGCGGGCTTTGTCGCGTTTTTGATTGAAATGGGAAAACGAATAAGACGCCGGGCGGCTCACGTGCAGGAGCCGCCCAGCTTGCGTTGCAACATGGGGAAGGCGCGCGGCAGCCAATGGGATTCTCAAGGGACAAGTCCCTTGAGAGGGTGCGGGCAGAGTCCGCCGTAGCTCCGCCGGTTGGGAAACCTGCCCGAAAGGGATAGAAGAAGCATGCCCTGCCATTCCCGCGCGCCTGAATGCTGGATACCTTGAATCCTGCTCCGCAACGCCCGCTTCTCCCATGACGAACCCCAAAATCAGGCGCGCGCCACCCCCGAAGCGCCCTTGCCCAACCAAGGGCAAGCAGCGCCGCTCCACCCCCACACAGCGCCCTTGCCGCAGGCAAGCAGCGCCGTAAGAAATCCCTCTATACACACAGCGCCCCAAACGCAATCCGTCAAGCCCCACTCTGCCAAAACCAGCATAACAACACCGCTTGCCCAGCCCATGAATGCGTTTTCCGGGCCTGCAACCGGCGATTGGACAAGACATCATAAAATGCTATCCTCCATAAAGCGCGTTCGGCAAGACCGCTTTTCGCGCTCCATCTCTCCGCTGTGATGAAAGTGATTGTGCATTGCAGCGTAATCCCTCTCGCATGCCCTGCCGCCCGCTCAGGCATGTTTCCCCTCCGAAGAGCAGCCGCTTGCCGCATGGCCCAAAGCCCTTCCGCTCCGTCCGAAAATCTTTCGCCATACAATGGAACAACCCGCAAAACCGCGGCCCGGACGTCCAGAGCGCTGGCAAAGCCAGAAAACGCAAAAATTGCCTCTCTCAAAAGGGAAGAGGCAATTTTCGCTTGCTGCAATACATTTGCCAGACCATAGGGAGTTGTCAACTCCAGCTGTGCAGCGGCAAACCGCGCTGCCAGTGAAGTTTCCCTCTTAGCCGGAATTGCGGCCCGCAGCCGCTTGCGTCCATGCCAAGCTCCCTACTCGCGGCATTGCGTCCACGGCTCGCAGGCCTTTCATTCTTTGCCGGCCTGCCAACTTTGTCAATATCACAAATCGCCCGGGAAATCGCTTCCCGGGCGACCGGCTATGCAAAGTTCAGCGTTACATCCTCATTCGCGCTTTCATCATATCCGTTGCCTTCATACCGCTTTGCCCGCAGGATGACCGCATCCGGTTGGGAAACCATGTAATAGACACGGGTGGAATACTGCCAGGCCCAGCGGCCGTCCTCCAGCTCGACCGGCTCCTCGGGTATATTGCCAAAGGCCGTGGAAACCCACTTCGCGCCGTCGGCGCTCAACAATTCGTAACTCCAGAAGCTGTCGTCGCCCACCGGCGAATCGGCCAGCGCTGCGTCCTTGCTTTCATAAATGCGCTCCAGCGCGAACTGCGCGCCCACGTCGCTCATGTCTGCCTGCGTCACGCGCAATACGTAGCCATCCATTTCCCATTCCAAAGGCTGTCCGTCCGGGAGCGCCGAGCGCACTTCGCCCGCCTCCATCGTCACCGGCACGGCCAGCCGCACATCCTCCAACAGCGGACATCCGCTTTCCCCCGGATAGAATTCCCCGCCGCCGTCCACCAACGCGGCAACTTCTTCGGCCTCCTGCGAAATATCGTATACCTTCATTTCCAGGGAGAATGCCCCCTCACCCGGCTCAAAGTGCGACCACAGTACGCCGTGGAAGCGGGCGTCTGCGCTTGCGCCCGGGGCCAGGACGAGGTTTCCCCAATGCAAACCGCCGCAAACATCGTATTCAATGCCGCTGAAGGTGGCGAAAAACTCGCTTGTGGCGATAAAAACCGTCTTGTCCGTCAGATTGCTCACCCGCCAGGTCAGCGCCGTAAAGTCCTCCACGGCCAGTACCTGCCCGACTTCAAAGCGCAGGGTTTCGCTTGTGCAAACCACATCCGAATCCTGTACCAGCGATGCAATCTTCTCCCGGTAGGCGGCGTTGGCGGCGCGGGTGGCTTCGGCGTTTTCCTCGCTCTCATCGGGCTCATAAATAAATTGATCGGCCAGCGGCATGAGCGCCTCCTCCGCGTGGACAGGCAGGGCGCTCAGCGCCATGGCAAAAAGAAGGGTCAGAGAAAGAAGTATTTTCATCGTCCTGTTCATGTTGCTTATGTCCTTTCGATTGGCGCGGCGGGAAAGACTCCCGCCGCACAGTGTTTCTAGGGTCGTACAATCATTCCGGCGCGTCATCGGCGGCCCGTTCGTGCCCAGGCAAACTTGCGCCTTGCCCAGCGCGAATATCCCACCAAATCGAAGCGCTTCGGATTGCGTAAGTTCAGGGATTCAGCGTCAGTTCGTTGGTTTCATAGCGTTCCTTCGTCCAGCAGTTATAGGCGCGCAGGGTCACGGTTTCGGGAAGTTCGTTCTGCGCGGCCAGCGAACCGCTTTGCACAAGGGAACCGTCCTTCTGCCGTGTAACTTCGCCGGTTCTCGTCACGCCGCCCGACAGCGCGTCGCCGTTTGCGTCCAGAAACTCGAACCATACGCCGTCCTCGGTAGCCGCGTAGGCGGTCTCGTCGGTAATGGTGAAGTGAACCTCGTAGTACAGAGCCATGGGCGAAGCGGTAAAGCTTACAGAATCCACGCGCACGCCGCACGAGGGGTATTCGGCGCTTTGGGCGCTGGCAAGCGCGTCGTGCCCTCCGGCTTCGGTCAGCGTAAAAGCAAGATCCGTCTCCTGCCGGTTTTCCTGATCCAGCGTGTAGCCGGTGGATGCGTAGAGGGGATCGTCCCCGTCCCCGTCAAAATAGCCGTAGGTGATGGCGTCTTCCTCGCTCGCAGATGGAATCAGGGGAGATACGCTGCATTGAAGCGTGTCCGCGAGCGCGGCGCCGTCATTGCCAGCTATTTTGCACGTCAGCATCAGCACCAATGTGCCGTCCGCTTCCATGTGGCAGTCGATGGAGCTTATAAACTCCTCGCCCAACGCATCCAAGGCGGTGGAGACGGCCACGGACGCCATTTGCAGGTCGTTCTTTTCGGCATATTCGCCGATGGTCATGGGAATGGAATCATCCCCGGTCAGGTCGCTCATCGGGTCGTTCGGCCCGTAGGACGGGCCGTACAACAACAGCCCTTCCCGGGGCGTTACGTCTACGATCATGTAGGCGTATTCCCCGTCGTACACAGCCTCGCGCAGGCGGAATGTGGCCAAATCGCCCTGGCCGCCCTCCTGCGGCGGGGCGGTGACGACGATTTCTGCGGCTTCAGGCAGCACGCCGTCATCCTGTCCCTGATTCAAAAAATCGAACAATCCCCAGTGGGTGGCGGCGGCAAAGGCTGCCGCCGTGAGAATCAGGCAGGCGGCCACGGCAATGGCCGCGCTCAGGCGCAGTTTGCGTTTCACCGGTCGTTCCTCCTCCTCACGCAGTCTGCGGAGCGTGTTTTCCACGGTAGAGACAAACGCCGCGTCCGGCTTTCCAAAGGCTTTGCAAAAGTCCCGTTTGTTCACGAAAGTCCCTCCTCAGACAGCAGTTGTTTCAGCATCGTCCGGCCGCGCCGCATGCGGGTTTTGACCGTCCCTTGCGCAAGGCGCAGCGCCGAGGCGATTTCCTGAATGGAATAGCCCTCCATGTAGTGAAGGACGAGGGGTGTGCGTACCTCCTCCGGCAGGCGCATCAGCGCGTCGTGCAGCTCTCTGTCCGCGCCGGGCGGGGCGGCGCGCTCGGGGATTTCTCCCGGCGTTTCGCGCCCGCGGCGGCGATGGATATCGTAGCATTCGTTGATGAGTATGCGCACCAGCCAGGTTTTGAGATAGCGCTCGTCGCGCAGCGATTTCCGCTTTTTCCAGGCCTTTTCCAGGCAGTTTTGCACCGCGTCCTCGCGGTCGCACCTCTGGCGCAGGATGGAATAGCTCACCCGATACAGCGTATCGGTGAGCGCCACAATCTCCTGCGCAAAGCGTTCGCTCGTCATACGCGCACCTCCCAATTTTTGACCGGTCACCTGTTAGACGGGTGAGGACGGGCAGGGGTTTTTGGCAGCGGTACTTTTTGCATTGACAGGAAAGATTTTTTTGTGTTACAGTATAAAAAACATGCTTGGAGGGAACGGACGTGCCCCATTGCGAAACGTGCGGCGCATATTGCGGCGAGGAGAACAAATTCTGCGGCCAGTGTGGCGCGCCGCTGGATAGGCAGGCGGAACCGGAGAGCGGAGATCTGCCGCCCGCGACAGAGCCGGACGATCCGGCGGAATCCTGTGCGCCCGAACCTGGGCCGGATGCGGGGCTGGGTTCGGAGACTTCCACAGAGGAAGAATGGACGCAAACCCCGCCCGCGCGCAAGCAGAAAAGCGGCCTGGCGACGGCGGGGCTGGTGTTGGGCGTGCTGGCGCTGGCGGTTTGCAGCCTGTCGCCCATTGCGCTGCTTTTGTCCCTGCCGTTTTCCCTGATCGGCTTGGCTTTCAGCGCCATCGCCCGCGGGCAGGATGGCCGCGGCGCTGCGCTAGGAATAATCCTGAATATTGCGGCGCTGGCCGCTTCGGTGTTGCTGTTCATGCGCTGCGCCTTTGTGGTGACGGAACGGCTGCAGGAGATTGGCTGGGAAATGCGATATCTGCTCGATACGCAGTTTGGCTATACTCCCGGCGCCACGCCTACCCTGCCCATAGAACCCGGTACGCCCCTGTAAAGGAGGAATTTTCATGGATGACCGCCGCGACGCGCTGCTGATGGCGGCGACGGCTTATTTCCACGGCGATCCCTCGTGACAGAGATAGCTTCTATGATCTTGCATAGTGGCAGACAGTCTTTCGGCGTGAAATGACGGTAGGGCTTAGACGGCCGGTATCGTTCATGGGTTTGCCTTTGAGCCTATGCAGCCTTGCAAAACGCTATCGTTATGCTCCGGGTGTAGCGGCAATCTGTTTGCCTGCCCTGCTCTTTGTCAGGGGGAATGCTGTTCGGTTTTGCAAGCGCCGCCCATAGGGGCAAGATAACGTTCAAACGGGTTTGCCGTCAGGCAAACCCGTTTTGCGCAAAACCCTGCGCACCGCCATTTCATCCCTTGCGCCGGACGCATTTCGCCTCCTCGCGGATGATTGATTGCATGGCGTCCCGCTTGCGCTCCAGATCTGCCACCAGCTTGAACTGCGTGCGCGCGCGATCCAGATTATGCTCTGGCCGGTGGATGCGGAAATAGGCGTCGCCTTCCAGATAGTCGGTGAGAAAGCGCACGCCGCATTCCAGCGTCATCAACAGGGCGGCCAGCGGCAGCGTTTCTATTTCTGCGGGCGTAAGCGCTTCGCCGCAGGCGCTCAAAAAGCCGTTTGCATAGGCGCGGAACAGGGGCAGGCACAGGCCGATTTTGTCAAGGTCACGCTCATCCTCAGCCCCGCCGCTGGCGCCGAAGCGGATGGAATCGCCAAAGTCGTTGCCGCTCAGCCCGGGCATGACCGTATCCAAATCCACCACGCACAGGGGTTCGCGCGTCGCGGCGTCGAATACGACGTTGTTGAGCTTGGTGTCATTGTGCGTCACGCGCAGGGGCAGTTCCCCGCATTCCAGCATGCGCAGCATGCAGCCCGCATAGCGCTCCCGCTCCAGCGCGAAATCAATCTCCCGGGCCACGCCTGCGGCACGGCCCAGCGCATCCGCGTCAATGGCGCGGCGCAGGAGGCGGTAGCGGTCGATGGTATCGTGGAATTTCGGGATCGTCTGCGCGAGCGTGGCGGCGGGGAAGTCCTTGAGCTGCATCTGGAAGCGGCCAAAGGCCAGGGCGCTCTGCCGGAACACCCATTCGTTTTCAGGATGATCCAGGCTCAGGCCGTCGCTGATGAACTCATACACGCGGTAATAACCGGCCTTTTCCGTCTCGCCATTGTCAAAGAAGATATACTCCGCGCCGTCATCGGCGGGGACCAGCGTGAGCACATGGCGCTCGTCCAGGCCGGCGGCGCGCAGATGGCGTGTGACGGAGGAAATATTGTGCATCAGGGCGGACACGTCCTGGAAAACGTCGTCGTTGATCTTTTGCAATATGTAGGCGTGGCCGCGCTCGGTCGTCACCAGATGGGTGCGGTTGATGTGCCCGCTTCCATAGGGCTTGCAGGAAACGGCCTTTCCATCCAGGCAGAACCGTTCAAGGATATCAAACATGGTCGGCATTCCTCCCAGACATATTTACAGACGGGGACGGCGTCGTGGCCCTCAAACTCCCCAGGCATTCCGGCGGCCGGTCTACCCTCTGCGCGGGATTGACCGCCGGGGCGCAAAACAGCCGGAAAGCGCAGAAAATTCGGCCTTCTGCATGCCGGACAACATCTTGCCACCTGGCGGGGGCATGCAAAAGCCAACTCCCATGATTATATCACATATGTAGAAAAAAACAAGTTTCCCCTCTCAGATCTGCAAAAATGGTCAAGCCCGCGCCGCCATGCCGGGGACATATTGAAGGCCCGCGCTCAAACAAAAGCGCGGGCCATGGTGGAAAGCGTGGAAAAAAGTCTTGGGGCCGGGTCAGGCAATGGCGTCCAGCCCGGCAAGCCAGGCGGACACTTCGCCCTGTGCGCCGGCAACGCTGTTTCTGGAAACAGACAGGCCGTCCGTGACAACCGTGGCGCCCGGCTGAAGCTCCTGAATGGTCTGGATGGTGCGGGAAAATCCGCTGCCGCCGTGAACGGTGAAGGGAATGATGGTTTTGCCGCTGAAATCATACGCCTCCAGGAATGTGTACAGCGGCATGGGCAAATCGGCGTTCCAGTTCGGATAGCCCAGGAAGATCACATTGTAACGGTCGAGGGCTTCAATCTGCGTGGCAAGCTCTGGCCGGGCGTTGTCCGCACGTTCGTTCCAGGCAAAGTCCAGGAGGGGGTCATGGCTGCCCGGGTATTCCTGCACGGTCTCAATGCGGAACAGGTCGCCGCCGGTCTCCTGTTGGATGAGCTGGGCCACGTACTGGTTGTTTCCCAGAACCGCGCCGTCCACGGCGACGCGGCTGGCGCCGCCCACGGTGTCCACACCGTCCGTTTCCGGAACGGAGAAATAGGCGATCAGTATATCGCTGCCGGAGGCCGCTTCCCCGGCCGGGGCTTCGGCATTGCCCGCTTCCGTAGTTGCCGGGGCTTCTGCACTGCCTGCATCCGTGGCCGCCGGGGCGGCGGGCGCTTGCGTCGCAGCCGGCACTTGGGTCGCCTGCGGCTGGTTGGCGCTGCAACCGCTCAGCGCGAAACTGTTCATGCCGCCGCCGAAACCATCGGCGTTGCGGCCGCCCATACCGCCCATGCCGCCGGAACCGGTAATGGTACTTTCCAACGTCACTGTGGCGGTGTTTTCGCCGCCGATGCTGACGGTATAGCTTTCGCCCACAGACAGCGCCTCAAGGGAAACAAGGATGGACGAATACGACTTGGCCGGTGTAAAGGAGAGCAGCACATTGCCGTTGGCGTTGAAAATTTCTACTGTCTCGCCCGCCGCGCCGCTGGCGGAAATCAGCGCCGCGCATTGGCTGGAGCCCTGCGAAAAGTTCTGCGCCATGCCGCTTGGGCCGACGGCGATGAACGTGCCGCCGGAAATCACGGCCTCGCCCGCATAGTCGATGGCGCCGTCCGCGCCGCTGGTAGGGCCGTTTACATATACTTCGCCGCCGCTTACGTAGATCGAGCCGTTGGCGTCGATGCCGTCGCCCGAGGCGTCGATGACGACCGTGCCGCCGCTGATGGCGAGGTCAGAGCCGTCGTCAGTGTCAAACGCACCGCGCCCGGGCCGGTCGCCGAGGGCGGAGGAATCGTTGCCACCGGCGGTGTTGAGCCCATCGTCAGACGAGGCGATATCAATCGTGCCGCCGCTGATGCCGACATTCGCGGCCTCCATGCCCTCGTAACTCTGCGAAATGACGATCTCGCCGCCGGAAACGCTCAGCGTTTCATCCGCGTGCGCGCCATCGTCTCCGGAGGCGATGGAAATCGCGCCGCCGCTGATGGTCATATCGCCGTTGGAGTGCAGGGCGTCATCCGAGGAGTCGATGTTGAACGTACCGCCCGCGATGGTCAGTGCAACGCCGGCCTTGAGACCCTTGGCGCTGGCGGTTTCCTCGGTTGCCTGTTCCCGGCCGCCCCAGAAGCCCCAATCGCTCTGCGTGCTGTCATTGACGCTGCCGCCCCCGGTGACGATGTCGAAGTCGCCGCCCTCGATGCGCAGCTCCGTTTCGGCCTGTATGCCGTCCCCCATGGCGGCAATGTCGAAGTCGCCGCCGGTGATATAGACGTAGCCGCGCCCGGCGTCTTCGTCGTTGTCGGACTGTATGCCGTCGCTGCCGGCGTCGATGCTGAACGTGCCGCCGGAAATCTTCACGCAGTCCTTGCCGTTCAGACCGTGCCCCACGGCGGTGATCGTATAGGCACCGCCAGTGACGGCCAGGTCGTCCTTGGAGACGATGGCGTGGTTATAATTGCCGGTGACGGCCAGCGCGCCCGCGCCGTTGAAGGTGATGTCCGCACGGCTGAACACCGTCGCGTCTACATTGTCTCCATCCTCCAGCGCGTAGTCCGCGCCGTCAGAGAGGGTATTTTCCGTGCCTTCGGCCAGGGTGACAAACACCTTGTCCGCCTCTTCCACATACAGCGCCGCGTAATCCTCGCAGTGGATATCCACGCCCGAGAGCACGAGCTGTACCTTTTCGCCGTCTGTGCAGGATACGACGATGCGCCCGTTGCTCAACGCGCCGCTGAGGATGTATGTGCCTTCCGCGGAAATGGTCAGGACGGAGCCGTCCGCTGTTGCGCCCGTGCCGTCGATGGCAATGCCCTCGTCCGATAGCGTGATGCGTGTGGCGCTCGCTTCATCGTAGCTCGCGTCCTGGTCGCGGTCGGTAAATTCCCATTCCGCTGCCTGCGCGCAGGCGCACAGCATCAGCGCCAGGGCGAGCGTCAGCGTCATAAACAGTTTTTTCATAATGCCTCCTTCAATCAGGCGGCCTTGCCGCCTACAATTCTTCATGCTCCGCCGCCATGCGCCCGAGGGCAATTTCCAGATTGCCGTTGCGGCAGCGCAGCTCGTCGATAAATTCCTTTTCGTGCGCCCCGCTGCGCATCAATATATGATATTGCAGGCGATAGAGGCTGCCCATGTTGGTGGTGCGCACGCTCACCAATTCGCAGCGGCTGGTGTAACGGCGGAAGATGTCGTCAAAAACGCCGGTATAATCGAGGCTTTCAGGAATGGTGATCTTCAGCGCCTTGTGGCGCGAGGGCATTTCCCCGAAGCGCGCCAGCAGGAGCAGCGCGCTCAAAAGGCTCACGCCGGCGGCGAGCGCCAGCGCCAGAACCAGGTAGCCCGTGCCCGCCGCCAACCCCGCGGCCATAGCCAGGAACACGCTGCAGATTTCCCGCGCCCCGCCGGGCGCGGAGCGGAAGCGCACCAGGCTGAATGCGCCCATCACCGCCACGCCCGTGCCCAGGTTGCCGTTGACGATGCAGATCACCGACTGCACCACCACCGGCAAAAGCGCCAGCGTCACCGCAAAGCCGCGCGTGTATACGCTGCGAAACATATAGGCAAAGGCGATCATCAGCCCGGCGGCGAAGGCCGCGAGCGCCCCCAGCAAAAAACCCTGCGCGCTGCCCACGTCCGTAAGCGACAAAAGCGCGTCAAACACAGGCCACACCTTCTCTCTCCGCCAGCCTGCCGCTGCAATATGCACCGCCGTATTTGGAAAAGGAGGTCGGGTAGGCGCGGCAATCGTCCAGCGCGCCGGCCAGCCACAGAGGGATGGCTGTGGGCGTCTTTATCTCCAGCAGCCGCTGCCCGGGCGCGAGCAGCGCCTCGCCCCACGCGCCTGCCTCCAGAAGCAGCGCCTCGCGGCGGTAGAGTATGCGGCTGTCAAAGGTAAGGCGCAGAAACGGGTCGTCCACGCCCACATAGGCGACGCGCTCGACGCTGATGAACATGGCCGGGGCGAGGCCGGGATAGTAATGGAGCGCATAATCAATTTCGCGGTCGATTTGCCCGCCGGGCGCGTGACGCCCTTCCAGCAGCCAGGCGCGTGCCTCGCGCAGCGGCAGGCTCACCCGCCGCTTGTATACCATGCCGCGGTACTTCTTCTTCAGCTCCACAAACACGGTATCAGCTGCCGTTGGCACGCCGTAACTGCGCACTCGCAGCTTTTCCTTGTAGGCCGGCTTATCCAGCGAGGCGCGAATCAGGCGGCGGTCGGGCGTGTCCAGATAGACGCTCAGCACCGTTGTTTTTCCATATTCGTCCGCGTGGATGCGCCCTGAGGCGGCAGCCATGAGCTGCCGGTACTGCGCGCCCGAGAGCAGGAATTTCTTTTCATAGCGTTCAAAGGTATGCTGGATCATGGTTCCTCCCGTTTCGCGGCGATTTTTCTGATATGGCCGAGTTTAGCATGGAAACCTTAATGAAAGCCAAACCGTTTTCTGTGGAATTGTATCTGCTTTGTGAGCAATAACGCTTAAAAGCGTTTTTTTTGGCGGGTATGCAAAGGCGCGGCCGCCGGGCATTGCCAGCAGCCGCGCCATGGAGCGCTATTGTTGAAAAAGTGATTTTCGCCGCGCAGGGGACGGACGTCAGTCCTCCCTTGTGAAGATGCGGCTGCCGTTGCGCACGGCCCAGGAGCGCCCGTCGCGGATGAAGAACTCCAGCCGGGCGCGCTGACGCCCCGGCCCGGCGGCGTCCATGGCCAGAAAGCGCGTGCCGCCGCAGTAGGTGAGCGTCGTTTCATACTTGCCTACCGTCGCCGCGAGCGCGCCGCCGCTGCAGGTCACCGTCACCGTTTCCGGAATGCCCTCGTGGCCGGCGAAGCGGCCTTCGAGCATCTGCGGGTCGGAAAAATCGCGGCCAATGGGAATAAACCAACTATGCGAAGTCTCGACCGGCAGGCCCATTACGGCGTTGTAGAGCGCCCAGAGGATTTCGTCCACATCCACGTCGCCCTGGTTGCACAGCGCCGCGAAGCCCCAGCCCTCGCCCAGCAGCAACCCGCCCTTGGTGGACACGCCATGCAATCCGCCCGAATGCTCGCAGAGGATGTGGCCGCACTTGACGCGCTTGTAAAGCCCCAGCCCATAGCTGGCGATTTCCGCAGCGGGGATGGAGGGGCCGATCATGGCGTCCACCGCCGCGCGGGGCAATATCTGCTGCCCCTCGTGCATGCCGCCGCTGGCAAGGCAACGGTAGTAGACGGCCATATCCCGCGCCGTGGACTTGACCATGGCGCAGCCCCGGAACGGGGGCAGCACGCTCCAGTTGTCGTCGCAGCGCAGCGTTCCGTCCTCATCGCGCTCGAACAGGGAGGTGATGTTACCGCCGGACAGGGCGCGGGCAGAGGCGCAGTCGTCGTCCATGATGGTGCGGGTCATGCCCAGCGGACGGAAGATGCGCTCCATGCAGAACTGCTCCAGCGGCACGCCCGCCGCTTGGTCGGCCACATAGGACAGGATGGCATAGCCCTCGTTGCAATAGCTCATATTTTCCCCGGGCGCGCCCACGGTGGGGTAGGGGCAGGTGGCAATATAATCAATTACCTGGTCGATGGTTTCCATGGCGTTGGGGGCGCTCTTTCGCATGGCGCGCACCCACTCGCCCTCGCGGCCGGCGCTGTTCATGGCAATCGACCATTCCAGCGGTTCCATGGGCGGTATGCCGCTGGTGTGGTTGGCCAGCGTGCGCAGCGTCACCGCGTCGCGCGCCGCGCCGGGCACGCGGAAGCGCGGGAAATAGTGATATACCGGATCGTCCCAGGAGAGCTTTCCCTCGCTTTCCAGAATGGAAATCGCCAGCGCGGTGATGGATTTGGACATGGACGCGATTCCAAACATGGTATCCTGATCCGGGCAAATGGCGTGGGCGGCGTCGCGGAAGCCGTAGCCCCTGGCAAAGGCCACGCCGTCCGGCCCGCAGGCGCACACGGCGACGCCGCTCAGACGGTCGCGGGCAATCAGATCGGCGATGCGCGCGCTGGCGGCGGCAAAATCGATGGACATGGAGTATCCTTCTTTCGTATTCCCGGAAGGCCGGTTTTTCTCTATTCTACACGGGAAAGCGCGGGATTGCAACCGAACAGGGCAATTTCCTGGCACACAAAACGCCCCATCCCGGAAACGTTTCGGGACGGGGCGCCTGTGCGTATCTTATTTGCGCGCCTTCGCCTTGAACACCCATTTGCGGCAGAGTTGGTAGTTGACCACGAACAGCAATACGTCTACCACAGCCTTGAGAAGCGTGGTGACGGCTTCCGGGAACAGGTGCGCGCCCTGATAGACGCCTTCGGAGGAAAGCAATAGCGTGCACACTGCCAGAACCGCGTAGCGCCACACCGAATAAGACGCGCCCTGCCGGAAGACAAAGTGGCGGTTGAGCAGGTAATTGGCCGAAGCCGATACAAGGCGCGCCAGCGCCGTGGCGGCCAGCACTTCCGGCCGCGATTCGCCCCGGAACACAAATGTGCTCAACAGGAAAAAAGCGCCCAAATCCACCGCCGTGCCCGCCAGCGAAGCCGCCGCGTACTTGAGCACCGGCCCGAACAGCGCCCGGTAGACGCGCGCCGAATCCCGCACCGGATGGAAATGGGAGCCGGCGTTGCCGTTTTCATAAACCGTTTCGATGGGGCATTGCAAAAGCGCGATGTTGTTTTTCGCCGCATAGGAGAGCATGCGCATTTCGTATTCGTAGCGGTCGCCCTCGATGGAGAGCATTTCCCCCAGCAGTTCCGAGGAAAACGCGCGCAGCCCCGTCTGCGTGTCCGGCAGGTTTACGCCGCAGGCAAGGCGGAAGCAAAACGTGGTGATGCGGTTTCCGGCACGGCTTTTGAAGGGCACGTTTTCGCCGCTGAAATCCCGCGTGCCCAGCGCGATTGCCCGGGCGGGCAAGGCCTGTTCCAGTTGTTGGGCCACCTGCGCAACGTCTGCCTCGGCATGCTGGCCATCGCTGTCCGCGGTGACAATCACGGCGGGGTGCTTCAGGTTTTCCGACAGGTAGCGAAACGCCGTTTTCAGCGCCGCGCCCTTGCCGCGGTTTTCCGCGTGGCGCAATACCGTCACGCCGGGCATGGCCGAGAGCGGATCAAAAATACCGGCATAGTCCGTTCCGCTGCCGTCGTCCACGACAATAACCTGCGCAAAATCACGTTTCAAAAGCGCGCCCGCGTAGCGAATCAGGCGCGTATCCGGCTGCAACGCCGGAATGACAACCACGCGCATCATAGCAGGTACAAAAGGACAATCGCCAACAGGCATACAACTACGGGCATGCCAAAGGCGAGCCACCGGGTTCTGGCGCGCCAGTTGCGCATGCCGAGGAACACCGACGCCGCCCCGATCACCGCGCAAAGCAGTGCGGAGGCTCCCATCTGCCACAGCACCGCGTTGATTTCCCCGCCGACGCGCTCCGGCAGCGAAACAAGGCAGGGAGAATAGTAGCCCAAATTGAGCGCGACGGACGTGACCAGCGCGATCACATGTTCCAGCGCCACGCCCGCCACCAGGCCGAAACCGGCGCGGGCAACCATTTTTTTCAGCATTTTCCCTTCCCCCTAGAACCAGATAATATCGGAAAGCGAACGCTCCTCGCCGCCGGAGGGACGGTTAATAATTTCCCCGCACAGCCACAATTCCGTGGAACCGCCGCCATCCAGGTTCATTGCCGTATGGGCGCCATAGCGCACGAACAGTTCCTGCAATTCAGGCAGCGTCATGCCGATGGAGTAACCGTCCTGCCGCCCATCCGCCACGATGATCACATAGTGCAGCGGCCCAATTTGCCCAATGGCCGTGCGCGGCTCGCGGCGCGTATCGCGGGTGGAGATGACGTTGAAATTCGGGTCGAATTCGACGGCTTCGCCGTTGCGAACCAGTTCCGGGCCAAATTCAAAGGTGTGCAGCACGCCCTGCGCCACCAGCTCCGCGCCCAGCGCCGCCGGGTCTTCGTTCACACGGTCGGTGCGCACGGTGAAATCGCCGTTTTTATCGACGATGAGCATATTGCGGGTCGTCTCCCGCGTGCGGTAGAGCACGCCGTTGCGGATGATGACCCCATATTCATGGGCGCCGTAGTCGTCCGCGTTGATGGCCAGCACGGCTCCACTTCGGCTCGCCATGCTGGAAAGCTTCTCGTGGTTGCCCTCGTAGGTGTCGTTGCTGAGCGTGGTGTGAAATTGAGAAGGGTCGCGCAGCTGTACATCCGCTACGAAGTAAACGATGCCGTTTTCCTCAATGCGGTCGATGTGGATGCTGCGGATATCATCGGTATACTGATAGTCGTATTCGGAAACACAGGGTTCCACCCATTCGGCCGGAGCAGCCGTTTCCACCGGCGTACTCTCGATGTTTGCCTCCGCCTGCGTTTGTGCGGCTGGGGCCACAGTTTCCTGCAAAGAGGGCGTCTGCACCGCTGTCGCTGCGGGCGTTTCTACCGCCGCTTCAGGCGTCTCTACCATCGCCATGGCGGGCGCCGCTTCCTCCTCCGGGCCTGCGCCCGGCTTGAGAAGCAGTATAGCCGCCACTACCGCCGCCACCACAATGACCGCCACGATAATCGCATTGCGGATTCTTTTCCGCCGTTGCCGCCGGATTCTTCTTTGCATGCAATATTCCCCTCGATTCTTGCCAGCTACATTAAATTCGACATTTTCTCACTTTTCCCTTTGTTTTTTGTGCGTGCTCAAAAAAGTTACATTGCAAAAATATATTCTAGGTGCTTTGTCATTATTATGTAAAAATCTGTCTTGCGCAGACTCAGGAGCGCTATGTTTTCGGCCCATTTACAAATTAAGGGCTGCGCCTGCCTTTTAGACAGGACAAATTCTGCATATTTATCCATAATATTTTATACCGCTTCTGTGGAACTGAAAGTTCGCATGTGAAAACCGTTATCTTCCGGACAAACCCAGGTTATTTTTTATATGGCGGCTTGAATTCTTTACAGTTGATGTGGTATATTATACATGTGGTTAGGTAAAACTAACAAACTAAGCCAATTTACCGCAACTATATTTATTCAATGATATTAGCTAATGCTAACATCATTGAAAGCACCACATGAAAAGAGGGGAAACAGCATCAAAGACCATCGCATTTCCATCTCCCTGGCGATTTGCCTATTGCTCTTGTCCATCGTCTCCCTGTTTGTGGGCGTGATCGACCTGAATTTGGGCGCGCTGTTTGGCGGCAACCTGGAGCAGCTCAAGATCCTTCTGGTTTCGCGGCTGCCGCGCCTGCTGGCGATTCTGTGCACAGGCGTGGGCATGAGCGTGGCGGGCCTGATCATGCAGCAACTATGCATGAACAAATTCGTTTCTCCCACCACGGGCGCGACCATTTCCTCGGCACAGTTTGGCATTTTGCTGGCGCTTCTGTTCATGCCGAATTCCACCCTGTGGGGCCGGGCGCTGTTTGCCTTTGCCGCCGCGATTTTGGGCACATGGATCTTCGTGTGGTTCATCCAGCGCATCACCTTCAAGGACGTGGTGATGGTACCGCTGGTGGGCATCATGTTCGGCAATGTCATCAGCGGCGCAACCAATTTCCTTGCCTACAAGTTTGAAATGACGCAGGCGCTGTCCACCTGGCTGGTGGGGCACTTTTCGCTGGTGCTGCGCGGGCGATATGAACTGGTATATCTGGTGGTGCCGCTGGTGGTGATCGCCTTTATCTTCGCCAACCACTTCAATATCGTCGGCATGGGTAAGGATTTTTCCAAAAATCTCGGCGTGCACTACAACTTTGTACTGTTCATGGGCCTGACCATTGCGGCGGTGATTACGGCCAGCGTGGTGGTGGTTGTCGGCTCTATCTCCTATATCGGCCTGATTGTGCCCAATGTGATGGCCATGTTCAAGGGCGATAAAATCCGCGGCACGCTGATGGACACGGCCCTGTTTGGGGCGCTGTTCGTGCTGGTGTACGATATGCTGGGCCGCGTGGTCATCGCGCCGTACGAGCTGCC
>DSTMC04003__coassemble_942_pt1 | contig 28672 bp, 23 predicted proteins | sample DSTMC04003__metabat2_low_PE_048 | metagenome-assembled genome bin DSTMC04003
TGTAGCCCAACGCATATATAATACCATCATGCGGAAAAAAGGTCAATATTCGATCTGAATTTGTCATATTTGTGTATAAATCTACCCACGAAAAAGGAATACTTGTGCCGCGCCCGGGTTTGTGTTATACTGCAAAGTGGAGAATTGGGGGTATACACATGGAAAAGATACGCACGACCGTGCGCGTGGCCGGCAAGGATTATACCATTGCCAGCTACGATTCCGAGGCCCACGTACAGCGCGTGGCCGCCTATGTTGACCGCAAATTGAGCGAGCTTTCCATGGCAACGCGGCTGCCGCAGGCGCAGCTTTCCGTGTTGGCGGCGCTGAACATCGCCGACGACATGCTCAAGGCGCACGACGAAATCACCCGCCTGCGCCGCGAGCTGATGGAAACGCAGCGGCAGTTGGAGGAAGCGCGCAAATGAGCGAGCTGCTATCCCCCGCCGGGAGCATGGAGGCGCTCACCGCCGCCGTGCAGAACGGCGCGGACGCGGTGTACTTCGGGGCGCGGCTGTTCAACGCCCGCCGGGGCGCGGACAATTTTGATGGGGACGGCCTGGAAAGGGCGGTCTCCTATTGCCATGCCCGCGGCGTGCGCGCCCATGTGACGCTCAACACGCTGGTGCGCGAGGACGAAACGGCGGCGCTGGAGCGCGAAATCGCTGAAATCGCCGCCGCCGGGGCGGACGCGGTGATCGTGCAGGATTTGGGCGTGGCCGCCCGCGTGCGCCGCCTGGCCCCGCAGCTTTCCCTGCACGCCAGCACGCAGATGGCCGTACACAACCGCCAGGGCGTGGAATACCTGCGCGGCCACGGCTTTGACCGCGCCGTGCTGGCCCGGGAAATGCCGCTTTCCGAAATCGAAAAATGCGCCGGACTGGGCGTGGAGCTGGAGGCGTTCTGCCATGGGGCGCTGTGCGTTTCCTGCTCCGGGCAATGCCTGTTTTCCAGCCTGGTGGGCGGCCGCAGCGGCAACCGCGGCATGTGCGCCCAGCCCTGCCGCCTGCCCTACCGCCTCGGGGAAAAGCGCGGCTATCTGCTCTCCCCGCGCGATTTGATGCTGCTGGACGATTTGCGGGACATGGAAAGGGCCGGGGTGGTTTCCTTCAAAATTGAAGGACGCCTGAAACGGCCGGAATACGTGGCCGTGGTCACGGCCATCTACCGCCGCGCCCTCGATGGCGAAGCCGTTTCGGAGGCCGATCGCGAGGCGCTTTTGCAGATCTTCAACCGCGGCGGCTTCAGCCGCGGCTACCTGCGCGGCATGAACGACGCGGCGCTGATGTATTCGCAGCGCCCCAACCACATGGGCGTGCTGGTGGGCGAAAACGGCGTTTTGCGCCGCGACGTGGACGCGGAAGACGCGCTTGTGGAGCGCGCGGGCGGCGAAGAGCGGCCGGTGAAGCTGCAGGGGCGCGCCGGGACGCGCGTTGCGGTGCGGGGCAAAATCTACCGCCTGACAGACGCGCGGCAAATGCGCCTGGCGCGGGAAAGCTATGCGCAGGAACGGCGGACGGTGGCGCTGACGGCGCGCTTGACGCTGCGCGTGGGCGAAAAAATGCGCCTGCGCGTGTCCGACGGTTCGCGCGAGTTTGAGGCCGCGGGCGAAAGCACGCAGGCGGCGAGCAGCAGGCCACTCGACCCGGCGCGCGTGCGCGCGCAAGTGGGCAAGACCGGCGGCACGCCCTACGTCTTTGCCCAAATCAACCTCGACGCGGATGAGACGGCCTTCGCCGCCGCCGCCCAGCTCAACGCCCTGCGCCGCGAAGCGCTGGAGGGGCTGACGGCGCTGCGCCTGGCGGCGATGCGTCCGCGCGCGCAGGCCGGTTCCGCTTCCACAGGCGCGGAGGATGCGCCGCTTTCGCGCCCGGAAACGGACACCATCCGCCTCATCGCCCGCTCCGACCGCCCGGAAATCCTGCTGGAGGCGCTGCAAAACGGCGCGGACGAAATTGTATTCGACCCCTGCGACCTGCGCCGGGGCGCGCTGGACGAGGCGCTGCGGGCGCTGGCGGGGCATCCTTTCGCCCTTGCCCTGCCCGCCGTGGCCAACGCGGACGTGCTGGAGGGCGTGCGTGCCTGGGCGCGAACGGTTGGCGGGCAGCTTACAGCGGTGTACGCCGCCAACGTCGCCCATCTGGGCATGGATTGGGGCGTGGAGGTGCGCGGGGACTTCGCGCTGAACCTGTTCAACGCCCGCGCCGTGGCGGAGACAGGGCTTATGCGCTATATGCCCTCGCTGGAGCTGACGGCAAGGCAGGCGGCGGAGCTGCCGGGGGAAAAGGAACTGCTTTTCTGGGGGCGCGCGCCGCTGATGCGCCTGCGCCACTGTCCGCTGCGCGCGGCGCAGGACCTGAGCGGGCCGCACGACGCCTGCCGCCGCTGCGACCGCAGTGCCACGCCCCTGGACGGCCTTGCCCTTATTGACCGCCGGGGCGCGGCCTTCCCGCTGCGGCGCGTGGCCTCGGACGGGGGCTGCGTGGTGGAGGTGCTCAACAGCGTGCCCCACTGGCTTCTGCCCAAGCGCGCGCGGCTGTGCGCCTGTTCGGGCTGGGTGCTGCTTTTGCGCGCGGGCGAACCGGCGGGAGAGATCGTGCGCGCCTGCCGCGCCGCGCTCGCGGGCGGGGAAATTGGCCCCGCCCTTCCTGAAAACCTGCAAACCACCTCCGGGCATTCTTTCCGGGGCGTGGACTGAAGCAAACGCAAAACGACGGCCGGAATGTCTTTCCGGGGAGTGGAATGACGATGCAAGAAAGAAACCTGCGCGTATTGGAATATCCGAAAATACTGGACAGGCTGGCGGGGCTGGCCATGACCGAGCCGGGCAAGGCGGCGGCAAGGGCGCTGCGGCCCTCGGGCGATCTTGCCGAGGTGCGCCGTTTGCAGCGGGAAACGGAGGAAGCCCTGTCCGCCTACGCCTACCACGGCGGCTCGCCGATGGCGTATTTCAGCGACGTATCCGAATATTTGCAGCTTGCCAAGGTCGGTTCTACGCTTTCGATGAAGGCGCTTCTGACCATCGCCGAAGGGCTGCGCGCGGCGCGCACGGTGCGCAGCGCGCTGGTGAGCGACCGCGAGGATACGCGCACGCTTTCGCAAATCGCTTCCGAGCTGGCCACAAACCGCTCCTTGGAGGAGGAAATCTTCAACGCCATCCTCTCCGAGGAGGAAATGGCCGACCGCGCCAGCCCGGAGCTGTACGATATCCGCCGCCGCCTGCGCGCCCTGAACGACAAGGTGCGCGAGCGGCTCAACGCCATCATCCGTTCCTCGTCCATGCAGAAGTATTTGCAGGACGCCATCATCACCATGCGCAACGGCCGCTACGTCATCCCCGTGCGCGCGGACAGCCGCCAGTTCGTGCCGGGACTGGTGCACGACCAGTCCGGCAGCGGTTCGACGCTGTTTGTGGAACCGGCGGCGGTGGTGGAGGCCGGCAACGACATCAAGCAGTGGACGCTGAAGGAGCGGCAGGAGATCGACCGCATCCTCAGCGAATTCACCGACCGCGTCGCCCCCGACGCCGACCTCTACCGCCACAACATCGAGGTATTGGCCAACCTGGACATGATCTTCGCCCGCGCCGCCCTCGCCCGCGAGATGCGCGCCGCGCCGCCGAAGATCAACGAAGAAGGGCGTGTAAACCTGATGCGCGCCCGCCATCCCCTCATCGACCCGGAAAAGGTGGTGCCCTCAACGCTGTGGATGGGTGGGGATTTTACCACGCTGGTCATCACCGGCCCCAACACGGGCGGCAAGACCGTGACGCTCAAAACCGTGGGGCTGCTTTCCCTGATGGCGCAGTCCGGCTTGCAAATTCCCGCCGCCTACGGAAGCGAGCTGCCGGTGTTTGACGAGGTGTTTGCCGATATCGGCGACGAGCAGTCCATCGAGCAGTCGCTTTCCACGTTTTCCTCGCACATGACCAACATCGTCGCCATTTTGCAGGCGGTCACGCCCAAATCGCTGGCGCTGTTTGACGAGCTGGGCGCGGGCACCGACCCCACCGAGGGCGCGGCGCTGGCCATGGCGATTCTGGAACACCTGCTTTCCATGAAGGTGACTACGCTGGCCACCACGCACTACAGCGAGCTGAAGGCCTTCGCCCTGTCCACGCCCGGGGTGGAAAACGCCTCTGTGGAGTTCAACGTGGAAACCCTGCGGCCCACCTACCGGCTCTCCATCGGCGTGCCGGGCAAATCCAACGCTTTCGAGATTTCCCGCAAGCTGGGCCTGCCGGATTTCCTCATCCAGAAGGCTGGCGAACACCTGACCCGTGACCAGATCCGCTTTGAGGACGTCATCGCCGGGGCGGAGTACCACCGCCAGATCGCCGAAAAGGAGCGCCGCCTGGCCGAGGAAGCCCATTTGGAAACGCAGAAACTGCGCGACGAGGCCGAGCGGCTGCAAAAGCAAATCGAGGGCCGCCGCGAAACGGAGATCAAAAAGGCCAAGGAGGAGGCGCGGCGCATCCTGCAAAAGGCGCAGCGCGAGGCCGAACAGGTGATTTCCGAACTCAAGCGCAAGAGCGCCGCCACCGTGAAGGAACACGAATTGCACAACCTGCGCGCCCAGCTGCAATCCGCCGTGGACGCCAACGCCGAAACCATCCGCCCGGCGCAGGAGGGCGGCGAGGCCCCGCAGGGCATCAAGCCCGGCGACGCGCTGCTGCTGGTGAACCTGAACACGCGCGGCGAAGCGCTCACCGCCCCGGACGCGAAGGGCGAACTGACCGTGCAGGCCGGAGCCATCAAGCTGAAAGTGAACGTGCGCGACGTGCGCCGCGCCGCCCCGGAAAAGCCCGCCAAAAAGCGCCCCTCCGCCAGCGCCGCGTCCTTCGCCCCCCGCGCGGTGGAGACGGAATGCGACGTGCGCGGCATGACGCTGGAGGAAGCCATCCTCGCCGTGGACATGTTCCTGGACGGGGCGGCGCTCAACCGCTTAAAGCAGGTATACATCATCCACGGCAAGGGCACGGGCGTATTGCGCGCCGGCATCCAGAAGCACTTGAAGGGCCATCCCTCGGTGAGCGAATTCCGCCTCGGGCGGTACGGCGAGGGCGAGGACGGGGTGACGGTGGTGACGCTGAAATAGCGCTGCGCCAGCGTTCACGCCCCGTTCACAGGCGGTTCACAGCCGCGTGATAGTATAAAAGAGCCGGAAAAGAGCCGGCGAGGAGGGAATTTGATGAAAACGCGAATCATGGTCGTGGACGACGACCCCAATATCCGCGAACTGGTGCGCCTGTATCTGGAAAAAGAAGGCTTTGAGATCGTCACCGCCGAGCGCGGCGACGAGGCGGTGAAGCTGTTCCGCGCCTCGCCGCCGAACCTGATGCTGCTGGACGTCATGCTGCCCGGCATGGACGGCTGGCAGGTGTGCCGCGAGGTGCGCAAGATTTCCAACATTCCCATCATCATGCTCACCGCCAAGGACGAAACCTTCGACAAGGTGCTCGGCCTGGAGCTGGGCGCGGACGACTATATCGTCAAGCCCTTTGACATGAAGGAGCTGGTGGCGCGCATCAAGGCGGTCATCCGCCGCTTCCAGGCTGCGGATACGCCAGAAAAAGAACTGGTGTTCCCCGGGCTGACCATCAACATCAGCCAGTATACCGTTACCTACATGGGCAAGGCGCTGGATATGCCGCCGCGCGAAATCGAGCTTTTGTACTTCCTGGCCAGCCACCCCGGCATGGTGTTCACCCGCGAACAGCTTCTGGAGCAGGTGTGGGGCTACGATTACTTTGGCGATTCGCGCACGGTGGACGTGCACGTAAAGCGCCTGCGCGAAAAACTCTCCGGCGGCGAAGAGCTGGGCTGGCAGATCAAAACCGTGTGGGGCGTTGGTTATAAATTCGAGGTGAAATAGCGTGCAGGAGAGCTTTTCCGGGGGCGATAGCTGCCGCCAGCTTACCACGGCGGCAGAGCGCCGCCACGGCCCGCACGGGGGCATCTTCGTGCGCATGTTCCTGGGCTTTCTGGCCATCACGCTGGTGACGGTGCTTTTGTTTACCTTCATCCTCACCGCCTCTTTGCAGGCCCAGCGGCAAACCGCTTACGAAGACGAGGTGCGCGCGCAGGCGCGCGAAGTGGCGAGCTATATGTCCCACTTAAACCAGCTTCAGTTCGTCTTTGAAAGCAGCACCATGCGCTATGTGCTCTATTCCAAAATGCAGACCATCCAGGAGCGCTACAACGCCGATATCTGGATTGTCAGCTATGACAACGGCCGGCTGCTCTATCAATACCTGGACAGGGGCGGAAACATCGTCGACCCCACCTATATCACCAGCGAAGCGGTGCTTGAGCAGATCACCCTGATCTACCAGGGGCAGGAAATCCGCGTGCAGGGCTTGTTCCCGGAATTGGGCGATGAAATTGTCACCATCGGCGTGCCGTGGAAATACAGCGACGGCCATGTGGTCGGCGCGGTGCTTTTGCACATTTCCATCGAGGACTTGCGCGTGCGCTTTATGGATGTGGCGGCTTCGCTTTTGCCTGCCGGTTTGGGCGTGCTGATTCTGGGCGTGGTGTTTTCTTTTGTGCTTGCCCGCAGCCAGACCAGGCCGCTCAAGGAAATCACCGCCGCGGTGCGCGATTTTTCCAAGGGCAGGCTGGACCGCCGCGTGCAGCTCAAGTGCGGCGGGGAATTGCAGGCTTTGGGCGAAGAAATCAACCGCATGGCCTTCGAGCTTTCCAATATGGAGGAAAGCCGCAAAAGCTTTGTGGCCAACGTGTCGCACGAGCTGCGCTCGCCGCTGACCAGCATCCGCGGCTATGTGCAGGCCATGCGCGACGGCGCGTTTCCCGAGGAGGAGCGCGAAAAGTATATGGACGTGGTGCTGGACGAAACGGCGCGGCTGACGGCGTTGGTGCGCGATCTGCTGGACCTTTCCCGCATTGAGAGCGGCAAGTTCCCCCTGAACCTGGAGCGCATCGACCTTTGCGAGCAGATGCGGCGCTCGCTTTTGAGCTTTGAGCAGCGCATCGACCAAAAGCATGTGGAAGTAGAGGCGGAATTGCCCGACACGCCCTGTTGGGTCAACGCCGACGCGGACCGCATCCGCCAGGTGATCGGCAACCTGATCGACAACGCCCTGAAATTCCTGCCCGAAGGCGGCAAGCTGGGCGTGGGCGTGGGCAGCGCTGGCAAGCGCGTATACGCCTATGTGGAGGACAACGGCCCCGGCATCGGCGCGGACGACCTGCCCTTCATCTTCGACCGCTTCTACAAGGCGGACAAGGCGCACACCGCCGGCATGGGCACCGGGCTGGGCCTGTCCATCGTCAAGCGCATTCTCGAACAGCACGGCGGCAGTATCTCCGTATCCTCCGAGCCGGGCCAGACGGTGTTCCGCTTTGAGCTGGCGGCAGCGCCGGAAGAAAAAAAATTGCCGCAGTAGCAAACCAATCTGCCAAATGACTGGCAGGGCGGCGCCCGGCGGGGGAGATACTCCCCCGTCCGCCAGCTTGTCAGAAATTTTTTTGACAAGCTGAAACGTTCACACTTTATTCATGCGATTTCGCAACCCATGGGATATACTAAGCACAGTTCAGAAAGAGAGGCGGGTGAGGATGTATGAAAGAGCATCCACAACAAAAATCGCCGCGCTGACAAACATTCACAGTTTGTTCATGAGATAGCGAAAAGCGCGTGTTATACTGGGTACAGTCCCGCGGGGAGGGGCTGCCGGAAGGCGGCGAACTTCCCCGGAAAGCGCCGAAGCAAACATTCACAGTTTGTTCACGCGATATCGAAAACCACAATGTATAATACATCCAGACCAACGGAAAGGTGGCATTCAAAATGAGAAAGCATTCGATTATCAAGCAGGTTAGCTTGTTCCTGGCGCTCGCGCTTTGCCTCGGTTTCGCCGGCGGCGCGCTGCTGACCAGAAGGACGACCGCCGCCGCGGAGACGGACGGTTCCACAACGACTTATGACGCGGTATATTCCTCGGACAACCCGATTCCGGAAATCGCCGCGAACGTCCGCCCCTCTGTAGTGCAGGTAATTACCAGCGCCGCCACGTGGGATGGACGCACCCGTGAGGTTTCCACCGAAGAGATCGGCTACGGCTCCGGCACCTATATCCGCGCGCTGGACAGCGGCGAGGGCGGCTACATTCTCACCAATAACCACGTCATTGACGAAGGCGAATCCTACCAGATCCAGTGGTTGGACGGCACCATCATGGACGCCGAGCTGGTCGGCGCGGATGACGGCACCGACATCGCCATTCTTCAGTTCAACGAGCCGGCGCCTGACGACGCTACGCCTGTGCCGCTGGGCGACTCCGATGCTCTGCAGATCGGCGAACTGGCCATCGTCATCGGCAACCCCGGCAGCGGCGATGAAGTGCTGTTTGGCACCGTCACCGCGGGCATCATCTCCGGCCTGGAGCGCGAAGGCGTGACCGCGCAGGGCAGCTTCACCCGCCCGGTATCCACCATCCAGGTAGACGCTTCCATCAACACCGGCAACTCCGGCGGCGCGCTGCTCAACGCGCAGGGCGAGTTGGTCGGTATCCCCACCATAAAGATGACCGCCAGCTACACCACCATCTATGAGGGCCTGGGCTTCTGTATCCCGATCAACACCGCCAAGGACATCATCGACCAGCTCATTGAAAACGGCGAAGTCGTGCGGCCGAGGCTGGGCGTGACCGTCACCACCGTGGACGGCCCGGATGAGCCGATGCGCAACTATGCCCCCGCCGGCGTGCAGGTTGTCACTGTCGAGGAAGGCAGCCCCGCGGAAGCGGCCGGATTGCAGGCTTACGATATCATCACCGAGATCAACGGCGAGCGCATTTACAGCAACGATGAGCTGATTGCCGTCATCGACCAGTTCTCCGCGGGCGACACCGTCGAACTGACCGTCTGCCGCTACTACAACGAAAACGGCACGGCGTTGGCAGAATATGAGGAACTCACCGTTGAGGTGGAACTGCAGATCATCGACTAAAACCCAGGCGGGCGATCCCGAAAACTGCCGGGCTTGCCTTTGGACAGGACTTTTTCAAGACTTCTTCTTTCTCCCCCTCCAGGGCGGGCGGCAATCTTGCCGCCCGCCCCAGGATGTTGACAAAGTCAACAGACTGCCAGAGCGATGAGAAAGCCTGCAAGACAAGGAAGCAAACTTGCAGCCAAGGGAGCTTACATGGACGTAAGTGACCGCAGGCTGCAAGTGCAGCTGACGCAGGAAGCAAAAATTGCCTCCGCTTCCTCTTTTATCAGGGCAATTTTTGCGTTTGCGGGCTTTGGCAGCGCTCTGGGGCGGGCGGCAATATTGCCACCCGCCCTTTTTTGCCCCGGAGCCACGCGCTCCGGGGCAAAATTTTTTACATTCCTCCCCATTGACTCTCCCATAATGGGATGGTTTATGATATGCCTCGCCCCTTGAGAAGATATCCGGGGCAGGGAGGAAATACACATGTTCAAATTGATGAAATTCCTGTCGCCCTACAAGGGCAGGGCGGCGGCGATGCTCATCCTGCTGTTTTTGCAGGTGCTGGGAACGCTGTACATTCCCACCCTGACGGCGGACATCGTAAACAACGGCATCGTCGCCGGGGATTTGGGCCGTATCTGGCAAACCGGCGCCTTCATGCTGGCTGTGGCCGTGGCGATCGCCGTGGTTTCCATCGCGGAAACCTACCTTTCCACGGCGATTTTCTCAGCGCTGGGCCGGGACATCCGCAACGCCCTGTTTGAAAAATCGCAGGCGCTGACCATCGACGAATTCAACCGCTTTGGCCCCGCCTCCATGCTCACCCGCTGCACCAACGATATCACCCAAATTCAGCAGGCGTACATGGCGGCCACGGAAATGCTGTTGCCCGCGCCGGTGATGGCCATTGCCGGGCTGATCCTGGCCTATTCCAAGAGCCCCACGCTGGCGCTGGTGATTGTCGGGGCGATGGTCATCGTGTGCGCGTTTACGGCGCTCATCGGCGCGCGGGCGCTGCCTCTGTTTTCCCGCCTGCAAACGCTTCTGGACAAAATCAACCGCGTTCTGCGGGAAAACCTCACCGGCGTGCGGGTAATCCGCGCCTTCAACCGCGCCGGATTCGAGCAGCAGCGCGCCGACGCCTCCTTTGGCGAATACGCGCAAAGCGCCATCCGCGTCAACAAGATTTTCGCCGTGCTGATGCCGGTAATCCTGCTGGTTTTGAACCTGAGCACGGTGGTCATCGTCGCCGTGGGCGGCCAGAGGGTATCCGACGGCGCTATGCAAATCGGCGATATCATGGCTTTGATTGAATATGCGGTGCTGATTCTGATGTACCTGATTATGGGCGTAATGATCTTCATGATCTTCCCGAGGGCGCAATCCTGCGCCAAGCGCGTGAACGCCGTATTGTCCGTGCCGGAGAACGGCGCCGAGGCCCCGCGCACCACGCCGGGACGCCAGCACAAATACACCGCCAAGCTGGAGTTCCGCAACGTCACGTTCCAGTATCAGGGCGCGGAAGAACCGGTGCTCAACAACATCAGCTTCACCGCGGACGTGGGCAAAACCACGGCCATCATCGGCGGCACGGGCTCGGGCAAGTCCACCATCGCCAGCCTGATTCCCCGCTTTTACGATATCCAGAGCGGCACCATCCGCATCGACGGCCGCAACATCGTCCACATCCCCAAGCCGGAACTGCGCGCGCGCATCGGCTTTGTGCCCCAGAAGGCGTTCCTGTTCAGCGGCACCATTCTGGACAACTTCCGCCACGGCAAAAAGGACGCCACCATGGAGGAAATCCGCAAGGCCGCGCAGACCGCCCAAATCGCCGGTTTCATCGACGGCCTGGAAGATGGCTACAACACCCGCGTCGCCCAGGGCGGCAACAACTTTTCCGGCGGGCAGAAGCAGCGCCTGGCCATCGCCAGGGCGCTGGTGAAAAAGCCGGAAATCTACATCTTCGACGACAGTTTCTCGGCGCTGGACTTCAAGACCGACGCAAAGCTGCGCGCCGCGCTCAAGGACGAAGTGAAGGACGCGGCCGTCATCGTCGTGGCCCAGCGCATCAGCACCATCATGGACGCGGAGCAAATCGTCGTGCTCGACGAGGGCCGCGTGGCCGGAACCGGCACGCACAGGGAGCTGATGGCTTCCTGCCCCGTCTACCAGCAGATCGCGCGCTCCCAGCTCAGTGAGGAGGAATTGGCATGAGTATGGAAAAAGATACCCGTGAAACCACGCTCAACGGCTTTGACGACGGCATGGGCGCCGAGCGCGCCCAGAATGCCAGGGGCACGGCCGCGCGCCTGCTCAAAACGCTGATGCGGCAGAAATGGAAGCTGCTGGTAATCTTCCTGAGCGTCATCATCGGCTCCCTGTTCAACATCCTTGCGCCCAAGGTGACGGGCGTGGCCGTGAACCAGATTTTCAGCGGCGTGCAGAACGCCCTGGCAAACGGTGGCAAATTCCAGGTCAACTGGGAAACGATGGGCATGGTGCTTTTGCAGCTTGCGGGGCTGTACGTGCTGACCTCGGCGTTTTCCTACATTCAGCAAAACACGATGGCGGGCGTATCCCAAACCCTGACGCTGACATTGCGCCGCGAAATCAGCGAAAAGCTGAACCGCCTGCCCCTGCGCTACTTTGACCGCCACAAGAAGGGCGAGGTCTTGAGCCGCGCCACCAGCGACCTGGAAAAAGTGGCCGATACGCTGCAGGACAGCCTTTCCCAGCTTTTGACCGCCTTTGTGAGCATCGTCGGCTCGTTTATCATGATGCTGGTCATCAGCCCGACGCTGACGCTGGTGGCGCTGGTCAACCTGCTGATGCGGTTTTACGAATTGCAGGGCGGGCGCATTACCATCGACGGCGTGGACATTGCCAGCATGACCCGCGGGCACCTGCGCTCCCTGATGGGCATGGTCTTGCAGGATACCTGGCTGTTCGGCGGCACCATCCGCGACAACATCGCCTATGGCAAGGCCGACGCCACGGACGAACAGATCTTCGCGGCGGCAAAGGCGGCGCGCGCCGACCACTTCATCCGCACCATGCCGCTGGGATACGATACGGTGCTCAGCGACGAAATCGCCAGCCTCTCCCAAGGGCAGCGGCAGTTGCTTACCATCGCCCGCGCCATCCTCGCCGACCCCGCCATCCTCATTCTCGACGAGGCCACCTCCAGCGTGGACACGCGCACGGAGTTGGAAATCCAGAAAGCCATGGACGCGCTGATGCAGGGCCGCACCAGCTTTATCATCGCCCACCGCCTTTCCACCATCCGAGACGCCAACTGCATCCTGGTGATGAAGGACGGCGCCATCATCGAGCAGGGCAGTCACGAGGAATTGATGAAGCTGGGCAAATTCTACGCCGACCTTTACAACAGCCAGTTCGCCGCCAAGGCGGCCTGAACGGCATACAAAAGGCGCGGGCCGGTTCCCGAACGGGACGGCCCGCGCCGCGCTTATTCCCCCGCGCCCTCCGGCGGCAGCGAGCAGCACAGCTCGTACAGCGGCGCGGAAGGGTCGCTTACCTCCACATAGGCCTGCGTTTCCAGGACGACCCGGTCGTAATCCCGCGCGAACAGCTCGGGAAAGGCTTCTGAGGCCTTGCCGATATCGCTCTTGCGGGTATGCAAAAAGCGATAGCGCGCCGCAGGCAGCACAATCAGGCCATCGACGCCCTCCCCCCGCGCGGCGGCATCCACATCGGCGAAGATGAGGCTTTGCTCCTCTCCCCCGCGCCGGACGCGCAACAGCCCCACGTCGTAGCCCGGCCGCAGGCCCTCGTGCTCCATGCGCTGAAAAAGGCGGCCGACCCCGCGGTAAAAATCCACGCTGTCCTGCCCGCCCGCATAGGGGGCCGTCAGGCAGACCTTTTCCGGCACGTCGAAATCCCCGCGCCCTCCGCTTGCCCACAGCGCCTCGCCGCGGGCAAACACCTTTTCGATGCGGCGCAGGAAATCGAGCCGCTCCCGGATGTCCCGGATTTTCGCGTCCGCCAGCTCCGCGCCCCGGGCCAACAGGCGGGCATAATGGATGCGGTTTTCCCCCGCGCCCATAAACTGGGAGAACTGCTTGAGCGGTATATCCAGCGCCACGCAGAACTGGATGGCCTCCACCACATGGATTTGCGCGAGGGAATAATAGCGGTAGCCCGTCTCCGGATCCACCCAGGCCGGGGGCAGGACGCCAATTTCCCCATAGTAGCGCAGGGACTTGATGTGAACGCCGGTGAGCTTGGACAGCGTTCCAATCGACAACAGCTTCGCCTGTTCCATAGGCCGCCTCGCACGCTCCTGAAAGTATATTGCCATCATTATAGGGGCTGGGCGGGGCTTTGTCAATCTCCGCGCCAGACCCTTGCGCATTTTACCCGCGCGTGGTATAATCGGCTTCAGTTTGGCAAAAGGAGGCGCGCATATGTCTGTCGATCGCGTGCGGGAATACTTGAAAAGCTATGGTTTGGAGGACCGCATTCAGGAATTTGACGTTTCCAGCGCCACGGTGGAACTGGCGGCAAAGGCCGTGGGCGTAGAGGGGGCGCGCATCGCCAAGACGCTCTCGTTCCACCTGGGCGACGGCTGCGTGCTGGTGGTGGCGGCGGGCGACGCCCGCATCGACAACCACAAATTCAAGGAGACCTTCCACACCAAGGCGAAAATGCTTACCGCCGGCGAAGCGTTTTCCATGACCGGCCATGCCGTGGGCGGCGTATGCCCCTTCGCCCTGCCCGAAGGCGTGCGCGTGTGCCTGGACAAGTCGCTCCAGCGCTTTGACACCGTATATCCCGCCGCGGGCAGCGCCAGCAGCGCCGTGAAGCTCACCTGCGCGGAGCTGGAAAAGAGCACCGGCGGCGAGTGGGTGGACGTATGCAAGCTGCCGGAGGGGCAATAACCCCCGGCTGAAGACAGGCCGCTTGTCCAGCGTATGAACAGCGGCCTGTTTTATGCAACGGACGGCTTGTACGTCCGTTTTGATCTTTTTCGGAGCAAGCGCTCGCGGTTGCGAAAAAACACATACCCGCTCCAGCCATCCCGCCGGATCCCGGCAGATTCCCAGGCGAGCGGCTTTCCGCGTTGCAAAACAGAGGCAACGCTTTGCAGGCCGCTTCCCCAACGCGCGGGAAGCGGCCCCGTCTATAACAGCAGGTTCAGCAAAATCACCAGCACAGCCCCGGGCAGGCCGAGGAAGCCCACGGCCAGGGCAGTAAACGGGTTTACCTCCACATGCAGCCCCATAAGGCCGCCGAAGGCGTTTACCAGCCACAGCGCCAACGCGCCCAGCACGCCGCCCGCCACCAGCCGCCACAAAAAGCGCATCGGCACCAGCAAAAGATACCCGACCAGGCACATCAGCCCCAGGCCGATGGCAAACGCCAGCACCATTTCCCAAGGGATCCGCATACGACCACCTCCGCCCCCGCGGAGACGCAAGCGCCCCCGCACAGCTCATACTATGCGGGGGCGCGGGGCGTTCAGAACCGGCCTTACGCGGCTTCTTCGATGCCAACGGAGCCTTCCGGGGGCAGTTTTTTCCAATCGCGCTTAAAGCGCAGCATGATGAAGGCCGAAAGCACACCTGCCAGCAGCGAGGTGCCCGCGAAGTTCAGCCACAGCCCGGTCAGGCCCAGCGGCCAGAGGGCGGCCACCAGCAGCACCGGGAAAATCAGCGCCGTGGAAACCGAAATCAGCGTGGCCGCGCCCGAGCGCTCAATGGCCAGCATGAAGCTCTGCGTGGCAAAGGAGAACCAACGGGTGACATAGGTGAAACTGAACAGGCGCAGGGCAAAGGCGGTCGATTCGAGGATGGCCTCGTCGCCGCTGCCCAGGAACACCGAGGCAATCGGCGCGGGAACCAGGAAAATGACCACCAGGGCGGCCAGCGAGATGATGGCCGCGGCGGTAAAGCAGTATTTTTCAATGGCCTTCACGCGGCTGAAAGCGCGCGCGCCCCAGTTGTAGCCCACCGCGGGCTGGAGCGAATCGCACATGCCGTACATGAGCGGCTGGATAAAGCCTTCGACATACATGAGGATGCCGTAAATGGACACCGCCGTTTCGCCGCCCAGGCGCACCAGCAGCACGTTCATGAGGATAGAGGTGATCCTGCCGGCGATGTTGTTTAAGAAGTTCGGCGCGCCGCTAAATACAATTTTCTTAATCATCGCCCCGCTGAAACGCGGCCTGCGGAAGCGCAGGAGCATCTTGCCGCGGAAAAATGGCACATAGGCGACGGCGGCGGTAATGGCCATGCCCAGGCAAGTGCCCAGAGCCGCGCCGGCAATGCCCAAACGCAAAACCAAGAGGAAAAATGCTTCTAACGCTACACTCAGAACAGACATGAAGATGTTGAGAAACATGCTTTCACGCGTCTTGCCACAGATGCGCAGAAAATTATCCACGGCAAAGACGATCGTCGTCACCGGCGAACAGATGCCATAAACGCGCAGATACGTCACGGCCAGAGAAGCAAATTCGCCCTCCGCCCCCATCAGGGAAATAATCAATGGCGCCGCGGCATATATCACCGCCCCCACGACGATCCCCGCCAACACAATTAAAACGCTGGCGCAGGTAAAGTAATTGCTGGCCTCGTTGTCCTCATGCCGCCCCAGATGGATAGAGATGGGTACTGAGGAGCCGACGCCAATCAGATCGGCCAGGGCGAAGTTGATGATGACGAAGGGCATGGCCAGATTCAGTGCCGCAAACGGCGTGCTGCCGAGAAATTGGCCGACAAACATACCGTCAAAGAGCTGATAGAGTGCGGAAGCGAGCATACCCACCGCGCCCGGCAGCGCCGCGTAGAAAAACAGTTTGCGCGGCGGGGTGCTGGTAAACAGTTCATGCGAGTTCATGGGGTTTCCTTTCCTCCCTTTTGTTCGGCAAGGCGCTTTTCGTACTCCTCGCACAGGCAATTTGAGAAATCTTCCAAGGCGTCGATAAAGGCGGGCGGATGCCTTTGCAGCGCGCGCGCAAGGGCGGCCTGCTCCGCTTCGTGCACCACGCGCAAGGCCTCCCGGGCATAGGCGCGGCCGCTGCCGGTCAGGCAGATGGTCTTTTCCCGCGTGCCCTCGCTGGATAACAGCGTCGCATACCCCTGCGTCACCAATTCCCGCACGATGGTATTGATCGTCGTCTTGGGAATCAGCCAGTCTTCGCAGACTTCCTTCTGCGAGTGCGGCTTGCCATCGTCCAGGGCGTAGAGCAGCGTCAGCAGGTTTTCCTTCAGCCCGGACTTGCGCGCAAAGTAATAATACGCGCCGTCCATGCGGCTCATTGCCAGCGTCAGGCGGCGTACGGTTTCCCGGTTTTCATCCATGGGCGCACCTCGAAAAATACGGATTCGTACTGTATTGTAGTACGAATCCGTATTAAAATCAACAGGCCAATGAGAAGTTTTGGTGAAATCAAAGAAAACCGCCGGAATCGCCAGCTTGCCTTGAAGGCGGCAAGCCTCCTTCGATTCAAAATGTGTGTCGAAAGCGCCTGCAAAACCGGGGCCGCAGATATTTTTCTCCGGCGAATCCCATTTGCCGGAGAAAAACCGCCTTGCAACTTCTGCTTGCACCGCGCAGCGGCTTCCCCGTCCGCCCGCTACAAAAGCAGCATGGCGTCGCCAAAGGAGAAGAAGCGGTATTTTTGCCGCACGGCCTCGTCATAGGCCGCCAGCGTGCCTTCGCGGCTGTAAAAGGCGCTTACCAGCATTACCAGCGTCGATTCGGGCAGGTGGAAGTTGGTAATCAGCGCGTCCACCAGCTTGAAGCGGTAGCCGGGGGTGATGAAGATGTTTGTCCAGCCGGACTGGGCGCGCAAAAGGCCGTCCTCCCCGGCGGCGCTTTCCAGCGTGCGCACGCTGGTGGTGCCCACGGCAAACACGCGGCCCCCCGCCGCTCGCGCGGCGTTGACCGCTTCGGCGGCCTCGGGCGTCACCTCGTAGTATTCGGAGTGCATCTCGTGCTCTTCCACGTCCTCCACCTTCACGGGACGGAAGGTGCCCAGCCCCACATGCAAAAGCACGGGCACAATTTTTACGCCCATGGCGCGGATTTTATCCAGCAGTTCCGGCGTGAAATGCAGCCCGGCGGTGGGGGCGGCGGCGGAGCCGTCGTGGCGGGCGTAGACGGTCTGGTAGCGGTCGCGGTCGGCCAGCTTTTCGTGGATGTAGGGCGGCAGGGGCATCTCGCCCAGCTCGTCCAGCATGGCTTCCAGCGTGCCCTCGCAGATAAATTCCACGATGCGGCCGCCGGCGCCGGTCGTTTCCAGCATGCGGGCAATCAGCTTGCCGCCGCCGAAGGATACCTCCGCGCCGGGCTTGAGCCGCCGGCCGGGGCGCACCAGCGTTTCCCATTTCTTGGGGCCGAGCTGCTTGAGCAAAAGCACCTCCGCCGCGCCGCCGCCCGCGCGCTCGCCAATCAGCCGGGCCGGAATGACGCGGGTATTGTTGACCACCAGCACGTCGCCGGGGCGGAGATACTCCGCAATGTCATAAAAATGCCTGTGCTCCAGTTCGCCGCTTGCGCGGTGCACCACCAGCATGCGGCTGTGGTCGCGCGGCTCCACGGGAGTCTGGGCGATCAGTTCTTCGGGCAAATCGTAGTAAAAATCACTCGTTTTCATTGTCTATCAGCCGCAGAAGGCCCTCCACGATGTATTCGATGTTCTTTTCTTCCAGCACGGTATCGCGCCGGGTATGGATGCGGCCCAACGCCGGGCCGGCAAAGCGCCGGCGGCGCAGCGTGGCCATGGCCAGCGATTTTTTGAACCCGAGCTGGTCGGACGGGTAAAAGGCGCGCGCGGCGGGCACGGGCAACGGCTCGCATGCGCCCGGGAGAAAAGCGGCGCGGGTGCGCGCCCACAGCGCCTCATCGGCGCGGTAGCCCTTGCTGGCGGCGAGCAGCAGCGTTTCGCCTTCGCCCACGCAATCCAGGTTGATGAGGGGTTTTTCTTCCATGACGCGCGCATGGCGGCGGCGGAACAGCGTCGAGCCGAGCAGCCCGGTTTCCTCGTTGTCAAACAGCACCACGGCCACGCGGGCGCGCTTCTCTTTGGGCAGGCGCGCAAGCAGCGTCAAAAGCGCGATTACGCCGGAGGTATTGTCGTTCATGGTATGCCGGTTGGCGGGGCCTGCGACCATCAGCACCGTCAGCGCGATACAGCAAAGGCCGCCCACAATCCACGCGACCACTCCCGGCGCGCCCAAGTGCGCGCACAAAAGCGCCGGCAGCGCGGCCAGCAGCAAAAGCGCCGCCGTCAGGCCGAGCTGGAAGAGAATGGACAGCGGCCAGTTGAGCGGCGCGACGAAGTTGGGAAAGGGAAGTTCGGCGCAGGTATCATAGTGCGCGCCGAGCACATAGTCCGCCGTGGAAAGATTCCCGCAGACGAGGTTGACGTTTTCCAGCAGGCCCTTGGCGCGCTCCTCGCGGAAAAGCACGCCCTCCTTGCGCATTTCCGCCTTCACCAGCGCGCGGAAAGCGGCCTTGCGCGCCCTGCCCTTGCGCACCTGATGATCGCGGACAATGGCTTCGCACAGGGGCGTCACAGTTCCATCCTCATCTGGCCGTCGTCGGCCTTGGGCGCGGGCGGGGTAAGGCCAAGGTGTTCGTAGGCGGCGGGGGCGGCCACGCGGCCGCGCGGCGTGCGCATGATGAAGCCGAGCTGCAAAAAGTACGGCTCGTACACATCCTCAATGGTGGTGGCGTCCTCGCCGGTGGAAGCTGCCAGCGTGTCCAGGCCCACCGGGCCGCCGCCGAACTTTTCAATCATGGTGCGCAAAAGCATGCGGTCGGTGTGGTCGAGGCCAAGCTCGTCCACTTCCAGCATCTTCAGCGCCTTGCGCGCCACATCCAGGGTAATCTTTCCCCCGCCCTCCACCTCGGCAAAATCGCGCACGCGGCGAATCAGGCGGTTGGCGATGCGCGGCGTGCCCCGCGAGCGGCGGGCGATTTCCAGCGCGCCTTCGCGGTCGCAGGGAATTTTCAAAATCTTCGCCGAGCGCAAAACGATCACGGAAAGCTCCTCGGGCGTGTACAGCTCGAGGCGGAAGTTGATGCCGAAGCGGTCGCGCAGGGGCGAAGTGAGCATACCGGCGCGCGTGGTGGCGCCGATGAGCGTGAATTTGGGCAGATCCAGGCGAATTGAGCGCGCCGAGGGGCCTTTGCCAATCATGATATCGAGGGCAAAGTCCTCCATGGCCGGGTAGAGCACTTCTTCCACGGCATGGCTGAGGCGATGGATTTCATCGATGAAAAGCACGTCCCCGGCGCTTAAGTTGGTGAGGATGGAAGCCAGATCACCGGCGCGCTCAATGGCGGGGCCGCTGGTGATGCGTATGTTGTGCCCCATCTCGGCGGCGATGATCCCGGCCAGCGTGGTTTTGCCCAGACCGGGCGGGCCGTACAGCAGCAGATGGTCCAGCGGCTCGCGGCGCGCGATGGCCGCCTGCATGTACACGCTCAGGCTCTTTTTGAGTTTTTCCTGTCCGAAGTACTCCGCGAGCGTGCGCGGGCGCAGCGACAGCTCGGTTTGTTCGTCCTCCTCGCGGAATCCGGTCGTAATCAGCCGTTCCTCGTCCATCATTGGCATTTCCTTTCCTGCCGATAAATTCCTTCAGGGGCGTAATTCCCAGGCCGATGCCCGCCAGCAGATACACGCCCAGTCCGCCCGCGCCCATCACCAGCACGCGCAGGATCGCCTGCATGCGGGTGATTGCCTCGGGCATGAGGCTGCCCAGCCCCCAGGCCGCCACCGCCGTGAGCGCGGAGGCGCAGAAGATCTTGGCGATATCGGGCACAATCCTTTTCAGCCCCAGACGGCGCATCTTGCGCCGGAGCAGATAAAACAGCACCAGCATGCCGGCGGTTCCGGAAATGGTGGTGGCCAGCGCCAGGCCGCGCACGCCCATCAGGCGGTGGAATACGCTGTTGAGAATGACGTTGGCCACGACGATGCCAGCGGATACATACATGGTGGTGCGCGTGTCCTGCATGGCGTGGAATGTGCGGTTGAGCAGGTCGCGCAGACCGAAGCCGAGCACGCCGATCACATAAAACAGAAACACGCCGGCGGTGACGGAGGCGCTGTTTAAGTCAAATTCGCCGCTCAAATACAGCGCCTTGATAACGTCCTGATTGCCCACGGCGCAGATGGCGATAATGGGCGTCATCACCATGGCGATGGTGACGGTGGAGCGGCGCACAATCTGCAAAATGCCGCGGCGGTCGTTTTCGGCCACCAGGCGGCTCATGCGCGAAAACATGATTGTGGTCAGGGGCACGATGATCACGCCCGTCAGAAGCGTGATAACCTTGTAGCCGTAGGAAAGCGCCGATACGTCGCCGGCGTTGCCGTAGGAGGCGCGCCACTGATCCACCATGTGGTTCAGCTCGCTCACCGCCATGGAAAGCACTGCCGGGCCTGCCAGCCGCACCAGGCGGCGGAAGCGCCGGTCGCGGAAATTGACGATGAGCCGGTAGTTGAACCAGCCGCGCATGAAGGGGATAAGCACCAGCGTTTGCAGTATATTGGCCGCGAACACGCCCCAGGCCAATGCCCGCACGCCGTATTGCCCGGCAAACAGCGCCGCGGCGAGAATTATCGCAAAGCTGAGCGGAAAACCGGTGATCTGGGCGGCGATGTACTTTTCCTGGGCGTTGAGAAGGCTGGCCAGGGAAATGGAGGTGATGTTGAACATCAGCGTCAAAACCATGATGCGCACCATTTCCACCGTCAGCGCCGCTTTCCAGGGTTCATAGCCGGGGTAAATCAGCCGCACCAGCGGTTCGGCCAGCGCCAGCATCAAAACCGTCAGCCCCAGCGCCGCCAGCGCCAGTATGTTGATGGTGTTGCTGGCAAAGCGGTCGGCGCGCGCAAGACCCCGGCGCGCGCGGGCTTCGGTATACATGGGCACCAGCGTGGAGGTAATACAGGAATTGAGCAGCAATACCGGCACATAGAACAGCGCGTAGGCGGCGACATAGGCGTCGTTTTCCGGCAGCGTACCGAAATAGTGCGCCACCACCATTTCCCGTACAAACCCCACCGCCTTGCTGGCAATAATGACCAGCGTGACCAGCATGGTCGTTTGCAAAAGCCTGTCTTTGCGGGCCAAGGACTCACCTTCTTTATTGAAAGACGGCACGGGCCGAACTGCCCATGCCCTGCCATAATATAGTATAGCATAGCCGCACAAAAAATTAAACCCCCGGCGAGGGGGTTTAACTTGACGTTCGCACTTTGGGCGCGGATTCGCGCTTTTTACGCCTTGCGGCCAAGCAGCGCGAAAGCGCCCACGCGCTCGTTGAGGCCGGGCCATTTTTTCACGCTTTCGGCGCTGAACAGGCCGTTTTGGGGATCGACCGTGGAGCGCCACTCGTGGGCGATCAGCGCCCAGGTGGAATCAAACAGGTTGCGGAAGGCCGGGTCGCGCTGCGCTTCGCACACGAACGACTGGCGCGGGGAATTGATATCCTCGCCGCTGATTTGGAACAGCCCGTATTTTTCACACAGGGCGCGCACACGGTCGAGCTGCGGCCGGGTGTTGCGCGAAGGCATATAGGTGATGGCCTTGAAGCCCAGTTCCTTGAGATAGGGCACCAGTTCGTCGAGGTAATCGTCCTCAAACTTCTGGGCGCGCTTGTCACCGGTAACGGAGTTGCCCACGTCGCCCAGGTAGGCATAGGCGGATATAGCGCCCATTTCGTCGCACAGCTTCAGGGCCTCGCGCACGTCGGGCAGTTCGTCGGTGGCGTCGATGTAGAACTTGGAGATCAGGTCGCTCTTGACCCAGCCGAGCAGGTCGTACATGGCGTGGGGATTGCTTTCATCCAGCAAATAGCCCTCTACCTTGGCGGAAAGGGGCATGCCCAGCTCGTCTTTGATGAACGAAACCAGCTTTTCGCCCCGGCCCACCACTTCCAGCAGCTTATAGGAAAGGGCGCTGGCCAGGTGGCGCTCGGTGACGGTGCCGCCCACGGCGTAGTTGGAAAGGGGCAACACGTCGCGGTCAAAATCAATGGCGACGCCGTATTTGCCCATCAGGCCGTTGACGGCCTCCACCATCTTGCGGTTGCGCACGTTGCGCTTTTCGCGGTAGGGCGCATAGCGGTCGTTTAATTCATGGGCGCGGTTGTGGGGCACGCCGTGCATGGCCATGTAGGCCACGCCGTCCTGGTCCGGATTGTTGATGCGGCGGGTGGCAAAGGGCGTGTCCTTGAAGCTGACGCGGCACTCCATGCCGATGGTGGCCGCCATGCCCGCCAGCGCCGCGGCCTGCAAAAATTCCTCCGCCCCGGCGATGGAATCGTGGTCCATCAGCCCGCAGGTACACAACCCCGCCTTGCGCGCAAAGTACACCGCCGCCGTGGGCGAATAGGGCGAAAAGGAATAGGTGGTATGGATATGGTTATTCACATCGTCGCCCGTGGGCGGCATGGTTTCGGTCTTGAGCAGCTTTTGCAAATTTACAAGCGCGCCTTCGCAGTTGAGCAGGGCGAGCAGTTCTTCCCGGGGCATAGCCATATTGTACACTCCTTTTCCGTTGCGGCTCCAAGCCGCCGTCCCAGTAGCGATTGCAGGGGGGGGGAGGCGAAATGTGTTTCCAGGGAAAGAAACGGCGTTTCCGGGCATTCTTACCGGAAGGGCATTTCAGGAAATTTCGGAACACTTCCTATTGTATCATGACGCGCCCAACAATTCAAGCGGTACCTTGCCCATGGCGGTGCGCGTCTGGCCGATTTGCGTATCCTGAAAATCGCCATGGCAATCGCTGCCGGCGGTGGGCAGCAGCTTCCGCCGCGCGCACAGGCTCAGGCAGATTTGCTCCACATCGCGGGTATGCGCCGGGTAGTAGCACTCCACGCCGTCCACACCCTCGTCGGCCAGGCGCTCAAGGGCGCGGGGGAAGTTCCCCTCGCCGGAAAGCGTCAGCCCCGGATGGGCCAGCACCGCCCGTCCCCCGGCGGCGCGGATGGCCGCGGCCACTTCCCCGGCGGGACGGAACCCGGCGGACGCATAGGTCACGCCGTAGCGGGCGTAGAAGCGCATGCCGTCGGTCATGGCGCGGGTGACGCCCTTTTTCAGCAGGTAATTAAGCATCTTCCAGCCGCCCAGGGAAGGGTCGCGCCGGAAGGCGGCGTACTCGCCCGCGTCCAGCATCGGGAAATCGGGCAGCATGCGCGCAAGCAGGCGGTCGCTCATTTCATCCATGCGCTCGCGCGCCTCGCGGATGATGGAAAGCAGGCGTTCATCCTCAAAATCTGCGCCATAGGCGAGCATATGCACATCCCGCCCTTCCCAAAGGGTATCAATTTCCACGCCGCGCACATACAAAAGCCCGGCCGCGCGCGCCAAAGGCTCTGCGCGCAGCGTGCCCTCGATTGCGTCGTGGTCGGTGACGGAAATCGCGCCCACGCCGGCTTCCACGGCCCGGCGGACGATCTCCTCCGGGGTGAACGTGCCGTCGGAATAAGTGGAATGGATGTGCAAATCGACGTATGCCATGCGCGCCTCCGGACGTTTTCTTCCATTATCCCATGCCCGCTTCAAAATGTCAACATGGCATCGTTACACCGCCGTCGCAATTTGACGGCGCTTCTATGGTATAATATAGACGGATGTATATGACATGCCGCGCCGGGCCTGCGGCGCGGCCGCTTACACAGGAGGACAGAACATGCGTAAGTGGATAGCGTTGATTCTGGTTTTCGCGCTTTGCCTGTGCGCCCCGGCGTGGGCCGAGAGCGTCACGGACGCGCTGGGCATTACCGGCGGCGAGGAGGGCGCCGTGCGGGGCGACCTTTCGGCGCGCACAGACACGGATTTGTACGTGGTGACCAACGAAGGCTCGGACAAGGTGCTCGTCCGCATTCCCCGCGCCGGCGGCGCGAATGTGCGGGTGGAAAGCGCCAGCTCGATTTCCGACCTGGTGACCGCGGGCGACCTTCTGTATTTCCTGCGCGTGAACAACGGTACCGCCACGCTGATGCGCCGCAATACCGACAGCACGCGCTCGGAGGTCTACACCTTCCCGCTGGGCAGCGCCGTGAGCACGCTCACCTATCACCAGGGCAACCTCTACGCGCTGATTGACAACCAGCTCAATGTCATCTACCCCTCTACCGGCCAGTGCGTGATGCTCTCCGGCACGACGATGCTGGATTATGTGATCGTCGGCGATACGATTTACTACATATCCGGCAGCGATCTGATGACCTATGAAACCGATTCCTTGCTGGGCGACGGCACGCTTTCCGTGGAGGGCGGCTGCCTCTACCGCATGAGCCTGACCAGCGGCGAATCCTCGCTGGTCGTCAAAACCGGCATCGAGGACCTTCGCTACAACAACGGCGCGCTCTACTTCCACAACCTTTCGGACAACTACGTAATGGGCGACGAGACCCGCGAATGGATGGAAGGCAAGCTCTACCGCTACGATTTGGAATACGGCCAGCTCACTCGCCTGGTGAACGGCTACGACTGGGGCTTTTACCCGATGGACGGCGGCGTGGCCGTGTATACCGACGGCGATTTGAGCTATTACAACGACCTGGGCGGCCTGGAGCGCAGCATGTACTCGCCCGAGGCTTACGCGGTGCTCTCCGGCGGCGGCGATGTGGTGGTCATCTATGAGCCGACGGCCGGGAACATCACCTATGCCTACGCCGACGGCACCACCGCCAGCGCCAACAACGGCGAGCCGGGCTACTCGGCCCCCGCCGCGCAGGATGGCGGCGAGACGCAGACCGGCGACGGCACGCAGACCGGAAGTGACGCGCAGACCGGAAACGGCACGAATGAGGGCGGCGGTACCAGCTCGGGCAACGGTTCCGGCAGCGGCTCCGGTTCCGGCAGCGGCTCCGGCAATTTCACCTCCGGCGGCAGCGACTGGTTTGAGGAGAACCAATCTTCCGGCGGCGGCTCGAGTTCCGGTTCCGGTTCGGGCGGTTCCGGCACAGACATTCCCACATTCACCGAAAAGGACAGTTAAGCGGTTTCTCCACAGCGCGATGGCGCGAATGTACCTTCAGGCCCCTTCCACGCGGGAGGGGCTTTTTCAACAGGGCTTTTGAAAGGGGAACAGGTATGCTGGAAGTCACTTTTTCCGAAAGCGCCTGCGGCTCGCTGAAAGTGGCGCAGCACTACGGCGAAGGCAAATACCGGGGCGGGGCCTTTGGCTTCATTGCCTCCCATAAAGATGGCTCCAGCCTGTCGGAGCCGGAGCTTGAGCGCCTGCGCCGCGAGGCGGATGCGCGTGCGCGCCGCGCCTGGGAACAGGCCGTGCCCTTGGGCGGCAGGGCGGCGGACGTTTTCTGCTTTGACCTGGCCCTGAGCGTGGGGAACATCGCCCGGGAGGGCTTCTGGGAAAACCGGCGCGCGGCGCTTCTGCGCCTGTGGGGCGCATGGGACGCGGCGGAAGGGCGCAAAGAGGCCGAACGCCGCGTGCGCGAGGCGCAAACGGCATTGGAAACGCTGCTCGAGCGCTTTGACGCGGGCGAGGACATGCGCGTGTGGTACAGCGAACAGCCCGATGAATTCTGCGGCCTGCACTGGCTGATGGCGGCGCTGTCGCCCTGGCGGGACGGGCGCGGAAACGTGTTTCTGGTCAAGCTGCCCGCGTATCTGGACGAGCCGGAAAACAACTGCGTGCGCGGTTTTACCGGCTGGGGCGAAGTTGGCCCGGAATCCTGGGGCCGCCTCGCCGCCGGGCAAAAGGCCGTCTCCCCGTGCCTCTGCCGCGCCCTTGCCGGCATCTGGCGGGCGGCGGAGGAGGAAAACGCGCCCCTGCGCGCGGCGCTGAACGGCCATGTGCGCGGCGTGCCCGAAAGTCTGTACGACGGCTGGATCCGCCGGGAAATCGCCGCCGCGCCGGAGGAATTCCACGAGGCGCGGCTGATCGGCAACGTGCTGGGCAAGCACACGCCCGGCATTTTCGACGGCTGGCTCGCCCTGCGCATCGAGGCCATGGTGGAGACGGGCGAACTTGCCGTGGCGCGGGAGGGCGAGGCGGACAGGCCTTACAGACGCATGATGCGGCGGGCGCGGAAGGCCTGAAAACGCGCCTTCCATCGCGCGCAGGGGAACGCAATATAAAGACCGCCGGCGGCGATGGGATGCCGGCGGCCCAGGCTTGTTGAAAGCGCTCAGGCTCCCGTGCGGGCGGGAAGCAATTTCTCCCCGTCAAGTGCCACGGCGCTTTCTCTCTTGACAAAAAACGCGGAATTTCCTCGATTCCGCGTTTTTTGCCTGCCTCTGCAAGTTCCGTTCGCGCCGCTTTGCCGCACGCTCGGGAATTACAGGGCGGTTTTGTCCATTCTCAAATCGCCGGAGGCAATCGGCCCCGGCAGCCTGAACCCCCGGGCCTGGCCCGCCGCCGGGAAGCGCTTTACGGGCGGTTCCACCGATCTTTTGGACGGGCCGCGGCCAGCGCTTTATTCCCCCGCCTTTTTCCCGTATTCCGGGAACGGCTCCAGGCTGCGGTGGAGGATGCCGTTCATGTAGGCGATGATGATGCCGTAATTCGTATAGGGCACGCCGCTGTCGGCGGCCAGGCCGCGGCGGTAGCGCATCTCGCGCTCGTTGAGCATGCAGCCGCCGCAGTGCACCACCAGGGCGTAGGGGCTGAGGTCTTCGGGGAATTCGCCGCCGGAAGTGAAGGCGAATTGCGGCTCCACGCCGGTGAAACGGCGAATCCAGCCCGGCAGCTTCACCGTGCCGATATCCTCGCACTGACGGTGATGGGTGCAGCCCTCGCAGATGAGCACGCGGTCGCCGTCGCGCAGGGTTTTGAGCGCCTCCGCGCCGCGCACGGCCGTGTCCAGCACGCCCTTGAAGCGGGCAAAGAGGATGGAAAAGGACGTAAGGGGCACATCCTCCGGCACCATCCGCTTGACGGTTTCAAAGGCCTGCGAATCGGTGACCACCAGGCGCGGCCTGCCCAGGCGCTTGAGCATGGCGGGAAGCTGGGCGGGCTGGACGACGGCGCAGGCCGCCTGCGCGTCCAGTATATCGCGGATGGCCTGCACCTGGGGCAGAATTATCCTGCCCTTGGGGGCGGAGGCGTCGATGGGCGTGACCAGTACGACCGCATCGCCGGGGGAAAGCAAATCGCCCAGCAGCCGCCTGCCCCCGTCCCCGGCTTGCACCAGGCGGGCAAGGCGCTCCTTGAGGACGTCGATGTTCTCGCCGGTCCTGGCGCTGACGGCGATTTCGCCTTCGCCGCAGGGCACGCCGCACAAATCGCATTTGTTGTATACCGTGATATGGGGCACGCCCTTTTTGTCGAAACGCCGCAGAAGCTCCCGGTCCTCGTCTGTCAGCCCTGCCGCCGCGTCCACCACCAGCACGGCGGCGTCGGCGCGGTTGAGCTCCCGCAGGGCGCGCTGCACGCGCAGGGAACCGACCTCGCCCGCGTCGTCTATGCCGGGGGTGTCGATGATCACCACCGGGCCGAGGGGCAGAAGTTCCATGGACTTGCGCACCGGGTCGGTGGTGGTGCCCGCCACCGGCGAGACGATGGACAGCGCCTGCGCGGCAATGGCGTTGACCAGGCTGGATTTGCCCGCGTTGCGCCGCCCGAAGAAGGCGATGTGCGCGCGGTTGGCCGAAGGGGTGCCGTTGAGGTCTGCCATGAATACGCCCTCCCTGTTGAAAGTGTAATTTTCCAATCCCATGGGGCCAAGTCATCGCAACTTCGGCCCCGGCGAAACCGGCGCGGCGGGCGGGGCCTTCCCTCCCCCGCCGCATCCTGCGTCAGAAGCGGAAATCGCGCGCGCCCTGTTCGATTTTGGCGAGGTAATCGCGCGTCACCTGGCGCACCTTCTCCTTGGGGATGTTTTCAAGCTCCTGCCGGATCATCTTTTCGCCCACGGCCCGGGTTTCGGGGCTGGCGTAGTCCTCCAGGAATTCCTTGAGGGTGATGATGGCGTTGGGGTGGCAGCAGTTCTGAATCTGCCCGCTCTTGCACAGGCTCATGAAGCGGTCGCCGGTGCGCCCCTCGCGGTAGCAGGCCGTGCAGAAGGAAGGGATGTGGCCGTTTTCCATCAGCCAGCGCACCACCTCGTCCAGCGTGCGCTGGTCGGACACGTCAAACTGCTCGGTGTCGGTGGGGCGCTCTTCCTCGGTATAGCCGCCCACGGAGGTGCGGGAACCGCCGCTGATTTGGGAAATGCCCAGCTCCATGGCGCGCTCGCGCACGCGCTGGCTTTCGCGGGTGGAAATAATCATGCCCGTATAGGGCACGGCCACGCGGATGAGGGCGCAGAGCTTGAGGAAGATTTCGTCGCTGATGCCGTTGTCGAACGTGGAGGGGTCGATATCGTCGGCGCGCTTGATGCGCGGCACGGAAATGGTGTGCGGCCCGACGCCGTGCACGGCCTCGAGGTGTTCGGCGTGCATCAGCAGCCCGGCGAACTCGTAGCGGTACAGCTCCAGCCCGTAGAGCACGCCCAGGCCCACGTCGTCGATGCCGCCCTCCATGGCGCGGTCCATGGCCTCGGTGTGGTAGGCGTAATTGTGCTTGGGGCCGGTTGGGTGCAGCTTTTCGTAGCTCTCCTTGTGGTAGGTCTCCTGAAAGAGTATATAGGTGCCGATACCGGCTTCCTTTAAGCGGCGGTAGTTTTCCACCGTGGTGGCGGCGATATTGACGTTCACGCGGCGGATGGCGCCGTTTTTGTGCTTGATGGAATAGATGGTGTCGATGCACTCGAG
>DSTMC04003__coassemble_945_pt1 | contig 28531 bp, 1 predicted proteins | sample DSTMC04003__metabat2_low_PE_048 | metagenome-assembled genome bin DSTMC04003
GAGCCTGCCGCTGTGGATGGCGGTGAAGAGGCGAACGCGGAAGAGTCAACGAGCGGAACGGAAACGGCGGAGCTTGAGACCGCGCCGGAAGAAAGCAATAATAATAATGAAGTAAACAATTTGGAAATGGATGCCGCCGCGTCCGCAATGGCTGCGGCGCTGGAAAGCGCCGTCAGTACCCCGGCACCGGTCGAAACGCCGCTGCTGGCCCTCGCCGCTCCGCAGGCCGGCGAAACCCCGGATGAGGGTGTACCGCCTGTAGACGAGGGCGAGACGGAAATGGAAGAGGATTATGCCGTCAACGCTGGCAGCGCCACGTTGACGATTAACGGCGTGCGCATCGAAGGCTCCGTATATACCAATGATACGGCCAACAACGCCATTCGCAACGCCCTGCTTGGCGCGGTGGATCATCTCAAAACCAACCTGCCCGAAGCCCCTGGCGGTATTGTCGATATCATCGTCACCGTCGGTGCGGGTACCTATGAGGGGGGCGTTGATCTTGGGGCAGGCGACAAAGATTCGCTGCGCACGAAGCTGCTGGAGACACTCGGCCTTACCGGCGGCGGAAAAGACCCCATCGCCAATATTTCCATCGTTGCCGAAGACGCCATGGAAACAGACAACAGCGGCAATGCGACCCCGACTGCGGATACCGACGGCAAGGCCATCATTGAGGGCAACCTTATCTTCGACGGTTTTAACACGCTGCTGGCGGGCATCTACATTGGCATGAACAGCAAGGTCAGCGCCGCCAATGCCGACCGCTTTGCCTACTATGGCACGCGGGAAGACGATGATGTGGACATTGATATCGACAGCGTCGGCGAAGTGACTGTCGATACCGGCGACGGGGACGACACAGTGGATCTCACCGTCAAACAGGAGCCGACCGTGCAGGTGGGCGTCGATCCCCAGGCTATTGAGGATATCATTATCACCGAGGTCATTGAACACGTTACTGCCGGCGGCTCGGGCGGCACGCAGAGCGTTACAACGCAGGAGGGCTTTGAGCAGCTTGTCAATGACACGGTCACGCAGATCAAGGAAAACAGCGTTTCCGGATCCGGCGAACGCAAGCGCGCCAAGGTTACTGTGCATACCGGTGCGGGCGACGACGTGGCGAATGTGGAAATCGTCAACGCTCTGGCTTTCAGCGCTGGCGAGCAGGCTGCCAGCGATCCCAACGCCAACCCGGATATAGCATATAGCTTTGAACTCGACCTGGGCGGAACGGATGTGGACATCGACCTGGGCGACGGTGCGGATGAAGTCAACGTTTCCGGGGGCATGAGCATGCTCTATGGCCGCAAGGCCATCGAAGCCGTGATCGACTTTGCGAAGGAACAGTTGGATACGGTGGTTGAAGGCAGTCATATCGTCATCTCCGGCGGCGCGGGCGACGACACCATCGCCGTGGATACCACCGCCGCTTACTACGACCTTCTCGGCGCGGACGTGCGCATTGACGCAGGCGCGGACTTCGACCGCATGCATCTCACTGGCGAGCTGGCCGAGATGGCGGATGTGGAAGACCGTATCGCCGGCAGCCTTACCCAGCTCCATTTGGAGACGCAGGCCGAAATTCAGGTGTTTGACGACATCCTCGGCCATTTCACCGACGAAAACCCCGTGACGGCGGCGCTGGCGCTGCGTCAGCCGCTGGAAATTGCCATGAGCGGCGTCGAAGCCGTCACCGACCTTTTGGACAACAAGGCCAGCGTCGAACTGACCGGCGCGGAGACGCACCTCTCGGTTGAGCCCTTCACCGACTACATACTCTCCGCGAATCCGGACGTCGAGGTCGCCTTCTCGGTCACCGTCGCGGGCGACGGCTTCCTCTCCAACCTGCTGGTTACAGCGGCGGAGAGCGCCGGGGAAAACCGCCTCGCCATTGAGACGCTGAAGGCGGACGGCTTGAACGTGTTTGTTATCGCCCCGCAGATTGAGGTGCGCGGCGAGGTTTCCGGTGAAAACGTCATTTTCGTGGCCGAGTCGCTGAACTCGGAGGCGTTGGATGCCTCCGTCACCATTGTCGAGGATGAACTGACTGGCGAAGCGCTGGAGTTTGGTTTCGACTTTATTGAAGCGAAGGAAACGGCGTCCATCTCTGTAGGCGAAGGCGCGTCCATCCTTGCGGGCGGCTTTGTCGACCTGCGCGCGCGCACGCTGCAGACCGGGGGCTATATTGATCCCTCGATCTATGAATCCATTGACATTCCGCACTTCGTGGTGGTGAAGCTCGGCTCGGCAAACATCGACATCCTCGGCGACATCACCGCGCAAAAGGGTTTTGTCAACGCCCTGGCCTCCGCACGCAATGAGTTTGACACGGGCGATTTGCTCTCGCTCATACCGCTCTCCTTCGGCATGGGCGACGTAGAGGCCAAAGTGACGCTCGGCGGCGAGGCGCGGATCAGCGCCGGCGCTGGCGCGCGATTGATGAGCGATACGTTCGTCTATGTCGATACCTACGACGACGCTAGCTTCCCCAAGTTCAACGTCTCCCTGGCGGGCAACGTCGTCACTGCGGACACCAAAACCATTGTGTCGGGCAATGCGAGTATCGTTTCCGGGGGCGATACGCGCGTGGACGCGCGCAGCCGCGCCGCTTCCTACGCGGTGAGCATGGCCGTGCCCACGGATGTGGTCATGCCCACGGCGCGCAGCGGCATCTTCCTCGGCGCGAATTTTGCCTTCGCCGAAACCATGGCGCAGGTGTTGGACGCCGCTTCCCTTGAAAGCCGGACGGGCAATGCCTCAGTCGAAGCCGACGGCATCCTTCATACGCGCACCTACGCGATCTCCTCACCCGTGAGCGTTTACGCCGTCGACGAAGATGGCAATCCGGTCATGGATGCAAACGGCCAGCCGGTCAAGGCCACGCAAACGGCCACCGTCCTCAGCCTCGTGAGCACGGTTGAAGAGATTCTCGGCCACGTGCCCAAGGAAGTAAACAGCGTCAAGGCGAAACTGATTGGCGGCATTACCGGCAGCAACAGCCTTGCCCTCAAGTTCAATTCCGGTACCGAGCCGCCCAAGGACGCGGTCACACAGGCGAGCACGCAGTTCGTCGGCGCGCTTTCCATCGCCGCCATTGATAATGAAGTCAGCGCCCTCATCAATACTACTGGCAGCGTCCGCGCGGCGCAGCGACTGTCCCTGCGCGCCGACGGCGATACCACATCGCGCCAGCGCGCCGACGGTTCCCTCTATGAAAATGCCTCTCTTGTCACGCTGCCTGGCGTCGGCCAGGTCACGCGTACGCTTGACCCCAGCAACAACGCCGCCGGGGTTGGCGTGGCCGTGGGCGTGTTCAGCCACGACGTTAGCGCCATCGCTCAGAAGGGTACGGTGGTTGCCGGCGGCGGTCTGGATGTTTCCGCCAACAGCCGCCGCGTGGAATCTTCTGTTGTTTCCAAGGCTGGCCATATTCCCGCCACGTCCAGTTTCGGCCTGGGCGGTGCGGTAGCGGTGCATATCGCCTCCGTACGCAACGAGGCGCGCCTTGCCAACGCCGCACGCTACGCGCTTGAAGGCGCGGTCAATGTGGAATCCGTCATTGCCCATGGCCTGTTTGAGACGGTTGGCGACGCCAGCGGCAAGCGCGTGCGCAAAGCGCTCCCGCTGGGCCCCATAGACATCCCGCTGATTGACACGCCCACCTACCGCGCAGACAGCGTCGGCGTCGGCGCGGGCATTGCTGTGGGCGTCATCGGCGTAGATGTTTCCGCCGTGATTGAGGACGGCGTAAACTTCAATAATAAGAATCAACTCGATAGCCTCCGTGTGGCGGCATCCTTTGCCGGTACGGAAGAGCTGCGCGCGGCGGCGGGCGCGTCCGGCGGCATTTCCGCCACGCCTGTAGCCGCTACGGACATCTCCGGCATCATGGTCGAGGCGTACCTCGGTAAAGGCGGCAAAGCGGCCAATGTCAGCGGCGATATCTCCGTCACGGCGCGTGGCAGTATCGAGCGTACGCTGACTGCGGACGCGGCGGCGGCAGGCACCCGCGTGGGCGCGGGCGCGGCGCTGGCGGTGAGCGTGTTTAACGACAGCGCCACGGCCGACGTGCTGCGCGGCCTCGACGCTGGCGGCAACGTGCTCGTAAACGCGGACAGTGTCAGCCGGCTGGATGAAAACGTCAAGGCTTCCACCACCGGCGCGTTGCCTGCAGAAACAGGCGCGGGCGGCTCCACGCCTTCCAGCACTACGCAGGAGCGCGACGACGTGCTCAGCGGCAAGACTGAGCCCTCTGGCGTCACTGTCAACCCGGACGTTAAGGATCAGGCCGACAAGCAGGCCGACGAAGCCCTTGCCCGTGGCGGCAAGTTGGCCGGCGACGTGAATACAAAGAACGTAAACACGCAGAACGTCTCCAGCGCCTCCGCCTCGCGCCAGCGCGCGCAGACCTCGGAAGGTTCCATACAAGTCGCCGCGGCCATGGCGGTCAACATCCAGGATAACCTCTCCCGTGCCAAGGTGTTCGACGGCAACGACGTGCTCGCTCTCGGCGACATTACCGTGATCGCCCGAAACGACACGGACGCGGTCGTTGCCGCCAACGCCAGCGCCACCGACAGCCTCTATGGCGTCGGCGTGGCGGTGGCCGTCAATACCGTCAACCATGAAAACATCGCCTATCTCGGCACGGGGCGCGTCTCGGGCGCTTCCCTGACCGTAGCGGCGGAGATCTATGAAAAGGAAGACGCGCAGGCGCTGGAACGGGCCTTTGAGGATCTCGTCAACTTCATTGCCGCCAACGGCTCCATGGATGAGCTCATCGACCTCATCCGCGCGCGCGGCTACGAGAGCAGCGCCGCCCATCAGCTCGACGAATTGCTCAAAAAGAGCGGCTGGACGGCTGAGGAACGCGCGCGCATCGCCGAGTATGTGGACGAACTGACCGACCGCGCCCTCTGGAAGGAAGGGGACGAGATGACGCTGCGCGAGCGCGTGGATGACCTCATCCTTTCCACCTGGGAAGCGGGCTACGCTGGCGCGCCCCTCACGCGCGACCACGCCTACGCCATGGAGAGCTACGTGCGCGAGGCGCTTAGGGCCCACTACGCGAACGAGACCGCGCCCGACGGTTCCCTGTACGGCGGCCTCTGCGCGCCGCTCGTCGCGGAGCTGATCGCCGGCATTGACACCTACCGCGCCGAACAGGCCCATAAGCAGCGCATGCTCGACCTCGCCTGCGACCTCGCCGAGGGCAAGCCGATTTCCAGCGAAGACCAGGCCGCCCTCAATGAATATCTGGGCATGGAGGCGGACGCGGAGAATATGAAGGCCATCCGCGAGATGATCGTGGACGAGGCCGTGGCCCAGATGACGGGGGAGGAGAGCGCCCTTTCGTCGGCCTCCGTCTATCCCGCCGCCTATGCGACGCTTCTTGAGGATCAGTTCGCCGCGCTTGCCGACCCGCAGGCGTGGCTGGAGATATACACCCTTGGCTGGCAGCCGAACCCGGAGCTGATCATGGCCACGGAAAAGACCTATACGGCGCTCATTGAGCTGCTGGCCGCGCGCTTTGGCAGCGGCGGGGAGCTGGACGGCGTCGGCCACAGGATTTCTACGCAGGCCATCTCCGGCGTGGGCGCTTCCAGCGTCGGCGTGGCGGGCGCGGCGGCCATCTCCGTCGTGAACGCTCGCTCCGAGGCCACCGTCGCCGCGCAGGACAACGCCATCGCCCTTACCGGCGAGGCCGCCATCCGCGCCGACGAGGCGCAGAAGGTCTATACCACAGCCAGCGGCTCGGCGGACAAGGTGCTCGGCGACGCCGCCAAGATACGCACCATCAACAATCCCGGTACTTCCGTGGGCGTGGGCGCATCCTTTGCGCTGAACCTGCTCACCACGGACGTGCGCGCCGCGCTTGGCGCGGGCCGCGACCTCACCGCCGCCTCGCTGGACGTTTTCGCGCGTCTGCGCAACGATGTGGACACCATCTCCGTCGCCGGCAGCGACCCCATCGCCCGCCGCGACACGGCGATCAGGGCCATCCCTACGCTGGGCAACGCGGGCAACGCCGCCGCCATCAAGGCGCAGGCCGAAGCCGCCAACGCCGGCACCAATACCAAGGGCATCTCCGCCGATGCATCCGTGGCCCTCGCCATCGTCGAAAGCACGGTGCAGGCGCTGGTGGACACGGGCGCGACGGTGAAAACGACGAACGCCACGGATACCATCGAGACACTCTACGAGGGTGCTGAGGGCGCAAAGCGCGCCAACGTGGCGGTGCAGGCCATGCAAAGCGGCGATTCCTACGCCGAGGGCAAGGCCTTCTCCGCCGGTTCCCGCGCCGCCGTAGGCGCGACGGTGGCCGTCAGCCTGATGAGCAGCGATGTGCTCGCCGCCCTGCGCGCCGACACCACCGCCGCGGGCAGCGTGCGCGTCTACGCGCTGACGAAGAACGCCGACGAGGTCAACGCCGTGGCCACCAGCATCGGCGCGAGCATCGACCGCGTGTTGGAGAAGTTCCGCCTCGGCCTCAACTACGTCAGCCCCGGCGCGGGCCCCAGCAATTTGAGCGGCAAGGTTGCCACTGCCCTGAGTGAAAAAGGCACGCCGCTGGTCGGCAAGGCCACGAGCGGCCTCAAACAGGCCAGCGATTCCCTGCCGCTCTCCAGCAACATACTGCGCGTTTTCAACGTTGATCTCGACGCCGCCACCCAGCGCGCCACAGCCCCCGCCTCCTCGGCGACCGCCGTGGCGAATGCTCAGAGCGGTGGCGCGGCCCAGCCGCAGGACATTGCCATGAACTCCGGTACGCTCAACATCGCCGCCGCCATTGGCGTGGCCTACAATGCCCACGCTGCCAAAGCGGAGATTGCTGGCAAGGTCATCTCCGGCGGCGATGTGGAAGCGCACGCTGAGAACCGCGCCAACTTCCGCACCCGCGCCAGCGGCGCGACTGCCACGACCGCCGCCATCGCCAACGTAGTGGGCACGGCCGCGGCTATTACCGTCAACCGCAATAGCGCCGAGGCCACCGTCTCCGGCACTGTGGAGGCGGAGGGCAATCTCGATGTGTCCGCCGCCACCACCCAGAACCTTGACGGCAACTATATCGCCTATCTGGGCGCGCAGGCCGTCGCCCCGACCGTCGCCGCCAGCCCCGGCGGAACGCTCAACGTCGCGGGCGCTGTCGCCGTGCTCTCCGCGCAGGCGCAGGCCATGGCGAAGATCGCGGAAAATGCCATCATCACGGCCCGCAATGTCGCCGTTACCGCGCAGGATGCGAGCAAGCTCGGCGTGCGCGCCTGGGGCCTTGGCATCGGCGGCGGGCAGACGGTGGGCTTTGGCGCTTCCTTTGCCCTGTTGTATGCCGGCAATACGGCCCATGCGCTGGTGGGCGACGGGGCCAAGGTTACGGCGGATTCCCTTAAGGTGATCGCCCGCCGCGAGCGCATTGACGAGAGCCAATACCGGTTCCCCTTCGATATTTCCGACCTCTTTACGGTCAATGCAACAGAAGACAGGGATAAAGGCCTGTTCAACCTCACCATCGACAGCGATATAAGCAACATCACAGACCTCAAGTTTGAAACGACCATCAGCACAGACAACATTCTGGACGTGCTGGATATGATCAACTATCTGGCCACGGTCGATTACTACGTCGAGGCCGTCTCCGGAAGCATACAGGCCGGCGTAGGCAGTCAGGCGGCGGTGGCCGGTACGGTCGCGCTGCTGCTGACGGAAAACGATGTGCAGGCGGTTGTTGGAGAAAACGCCGTACTGAACCTCGGCGAGAACGAGGGCGAGAGCCTGCGCGTAGAGGCGGGCAGCTCGGCTTCAGCGCGCGTGATCGCCGGTTCGATCTCCGGCTCCTCCGCCAAGGCGGGCGTAGGGGCGACCGTCACCGTTGCTGAAAAACGCGACGGTGTGAACGCGGGCGTGGGCGGCGCAAGCAATGTGACCGCCGCGGGCGACGTCTTCATTCAGGCGGACGCCGAAAACGACGTCTGGGCCGTGACAACGGCTGACGCGGTGGCTACGGGTACGGGTGGAGCGGCCATCGGCGGCGGCGTCAATGTTATCGTCACAGGCAGCGCCGTGCAGGCAACGCTGGGCGATGGCGCGACCATCGCCGCGGACGGCGTTTTCGAACTCACCGCGCACAACGATACGAAGCTTACTCTCATTTCTGCCGACGTGGGCCTGGGAACAGGCGCAGCCGTGGCCGCGGGAGGCACCGTCGCCGTGCTTGTCGACGAAAACAGTACCGTCGCCGAGGCGGGCAGGGAAAGCGCTGTTACCGCGCGCGACGTGCTCATTCAGGCTGAAAGCGACGACGCGCTTCTCAACATACTGGCTTCGGCCTCCGGCGCGGGCGCGTCTACTGCTACCGCCGCGGGCACCATTGGCGTGGCCATCACGACGTCGCAGACCCGTGCCGAGGCGTTGGAGGGCAGCGCGCTTACGGCGCAGAGCGGCCATGTGCGGATTCACGCGCGGAATAATACGCAGTTCATTGCCGGTATGCTGGCAGCCACAGCGGGCAATGCGACCGCTGCCGCCGGCGCGAGCGTCAATACGCATCTGTTTACGCAGTCGGTCATTGCCCGCGCCTGTGACCGTGCCGTGCTGCGGGCGGAGAAGGGCAATGTCTCGCTTTCGGCGCTGGCCAATAACCGATCCTTTGATGTAACCGTAGCTGGCGCAGGCACGGGCGGCACGGCGGCGCTCTCCGGCGTTGTGCTGACCACCGTCAGCCGCACCCAGGCCACCGCCGAGCTGGGCGAAGCAGTGACCGTGCGCGCCGGCGATTCCGTCGGCGTGGTCGCCGATGCTTCCGGCACGCTGGGCGCGGTCGGCGGCGCGGGAACGGTCAGCGTCGGTACGGTGGGCGCGGGCGCGACCGTGCATACCATGATCGTCGAAAACGCCATCACCGCCAGGGTTGGAAAGCTCTCTGAGCTTATCGGTCTGGCCGCAACGTCTGTGCCTTCGCCCTCTGGCGGCGGCCAGGCGGGCATCGCCATTCCCAACCGTGAGGAGCGGCGCAGGGGCGTCGCGGTGTATGCGGGCGGAAACATGCAGCTCTATATGGGCTCGGCCAGCGGCGCGCTCGCCGTGGGCACGGCCTCTGTTTCCGGCGTGGTGAGCACGGCAGTAGTCAGAAACCGCATCCTCGCCGAGATCGACGATGGCGCGAAAATCAACGCTTCCGGCAACGAAAGCGGCGTCAGCGCGGCAGAAGGACAGTTCGCGCAGGCGGAAGGATCGGGCGAGGAACAGGAAGTAAGCGTTGACGCAGAAGGGGAAACGCATCTATACCACTTTGCTGGCGCGCTGAACATCGGCAACGCCGTGGGCGTGGGAGCGACCGTGGTGGTGCAGGTCATTGAAAACAGCGTTCAGGCCAGGCTTGGCGACGGCGGCGTTGCCTTTGCCAGCGGCGGGATGCGCGTTTCGGCGCGTTCGGACGCGCAGGTAGCCCTGGCCGGCCTCTCCTTCGGCATCGCCGGGACGGCGGCCGTCAGCCCGGGCGCGAACGCCCTGGTGTTCAACGACACGCTTTCCGCCAGCGCCGGCGGCAGCATGACCGCGGGAAGCGGCATTGAGGTCGCCGCCGCGGGCAATACAGATTTGTACAACATCGGCGCGGCGCTCGCAGGCGCGGGCAATGCCGCCGTCAGCCCCATCGCGATTGTCACCTATTTCAATGGCGCTTCCGATGCCACCGTAGGCGCGAACGCGGTTCTCGACGCGGGAAGCGGCGCGGTGAAAATCGCCGCGGATTCTACGCAAAATATTGTTACTGCCGCCAACGGCGTCAGCGCTGCGGCGACCGCGGCCGTGAGCGGCACGGTATCCGTTACCGTCTCCAAGCGGCAGACACGCGCCCGCGTCCTCGACGGCGCGACGTTGCGCGGCACAAACGTGGACATACTTGCCAAAGATATCTACGATTTCTTTGGCGAAGCGGCTACCATTGCCGCTTCAGGTACGGCGGCGGTGGGCGTCACGGCCATGGTCAATGTGTTGAAAAACAGCGTTGAAGCCAGCCTGGGCGCGAATAATACCGTCTATGCCCTCAGTGGCGATGTAAACCTGGCGGCCGGGGCCGAGCGCGACGTAAGCAGCTACGCCGGCAGCGTTTCCGGCTCCGGTGTGGCGGCGGTGGGCGCGACGGTCATGGTCACCGTTATTGGCGACAAATTGCAGCAGGATGCCCATGACGCGCTGCTGATGCAGTACGACGCACAGGGCAACCGTACCTCCGGCGGCCTTGACATTGATGGGCTCATGCAGACCCTCGAAACCGGCAACACCGCCGCGCACGGCGCGCTGCAGGGCATGACGCTTGCCGAAGACCTCGCGGGCGACGGCCAGAGCGCCGCCGGTATGCAGGTGGGCGGCGAAAGCGGCGTGGATGTGACCGAGGGCTATCTCTCCGACGAATTCAACAATGCCACCGGCGATAAGGAGACGGGTGAAGGCGAGAATTTCGTCGTCGAAAGCGACGCAAACGGCGACCTGAACGCTGCGGCAGAGCTTGGCGAAGTCACGCGCGACTATGCGCCCATGAGCAGCACGGGCGCGGTAATCGGCGCGGGCAGCGTGGTGGTTGCCGGCGGCGACATCAGCGTCACGGCCAACCAACTGCTCACAGCGGATATGATTACCGGCACAATGGGCGTGTCCGGTACGGCAGGCGTCGGCGCTGGCGTCGCTGTGATCGTTACTTATTCCAATGTCACGGCGGCGGTTGGAAACGGCGCTACGCTTGAGGCGGGCGGCGATGTGATCGTCGAGGCTTCTTCCGCATCGAAAGAGCCGGATGAGCAGACACAGCAGGCGCAAGGCATTACCGAAGGCCTGGCCAAAGAGCTGGGAGAAAACCTTAAAACCTATGGCGTGCGCGCCCTATCGGTGACTGCGGGCGGCGGCTATGTTGGCGTGTCGGTATCGGCGGCGGTCATTGCCCTTGACGACGTGCTGACGGCCGAATTGGCGGGAAGCGTGGCAAGCTCCGCTAACGTCAGCCTGCGCGCTGCGTTCGACCATAGCAACGTGCTGGCGGCGACGCTCGCGGCCAGCGGCGGCTTCGTGGCCGTGAGCGTGCCTGTAGCGGCAGTGCGCGCGAATGGCACGGTGAAAAATGCTGTTACGGGCACGGGCGACATCCAAACCGCGGGCACAGTCTCCGTAACCACTAACCTCATTTTCAGAAACCTCGCGGCGGCGGCGCCCTTCGGCGGCGGCGCGGTGAGCGTCAACGCTGCCATTCCGCTTTCCCTCAACCGGCTGACCAGCCATACGTTGATTGGGCAGGGCGTCAGCGTGTCGGCCAGCGATGTAGAAGTGGCGGCCAATTCCGAAACCTCGGCGCGCGCTGCGCTCCTTGGCGTCAATGGCGGCGCTGTGGCGGCGGGCGCAGGCGTTGCGATTGCCATCGACGAGGCGAACATCTATACGTACATTGGCGCTACGCCAAAGGGCGAGGCCGTCGCGGGTAGCGCGCCTGGGGATAAGGGTACTGTGCAGGCCACAGATGGCGTCGGCGTGCGCAACACAATTTCGTCCCATGCCGAGCCGCTCATCCTCGCCGTATCGGGCGGGGCGGTGGCCGCGTCGGTCAATGTGCTGTTGGCCTTCAACCGCAGCGACGCGGTGGCGGCTATCCATCAGGTCAATGTGAGCGCGGGCGGCGACATCGCTGTGGAGGCGACGCTTGCCGGCGCGCTGGCCAAGGCCGACCTCTATCACGCGGGCGCCGGCGCGATTGCCGCGGGCGTATCCGTGGCCTATGCGCAGATGCGCGCGGGCAACGGCGCGTGGATCGACGCCACGGGCGCGAACATCGACGCCGGGGGCGATATCAACGTATTCGCGGGCACGCAGGACAAGCGCAGTCAGGCGCTTGCCGAGGCGACCACCATGTCGGCGGATGTCGGCGCAGTTTCCGGCGCGGTGAACGTGGCCATTGCCGACAACGACGCGCGCAACGAGGCGAAGCTTTGCGGCATGGGCACGGTTACGGCCAATGGCGGCGTCTTTGTTGAAGCGTGGCTGACCACTGGCGCGCCTGTGGAACTGTATGGGCTCAACGTCGGAGCGGCCAACGTCGGCGTGGGCACGCTGGTTTCCCTGAACCGCGCCCGGAACCTCGCGACGGTGGAAGGCGGCACGATCCGCGCAGGGGAATTGCAGGCAAAGGCGCAGGTGGATCCTACAGATAATGCGTCTATCGCCAGCGTGGATTTCTGGCAGGGCGCGGGTTCGCTCGTCGGCGTCGGCGTCAACGTGGCAGTGGCCTACGCTCGTGTGGAAAACGCCGCCATCGCCGGCGCTCAGACAATGGAAATTGACGGCGCGCTGCGCGTGCTCTCGGATGGAACGGCAAATGCCAAGGCGAATATTGCCAATATAGTGGATATGGGCGGCATCGCCGTGGGCGTGATGACCGGCTACGCCTACACGCAGGGCAGCTTTACGGCGAAACTCTCGCTGCCGGCGGGAGCGACGCTGCGCGCGGGCAGCGTGGACGTGGCTGCCGAGCCAGTCGTACATGCGGACGCGGTGGTGGAACCGTCTCTGGGCGGCGTCAGCCTGGTGGCCGCAAACGTTAAGGTGAATATCGCAATCGCCAGCGTCAGCACCCATGTAGCCGCCTCCATCGAACGCGCAGGCGACGGCTCGCTGCCGCAGGTTGTTGTCAGTGGAAAAGGCGCCGGCGCGGAGGATGCCGTGCGGGTGCGGGCGGATTTGAATGCCGGCGTGGACGCGAACGTGACGACGGCCGGTCTAACCTTCAATACGGTCAACATTGCCGTCAACGTAGCCTCGGCAAAGCTGGATGGCGCACAGCTGGCCAGCGTGGAAAATGTGGAGTTGACTGCGCCTTCTATGTCCGTCATCTCCCATACCAATCAGGACGGCGGCACGGGCGCGCAGGCGCTGGTAGGGGCAGCCGGAGGAATGAACGTGACGCTGGAACTTGCCGGGGTGGGCGCGAATACAGCCATCGCGCGCAACGCGCAGGAAAGCGCCGCGAAGGTTTCCGCCAGCGCGCTGAACATTGCCGGCGACCTCGTTATCGAAACGCTTGGTGCGGTGCGCGCCATTTCGGATGTGGAGAGCGGCACCACGGTAACGCTTGTCAACGTGGCGCTGATGCAGACGATCGCCGACGCCGGCGCCGACCTCAGCGCCCGGCTTGAGCTGGGCGGAGCCACGGTGACGGCAGAGACGCTGACCGTGCGCGTAAGCTACAATGACGACGCTACGGCCATGGTTGCGCCCGGCGGATCGGCGGCAGACGTCTCCCTCGGCAGCGTTACGGCCAATACCGCCGTGGCGGACGCAGATACCACCGCGCAGGCCGTCATCAGCGGCAACGGCGAGCTCACAACCTCGGGCAAGGCCAGCGTTACCGCCACAGGCGCGGGCGGGGCCACGGCTGAAGGCCGCACCGTGAAGGTGGACGTCACCGCCCTGCGCATTACGGTAAATACGGCCGTCGCCAACGCCCGGGAAACCCTGCGGGCAGGCATCGAGGGTAACGCCGCTTACGACGTAGGCGCGCTCGAAGTGCTCAGCGAATACAAGGGCGAGGGTGCAAAGGCCACCGTCGGCGGTTTGGCAATGGGCAGCGGCGCCAGCGTCAGCCTGCTTGGAAACGTCAATACCAATGTGGCCAACGCCACGGCCAGTATCACAAACAGCGCCGTCATCAACGGCGGCATGACCATTACTGCGCGTGGGGGCTTGAACGTTCTGGCAACCAGCGCAGGTAAAGCCAGCGCTGAGGCGCTTGCGTCCACCGTAAACGTGAATCTCCTCGGTGTGGGTAACCTCCATGCCGATGGCACCGTGCGCGGCGCGACCAGCGCTGAACTCACCGCGCGGCAGGTAGACGTGCTTTCCGGAGATGTGAATGTTTCAGCCAAGGATACGCCCAGTCTCCATGTGCTCAGCCAGCTTCCGGGCGTTAATGTCAGCGTCATTTCCGCCAACATCGCCACGGTCGAGGGCCGCATCGGCGGCGAAAGCGGCGCGGAGAAAAACAGCGTGCGCGCCCAGGTGGGCAGTGGGACGGCGCTCAACGTCTACGACGGAAATATTTCCATCCATGCTGCCAACAAACCGGCGCAAAACGAAATCGTCATCGACAACGGCTTCAACGTCAGCCTCATCGCGGTTACGGTGAGCTGCGCGGGTACGCAGACATATCTGGAAACGATTGCCAGCGTCGGCGAGGACGCAAACATCAAGGCCATCGGCGCGTTTACGCTGCTGGCCGAAGATAAACCCAACGCCTCTACGCGCGCCAGCGGTTCCTCCATCGGCATCGGCGTCAGCGCCGACAACTACTTCGCCGAAAACATCGCCGTCAGCGCCCTGCGAGCCGCCGTCGGCGAGGGCGCGAATATTCAGGCCATGAACGGCATCCGCATTGAGTCCGTTTCCGACGCCGTTCTTTCCGCTGTCACCGACGCCGACCAGGGCGGGGTGTTTACCGAGGGCGTGCTCAAATCCCGCAACGCCGTCAGCCGCGAATTGCATGCCGAGATTGGCCGCAACGTCACCCTCTATGCATTGGGCGGCAATATCGACGTGCGTGTCACCTCCGGCCAGAACGACAGCATTACCACCAGGACGCTCGACTCCGCGGCGCAACTGTTTGGCATCTCGGATGTACGGGCAAACACCACCATTACGACCAAACAGTATATCGACCTCTACCCCGGGCTGCATATCGAAAACCTCACCGGCGATGTGTTCATTGTCGCTACGGCGGGCGCGGGACAGATCGACAACTACGCCGAGAACCACACCAGCGCCGCCTACGCCTCCCAGACAGGCAAGGCGGAAACGACGCTCGACATCACCACGCATATCGTCTTCAACGACGAGGGCACCGAACCGGAGCAGTTCGTCTTTATCGGCCGGGACCTCTGGTTCCTCAACTGGCTCAACGGGATGGATGTCAAAAACGAACTGAATATTCGCAACGACGGCTTCTCCGGCAGCATCTTCCCCACCAACACGGTGCTTGTCGACCTGGATATGCTGCTGGACGTGTGGTATGCCAAGGTCGTGGCAAACGGCGGCTCCCGTTATCTGAACCTCGGCTACCACGAGGATTACAACGAACCGGGCAGCATGCGCTTTGACAATCACGCGCGCATCGACCTGCCGCTGCTCTCCCTTTCAGCCCTGCGGGCGATGATCGAAGGCGGCAACCAGCGCACATGGGTAAATTTCGAGGGCAGCGTTCACACCTACACGAACAAGACCCGCAACCTCTTTTCCGACGGCGACCATTGCGCCACGACGACCGGTTTCGTGGGAGAAGAAAACGGCGGCATCCTCCGGCGCTCGGACATCGAGTACACGCTGCTTGGCGACGACAATTTCAAGTACAGCGTTTTCAATTCCTTCGGCGACGGCGTGAACAACAGCCTCATCCATTCGTATGAGGATTTCCCCTGGCTGGAGATCGGGGCCATGCTCGCGCAGCGTCCGGTAATCGTGGACGTTAGCGACGATGGCGTGACCGTCACCGGCGATCCGGGCGGCATCATCCGCGCTTCCTACGACGAGGCCGCCGGCGCGTGGGTTTTTGAGCCCATCGTCATGGCCGTCAACGAAGGCGCGGTCAGCGAGAGCTTCCTGCCTGAGGACATCATCATCGTCAACCGCAGCCGCTCGGACATCATCTTAAACGGCATCGCCTTTACGGGCAATGTGCAGGGCACCAACTCGGTAAAGATCGTCTCCGGCCGCGATACCGACCTCTACATCTGGGGCGACATCACCCAGCGGATCAGCCACCCCGACGTGCCGGGCGGCTTCTACTCCCTCTTTGGAGAAACCTCCTGGTGGGGCTTCGAGGGCGGACGCCTCTATCAGGGCCGCAAGAACGACATCAACATCACCATCAACGGCGACGGCCAGTATGTGCGCGAAGGCGAGGGCAGCGAGCTTGTGGAGATCGCCGCTTCTTCGGATGCCTACACGCTCAGAAATATACTGCAAAATGCCGCCAATGTGGTCAGCATCCGCGGGCAAATGTTGCTGGAAAACTGCCTTGAGCACGTTATCTACAACGGCAGCCACGTCACCATTACCAACAACACGGCAAAGGACGTCGCCCTCGAAGGCGCGGGCTTTGGCGACGGCTCGTTTGTCCAGTACATCGGCAAGAACAACTATCAGGTCATCACTGAACCCAGCGATTCCAGCTTCCGCGTCGTAAACAACGCCGGCGGCGATCTGTACTTGCGCGGCAACGTGACCACCAGGCGCTTCGAGGCCATCTGGAACGGCGAAGCTGGCGACTTTATCCAGCAGGCAGGCACGGAAATTTACACCGACCATCTCGCCATCCGCAATGCCGCGAACATCGGTACGCAAACGGACAGGCTCAACGTCTCCGTGCTCCCCGACGGCGTGGAGGCCCTTGAAGCCTCGCTCGACATCTGGGCGACCCTGGCGTTGCGTGCCTCCGGCTACGCGGTCGCGCCCATGGGCGTCATTGAGACCGGGGGCGATGTGAACATCGAATTCATCAATGGTTCCCAGTCCTACGCCTATTCGCAGGATGTGTCCTTCGAGCGGCTCGCGGGCCGCAACATCACCCTGTGGTTGGACCGGTACCTGTCGCTCATCGGTGCGCAGGACGGCATGGCGGTGGAGATCGACGCCGCGAACGACCTTTCCATCTACCTCAGCGAAGTCTCCATACTCACCGCCATCGGCACACAGGAGGACCCGCTCGCCGTCTCCGTCGGCGGCAAGTTCCATGCCGCCGCCTTCGACGAAAACGGCAACATTGTCGACGCGGACTTCAGGATCTTCCTCGAAGTGCCGGAAGGCGACCTCGACGCCACGCCCACGAGCATGGAGCTGTGGTCGGTGTACGTGCCGCTTTACATCAACGTGCAAAACGGCAGCCTCACCATCGGCGACATCTCCGCCAACGCCGCCATACTGCGAGCCAGCGGCGATATGGCCATCGGCAACATCACCCTCGCCTCTCAGACCGAGACCTACGACGTCTGGGCCGGCGGCGATCTGCATATCGCCAGCATATCGCTCAACAGCATCGTTCTGGGCGACCTGCGTTTCGCCGCGGACGGCAACCTCACCGTGGAAAGCGGCCTTACCACCTTTACGCCCGTCACCCTGCAGGCCGGCGGCGACGCATACCTGCACGGCCAGACGGACGTGCAGCCGACCGGACACCTCACCGTCCTTGCCGGCGGAAACGTCTACCTTGACGACCTCGTCAGCAGGCACCAGACCACCATCGACGTATCGGGCGACATCATTGCCGGCAGCGTTTGGGTCTGCGGCGCGGCGGAGCTGACCGCGCAAGGCGCCTTCACCGCTGAAAAGCTCCACTTCCGGCGCAGGGCAGCGCAGGTGGATCACGATCTGCGTATCACCATCGCCGGAGACGTCTCCATCGGCGAGATGATCGTCGATTACGGCGACTTCTACCTCGAATCCACGGGCGGGAATATCGACGTGGACGCCTACTACGCCTACATCTTCGCTACCGGCGGCCAATTCGCCATCGAAGCCCCGAAGGGCAGCGTGACCATGCGCTCTGGCAGCTCCCTGAGCCTCTCTGGGTTTACGCCGGGCACGCTTTCCGGTTATGAGACGACCGCGCGCATCCACGCGGGCAAAGACATCGACCTCTCCACGGACGGCACGGTCTTCCTGGACAGCCCCTTTGGCTTTGCGCTCGACCTCGTCTCCGACGCGGGCGAAATCCGCTTGGGCAGTATCGACAACAATTCCCAGCTCTACGATCTGCAGCTCAACTTCACCGGCAACGCCACCGTCCGCGCCCTTCAGTACAGCGGCTACCTCATGGGGAACGAGGGCACGCTGCGCATAAGCGCCACGGGCGACCTCACCATCGAGGACAAGATGGCCTTCCGCGCCCCGCTGGTTGTGGATGTGGCCGGGACATTCGCCGTGGGCGCGCTCGAGGGCAACGGCAAGACCATGGACGTGCGGGCGAAGGACATCCGCCTCGGCAGCGCGAACCTCACCCTCGGCGGCGCGGGCAGCATCGTCGCGGACGAAGAGTTCTCCGTAAACGACTTCTACTATCGCGGCTACAGCTCCGGCACGCTCGACATCCGCGCCGCGCGGCAGGCGGGTACGATCGCCAGCCTCGGAACTTACGACGGAGATCTGACCTTCACCATCGCCGAGGGCGACTTTCGCGCCGGCTACGTGAACATCGAAAGCGGCATCTTCACCCTCGAAGCGCAGACCGGCTCGCTGCTCGTGGACACCGTGCACGCTATCTACACCGCCGGCATCTACGACATTGAGCTGCGCGCCGGCCTCGACATCGGCAGCAGCGAGGCCCCGCTCAAGTTCGTCGTCACGAAGCCGTGGACCCCCGACGGCTGCACAGAAAACTTCATCTGGTCGCGCGACCTCTACCTGGACTACGACCGGACGGGCGGCGACCCGCTCACGCTCAACAAGCAGGGCGCGGGCAATGTGTACCTCACCGTGCGTGGCCGTGGCGTGGATATTACGCAGGCAGGCGCGCTGGGCGGCGTCATCGACGCTACAGGCCAGACCATTTCCATCACCACTACCCTTGGCGGCATCGGCACGCCGGAAGCGCCCCTCGTCATTGAGGGCGTGCGCGGCCTGACGCTCGATTCCGCGGCGGATATCCACGTGCGCGGCGGCGTAAGCGGCCTGCTCATTAAGGAAATCGCCGCACAGGGCAGCGTCATGCTGGAAGCGGACGGCGCTTTCACCGCCTTTGCAAACCAGCGGGCGCGCGTTTCCTCCGGGACGGGCGAGATCGACCTGCGCGCTTCCGACATCAGTTCCATGGAATTGCTCGCCGCGGCGGGGAAAGAACTGACCGCGCGCGTGGCGGCGACCCGGGCGCAGCTTTATATCGGCCACGACGCCGGCGTTCGGGTGCTGCTGGATGGCGTTGGCATCCTTTCGGGCGAACTGCGTTCCGACGGCGGGCTCTACATCGAAGAGACCGCGGAAACGGGTGCGCTACGGTTGCTGGCGGCGCTGGAAGCTGAAAATGTGACCGTGCGCGTTCCCGGCGCGCTGACGCTGGGCGGCACGGCGCAGGCAGAGAACATCGACGCCCAGGCGGGCGCGATTACCCTTGACCGCGCCGCCAGCCTTACCGCCGCCAAGGATGTGCGCCTCCACGCAGACGGCGACCTCACGTCCGACTTCTACTTTGCCTATACCCCGGCGTACGATGAACTGCCCTTCATCTCCGCGGACGGCCTTGTGGAGATGCGCGCCGGTGGTACGCTCTGGCTGTTCGCCGACGTTGAATCCGGCAGCCTTTCCCTCGAAGCCGGCGCGGACGCCACCCTCTTTGGTGGATTCAACGCCAACGCGGGCAATCTCAATATCACGGTTGGCGGCGATCTCACGTTTACGACAACCGAACCGGATGCGTATGAGGGCGACACGCGCGACGCGATGGCGCTGCGGGCAAACGGCGATATAGACATCGCCGCCGGCGGCGCGCTCGGGGCGCTGTATTACGACCGCTCATGGTTGGAGTTGCAGGAAGACAGCGGCGAAGCGGCGCGCAAGGCCGTGACCATCGAAAGCGCGGCGGGAGACGTCTCCATCGCCGCCGGAACCGACCTGCTCACCGGCGCGCTGCTCGCGCCTGCCGGCGATATAATGGCCTCGGCGGAGGGCGTTTTGCGCCTCGAACGCGCCGAGGCACAGGGAAGCATCGCCCTCCGCGGCCTGGAAAGCATTGCCGTTTCCGACGCGGCGGACGATGAAGGCAACCGTACCCACAGCCTTGAAGCGCGCTCGTTTGCCTTCGAGAGCCATGGCGATATTGCAACCGCCGGCGGCGAAACTGTGCTGCTGCGCTTCACAAACGGCATTACCCCCGTGGAGCTGCGCGAAATCGGCCACGGCGCGCAAGTGCTGCTCGCCGATGTGGACGGCGGCGCGCTGACGCTCTCGGCCACCGCCGATCCCGGCGAACTGGGCTACATTACCGGCGCTGAAAGTCTGGTGCAGGCGCTGGGCCTGGCGCGCGCTGAAGGGAACACCGTGACGCTGCTGGGCAATGTCACGCTTTCCAAGAGCCTTTCCATGCTGCTGGACGCGAATGAGAGCATTATCCTGGATCTCAACGGTTATACGCTGCGCACCGAGGCGGGTATGGCTCATGCCGCCGTCGCTCTCAGCGGCGAAGGCACGTTGCTCCTTACCGGCGGCGCGCTCGCCGGCAGCGGCGGCGATATACCGCTGGTGTTCGTCGCCGGGGGCACGCTCTCGGTTGCCGGTGTGAGCATTGACAACGCGGACGGCGTGGCGGCGCGCCTGCTCTCCGGCAGGCTCCATGCCCCGGCTGCCCAGGAAGGCGCGCAGGCGCGCATCTCTGGCGAAACCGCCGTATGGAGGCAGTACGACGCCGCTGTGACGACCGACAACACCGTGCGCACGCAGATTACCACCGCTTCAGGCGAAGCGCAGGACTATTACGCCGTGCTCGGCCACGACCTGGCCGCGGCTGCCGCGGGCGCGACGCGCGTCGCCTTCCGCGTGCTGGCGGACGACGCCTACATCATCCGCATCGAGGCGCAGAACGCCGCTTCCGAAGCGGGCAGCGGCCAGGCATGGACGCCCGATGTCGTTGCCTATTCGCTGGCCGACGGCCGGTATGTGACGCTCGCGCCCTCCGACTATTCCTTCACCTTCTTCAAGCTGGACGCGAACGGCGAATGGCAGCCGGTGACCGCCGCGCCCACGCTGGGCGACCCGGGCGCGTACCGCGCGAAACTCACGCTTAATACCGGCGTCCTCGAAGAAGGCAGCGTCGATACCGTCACCTACCACATTTACAGCTCCGGCGATACCGGCGTGACGGTGGAAAGCGTGACGCGCTTCGTGGTGGAAAACAGCGAAGAAACCTACGGCCCGCTGGTCAGCGGCCTGTTGCCGGGTGACACGCTGCTGTTCAGCCTCGACGGGAACGATTACAGCCTCGACCTTCCCACCTTCGGCTTTTCCGACCTTGCGGACGGCGAGCGTCTTGTAAAGCTGCCCGTGTACTACCTCCTTCAGCGCGACGGCCTTTCCTTCACTGGCGAAGCCTCCGTGACGCTGGTGCTGGCGGATACATCCCTTTGGTTCCAGGCAGAATACGATTACGACGAATCGACGATCCCATATAGCCATGCCATCGCCCTCGACCGGCCTGTCGTGCGTTATGGCTACCGAGAGTGGAATGGCAGCGATTATGTACAGACTCAGCAGGGCGAATTCACCGACGAAATGTGGCGCTACTATTTCCAGGGCACGCGCTACTGGCTCAAGAGCCGGGTGAACTTCTCGAACTACTATGTTCTGGACGAAGCGATGGTCACGGGCGAGACGCAGTTCTTCGACCCGGCCTACGCCAGCCCCGAGGACGAAACCGCTTACGCGCAGATGTGGATTGAGGCCTATGCGCTGTTCTCGGACGAGGGCGAGGCACTGGCCGAAGCGCTGGGCTGGCGCGGCATGGTCGGGGAGAACTATTTCGACAGTCCCTATCGCTACCTGCAGGCCACCCATCGGGAATGGAAGGTGGTCAAGGGCGAAGAACAGCCCTGGCGGCTCAGTGAAACCGAGGGCGCGCGCCTCGTGCGCGAGGGCAGCGCCTCTGACCTCTCCGGCCTCATCGTCTTTGACGACGCGCAGGCGCGGCTTGACGATTACACGGCGCGTTATACCGTGAAGGATGGGGAAGGCAATATCATCCTGAATGGCGTGCTGCAGGAGGAACTTATCCTCGGGCCGGGCAAATACGCCGTGGAAATTGTGTTGGAGAGCAACCGTTACAAGACGTCTGGCGTCCATTCCTACGCGCTGACGCTCTACGCCGAAGATGACTTCTTCGAATTCACCCTTCGTGACGAGACGCGCGGCAAGACGGTGGACGATACCTATCTTGGCTACGCCTATGATCCCGCCGCTGGCGCCTTCACCGTCAGCGCCTGGTATGGCGAGGAATGGGGCGAATACACCTTCTACGGCCTGGAGCTGACAGACGTAAGCGACGGCAGGCAGCTCGACCTGGGGGACATGCTCTTCAGCCTTACAGGGGAAGAGGGCAGTTTCGCGCCCCTCGATCAGATCGCCTTCCGCGCTGACAAGCCAGGCGGGTACACGCTCTACTACCGCATGACCGGTTCCGCCGGGGGCGAACCCGTCGCTGGAAGCGGCGCAGTGACGCTGAACGTACTACCGATCGACCTTGCAAGCGTAATCTCCGCCCGCCTCGATGTGGACGAGGGTACCAGATACCCCAGCTACAATGCCCTCTACGACGGCCATGCGCCGCAGACCGCCGATATGCTCATCCTCGAAGACGTGCAGGCCATCGCGCCGTGGGGCGATTACCGGCTCGGCGTTGAAGACCTGACCGTGACCTTCATTGATGAGGATGGCGTATCCCACGTCGGCGTTGTGGACATACGCTTGAATGATGGCTCGGCTTGGCTGGACATCGTGGAAGTCCTCGTCCAGCTGGACGAATACCACACGCAGCTCTCCTTCAGGGATTTTGCGCAGCTCACCTACTGGTATAGCCCCTACCTTTCGATGGACGACAAGCCCAGGTATGAGCTCGATCACGACTGGAGGCCGGGCGGCGGCGTTGAAAGCAGCGGATCGACATGCGTCATCGGCGGCGCGGACGATCTGGACAACGCCCTGCGCATCGTCCCCTATCTGCTGGACGGCTACGAGTCCTACTTCTCGGACAAGCAGTTCGGCAGCGCCTTTGAGGAAGTGGGCCTTGCGCGCCTCGACTGGGAACTGATGGTGGAGTTCTATGACTACGACGACCTTGCCGCCGGCGTTCTGGAAAGCGGCGAGAACCGCCTCCTCTCCGGCAGCATGAGCGTCACGGCGAGCACCACCGCTGAGGATCTGGCCCTGCTTATCGAAGACATGAACCGTATCGGCGTGTACTTCATCGGCGTCGCCTACACCGGCTACAACGCCGAGGGCACACAACTGTTCAGCGCGACCGACTATGCCGCCATCCGCACCCCCGCCCCGCTGGAGCTGGAGACCGGCGCGGACGAGCATGTATACTACGATGGGCGCGAACACACTGTTCCCCTCAAGGGCCTGCAGGAAGAAGACATTCTGGAAGTAAACTATCAGGAAGTGGACGCGCAGACAGGCCAGCCCGCCGGCAATATGCAGACGGAATTCTACTACATCGTCGGCTTCGACCCGGACACGCTCGCTCCCATCGGCATCGTTTACGACCCGGACGACCCGTATTGGTATCCGCGTCCCGACGCCCCGCAGGTTGACGTCCTGCCGTCGTTTACCGGCGACGCCCTGCGCGACAGCGCCTACCTGGTTTCCTACGCCGTTTCGCGCAACGCCGATGTAGGCGGCTCCGTCACCACGGCCATGCGCGCCAGAAATGCCTTTGCGGACGCCGATGACTTCCGCAGCGAGCTGATCTACGTGCAGCCCCTCTACGCGCCATTCTACAGCGGCGAAACGCGGCTCACCATCAGGGCCAGCGCCCATCAGGAGATTGCCGGCGTGTCCGCCGAGGGCTACGAAGGCCTGGAGGACGGCAGGAAACACGGCATTACCATCCACGGGTTGAACGTGGAAGGCGGCGCGGTGCTCGACAGCGTGGTCATCACCGTATTTGACGAGCAGGGCATCGCCGTGCCCGGTCTGGAAAACGTCTCCCTCGGCGACCTTGCGGACGTGACCGTGGGTGCGGACGACGCGGTCTTTGTACCGCTGCTTTCCACGACCGGCGCGTACCAGGTTTCCTACACGGTTGAACGCAGCCTGCTCTTCAAGCCCTTCACCGCCACGGCCAGCCTGCGCCTGCTCAGTGGCAATACCGTCGTCGGCGTGGACAAGAGCGTCCTCTACGACGGCAAGGAGCACACCATCGAACTTGAGAACCTCGATGGCGCGCAAGTGCTCTCCTGGTGGACGAGCGTGGACAGCACGCCGGTCGCTGTGCAACCTGCCTTCACCGAGGAAGGCGTGTACACCATCTACTTCGAAGCGCAGCGGGAACTGACCGGCGAAGAGGGAACCTACATTGAGACTTACCTTGGCAGCGCCGTGCTGGAGATTCGCCCCTTCACGGTTACTGCCGGCGGCTGGACGGGCACTTACGACGGCTCAAGCCACGGCGTGACCCTGCGCGATATTGACTGGACGAGCGACCGCGTCGAATACGCCGTCGGTGGAGGTGCGTTCGTGCCCGCCGCCAGCTATGCAGATTTGCCGGCCTTTACCGAGTCGGGCGATTATGCCGTGGTGCTGCGCGTGACGCGCGAAAACGCTACGCTCGATATCCCCGTGCAGGTGCGCATACTGCCGCGCCGCATTACCGGCGTCACTGCCGAAACCGTGCATGGCTATGCGGACGGCAGGGACTACGCCATTTCCGTTGCAGGGATTCCGCAGGATGTAGAAATCTTCTACATCGTCAATGGCGTTGAGACCAGGGATAACCCTGTATACCGCGACGTGGGCAGTTACGAGGTACCCTTCGTGCTGCGCGGGCCAAACTATGAGGACTACTATGGCTACGGCGCCATCGAATTGCACTACCTTTCCGGCATTGCCAGCGAGGGATACGAAGGGACCTGGGACGGCGAGGCCCACACCATTGAACTCTACGGCCCCACCGCAAGCGACATTGTCTACTACCGTATCGGTGAAAACGGCGCGGAGACCACTGTCAGGCCGCAGTTTACCGACGTGGGCAAGTACACAGTTTACTATCGCGTGGAACGCTATCTGAACGGTGTGTTCTCCCATACCGAATATGGCGCGGAGACGATCAACATACTGCCGCTCAACAACCCCACAGTTGTCGTCCACGGTTACAGCGGCGAGTATGACGGCGCTTACCACGATGGCGTGACGCTTTCCGGCGACCTTACTGGCGTTACCGTGCGCTACTTCGACAACATCAGCGGCACATGGCTTGCCAATCCGCCACGCTTCAAGGATGCCGGCGAATATGCCATCACCGTGGCCCTTGTCAACGCTATGGGCGAAACCTTCTCCATACAGCCGATTACCGTCAGCATACGCCAGAGGCAACTGACATGGGATATCAGCGGCCTTGAATTCGATGGCATTACCAAGGTGCAGGACAGCGATACGCGCATTGAGGGTATTCAAGGCGCGCTGGGCGTGCTGGGCGCACTCGACGGCGATGATGTCAACCTGGCTTACGATGGCTACCTCGCATACCTGCTCAACAACGAACTTGGACAAGGCGTGCCCGCGGCCATCAAATTCTACGGCCTGCGCGTGGACAATCTGAACTACGCGCTGCCCGAGGACGCGCTTTTCACCTTCCGTGCGCGCCACATCCCCAGCCTGCCCGCGACGCTGCCCATTCCCAACAGGACCTACAACGGCGGCACGCACGAGCCTTCTATCAGCCTCGACAGCCTGATCGAAGGCCTGGACTACCGTGTGGACGGTTATGAGCGCAACATAAACGCCGGTACCGCCACCATCCATGTCAGCGGCATCGGTGCGCTGGCGGGACAGAGCGCCGCTTACACCTTCATCATCGACCCGGCTGCCCTGCCGCAACCCGGAGCGTTGGAGGAACAGCGCTATACAGGCAGCGCCGTCGAGCCGCCCGTAAGCATTGCGGGTCTCGTCGAGGGAAGGGACTATACCGTGCGCTACGAGGACAATGTGGAGCCGGGCACGGCCACCGCCATTGTCACCGGCATCGGTAATTATGCCGGCAGCTATACGTTGCTTTTCGAGATTGTCCAGGAGGAACCCGAGCCGACGCCCGAACCGACGCCCGAACCGACGCCTGAGACTGCGCCGCAGTCGAGGGTGGATGAGGGAGCGGAGACCTCGCGACCGTCCTCCATCGTTACTGACGAAACCTGGCAGCCGAAGGAATACCGCTGGCAGGCCATGTGGATGCAGCTGGATGGCGCGGAGGAAGAAGAACGCGTGCTGGTTATCGAGGCTCTGCCGGTGTTGGATGGCAGCGGAGCGCCAGTGACGCAGGCGGATGGCACGCCGCTGTACGAACTGCGCAACCTGCATCTCTCCGCAGCACTTCTCAAGCGCTTGAAGGACGACGGCTACGCCTTCGTGATCTTCCGGCTCGGTCAGGCTGTGCTGCTCATACCGCTCGAAACGCTGGAAAGCGCTGACTACATCTTCACGCTCGAACCCGTCCTGTCGGGCGAAATGACGGTGACGGAGGAAGAAGCCTTCGCTCCCCTCGAAACACTGGCTACACTCTGTCGGGCCAGCGTGCGCGTTGACGGCAAGCTCATAGAGCTATCGAAGATCAGGCTCTTGCCGGGAACGCTATGGGAAGACTGCGAGGTTTCCTTGGAGGACACGGAACTGTTTGCCCTTTTCGAAGATACAAGAGAAACAATGCTGATTCCAACGCAAACAGCGACCGTCGCAGAAGAGGCGGAGAAGGGCGCGCCGCTTTGGAGCCTGTGTGTAGCGCTAACGCCACAAACACAAGCAAAGGATTTGACCTTTGCGCCCGTCCATTCCCTCCCTGCTGGGGAATGAATCCGAAAGTAGTTTTGGCTTTGACCACCAGGCTAACCCCTTGAAAGCGCCATACTTTCAAGAACCCTCTGGACCGCCGGCAAAACATGCCGGCGGTCCAATTTCGATTTTCTATTAAAAAAGTGGACAACATCCGCAATATGTGAGGGAAGGCTTATATCGCCTTTGCGCGTGTGAAACCAATATTTTGATGCCGCAGATATTATTGAGATACCACGGCGTGCGGCGATATCCGACACTATGCTCCAATATCTGCTGATCGGCTTGGTTTTCCCAGCAAGTATGCTGCTTTTGATCTTTCGATGTTTTTCGGCGTGGAACCATTCAACCGCCTTTCGAAACGCGCGATTAAGTTACTGCTGGAATCGTTGAGGCTTACAATTTTTGCTTTTCTGTGTAATCTTTGCAACCTACTGGAATGTAACGCGGATGTGTGCTAAAATACGGATGAATAAAGCTGGGAGGAAATTTCAAATGCAAAAAGCGTTTTTTCAATCGAATGCGAGTGGGTTGCAGGTACGCGATGCGCAATTGCGGCGTCGCGGTCTTAATTGTGCGCCGGTGCGCATTGGAGCCTCGCGAAAATTGGTCGGGCTGCTGCTAATTTTGACGCTGCTTGTCCCTTTGGCCGCACAAGGGGAAACAGCGGGAACGCCTGACTACGCGCAAGTTGAAAACTGGGCTTATCTTGAAGAAAGCACGGATAAGCCTGTGGATATCTTCTTTGTCTGTCCCACCGTTTACGGAGGCGGGGAAGGCGTTTTCAATATGGCGATGGATGATGCGGAATCAAAGGCCAGCTTTTTGGGCGCTACCAATATGGAAAAGGGCATCTATGATGAAAGCGGCCGTTTCTTCGCCCCTTATTACCGGCAGGCGGGTTTGAATGTCTATGCTTTGCCGGAAGAAGAACGCGAGCCGTATCTTGCGTTGGCCTATGAGGATGTGCGATCTGCGTTTTCGTACTATTTGGAACATTACAACGATAGCCGCCCCATTGTTTTGGCCGGGTTTTCGCAAGGGGCGGACATGTGTATCCGTTTGCTCAAGGACTTTTTTGATGACGAAGAGATCAACAGTCTGCTGGTAGCATGCTACGCGATTGGCTGGCGGATAACCGAGGAAGAACTTGAGGAATACCCGCATCTGCGCTTTGCGGCGGGAGAGGACGATACCGGCGTGATCATCGCCTTCAACAGCGAGGCCGAGGATGTGACGGATTCGCTGCTGATCCCCGCGGGCACGCGCACGCTGGCCATCAACCCGCTCAATTGGGAAACGGACGGCACGCCGGCCGGAAAAGAGGAAAATCTGGGCGCGTGCTTTACCGATTACAGCGGGGAAATCGTCTCGGAAATCCCGCAGCTGACCGGGGCCTATATCGACCCGGAACGGGGCGCGTTGAAGGTTCCCGACGTATCGCCGGATGATTATCCTCCGGGATTGGATATTTTCTCCGAAGGCGTGTATCATCTTTACGACTATCAGTTCTTTTATCGGAATTTGCAGGAAAATGTCGGTGCGCGCGTCAATGCTTATCTCGCCGCGGGGGAGCAGGAACAAAAGGCCGCGTAGTTTTCAGCCTGCATTGGGCGATGGAAAACCCCGGTTGAGCGCTTTGGCAAGGCCATGACCGATTGACAAGGTGGTATAACGCAATGATCACGTCTCAACGTTCGGAAACGCCGATTTCCAAAACCAGTTGGCCTTCGGCGGGAGTGAGTATTGTCTTTACGGCGGCACTGCTCGCGTTGACGCTGTCTTTCCTGTTTTTGCGCGTGTTTCCGCAGACGGTGTCGTTGTCCGCGGTCGAAAGAGATGGGCAATGGTGCGCGTTTGTGGATAGAGATACGTTCGGTCTATTGCGCGCAGAGATGCCCGCGAGTTCAGCGGGTCAGGAAGGGCGCATTACAGAACTCGGGCCGTGGATGGAAGCGAAGGAGATTGCCGCTTACGTGGG
>DSTMC04003__coassemble_950_pt1 | contig 28094 bp, 29 predicted proteins | sample DSTMC04003__metabat2_low_PE_048 | metagenome-assembled genome bin DSTMC04003
GTGCAAAACATTAAGAGGCTCGTGGCCTCTTTGCGGCGTGTGTATCTATATATTAACCCCTGCATTTTCACTCAAATGCAGGGGTTTGTCAATGGTCTGAGGCAGGCCCCGGTTGGGCCTGCCTTTTTGTGTGGCTTCAGGCCATCTTCTCAATCTCTGTGCGCAACTTGCCAATGATGCGCTTTTCCAGGCGCGATATGTAGCTTTGCGATATGCCCATCATGTCCGCGACTTCCTTTTGTGTGTGTTCGCTGCCGCCGCCCAGGCCGTAGCGCATGTGTACAATTTTGCGCTCGCGTTCGGAAAGCGTGTTTACCGCCGCGGCGAGCATTTGTTTTTCCACATCGTGGTCCAAATCCCGGGAAACGAGATCTGGCTCGGTACCGAGAATATCGGAAAGCAGCAGCTCGTTGCCATCCCAGTCGGTATTGAGCGGCTCGTCAAAGGATACCTCCAGTTTTAGCCGGCTGGTACGGCGCAGCACCATGAGGATTTCGTTTTCGATGCAGCGCGAAGCGTAGGTCGCCAGCTTGATATTTTTGCTGGGATCAAAGGAATTGACCGCTTTGATCAGGCCGATGGTGCCAATGGAGATCAAGTCCTCAATGCCGATTCCTGTATTTTCAAATTTGCGGGCGATGTATACCACCAAACGCAGGTTGCGCTCGATCAGCGTTGAGCGCGCCGAGGCGTCGTTGTCGGCCATTTTGCGCATGTAAGCCAGTTCCTCCTCTCGTGTAAGCGGCGGAGGCAGCGTCTCACTTCCGCCAATGTAGCAGATTCCTCCTCGACGCAGTTGTACCACCAGACCGAATATTGATTGCCGAACCGCCGCAAATGCCATTTGCAAGCTCCTTTCATCCCAACGTCCGTTTCGCGCCAGCCCTTCCCGGCATACTTTCCGCCGCGCTGACGATCGGCGGGGCCAAAGCCCGCACGCCGCCGGGCATCTTTCCCGGGTAGACGGCCACCCACAGGTCGGGCGATTTCAGATAGCCGTTTCCATAGTCCACCAGGCACAGTTCCGGGCGAAAACAGTTGAGGCGCCCGTTGCCGCCCAGCGCGCCATAGCCCACCTGCCGGAAGCCCGGTGGCACACCGGATGTGGAAGCGGCGTCGTAGCCTGGCGGCAGCACGTCCGCCAACACGCCGCGCTCGCAGATGAGCACTGGCAGGCCGCTGAACGGCTCGCGCAGGCGGTTGCCCGTATCCACCAGCGCCCGGAAGCGCGCCTCGCCGCCACAGGCGGACAGAAACACATGCACTTCCCAGGTCACCAGCCGCCGCTTGCGCAGGTTCGTAACTGCGAGCAGCGCGCCTGCTCCCAATAGCGCGCCCAGCAAAAATGCCGTTCCCAACCCGGGGAACAGGCGCATGGCCACGAATTGTACGCCGCCGAGAAACACGCTGCCGCCCAGCAGGGCCATGCCTGTTGATACGGCCGAGCGGAAAGAGTCCGGGGGAATGGCGACGGCCGCCAGCGTGATGGACACCAACGGCAGAATCAGGCCGGAGCCAAGGAAGCGCAGGGTTGGAAGCTGGCAGAGCGCCGCGTACAGAGCGCCGAGCGCCGCCGAAAGCGTCACCCGCCGCCAGCGCACGCGTCCGAGGCTACGGGCGATGATGGCCGCGGAGAGGAAGTCCATCCCAAAGTTAGTCAGCAAATATGCTTCGATACTCACGGCCATGCGTCTCACCTCTCCGGCATTATAGCGGTGGAAGAGGGGACAATGCCCGTGAAAAATGTCAGTGGTTTTGCTGAAAGTTTCGACGTTCCTCCATTCAAACGCGCCGTTTCGCGTAAAAAAGCGACAAGCGCCGTTTCTGTAAAGAATGGACGGCGCAAGAATTATGGAAATTTTTGGAATACGACGTACCAAGCTATCCAGATTTGCGCAGACGCCAACCAAAATTAGACGGAAAATGGTTTGCTGGGCATGTAGATATGCAAAACGCGCAATATGCGGGGAAAGCATGGCGTTGCTTGGACAGATGTCGAAGATTTTATCTTTTTTTGCACGAGTTTTGACGGCAGGGCATAGGATGAAGGAGGGAGGCGGTAGCATGACGTTTTGCGAGCTTAAGCAAAAGGATGTCATCAATATTTGCGACGGGCGGCGGCTGGGCAAGCCGATTGACCTGGCGCTGAACGATTCGGCGTGTGTTTCGGCCCTGATTGTGCCGGGACCGAGCAGTTTCCTGGGCTGCTTTAAGCCCGACCGCGAAGGGCTTTCCATTCCATGGGAGCATATCCGGCGCATCGGAGACGATGTTATATTGGTAGAATTGGATGCGAACTTCGGACAGTAGTGGAAAAAGTCCGGTTTTTCTTAACAATTTTTCGGATAGGGCTAGACGAAACGTTATTTTACGTGTATAATATTAACGTATGAGGTGAACAAGCGGATGAAATGCGTCTTTTGCAGCTGCATGCAAAGCAGGGTGGTTGATTCGCGGCAGAGCGAGGATGGGTTGACCATCCGCCGCCGGCGCGAATGCGAAAAGTGCGGCCGCAGGTTTACGACCTATGAGCGCATCGACATGATCCCACTCATGGTCGTAAAAAAAGACCAGACGCGCGAGGCGTTTCAGGCGGACAAGCTGCGCCACGGCATCATCAAGGCCTGTGAAAAGCGCCCGGTGCCCCTGAGTGATATTGACGACCTTGTGCGCGAGGTGGAGCGCCGCGCCTATTCCCAGGGCGAGGCGGAGATCACCAGCCAGGCCATCGGCGAAATGGTGATGGAAGGGCTGAAAAAGCTCGATGAAGTCGCCTATGTACGCTTTGCCTCGGTTTACCGCCAGTTCCGCGACATACAGACGTTCATGGACGAGCTGAACAAGCTCCTCCGGGACGGAGAAGGGTAGCCCCGGCGTCTTTTGCCGGTTGACATACCAAGTACAAGAAAGAAAGAGGATACGCGCATGGCAAACGAACTTATTTTGGCCGTTGACGACGAAGCTCACATCCTTGAACTGCTCTCGTTCAATCTCGAAGCGGGTGGATACAGGGTCGTGACCGCGGCGACGGGCGAAGACGCGCTGGTGGTCTGTGCGCACGAGCGTCCCGCGATGGTGCTGCTGGATATCATGCTTCCGGGCATCGACGGCATGGAGGTATGCCGGCGGCTCAAGAGCGCTCCTACGACCGCAGATATCCCGATCATCATGCTCACCGCCAAGGGCGATGAGGTGGACAAGATCCTCGGCCTTGAGCTGGGCGCGGACGACTATATCACCAAGCCGTTCTCCGTGCGTGAGTTGATTGCCCGCGTCAAAGCGCTTTTGCGCCGCGCCGCGCCGCAGAACGAGGAGGAAGGCATCCTCCATGTCGGCGGCCTGACCATTGACGTCGGCAATTATGAGGCCTTCCGAAACGGTGAAAAGCTCTCGCTCACGCTGAAGGAATTCGAGCTGCTCAAGCTGCTCGTGCTTTCCCGTGGCAAGGTGCTTACCAGAGACTTCCTTCTGGATCGCATCTGGGGCTATGAGTTCTATGGCGAAACCCGCACGGTTGACGTACACATCCGCCACATCCGCCAGAAACTTGGCGACGACGCGCACTATATCGAGACCATCCGCGGCGTCGGCTATAAGTTTAACGATAGGCAGGAGAATCGTCTGTGAGCTCCCGGGTCGCTTTTAAGGCGGCCCTTCTTGCACTTGCTCTTATGCTGGCGCTGCTGGGTGTGAGCGCCTATTCGCTCTCGGTCGACCGCAATGCAGAACTGACCGAGAGCATTGCCTTTGGTTGTTCAGTCGCCGCCGAGCTGCTGGAAAGCGCCGATGGCGACGAACAGCGCGTGGCTATTTTGGAAACGCTGCCTCAAAACGCAGAGGCGGATATCGCCTATTTTGACGCGGAGGGCGCGGCGCTGTATAGTAGCGACGGGGGCGTAAGGGAATTGTCCTCTCAGGAAAAAGCCCTGCTTGCGGATGCGCAGGGGGGAGAGGCTGTTCGATATAGGGGCGAGGACGCGGGCGACGGGGGGACGCTGTGCGTAATATATGCCTTTTCCAACGGCGCGAGCATTCGCGTGTCGCGCGTTGGCGTAACGGCGTTCACGGTGTTTACGGAACGCCTGCTTATTTATGCCATGATCGTGGCCGGCGTTTGTATAATCGTGTTTGCGCTGGCGTATGTGTACGATGCGCGTCGCCGTTCCATCGTCCATCAGGTCATTGATGTGTTGACCGATTTTTCCGAGGGCCGCTACGACGCCCGCGTGCATACGCAGCAGAGCGATTTGCGCGAGGAGGTCGATCAGCTCAATGGCATTATTGAGCAAATTGAGCAGCGCGTGTTCCGCCAGCGCAGCCGCGACCACGCCATTTCCGTAATCATGAACCAGATGCAAAGCGGCATCATCGTCGTTGACGCCAAATTGCATATTCTGTTGGCCACGCCCGTGGCGCGCAAGCTGCTGGGTGTTGCGCCCAATTCTGAAGGCGTCGCGATTGCGGAAGCTTCCAAGGACGTCAATCTCGATAGTGTGTTTGCCGAGGCAATGCGCCGCGAAGGCGTTTATACCAACGAAGTCGCCGCCCGCACGGCTGTGGGCCGCGGTCACCGGCCCCTGCGGCTGTATGTGTCGCCCATGCGGCAGGACGGCAAGGTTGTCGGCGCGATGGCCATGGTTGAGGATATCACTGAATTGCGCCGTCTGGAGCAGGTGCGCACAGACTTTGTCGCCAATGTTTCCCACGAATTGAAAACGCCGCTCACCTCCATCAAGGGCTTTGTGGAAACGCTTTTGGACGGGGCGATCAACAACCCGCCCATGGCGGAAAAATTCCTCAAAATCATCATGTTGGAGGCCGAGCGCCTTACGCGGCTGATCAACGACATACTTTCCATCAGCAAGCTGGAAAGCGGTATGACTGAAACGGCCACCGAGCGCATACAGCTCGACAAAATGGCTTTTGAGGTTGCGGATATGCTGCGCATCCATGCCGAGGAAAAGCAGGTTACCATCAACGCGCACCGCAACAAAAAGCCAGTCTATATCCTCGGCAACCCCGATCATGTGGAGCAAATGCTCATCAATTTGATCGAGAACGCCATTAAGTATAACAAGCCCGGCGGTTCTGTGACGGTGCATGTATTCGGCAACGAGCGCGAGGCCAACGTCACCATTTCCGATACGGGCATCGGCATTGCCGAAGAGCACCTGCCGCGCCTGTTCGAGCGCTTTTACCGCGTGGACAAGGGGCGTTCCCGCTCCATGGGCGGCACGGGATTGGGACTGGCGATCGTCAAGCATATCGTGCGCGGCTTGAATGGCGAAATCGAGGTGCATTCCAAGCTCGGCGAGGGCACGGAATTCCTCGTAACGCTGCCCATTGCTCCGCCGCCGTCTGAGAAGCATGAAGAGGGCGAAGAACCCGACGAAGTTGTGGACATTACCGACGAGGAGCGCGATCAGGAGCAGCGCGAGCGCGACGAAAGCCGCCGCCGCGTCAACCGGCCCGCATCGCAGGCTGGCGATGCGGATGGCGCGCCGGCCGGGGAATAAAGCTGGGGGCGTAGAAATGCAATATCGTTCGTTTCCGAAAGGCGGCCCGCAGGCCAGCGCGTTGGGAATGGGCTGTATGCGCCTTCCCGAAAAGGACGGCGCTGTAGACCGTCCCGCCGCGATTTCCCTGATTCGCCGTGCCATTGATGGCGGCGTAACCTATATTGATACCGCATATGGCTATCACGGCGGCCAAAGCGAGCGCATCGTTGGCGAAGCGCTTCTGGATGGCTATCGAGAGCGCGTGCTTTTGGCCACCAAGCTGCCCGTATGGCTGGTGGAAAAACCGGAAGATATGGAAAGGCTGTTCTCTGAGCAGCTCGAAAAGCTCAGGACGGACCATGTGGACGTATACCTTTTGCATGCGCTGGATCAAGAGCGCTTTGCGAAAGTGTGCGAATTGGGCGCGCTTGATTTTCTGGATCGCGTCAAGGCTGAGGGCCGCGCCCGCATGGTAGGTTTTTCCTTTCATGACGAGGCGGACGTGTTCCGGAATATCCTTTCCGCCTATGATTGGGATGTCTGCCAGGTGCAGATGAACCTGCTCGACGAGCACCGGCAGGCGACGATGGAAGGTGTGCGCCTTGCCGGAGAACGCGGCGTCGGCGTCATTGTGATGGAACCCCTGCGCGGCGGCGCGCTGACCAAGACCGCGCCCCGGCAAATCGACGCCCTCTATGAAGCCTGCGTCCCTGGCCGCAGCCGCGCCGATTGGGCTTTCCGTTATCTGCTTGACCGCCCGGAGGTTACGGTCGTCCTTTCGGGAATGTCCACGCCGGAGCAGGTGGATGAAAACCTGCGCATTTTCGATACGGCGGGTGTTGGTTGCCTGACGGCTGCGGAGCGCGAAACGCTCGCGCGCGTGCGCGCCGCCTACGAGGAACGCATACCCATTGGCTGCACAGGTTGCGGCTACTGCCAGCCCTGCCCGCAGGGTGTGAAAATCCCGGAAATTTTCAGGGCATACGACCGGGCGGCTATGTTCGACGATGCCGCTTCCTTCCGCGCCTTTTATGCCAAGGAGCCGCGGCCGGCATGTGCCGGATGCCAGGCATGCGAAGCGGCCTGTCCGCAACATTTTGCAATGCCCATTCACGAGCGCATACAGGCAATCGAGGCCGAAATGCGCGCCTGAAAATGTCAAAGACCGCCGGTCGCATTCCGGCGGTCTTTCTGTAACATTATGATTCTGCGGCAGCGCTTTCCTGCGCGGTCATGATCTCGCGCGCTTTGCGCAGGATTTCCCGATCCTGTTCGTGCGTCAGCAGGCGCACAGCCACGTCAAAGGGGTAGTAATCGCCGTCCAGGAACCCCTGTTCAAAGGCGATGCGGTAGCGTCGGCTGCCGGCGCGCATGAGGTACCACTGGATGCGGTTGGAAACCTCTTTGCGCCGCGATTGCGAGTAAAAATCGTAGCTGGTGCGGCCTACCGGGGCGATGATTTCGGCCTGAATTCCGGCTTCGGCTTCGACGCGATAGAGCGCGACTTCGCGCGCGTTGCGGCGGTCGCGGATGACGCCTTTGGGCATGATCCACTCGCCTTTGTCGTTCTTTAACAAAAACACGTCGTCGCCCGCAAAGACGACGCCGCCTGCGCAGTTGCGAATGTGTTCAGCCATGCGCTGTTCACCTCCCGTGCGGCTACAATTATACCACATAACCTGTTTTTCTTCAAGACTTCATCGGAGGCGGAAACTTATGGATAATTTGAAAACCCTGCAAGCCTGGGTACGCGAAAGCAGCCGCATCGTCTTTTTTGGAGGCGCGGGCGTATCCACCGAGAGCGGCATTCCGGATTTCCGCGGCGTGGACGGCCTTTACCGTCAGAAATACGCCTATCCGCCGGAAACTATCCTCAGTTCTGAATTCTTTTACAGCCATACAGAAGAGTTTTACCGCTTTTACCGCGAAAAGATGCTCGTCACCGGCGCCCGCCCCAATGCTGCGCACGAAAAACTGGCCCAGTGGGAACGGGAGGGCAAGCTGCTAGCGGTGGTCACGCAGAATATCGATGGTTTGCACCAGAAGGCCGGTTCGCAAAAGGTATATGAGCTGCATGGAACAATCTATAAAAATCACTGTATACGCTGTGGAAAAGCCTATGATGTCGAATACGTGCAGGACTGCGAAGGTGTGCCGCGCTGCGAATGCGGCGGCGTAATAAAGCCGGACGTGGTGCTTTACGGCGAGTCGCTTGACAATGCCGTGATCGAAGGCGCTCTTGCGGCCATTGCCGCGGCTGACCTGTTGATTATAGGCGGCACGTCGCTGACAGTCTACCCGGCGGCCGGGCTGATTGACGCCTATGGCGGCAAGCGCCTGGCTCTGGTCAACAAGACCGCAACCGGGCGGGACAACCGGGCCAACCTGATCCTCCGCAAACCGATCGGAGAGGTGTTTACTGCGTTGTAAGGCAAGTGGGGAACGCGAGGGAGCCAAAGAAAGCGGGCCGCGAATGTGCGCGAAGGATCCTGAAAATTTTTCGATTTCCCCTCTCCGTCGCTTGCCATGGAGTTTTGCATCAGGGTTCTACGCCTTCGAGCCAGTCGCGCATCAGGGACATTTGCGGCGCCTGCGCCATCCAGATATTCTGGGCGATAAAGCCGGCCTCCCGAAGGCTCACCGCCTGCTGATCAGCCACGATTACGTGATCCAGCAATGGAACGCCCAGCGGCTGGAGCGCTGAGATCAGCTTCAGCGTGCAGGCGATATCGGCGCGTGAAGGGCGCAATGTGTTGTTGGGATGGTTGTGACTGATGACGATGGCGCGCGCATGGGTGCGCACGGCTTCGCTGAGCACATGGCGCACATAGAACGGCGCGCTGTCTGTCGTGCCGCGCTGCAAAAACACGCAGGAAAGCAGGCGGCCCGAGCGGTCGAGCGAGAGCATGTAAAAGTGTTCAAACATGCGGCCGAGGAACAGGGGTTTGAGATACTCGCCGGCCTTGAGAAACGTATTCAGGCGCGGCGAACGGCCGAACGACTCAATTTGCATAAAGCGCGTAATGCCTGGAATCAGGCTCAGCAAAAGCGCGTCGGAGCGATGCATGCCCATGTCTTCCAGAAGGAAAGCGCCGGATTCGAAGATGGAAGCGGGGGCAATGAAGCGGCGCTGGAAGCGGCCAATCCATTCCGAACCCGTGCCGGGATGAAGGGTCTCGAGCAGCTCCTGCGTGGCCGCGAATACGCGCCGCACGCGCTCCTTAGAGGCGTTCACGCGCCGCCGGGCAGCGCGCCCGCCTCCGCGAGAGCTCGGCGGACGACCTCCGCCACAGTCACGGGCCGGTCGATGTAATAGCCTTGCATTTCATCATCGTATCCCAGCAGGCAGGCGCCGTCGATGCGCACGCCTTCCTCGCAGAACACCAAGTCGAGCGACAGCGGCGCGTCCAGGTCGTACAGGTCGGCGACATATTCGCGTTCGGAAAGGGCTTCACAGTCCTCGCTCGCGTCTAAAAACGCGCGCAGATGGGTCATTTCCTGTTCGGTGAGCTTCAGGAACATGCGGAATCCTCCTTTCGAGGAAAAGCGTTGCGTGGGGTCGTAAAGCGCCGGGCGATCAGCGTTCTCGTTCAGAGCCGATGTAGATCGTCTCCCCGTACCCGGTCAGGGCCGGGAGATTGTCACGGATGGCGCGCGGAAAGAGGTTGCGGTGGCGCAGCTCGTTTGCGTCTACCCATTCCGTACCCACCTGAAAGTTGTCCTGCCCAGTGGGGGCGAGGGCGCGCTCGCCCTCCAGGCGGCAGAGAAAGATAAAGTAGACCTTGTGGCTCATACCGCCTTCGCGGTTTTCGCAAACGCGCTCATAAATTCCCGACAGACGTTGCAGGGCGACGCGGTAACCGGTTTCCTCCAGCAGTTCGCGCCGGACAGCTTCCAGAAGCGTTTCGCCCTCCCGCTGGCCGCCGCCGGGCAGGGCATAGTATTCCCCAAAGCGGGAAACGCAGCGGTTGACCAGTATTTTGCCCTCATGCAGCACGATCGCCTTCGCAGAATTGCGTACAGGCATTGCGTCCCTCCACAGAATGGTTATTGGTGATATTATACATCCCCGCGGCGCAAAAGGCAAGTGAGCGGGAAGGGGCTTTCATTTGTTGTGGAAAACCTTGCAAAAAGCTTAGAGGCAGGCTGCGAAATGTTAAGGTATATTAAGGTTCTGCAAACTTCATGCGCTTTCGTTGATTCTTCAAGGGGTTGCTGTTAGAATGGATATAGTTGAGTAGAAGTGGATACTCAATGGAAATCTGCGATCTTAATGCGTTGGGAGGATTCTTATGGCAGTTGCGGTAATTATGCCCCGGCAGGGAAACACCGTTGAGAGCTGTATCATCACCAAGTGGGCCAAGCAGAAGGGCGACGCGGTGAAGGTTGGCGACATTTTGTTCTCCTATGAGACCGATAAGGCCGCTTTCGATGAGGAAGCGAAGGTAGAGGGCACCTTGCTGGATGTGTTCTTCCAGGAAGGCGACGATGTGCCCTGCCTGACGAACGTATGCGTCATCGGCGCGCCGGGCGAGAGCACGGCGGAATTCAACCCCAACAACGCCGCGCCCGCCGCCGAGGAAAAGAAGGAAGAAGCGCCCGCGCCGGTTGCCGCGCCCGCGCCCGAGGCTGTCGCCGCGGAAGTTGCCGAACCGGCGGTCATCGTCGGCGAGATGAAGATTTCTCCCCGCGCCAAGGCTTTGGCCGAGCGCACTGGTGCCGACCTGTCTTTTGTGCGCCCCACCGGCCCGGATGGCCGCGTGATTGAGCGCGATGTGCAGGCGCTTCTGGACGCGGGTCATGTGGTCAGCGCCGCCGCGCGCGCCGCGTATGCCGGCGGCGTCGAGGGCACAGGCCTTGGCGGTCGCGTGACGCTTGCGGACCTGGCCGCGAAACCGGCTGAGGCTGCCGCCGCGCCCGCCGCTGCCGCCGTGGAAATCGGCGTGCCCAACGACGACAGCTATACCGAGCCGATGCCCAACATCCGCAAGGTCATCGCCCGCACTATGCACTCCTCGCTGGCTACCATGGCGCAGCTTACCCATAATATCACCTTTGACTGCACCGAGATTCAGTCCCTGCGCAAGCTCTTCAAGGAAAAGGGCGAGGAAATGGGCATGAACAAGGTGTCCCTCAACGATATCGTCATGTACGCCGTGGCCCGCACGCTGATGATGCCCGAACATCGCGCGCTCAACGCCAACCTCATCGACGATGGCAAGACCATGAAGTACTATAACTGCGTCAACCTCGGCATGGCTTGCGATACCGACCGTGGTCTGATGGTGCCGACCATCTTCGGCGCGGACAAGATGAGTCTCAAGCAGCTTTCCGATACTGCCAAGAAGCTGGCCAAAGAGTGCCGCGAGGGCCACATCAACCCGGACTATCTCCAGGGCGGTTCCTTCACGGTTTCCAACGTCGGCGCTTATGGCATCGAGAGCTTCACGCCTGTCATCAACCCGCCGCAGACGGGTATCCTTGGCGTGTGCGGCATTACCACCCGCGTGCGCGAGGTGAATGGCCAGATTCAGGCCTACCCGGCCATGGGCCTTTCGCTGACCTACGACCACAGGGCGCTGGACGGCAGCCCCGCCTCCCGCTTCCTGAAAGACCTCAAGTACAACCTGGAAAACTTCACCCTGCTTCTGGCACGGGGCTGATAAACGGAGGGACAACCTATGTATGATCTGATTATTATCGGCGGCGGCCCGGCCGGTTATAACGCCGCGGAGCGTGCCGGGCATGCTGGTCTCAAGGTCTGCCTGTTTGAAAAGCGCGCGCTGGGCGGCGTCTGCCTGAACGAGGGCTGCATTCCCTCCAAGGCGCTTTTGAATTCCGCCAAGATCTATGAGCACGCGCTGGCCGGCGCCAAATACGGCGTGAAGGTCGAAGGCGCGCAGCTTGACCAGCAGGCCGTCGTCGCCCGTCGCGGCAAGGTCGTGCGCATGCTGGTAAGCGGCGTGGGCGCAAAGATGAAGAACGCCGGCGTCACGGTCGTCAAGGAAATGGCCGTCATCAAGGGCCGCGTGCCGGGCGGCTTTGCCGTTACCGCCGGCGGCCAGGATTATGAGGCTGCCAAGCTGCTCATCTGCGCCGGTTCCGAGGCGGTTGTGCCGCCCATTCCCGGCGTAAAGGAAAACCTGGGCGATTTCGTGCTCACCAACCGCGAGGTGCTGGAGCTGCAGGAAGTTCCCAAGGAGTTCGTCATCATCGGCGGCGGCGTCATCGGCCTGGAAATGGCCGCCTACTACTGCGTGGCTGGTTCCCACGTCACCGTCGTGGAAATGCTCGACCACATCGCCGGTCCCACCGACCGCGAGCTTTCCACCATGCTTCAGAAGGAATACGCCAAGAAGGGCGTGGATTTCAAGCTCTCCACCAAGTGCCTGGCTGTGGAAAAGGGCAAGGTGGTCTGCGAGGCGGACGGAAAGCAGTTTGACGTCCCGGCGGACAAGGTGCTGCTCTCTATTGGCCGCCGTGCCAACACCAAGGACATGGGCCTGGAGAACATCGGCGTAGAGATGAACCGCGGCGTGATCCTCGTGGACGAGCAGGGCCGCACCAATGTCGAAGGCGTTTATGCAGCGGGCGACTGCATCGGAAAGGTAATGCTGGCGCACACCGCCTACCGCGAGGGCGAGGTGGCGATCAACACAATCCTCGGCAAAAAGGATAAAATGCGCTACAACGCCAATCCCTCGGTCATTTATACGCACCCCGAGGTCGCCAGCGTTGGCATGACCGAAGAAGAAGCCAAGGCGCAGGGCGTGGACTATGAGGTCAAGAAGCTCTCCATGCGCTATGCCGGCCGCTTCGTCGCGGAAAACGAGGGCGAGGATGGCATCTGCAAGATCCTCGTTGGCAAGGAGCACCACAATATCCTCGGCGTGCACATGCTGGGCAATTCCTCCTCGGAGGCCATTTGGGGCGCGGCGCTGATGATTGAGCAGGAGCTGCGCGTCAAGGACGTCAAGGAGATTATTTTCCCGCATCCCACGGTCAGCGAGATTATCCGCGAAACCATCTGGGAGTTTAAGGACTAGTTTTTCCCGGGCGCGGGCGGCAACTCGTTCGCGTCCGAAGCATGGATATTCAGCCGCGACAGCTATTTTTAGAAGGAGCGTGTTTTTACCATGTCCAAGCAACTGTTTGTCGACCCGAACGAGATCCGCAAGCCCGGTCAGGTCACCTTTGAGCCCATTCCCTGCAACCAGTATCAGAAAAAGGTCAAGGATGAGCTCGGCAACTTCACCAAGGAAGAATTCCTCAACATCTACCGCGATATGCTGGTGCTGCGCGAGTTTGAAACGATGATTCAGACCATCAAGACCACCAGCGAGTACCGCGGCGTTTCCTACACCCATCCCGGCCCGGCCCATCTTGGCATCGGCCAGGAGGCGGCGGCCGTTGGCGAGGCATTCCATCTGGACGTCAACGACTTCATCTTCGGCTCCCACCGCGCGCACTGCGATATCCTCGCCAAGGGCCTGTCCGCCATCGAGAAACTCTCCGATGACGAATTGATGGACATTATGAAGAATTTCCTCGGCGGCAAGACGCTCTCCGTGGTGGAAAAGGGTGAGCATGCCTCCGTCAAGGATTTGGCCATTGATTTCCTGCTCTATGGCGCAATGAGCGAGATCTTCGCCCGCGAGACCGGCTTCAACCGCGGCTTGGGCGGCTCCATGCACACCTTCTTTACGCCCTTTGGCATCTATCCCAACAATGCCATCGTCGGCGGCAGCGGCACCATCGCCATGGGCGCGGCGCTTTATAAGCGCGTCAACCGCAAGCCGGGCATCGTCGTGGCCAATATCGGCGACGGTTCCCTCGGACGTGGCCCGGTGCTCGAGGCCCTGAATATGTCCGGCATGGGCCAGCTCAACACGCTCTGGGAGGACGACATGAAGGGCGGCCTGCCGGTGCTGTTCAACATCTTCAACAATCAGTACGGCATGGGCGGCCAGACCAGCGGCGAAACCATGGCCTACGACATCCTGGCACGCATGGGCGCTGGCTTCAACCCCAACCAGATGCATGCCGAGCGTGTGGACGGCTTCAACCCGCTGGCCGTCATCGAGGCGTACAGCCGCAAGAAGAAGATTTTGCTCGAGGGTAAGGGCCCGGTGCTGCTGGATGTGGTTACCTACCGCTTCTCCGGCCACAGCCCGTCGGACAGCTCTTCCTACCGCACCAAGGAAGAAATCGCTGCCTGGGAGGCGCAGGACCCGATTATCGAGTACCGCAAGCAGCTCATCGAGGCCGGCCTGGCCACCGAGGAAGACTGCGACGCCATCATCAAGACGGTGGACGACGCCATCTTCCGCAACTTCAAGCTCGCCATCAACGATGAGATTTCTCCGCGCATGGACCTTACCAAGAACCCGGACGAGATCGCGGACATGATGTTCACCAATGGCCACGTGGAGTCCTTCTCCGATGCCAAGCCCGAGGTCAATATGCCCATGGAGGAGAACCCGCGCGTGCAGGCCATCGCCCGCAAGGAGCGCTGGGGCTTCGACGCCAACGGCAAGCCTGTTTCCAAGAACAAGGTCTACCAGCTCCGCGACGGCCTGTTTGAGGCCATCATCGACCGCTTCTATAAGGATGCCTCGCTCATCAGCTACGGCGAGGACGTGCGCGACTGGGGCGGCGCGTTTGCCGTGTACCGTGGATTGACCGAGGCGCTGCCGTATCACCGCCTGTTCAACTCCCCGATTTCCGAAAGCGCCATCGTCGGTTCCGCTGTCGGTTATGCCATGGCGGGCGGCCGCGCGCTGGTGGAACTCATGTACTGCGACTTCCTCGCCTGCGCCGGCGACGAGGTGTTCAACCAGATGGCCAAGTGGCAGGCCATGTCCGCCGACATCATCAAGATGCCCGTGGTTCTGCGCGTGTCGGTTGGCTCCAAGTATGGCGCGCAGCACTCTCAGGATTGGTCGGCGCTGGCCGCCCATATCCCGGGCCTGAAGCTGGCCTTCCCGGCCACGCCTTATGACGCCAAGGGCCTGATGGCCTCCGCCCTGGTGGGCACCGACCCGGTGGTGTTCTTCGAGTCCCAGCGCATCTACGATGTGGGCGAGCAGTTCCACGAGGGCGGCGTGCCCAAGGATTACTACGAGATCCCCTTCGGCAAGGCCGATATCAAGCGCAAGGGCAAGGATATCACCATCCTCACCTTCGGCGCGGTGCTCTATCGTGCCCTCAAGGCCGCTGACGAGCTCAAGGAGAAGTACGGCATGGAGGCCGAGGTCATCGACGCGCGCACGCTGGTGCCGTTTGACTACGACACGGTGATCGAGTCCGTGAAGAAGACCGGCCGCATCGTCATCGTCACCGATGCCTGCGAGCGCGGCTCCTTCGCTTCCGAGGTCGCCCGTCAGATTACCGAAATGGCCTTTGACGAGTTGGATGCCCCGCCGGTCGTGGTGGCTTCCAAGAACTGGATTACCCCCGCGCACGAGCTGGAGGAAGCATTCTTCCCGCAGCCCGCATGGATTCTGGACGCCATCGACGCCAAGATCGTGCCCCTCAAGGGTCATGTGCGCACCACGAACCAGACCTTGGGCGAGAAGCTCAAGAACGAGCGCAAGGGCGTGTAAAAACGCTTTATCCCGAAAACGGGGACGGGCAACTTTTGCCCGCCCCCATTTCCCATCTAAAGGGGGAGAGGTATGCTTTATTGTGAACGCTGCAACCGCCTGACCGAAAGCGAACGCTGCCCGGGCTGTGAAAGCTCGATCCATCTGCGCGCGCCGCAGGCGGACGACCCGGTGCTGTTGTGCACGGTGCGCTATATTTTGGCAACGATGATCGAGCCGCTTCTGGAGGAGGAGAAGATTCCCCATTCCAAGGTGGTGCTGGGCAGCAGCGCCCTGCTGGGCGGTGGTTCGCTTTTGGAAAACTACTCTTTTTATACGCCTTACGACGCCTATATGGGTGCTGTAGAAATGCTTACGGGCATCTTTGCCGAGGATGATGAGGTGCGCCTTGCCTTGCGCGAGGCAGCGGGCCTGAAGGAAACATGACGGAGAACCGTTTCTTTGCATGAATACTGGGTTTGCGTCGCCCGACAGAACCGGGCGGCGCTGCGCGCTTTTTTGCGCCCGAAGCGCACATGCGATGGCTTTGCTCCAATGAGGAATCTATCGTAGAGGAATTCCTGCGCGTGTGCTGCGATACTTCCGGCCAACGGTAAGACACGGTTTGACCATTCGATGCGCCGTCGACCGGCATGGCTCAAGCCGGAAGCTTGAGCCATATGGCAGCGTCAAACGCCTGGAAAAAATGGGGGAGCGAGCCGTTACCGTGGCGCGCGTATAGCCAGCGGAATTTTCCTGCCATGTTTGCGCGTTTTTCATCTACGCAATGGAAAGATACTGGAAATTGACGAATATCGGGGAGATGATGGCCGCGCCGGGGCATGGCGGCGCACGCTGCGCCTGGGCAAGCCAGTTCGGGAGGAAGAAGCATGAAAACATGGATGGAAGCGTTCATAAGGCGCATGCGCCAGGCATTTGGCGACCGCCTGGCATTTGTTGGTTTGCAGGGCAGCCGCGCCCGCGGCGAGGCGACGCCCAAAAGCGATATCGACGTGGTTGTGGTGCTGGACAGGCTTGAGGCGGACGATATAGGCGCTTACCGCGCCGCGCTGGAGGAGCTGCCAGAGCGCGAAAAAATATGCGGCTTCTTCTCCGGGCGGGCGGAATTGGCTGCGTGGGAAAGGAGCGACCTTTTCCAGTTCGTCCACGATACGATTCCCTTTTACGGCGACCTTTCCGCCATCACGCCGCCCCTGAGCCGCGAGGACGCGCGCCGCGCCGCCCTGACGGGCGTTTGCAATATTTATCATGGCTGCGTGCACAACCTGCTCTTTGAGCGCGATGCAGACGTCCTTTACGGCCTTTACAAGACGGCCGGGTTTGCCCTGCGCGCAAAGCACTTCTGGCAGACGGGCGCGTATGTCTCCAAAACAGACGAGCTTGCCGGGATGCTGCCGGAGGGAGAAGCGCGCTTGCTGACGGAGCGTGACGACGTGGAGGCGCTGGTTGCGGACGGCGAGGCTCTCGAGGAGTTTTCCCGAATCCTGTTTGCATGGGCGGGGGAGACGATCCGCGTCCTGGGTGGCGCTAACGCAAATGATACATAAGCGCGCTTGCGCCTTAACCATTCGCGCGCTATACTGACATTGACAACTGAACAGGAACGTCTTCAGGGCAGGGTGCAATTCCCGATTGGCGGTACAGTCCGCAAGCGCGCAGGCGCAGACCCGGTGTAACTCCGGGACCAACAGTATAGTCTGGATGAAAGAAGATGTGTCTTGGCCAGGATGCTTCGCGTGAAAACGATACAGCCTCCGGCACACCAATAAGACACCTGCAAGACGCTCAGTCTTCAGGTGTCTCATTTTACTGTCGGAGGGATATCGCATGAACTTCAAAACCAAGAAAATCGCCATGCTCGGCGTCCTGGCGGCGCTGGCGTACCTGTCCGTGGTGCTGATCAACATTCCTGTGGTGTCGGTGGACTTTCTCAAGTATGAGCCCAAGGATGTCATCATCACTCTGGGCGGCTTCATGTTCGGCCCGGTGTCCGCGGCGCTTTTGAGCGTGGTGGTTTCCTTTCTGGAAATGGTCACCATCAGTTCCACGGGCATTATTGGCTGTGTGATGAATATACTTTCCACATGGGGCTTTGCCTGCGTGGCGACGCTCATCTACAAGCGCGTGCATACCTTGAAAGGCGCGATCATCGGCTTGGCGGCGGGGTGCCTTACGGCCACGGCGTTGATGCTTCTTTGGAATTACCTGATTACGCCGCTCTATATGGGCCTGGCGCGCGAAGCCGTGGTGGAGATGCTTTTGCCCATCTTCCTGCCGTACAACCTGCTCAAGTGCGCCATGAACGCGGCGTTGACCATGTTGATTTATAAGCCGCTGGTCACCGCCTTGCGCCGGGCAAACCTGCTGGAGCCCTCTGGCGCGCAGGCTGCGGGCACGCGCAATATGGGCATCATACTGGTTTCCCTGCTGGTGGTTGCCACCTGCATCCTGTGCGTGCTGGTGCTGCGCGGCGCGATTTGAGGGAAATTTTATACCGGCGGTAGAATGACAAAGGCCGTCTTTTGTGGTATACTGTATGCGGATTACAGGAAAGGGGTTTTCGGCATGTTCGTCGCTTTGCGCAAAGATGATCCACGGGCGTCGCTCCACGCGGAACGCCTTGCCTTGCTATACGCGCATTTGACGAACGGGAATACGCCGGGAGTCCCATGGCTGTATTGATCCAGCCTGGAGTCATCCATCCACCCGTCATTGCGCGACGGGTGGTTTTTTATTTCCCATGGGAGGGGAGAGGACATGGAAATTCGAGGAAAATTCGCCACGGCCATTGCCTACGCAAATGTGATTGAGGATGCCGCCGTGGAACAGATTCGCAGGATGTGCGATTGCGACTTCACCGAAGGCAGCAGGATACGCATCATGCCGGACGTACATGCGGGCAAGGGGTGCACCATCGGCACGACCATGACCATTCGTGATAAAGTGGTGCCCAATGTGGTGGGCGTGGACATCGGCTGCGGTATGTACACCGTCCGCCTGAACGAGCGTCAAATCGACTTTGCCCGCCTGGACGAAGCGGCGCACTTCATTCCCTCCGGCATGCACGTCTGGGAGGGACGCCGGGAGGCCTTTGATCTGGAGGCGCTGCGTTGCTACCGCGATCTGAAGGACACGCGCCGCCTGCAGCGCAGCCTGGGCACGCTGGGCGGCGGCAACCACTTTATTGAGGTGGAGCGCTCCGCAGATGGCACGCTGTATCTGGTCATCCATTCCGGCAGCCGCAATCTGGGCAAGCAGGTGGCGGAGCGCTATCAAAGCCTGGCCGTCCGCTTGGATGAGGGCTGCGACGAATACCTTCAGCGCCGGGACGCGCTGATTGCCGAATACAAGGCGGCCGGCCGCCGCCGGGAGATCCAGGCCGCGCTCAGGCGACTGGAAATGAGCAAAAAGCCGCGCACCCTGCCGGACGACCTCTGTTACGTGTATGGCCGCTATCTGGACGACTACCTTGCCGATGTGGAAATCTGCCAGCGCTTCGCGCGGCGCAACCGCGAATTGATGGCGGAGATCCTGCTGGAAAGGGCCGGCCTGACCGGCGCGGAAGCGTTCCATACCATCCACAATTACATCGACACAGACGAAATGATCCTGCGCAAAGGGGCAATCGCGGCGCACAAGGGCGAAAAAGTGCTGATTCCCATCAATATGCGCGATGGCAGCGTATTAGCCGTAGGGAAGGGCAACCCGGACTGGAACTTTTCCGCCCCGCACGGCGCGGGCAGGCTGATGAGCCGCAGCGCGGCCCGGGAAAATCTGAAGCTGGAGGACTATGAGTGCGTCATGCAGGGCGTCTATACCACATGCGTAAGCCCCGAAACCATTGACGAAGCGCCGATGGCCTACAAGTCCCTTGCGGACATATTGGATGTCATTTGCGAGTGCGTGGATGTAATCGACATCATGAAACCGGTGTACAATTTCAAGGCGTCCGGCTGACGATTGCGGCTGGAGACCGGAAAGGATAAGAAGATGAAGTTTCCCATTGTCAATATGCGAAAGACTGGCCAGAACATATGCATTCTCCGCACAGAGCGCGGCATTTCCGTGCGGGATCTTTCGCGCATGATGGGCTTTTCCACACCCCAGGCCATTTACAAATGGCAGCACGGCAGATCCCTGCCCACAGTGGACAACCTGGTAGCCCTGGCAGCGATCTTCGCAGTGCCCATCGACGCGATTCTGGCAATCGACGCCGCATAGAAAAGGCCGGGAACAAAGCCCCGGCCTCCTTTATTACGCCTCCGGCTGTACCATGCCGGAATTGATATAAAACGCAAGAATGTCCACAATGCGGGCGTTCTTACCGCCGCGTGCCACAATCAGATCGGCATATTCCACATAATTGCGTATGTAACGCTCAAACATGGGCTTGACGGTTTCCAAATACTGGCGGGCTACGCTATCCACATGGCGGGCACGCTCGACAATGTCGCGCTGAACGCGCCGCAGAAGACAGATATCCGGGTCGACCTGAATAAATATCTTGAAATCCAGCAGATCCCGCACCGCCGGGTCGTAGAACACATGGATGCCTTCCAGCAGCGCTACATCAGCGGGATATATCAGCTCATCGGAATCGCAGCGCCGGTGCTGCCTGTAATCATAGCTCTTTTTCGTGATTGGCCTTCCCGCGCGCAGGGCTTCTAAATCCGCGCGAAGCTGGTCGTGCTCAAAGGCCTCCGGCTCGTCGTAGTTGATGCGTTCACGTTGGGAGAAATCCATGTCCGGGTGGTCTTTGTAGTAAGAGTCCTGTTTGAGAAGCACACATGGCTTGCGCAATTTGCGCGCCAGCTCATCAGCAAGCGTAGATTTTCCACTTCCACTCGCGCCGCATATTCCGATGAGTAACATTTACACCCCGCCCTTTCCTGCACTTTATCATATCACAGGCGGGAAGGGATTTCAAGCGGAAAGCGGCGCTTCATCGGGATTGGTGGTCAGTTTTTGGAGCATAAAGGACAGGAATTGCCGGTTGGTCATGGAAGAAAGGGCGTCATCGCCCCGAGCGCGGCGGATGGCTGTGCGCATATTGCGCTCCACGTTTTCCGGCGTAGTGCGAAGCGCCTGCGCGACCTGCGGGTAGAGATTGCGGCGCAGGTTGCAAAGCAGGCGGTTGTCCTTGAGAAGCAGGTAGAGCGATTCTGACAAACAGGCGAATCCAAACATGCGCGGCAGGATTCCGGCGTCGATCAGCCCATAGTGGATGCGCGAGGTAGGAGAAGGCGAAGTTGCTTCCTCGTCGGCGGCGAGCCGCTCCCAAATCATCTTGCGTTTGGAAATGGTGGTTTCCAGAATACATTTGTGCAACTGTTCCATTGGTACAGGTTTGCAAAGGAACATGTCAGCGCCGGTTTCGAGGCTTAAGTGCAAAACTGTATTGCTCGAGAACGCCGTCCACAGAATAAACGCGGTGCGTGGGGAAATGGCACGCAATTTTCTCAAGAGATCCAACCCGTAACAGCTCCGTTGAGCCAGCCCCAGCACGACACAATCCGGTTGCGCGTGGGCGATCTGCTTAACGGCCTGCGATGCGTCGGTGATATAACCGACAACCTCAATGTCGCGCGTTGAGGACAGGTAATGAGCAGTATACTCAAGGTAACTCAGATCAATGTCAATGAGAAACAGTCGGGTCTTCTTCATGTGCGTCCATTCCTTTCGTGAATTTTCTGTTTGCTTCTAATAAGAATCATTAGAGCAACCCATGCGTGAATTATTATAGCCATGATAAGAAAGATAGTCAATAAGAAAAATAGAAAATGACGTGATGATTTGGAAATGAAATTTTGAAAAAATTGCCAACAAGCGTTGCTTTGTTGCCAAAATAATTCTAATAGTATATCTATTCGCCGGTGAGCAACGATGCAAGCGCGTCGGAGAGCGGCTGCATGGCGTTGAGCGCCTCCACAAGCGTATTGCGGTTGTTGCCCACTTCGATGAGGATGGCATATACGCCGATGTGCTGGTTATAGCGGTTGGTTTTTACCAGAACGTCGCGGCAAATGCCCGGCGTCTGCGCGTTGAGCGCGTCGGTGAGGGCGCAGGCGAAAGCATAGTTTTCCTCATAGTGGGGTTTGACCGTAAAGTTTTCTCCCTTGCCGATGAGCATCATCAGTTTGGCATAGTCTACGCCGTTTGCGTGCAGCGTGTTTTCGCCCATGCCCTCCACATAGGCGTCGCGGTGCAGGTCGATATAGAGGTCGAAAGGCTCATCGTAGGACAGGAGCGTTTCTTCAGAACGCACGTAGGCGGTAGACAGGTCGTCCTGCTCATGGTCGGTGGTATCGTGAACGACCTCGCAGCCGCGCGCGCGCAAAAGCGTGGCCAGTTCCTCGCCTACGCGCACTACGCTGTGCTCCTCGTCATCGGTACGCCAGGCCTCCAGGGCCTCATAGGGATCAGCCTCGGTCTGTTCGTATGCCTCATGCGTATGGGTGTGGTAGATGAGTATGCGCGGCGCCTCGATCGCGGGCGCAACGGAAGGACTCTCCCGTGGCGTCAGTTCCAGGGGTGGAACGGTCTGGTCTGTAAGTTCGTTTTCGCCTGTGGTGGGAGCTTGTCCCTCCGTTTCTTCCGGCTCCAGCACGCTGATCTCAATGCCGGAACCGCCCGAGGATGAGGCAGCAAAGACCGCTTGCGCGGTCTCTGCCTTTTCCTCGACGCTCTGTTCAACTAAGCTGCCGCCAGTCTGCGTGGCGCCAGCCCCGGCGTCCTCCCCGGCAAACAGCCTGAATGCCAGCAGGCATACCACCAGCGCCAACACCACCACCGCCACGCCAAGCAGGAGATGGGAGCCCTTGATGACCCGAAAGCGCACCATATCCATTCCTCCTCCGCATAAAAGCACCCCCGGGATTGAAGAAAATACGCAAAACCCGTCAAAGCCCGGCCGGTTCTGGCATATCTACGGCGTTGCGCTTTTGCCTGGGTTCCCGGTGCTATTTCCGGCAAACCAAAACCCGGCGCGAACGCTTCCCGGTTCTGCTCTAAACTATTCTCAGAAGTGGAAGAATATGAAAAAAGCGCCGGAAGGACGGCGCAAAACCACGATGGCGGGCAAAAGCTATTCTGCCTCCAGTGGACGCAAGAACAGGGTGGCGCGATAAACTTCGTTGCGGGAAAATCCGCGCTCACGGGCGGCGGCGGCAGCCTCCTTGAGGCTATCGCCCTCAAACAGGCGATCGGCCATGAAGGCCACGGCGCTGCCAGCGGCGCTTTCAGCCTTTTCCGGAACCGGCAGGGGGGAAAGGTCAGCCACAAGGCAGTATTCGCCCTTTTCAACGTTTGGGTTGGCCTTGAGTTGCGCGAGCACATCCTCCGGCGCGCCGCGCAGCAGCCATTCAAATTTCTTGGAAAGATCGGCGCATACCGCCAACATGCAATCCGGCCACCGCGCGGCAATGCTCTCCACAAGCGCCACCACGCGATGCGGCGATTCGTAAAACACCGCCACGGGAACGCCCGAGGCGCGCACGTCGTCGAGTTTCTCGCCCAGCGCTTTCTTTTCACGGGGTAAAAAGCCGTAAAAGGCGAATTCACGCGCGTCAAACCCCGCCGCCGAAAGCGCCGTTGTCACCGCCGAAGGTCCGCAGACGGGCGTAACCGGTATGCCTGCCTCCCATGCCGCGCGCACCAGCAGGTGCCCGGGGTCGGAAACGGCGGGCGTGCCCGCGTCGCAGGTCAGCGCCACGGTGAGATCTTCCGCCAGCATGCGCGCCACGAGCTGCGGGGCGCGCATATCCTCGTTGTGCCGGTGGCAGGAAACCATGGGCTTTTTAATTTCCATGCGGTTGAGCAGCTTCATGGTCACGCGCGTATCCTCGGCGGCAATGAGGTCGGCGCTTTCAAGCGCCTCGCGCATACGCGGGGTAAGATCGCTTAAATTTCCAATGGGGGTCGCCACCACGAGCAGACGGGCCATGTCAACGCTCCTTTAAGACGTAAATCAGTTCGTTTCGAGCCACAAAGCGCCCTTCAATGGCATATTTACGCGGACAATTCGCCTCGAAAGACTGCGAATACTGCCGCTCCATGCCTACCGAACGGCCGGAAAGCGTGCGCGTGGGAAAGGATACGGCTACATGCGCGGCTGGTATGCGCTCGAGCAGGGCATAGCCATCCGCGCCCAGCAGCGGCAAAAGCTTGAACACCAACGCCAGGTCGAAGCGCTCTTGCGGCAGCGCGTCTGTGCGCAGGTCGGCGCCCACGGCGCGGGTGTCCAGGCCGTTCCGCTGCGCAAAGCCATTGACCAGCGCCACCGCCCCCAAATGCGCGTCCATTCCCAATACGCTCATGCCGCGCGCGGCCAGGTAAACGGGGTTCAGCCCGCAGGCCAGGTCGAGCACGCGCGCGGGCCTGCCACAGATGGCGAACAACTGTTCATACAAGGCGTCCGTCTCCGCCAGCGGCAGGCGCTCGCGCGTAGAGGCGTGCAAAGACAATATGCGCGCAAGCGCTTCGTCGCCGTCCTTCGGCCAGCTTGCCAGCAGCTTTTCGGCGCGCTTTGCCTCCTCGCGGCTGAAAAATGCCCCGGCCACGCGGTGCAGTTCCCGCCGTGCGGCGCGGCCGGCCTCTTTCGGCTTTGCGTAGCGCCTACCGGCTTCGGCGTAAGCGCGCTCCACCAGCGCGCCGCAAAGGTAATTATGCTTCTCCATCGCGCAAAAGCTCCATCAGCCGTCCGTAGAAACGCAGGTTGTGCGCCGTCATCAGCCGCAGGGCATAGGGGTCGCCCATTTTGAGCAGATGGTTGAGATAGGCGCGCGAATGGCCGCGGCATAAACAGCAATCGCAGCTTTCATCCACGGGGCGCGCGTCGCGGCAATAGTCGGCGTCCAGCAGATACATGTGGCGGTAAAATGCCCGCCCGGAGCGCACGCCCTCGGGGGTGGCCATGCCCGGCAGGAAGGCGTAAAGGCGGTTGTGGCGCGCCTCGCGCGTGGGAATCACGCAGTCAAATAGGCGGTAACCCATTTCCACGCACTGCACGATTTCCTCGGGCTTGCCCAGTCCCATGGCGTATTTGAGCTTGCCGTCCGGCATGGCGTCAGCGGCCATCTGCAAAACGTCCAGGCGCAGCTTTCCCTCCGCGTCCAGCGGCCAGCCGCCGAAACCGTAGCCGTCAAAGCCAATTTGCTCCAACCGTTCGCCGCACTCGGCGCGCAATTCCCGGTCGCTGCCGCCCTGCACGATGCCCAGCAGCAGCGGGCGCTTTTCGCGCTTCGCGGCCAGGCGGTCAAATTCCGCGCGGCAGCGCGCGCCCCAGCGCACGGTCAATTCCACGCTGCGGCGCTGCGTGTCCGCGTCGTCATCCGGATGGGTACACAGATCCAGCGACATCATGATGTCCGAGCCGAACTGAAACTGCGCGGTGATGCACTTTTCCGGGGTGTAGACCATGCGCTCGCGCCGGTCAGGCCGGAAAATGATTTCATTTTCGCGGATTTCGCCGTAATCGGGGTTCTCCCGGATCAGCGAATAGAGCTGGAAGCCGCCCGAATCGGTGAGGATTGCCCCTCTGTACCCGGAAAAGCCGTGCAGGCCGCCCAGACTCTTGACCAGCCGCGCGCCGGGCTTGGTCATCAGGTGATAGGTGTTCATCTCCAGCCCAAAAAGCCCCGCCGCCTCCACATCGGCAAACGAGGCGGCGCGCACGGCGGCGTAGGTGGCGTCCGGGAAAAAGGCGGGCAGCGGCACGCGCCCGGAGGGGAGGTCAAGGTATTTCATGGCAATTTCTCCACGATGCGCAATGTGGCGCTGCGGGCGCGGGGGTTTTTCTCCAATTCCTCTGCCGCGGCGACGATGGGTTTGCGGGTAATCAGGCGCACCACCGGCTTTTTGCCGCACACGCATACCGGCAGATTCTTGGGGCATGTGCAGGGGTCGGCCAGCGTGCGAAATGTGTTTTTGACGATGCGGTCTTCCAGCGAATGGAAGGCGATCACGCACAGCCGTCCGCCGGGTTTGAGCAGCCCAACGAGCATTTCCAGGGCAGCGCGCAGCGGTTCCAGCTCGTCGTTGACGGCGATGCGCAGGGCCTGAAATACGCGCCGCGCCGGATGAGAACCATCTTTGGCACGCACTTTTTTGGGAATGGCAGCGTCTATGGCGGCAACCAGTTGTAAGGTGGTCGCAATCGGACGGCGGTCGGCGATCACGCGGGCGATCTGCCGCGCCCATTTTTCCTCGCCGTAATCGCGAAAGATGCGCGTAAGTTCGTCCTCAGAGGCATTGTTGACAAGATCGGCAGCCGTGCGGGGCTGGGAAGCGTCCATGCGCATGTCCAGCGGCGCGTCCTCGTGATAAGAAAAGCCGCGCTCACGGCAGTCGAGCTGGAACGAGGAAACGCCCAAGTCGGCAAGTATGCCGTCAAAGTGCGTTTCGCCCACAAGCGTGGCGGCGTCGTGGAAATTGCCGCGTACCGCGCGGAAAGCCGAAGCGTCTGTGCCCGTTTCCCGCAAAAACGATTCCACGCGCGCGCTGGCGGCGGCAATGGCGTCGGCATCCCGGTCGATGCCGGTCACGCGCCCGCCACGGCGGAGCATCTCCAGCGTGTGCCCACCGCCCCCGAGCGTGCAATCCAGATATTCGCCGCCGGGAACGATGCGCAGGCCGTCCATGCACTCCGTCAGGAGCACCGGGAGGTGGTGAAATTCCATTCGCTTTCCCCCTTCAAAAGCGCGCGCGCCGCGCCTACGAGGTACAAAGAACCCGCGACCACGCGCATCCCGCCGGTCGTTTGCAACGCTTCCTCCACCGACGCGGCCGTCGCCGTTTTGCAGCCAAGGGCGGCATAGGTTGCCGCCACCTGTTCCGGCTCGGCGGCGCGCGGCTCGTCCACGCGCGTGGCGATTACCTGCGAAAACAGGGGCGCGAGGATGGCGGCGCAGGCATCAATCTGTTTGTCGCGCATCATGCCGGTAATCAGCGTCATTCGCGTGTCGGGAAAGTGTTCGGAGAGGTAGTCGCGCAGCGTGCGCGCGCCCTGCGGATTGTGCGCGCCGTCCAGCAGCGTATCGCCCAGCCACTCCAACCGCCCCGGCCATTCGGCGTCGCGCAGGCCATCAGCAAGGTTCTGTAATTTCAGGCCCGAGGCGCGCAGGCCGTAGAGGGCCAGCGAAGCGTTGAGCATCTGATGGCGCCCGGGCAGGCGGATGGAAAATTCCCCGAATGGCAAGCGGAAGCGGCTACCATAGGGCGTGATTTCCAGAGGCTCGGGCGGTTCGGCGATGATGATGTCTCCCTTTTCGCGGAAGATATCGAGAATTTCCCCGCTCTGCCGCATGACCACGGCGGGCACGCCCGGCTTGATGATGCCCGCTTTTTCACGGGCGATATCGGTAAGCGTATCGCCAAGCTGGGCCATATGGTCCATGCCGATGGCGGCAATCATGGAAACGGCCGGCATAAGCACGTTGGTGCAGTCCAGCCGCCCGCCCAGGCCGCATTCGACCACCGCCACCTGCACGCCCGCTTCGCGGAAATACCAGAAGGCCAACGCCGTGCCAATCTCGAAGGTGGTGGGGGAAAGGCCTTCCTTTTCCAGCGCCGCGCAGGCGGCCATGATCTTCTTCACGCCGCGCACGAGCGCCGCTTCCGGGATGCACGCGCCGTTTACGCGGATGCGTTCCCGGTAGTTTTCCAGATACGGCGAGGTATACAACCCAGCGGCATAACCGCTTTTGCGCAGGCAGGCGTCGCACATCGCCGCCGTGGAACCCTTGCCATTGGTGCCGGCGATGTGCAGGGAAAGAAAACCCCTTTCGGGGTTTCCAAGGGCCGCGAGCAGGGCGCGGGTATTTTCCAGGCCGTTTTTGTGGCCCGTATAGCGCCGGCTGTGAATCCAGCGTATCGCTTCGTTTGCGTCCATCACAGTTTCGTGGGCGCAAGGCCGACCTTTTTATGCACCTTGCGCATGGTGCGCATGGCAAGCTGCGAGGCGCGCTCGTCGCCGTCTTTCATGACGGCTTCCAGATAGGCCTTGTCCGCGCTGATCTCCTCGTATTTTTTCTGGATTGGCGAAAGCGTTTCAATCACCACGTCGGCCACGGCGTCCTTGAAAGCGCCATAGCCCTTGCCCTCGAAATCAGCGGCAATCTGCTCCATGCTCTGCCCGCCCAGGGCCGACAAAATGCTCATCAGGTTGGAAACGCCCGGCTTGTTCTCCGGGTCGAAACGCACCTCGGCGTCGCAGTCGGTCACGGCGCGGCGCAGCTTTTTGCGGATGACGTCGGCGGGGTCGAGGATGGCGATATAGGTGTCCTCCGGGTCGGATTTGGACATCTTGCGCGTCGGCTCCTGCAGGCTCATCACCCGCGCGCCCACCTTGGGGAAGTAACCGTCCGGCACCACAAACGTATCCGAATACAGGGCGTTGAAGCGCTCGGCAACGTTGCGCGCCAGCTCCAGATGTTGCTTCTGATCCGCGCCGATGGGTACCAGATCCGCCTGGTAGAGCAGTATATCCGCCGCCATCAGCACCGGATAGGCAAACAGGCCGCAGTTGATGTTGTCGGCGTGCTTTTTGGCCTTGTCCTTGAACTGCGTCATGCGTGAAAGCTCGCCCATATAGGTGTAGCAGTCGAGCACCCAGGCCAGCTCCGCGTGCTCATGCACATGGGACTGGAAAAAAATGATATTCTTTTGCGGGTCGAGGCCGCTGGCCAGGAAGATGGCCATCGTGCGCAGGCACGCCTTGCGCAGTTCCGCGGGATTTTGGCGGATGGTGATGGCATGCAGATCGACGATGGAATACAAACAGTCGTATTCATCCTCCAAGAGTTTAAAATTGCGCAGCGCGCCGATATAATTGCCCAATGTCAGGTTGCCGGTGGGCTGAATTCCTGAAAAAATGCGTTTTTTGCCGTCCATAAAAAGCCCCCCATAATGAATCAGAAAGCATATCTGTCAGGGAATATGATATCACGCGGTCAAATTTTCGTCAAGGTTGGCTTGAAAAAATCGCCGGAATCTG
>DSTMC04003__coassemble_971_pt1 | contig 27126 bp, 24 predicted proteins | sample DSTMC04003__metabat2_low_PE_048 | metagenome-assembled genome bin DSTMC04003
GAGGCTCTGATGAGCCTGCAGCTCCCCGCGGGCGTTGACATCGAAATCAAGCTGTGCCCACAAGCAAAACCGACCATCCTACGGCTCCAAGGCCCTGCCCAATGAGCGAGAAACCCGCGATAAGTGATACGATGATTCCTATGATACAGATGATCTTGATCACGGACTTGATGGTTGCACCTATGTTTTTCTCGAACATAGCCCTTTCCCTCTCCTATGTAAAATTTTCATAACCATTATAAGTCCAGATTCGTAAAATGTCAAACGAATGCGCCCTATGTCAGGGCGCATGATTACTGCGCGTTGAGGCTCCGGCCTTTCAGCGCCACGAAAGTATAGTGCGCCATAGCCGCCAGCGAAAGCCCCATCGCAACGTAGAGCAGAATTATACCGGCGGCACGCAGACCCTCCAGCGCGTGCCATGGGTAGACCAGGCACAAAGACACGACCAGGCAGAGCGTCGCCGTCTTGCCCAGGACGTCGCTTTTCACCACCACGCCGCGGCGGAAGAGCAGGCTAGCGCCAAGGACCATCCAGGCTTCGCGCAGCAGAAATACAATCGGTACCCAAACGAATATCTCACCCGTTTTGCACAGGCAAAACAGCATGGAAAGCGTCATCAGCTTGTCCGCCAGCGGGTCAAAGAGCTTGCCAAACCAGGTGATCTGCCCCCATTTGCGCGCCAGATAGCCATCGAGCATATCGGTCAGCGCCGCGGCGATGAATACAATCAGCGCCGCCCAGCGCGCCAGCGGCAATTCAAAATACAAAATCACAAACACCGGCACCAGCAGGATGCGCACAAGCGTCAGCAAATTGGGAATATTGACAAGTTTTACCCTATCCATGCGTTTCCCCCTCCGTTCCCCTCGGGCAGCTTCCCGGAGAGCTGGCAAAACCCGCGCGCAAAGCTTCCTCTTGCCTTCTCATCTTGCGGACTTTCCCCTCGCTCTGCCGGTGAACCCCGCTTTTTGCTTCCCGGGCATTTCGCTCCCTGTTCCCCGCTATTCTAGCACGCGCGGCAGGGCGCGTCCATGCAAAGAGGATTCGGTTTGGATTAGAGGGCGATTAGAACGCCCCTCCGGGAGCAGGCTTTCCTTCCCGGCAGCGTTCCCTGAAAAAACCGAAAAACGCCCGCCGCGCTTCTGTTCGCGGCGGGCGGGAAGATTAAAACGCTCAGCCCATGACGACGTCTTCCACCGTATCCCCCATGACGGCGAGCATATAGGGTTGCCCCTTGCCAGCGCGGGTTTCGATGGCGATTTCTTCGGTACGGAATGTGGTTTGCGTGCCGCTTTTCTGGAACACCGTAAAGGCGCGCTCCTCGCGCACAGGCAGGGCGGCGGCAATGTTTTCGCCGTTCATGCCGTTTTTGAGGAAGGTAATGGCCTTCAGCCCCTTGCCGCCGCGCGCCTGGCGGTCGAAATCAAGCAGCAGGCAGCGCTTCATATAGCCGCGGTCGGTAATCAGCAGCACTTCCCCTTCGCCGCTGTGGGCAAAGCAGGCGGCCACGCGATCGCCCGGGGCGAGCTGCACGGCCTTGACGCCCGCCGCCGTGCGGCCCAGCACGCTGACGTCCGACAGGGCAAAGCGGATGGCCATGCCCTGCCGCGTGACCACCAGCAGGTCGCTCTCCTGCGTAGGCGGCACCACCGTCGCCAGCCTGTCGCCCTCGCGCAGATTTATGGCGGCATAGCGCCCCTTGCGCACATTCAAGTCGGAAACAGCCATGCGCTTGATGAGGCCGCCTTCGGTAATCAGGGCGATTTCTCCCGCCCACTCGCGGTCCGGGGCAAGGGCGCAGATGGGGCGCTCGTCCTTCTCCAGTCCGGCCAACAGGCCTCCGGGCGGCAGGCCGCGGTCCTTGGCCCGGCACTCGGGAATCTGCGAGACGGGAATGGGATAGCAGTTGCCCGTATCGGTGATGAACAGCAGCTTTTCGTCGGTCATCACCTCGAACGTGGCGCGCGGCATTTCCGCGCCCTCCAGCGCCTTTTCGGCGCTTTTGCGGGCGAAGCGCTTGACGAAGCCGGCACGGGTGACGACCACCGTGGCCTCGTCCGCCACCGGCGCTTCTTCTTCGATGACGATTTGCTCGAAGGAGTCTACCAGGCGGGTGCGGCGCGCGTCGGCGTACTTTTCGCCGATTTCGCGCAGTTCAGTCTTGATGACGTTCAAGAGCTTCTTCTCGCTGGCGAGAATGCCTTTCAGGTAGGCCACGCGCTTTTCAATCTCCGCATACTCCTTGCGCAGGGTGAGGATTTCCAAGTTGGTGAGGCGTTGCAGGCGCATGTCCAGAATCGCCTGGGCCTGAATCTCGGTGAGGCCGAAGCGCGCCATCAGCTTGTCCCGGGCCTCGCGGGGGGTTTTGCTGCCGCGAATGAGGCGAATGACCTCGTCGAGGTTGTCCACCGCCACAATCAGGCCCTCGAGGATATGGGCGCGGGCCTCGGCCTGCTCCAGCTCATGGCGCGTGCGGCGGGTGACCACGTCCTTCTGGTGGCGGATATAGTGGCCGATCAAATCCTTGAGGCCGAGCTGCACGGGTTTGCCCTGCGCGATGGCCACCATGTTCACGCCCACCGTCACCTGCAAATCCGAATACTTATACAGGACGTTGAGCACCTTTTCCGGGTCTGTATCGCGCTTTAATTCGATGACTGCGCGCATGCCCTGGCGGTCGGACTCGTCACGGATATCGTTGATGCCGGAAAGCAGCGATTTCTTTTCTTCACTCAGGCGCAATATCTTTTCCAGCATCGCCGACTTGTTGACCTGATAGGGAATCTCGGTGATCACCAGCAGCGTCTTGCCGTTGGCGGCCGGTTCGATTTCCACCTTGGCCCGCAGGCGGAGCTTGCCGCGGCCGGTGCGGTAGGCTTCCAGAAGCTCGCCGTCTTTGGAAAGCACGCCGCCGGTGGGAAAGTCCGGCGCGGGGATATACTGCATCAGTTCTTCGGTGGTGATGTCCGGGTTTTCAATCTGCGCCACCACGCCGGAAATCACCTCGCCGAGGTTGTGCGGCGGGATGTTCGTGGCCAGGCCCACGGCGATGCCGTTTGCGCCGTTGACCAGCAGGTTTGGAAAGCGGCCGGGCAGCACGTCCGGCTCCTTTTGCGTATCGTCGAAGTTGAGGTGGAAGCCGACGGTATCCTTGTCGATGTCCTGCAAGAGCACCTGGGCAAGCTCGGTCATGCGCGCCTCGGTGTATCGCATCGCCGCTGGGCTGTCGCCGTCAATGGAGCCGAAGTTGCCGTGGCCGTCCACCAGCGGCGCGCGCATTACAAAGGGCTGCGCCATGCGCGCCAGGGCGTCGTAGACGCTGATATCGCCATGGGGATGGAATTTACCCAGGCAGTCGCCGACGATGCGGGCGCACTTGCGGTGCGGCTTGTCGGCGGTGTTGCCCAATTCGTGCATGGTGTAAAGGATGCGCCTCTGCACGGGCTTGAGGCCGTCCTCTACGCGCGGCAGGGCGCGCTCGAGGATGACGTATTCCGAGTAGGGCATCATCGAATCGTGCATCACGTCCTCCATGGACTTTTGCACGATCTGCTCGGAGAAGATGATTTTATCGTCCTTTTTCCTTCCCGCCATGCCTTACTCTCCTTCGCCGACCGGCTCGAAATTGTCTTCGTGGTTGAAATTGGCGTAGTACTGGATGTACTCGCGGCGCGGGTCCACCTTGTCGCCCATCAGCACGGTGACGCGGCGGTCGGCCTCGGCCAGATCGTCGATGGTGACCTGCACCATCTTGCGGCCGTTGGGGTTCATGGTGGTTTCCCAGAGCTGCTCGGGGTTCATCTCGCCCAGGCCCTTGTAGCGCTGCACGCTGTAACCGCGGCCGAGCTTCTTCGTGGCCCTGGCCAGCTCCTTATCGTCGAAACAGTAGATGTGTTGCTCGCCCTTTCTGGCGCAATAGAGCGGCGGCATTCCGATATAGACGTGGCCGTCGGTCACCAGTTCGCGCATATAGCGGAAGAAGAAGGTGAGCAATATGGCGCGGATGTGCGCGCCATCCTGGTCGGCGTCCGAAAGGATGATGACGCGGTTGTACTTCAGGTGCGAAAGGTCGAAGTCCTCGCCAATGCCTGTGCCCAGCGCAGTGATGATGGAGCGGAATTCCTCGTTGGCCAACACCTGGTCGATGCGCTTTTTCTCGGCGTTGAGGGGCTTGCCGCGCAGGGGCAGTATGGCCTGAAAGCGCCGGTCGCGGCCCTGCTTGGCGCTGCCGCCAGCGGAATCGCCCTCAACGATAAACAGCTCGTTTTCCTTCCAGTTGCGGCCCGTGCAACTGGACAGCTTGCCCACCAGTGGCGCGGCCTCGAGCTGGTTTTTCTGCCGGGCCACGTCGCGCGCCTTGCGCGTAGCCTCGCGCACCTTGGCGGCTTTCACTGCCTTTTCTACGATGTGCTGGGCGACTTCCTGGTTTTTAAGGTCGTCCAGGAAGATGGAAAGCTGCTCCAGACAGATGGCCTCCACAATGGGGCGCACCTCGGTATTGCCCAGCCGTCCCTTGGTCTGGCCCTCGAACTGGGGCTTCTGCACGCCGGCGTAGACTACGGCGGTCATGCCCTCGCGGAAGTCCTCGCCGGAGAGGTTGTTGTCCTTTTCCTTGAGCAGGCCGACGCGGCGGGCGTAGTCGTTGAACGCCTTGGTGACGGCGGCCTTGAAGCCGGTTTCGTGCGTGCCGCCCTCGCCGGTGGGCACGTTGTTGACAAAGGAATAGATGTTTTCAGTGTAGGAATCCGTATACTGGATAGCCACGCGCAGAAGCGTGCCGTCCCTGCGGCCTTCGAAGGTAATCGGCTCGGTAATGGCGTTTTTATCCGTATTCAGGTAGCGCACGAAATCCGCCAAACCGCCCTCATAGCAGTATTCGCGGCGGCGGCGCTCTTCGTCCTTTTCGCGCTCGTCGATGAACACAAAGCGCACACCCTTGTTGAGATAAGCCAATTCACGCACACGGCGGCGCACGATATCGCCGTTGAAATGCGTATCCTCAAACACACGCGGATCGGGCTTAAAGCACACCTGCGTGCCGCGCTTGCGGGTGTTGCCCACCTTCTCCAGCGGCGCGACCGGGCGGCCGGAGATGATTTTGCCGGTCTTTTTGTCCTCCACGGATTCAAAGCGGATCTGATAGTGGCTGTAATCGCGGTACACATCCACCGTCACCCACTCGGAGAGGGCGTTGACCACCGAGGCGCCCACGCCGTGCAGGCCGCCGGAATAGGCGTAGTTTTTGTTGTTGAACTTGCCGCCGGCGTGCAACTGCGTATAGACGACCTCCACCCCCGACACGCCCAACTGCGGGTGGATGTCCACGGGAATGCCGCGGCCGTTGTCCGTTACCTCGCAGGAGCCGTCCTTTTTCAGCGCTACGCTGATTTCCGTGGCGTAGCCGTTGGAAGCCTCGTCGATGGCGTTATCAACGATCTCCCAAATCAGATGGTGCAAACCGCGCGGGCCGGTGGAGCCGATGTACATGCCCGGGCGCATGCGCACCGCGTCCAGGCCCTCAAGCACCTGTATGTCGGTGGCGGAATAGGTCTTTGCCATGATGTCCCTCCCAATTTGTCTCCCACTATTATACAGCATGGACGTTAACTGGATGTGAACCCCTTTCAATACACAACCCCGCGCTATGAAAGCGCGGGGCAGCTTGTCAAAAAAGGATTTTTGACAAGCTGGCGGACGGGGGAGATACTCCCCCGCCGCGACCACCCTCTCCAATTTTCGCTCGCGCCGCTTTGCGGCACAAGCGAAAATTGCAAGGAAGCGATTTTTGCTCTGGGAAATAAAATTTCCCGACGCAAAAATCGCCCCGTTCCCGCCGTACAAGCCGCCGGGAACGATTGAAGCGCGAAAGGGCTTCGGCCCTCTCGCGCTCTCCCTTTGGTTTTTGACAGTCTGCCCCGCGCTATGAAAGCGCGGGGCGTATACGGGGTTGCCGTGCCGCTTAGACGGGCAGCACGTGGTTCTCCTTGTCCAGCAGGGAGTTGTCCAGCTTGAGCTGCTGGGCCTGACGGTACTCGAAGAACTTGGTGGCCACCTGCGGGAACAGGGCGTAGGTGAGCACGTCCTCTTCCTGGGTGATATACTGGCCGATTTCCTTGCGGTATTTCTCCAGCTCCGGCGCAATGTCGTCGGCGGGGCGATGGGTGATAACCTTGGCGTTGCCGATGACCTTGCGGCGCACTTCCTCGTTCACCGGGGCCGGCAGACGGCCGTACTCGCCGCGCATCAGAGCCTGGGACTCCTTGGGGTTGAGCTTGTAGCGCTCGCCGCCCAACACGTTCATCACGGCCTGCGTGCCAACGATCTGGCTGGTGGGCGTGACCAGCGGCGGATAACCGAAGTCCTCGCGCACGCGCGGCACTTCCGCCAGCACCTCGTAGAACTTGTCGGAGGCATTGGCCTGCTTGAGCTGGCTGATGAGGTTGGAGAGCATGCCGCCCGGCACCTGATAAAGCAGCGTGTTGATATCCACGGACAGCACCTTGGGATCGAGGAAGCCCTCTGCCTTGAGCTTGTCGGCGACCTTGCGGAAATGCACCGCCGCCTGGGACATGAGGTTCAAATCCAGGCCGGTATCGTACTCCGTGCCCTGCAGGGTGGCGACCAGCGGCTCGGTGGCCGGCTGGGAGGTGCCGTTGCCCAGCGGGGAAAGGGCGGTATCGACGATATCCACGCCCGCCTCGATGGCCTTAAGCAGGGTCATATCGCCCGTGCCCGAAGTATTGTGCGTGTGCAGGTGGATGGGGATCTTTACGTTCTCCTTGAGGCGCTTGACCAAGCTGTAGGCCTTGTAGGGCAGCAGCAGGTTGGCCATGTCCTTGATGCAGATGGTGTCCGCGCCCAGCTCCTCAATCTCCTTGGCGAGCTTGACGAAATAGTCCTCGGTATGCACGGGGCTGACGGTGTAGCTCATAGCCACTTCGCAGATGCCGCCGTACTTCTTGGTGGCCTTGATGGCCGTTTCCAGGTTGCGCACGTCGTTGAGGGCGTCGAAAATGCGGATGATATCAATGCCGTTCTTAATCGACAGGCGCACAAACTCCTCCACCACGTCGTCGGCATAGTGCTTGTAGCCGAGGATGTTCTGGCCGCGGAAGAGCATTTGCAGCTTGGTGTTGGGCAGGGCCTTGCGCAGCTTGCGCAGGCGCTCCCACGGGTCTTCGTTCAAAAAGCGCAGGCAGCTGTCAAACGTGGCGCCGCCCCAGCACTCCAGGGAATAATAGCCGATCTTGTCGAGAATCTCGCAGGCGGGCAGCATGTCTTCGGTGCGCATACGGGTTGCGGCCTGAGACTGGTGCGCGTCACGGAGAATCGTATCGGTAACCAAAACCTTCGCCATGGTCTTTTCCTCCTATATAAAATGGATACCCCGGGCGGGGCGGGGCGAATCAGCCAAACAAGGCAATGAATACGCCCGCCGCCACCGCCGAACCGATAACGCCGGCCACGTTCGGGCCCATGGCGTGCATCAGCAGGAAGTTGCCAGGGTTTTCGCGCTGCGCCTCCTTCTGGGAAACGCGCGCCGCCATCGGCACGGCGGACACGCCCGCGGAACCGATGAGGGGATTGATCTTGCCGCCGGTGAGCTTGCACATCAGCTTGCCCAGCAACACGCCGCCGGCAGTGCCGCCCATAAAGGCGATGACGCCCAACAAGAGGATAAACAGCGTGTTGGCGGTGAGGAAGGTGGAGCCCTTCGTGGTCGCGCCGACGGTAAGACCCAGGAAGATGGTGACGATATTCATCAGCTCGTTCTGCGCAGTCTTGGACAGGCGCTCGGTGACGCCGGAAACGCGCAGGAGGTTGCCGAACATCAGCATGCCAATCAGTGGGGCCGCCGAGGGCAGGAGCAGGGACACGATCAGCGTCACGGCAATCGGGAAGATTACCAGCTCACGCTTGCTGACCGGGCGCAGCTGCTGCATGACGATGGAGCGCTCCTTCTTGGTGGTCAACGCGCGCATGATGGGCGGCTGGATGACCGGCACCAACGCCATGTAGCTGTATGCGGCCACGGCGATTGCGCCCAGCAGGTGCGGGGCGAGCTTGGTGGTGACGAAGATGGCCGTGGGGCCGTCCGCGCCGCCGATGATGCCGATGGAACTGGCCTCAGCAGAGGTGAAGCCAAGCAGGCGCGCCAGGATAAAGGCAATGAAGATACCCAATTGCGCCGCCGCGCCCAACAGCAGGGACTTCGGGTTGGCGATCAGGGGGGCAAAGTCGGTCATTGCGCCCACGCCCATGAAGATGAGCGGCGGATAGATGCCCAATTTCACGCCCTGATAGAGATAGTAGAACAGGCCGCCATTGGCATCCGCCACCTGATACAGATCGCGGAAATAGCGGGAACAGGTAGCCAGCGAAGCGTCAAAGCCCGCCGCCAAGGCATCGGCCTCCGTGGTGAACACCTGGCCGCCGACATCCCAGAACATCTTGGAAACCATGGTAACTTCCTTGCCATAAGGAGCCGCGTAATTCTGCGCCTCCTGCAACGTGGCAAAGTACTTGAAGCTGGGATCATCCATCAAACCGCCCAACGGCAGGTTCGCCAGCAGCATGCCAAAAGCAATGGGCAGCAAAAGCAGCGGCTCGAAGCCCTTGACGATGGCCAGATACAAAAGCACGCAGGCAACCACGATCATCACATACTGCTGCCATTCGCCGTTGGCAAGGCCGGTAGATTCCCAAATCGCTGCCAAGCCGCTGAGGAAGTCGATGCTTGCGGTCTCCTCGGCCTCTTGCGTCTCAATCACACGAACCGTGCCGCCCGCAAAATCCGTTTCCCCATTCGCGGCGGCAAGATCACGCTCCAAAGTATCCTCGGCAGGAGCATCCAAGGCGCCGGAAACGTCTTCTTCCGGTGCAGGGGTCTCAACAGAACCATTTTCCGTTACTGTTGGCGTCAGCGCGTCCTCCGCAAATCCCCATGCCACCAACAGAGAGCACATAAGCAGCAAGCACACAAACGCGCGCGTGCGCTTAACCTTCTTAAACATGAAAAAACCTCCTGGTTGCTTGGTTGAACTTTCCATATAGCCGGACATTTAGGCGCGCCGGGGCGGGCAACCGTCCGCCCGGCGCGCCTAAAGCGCATTAGTTCAACGTCAGCAACACATCACCGGAATTGACGGTTGCGCCCTTGGCGACCGCCACGGAAGCAACCACGCCATCACGCGCAGCAAGGATCTCGTTTTCCATCTTCATGGCCTCGAGGATCAGCAACACGTCGCCCTTCTTGACGGCCTGACCGGCGCTGACGCGCACATCAAGGATATTGCCAGGCATCGGGGACTTGACGGGTTCTCCGCCAGCAGCGGCGGGAGCAGCCGGGGCCGGAGCGGGAGCGGGCTTCGCAGCGGGCGCGGGCGCGGCGGCGGCCGGGGCCGGAGCCGGAGCCGGGGCGGGCGCAGCCGCCGGAGCAACGGGGGCAGGCGCGGGCGCGTACGCGGGCGCCGGAGCATATGCAGGCGCAGCCGCATACATGGGCGCGCCGCCGATTTCTTCGACCTCGACCTCGTAGGCCTGACCGTTTACGGTAATAGAGAACTTGCGCATAACTGTTCCTCCTAAAGCATTAATCTCAGGTTCAAATTAAAAGCGGTAGACCTGCTCGGTACGCGCGGCGCGGTTCCAGCCGGGCGCGCGGCGAATCGAACGGATAACCAGCGGCTTGCCGTTTGCATCCATCGCGGCAACCGCCGCGGCAATAACAGCCACAACCTGCGGGTCAATGCCCTGCGCGGCTACCGGCGCGGGCACAGGGACAGGGGCGGGCGCGGGAGCCGCCGGAGCCGAAACCTCAGCGCTGCGCCCGTCATCCTTCTTTTCGCGGCCACCCAGGGCCGCGGCAATCAAATAGACAAAGGCAATGAGGATAATCAGGCCCAGGAATACCATTACCAGGCCGATACCCATCACGGAAAAGGACTCACCCAAAATGCTCATGGAAACCCTCCTCTGCTTACAGCGGCATATTGCCGTGCTTCTTGGCGGGCCTCGAGTCGCGCTTGCCAGAGAGCATTTCAATCGCAGAGCAAAGCATCTGGCGGGTGACGGCAGGCTCAATTACGTCGTCGACGTAGCCCTGCTTGGCGGCGTTGACCGCGTCGGCCACATCGTCCATGTAACGCTGCTCCAACTCAGCGCGCTTGGCATAGGGATCCTCAGCGCCCTGCATCTCGTCGGCGTAGAGGAGCTGCGCGGCGATCTGCGCGCTCACCGGGGAAAACACGCTGCCCGGCCAGGCGTAAACCATATCCGAAACGGCGCGGGAGGCCAGCGACGCATAGCTCATGCCGATGGCCTGGCCAACGACCAGCGCCACGCGCGGCGTGGTGGCTTCGCTCAGGGCAAACAGAAGCTGCGCGCCAGCGCGGGAAAGCTCGCCCTGCGGGGCGGTGGAAATCTTCATGCCCATGGAATCGACCACAGTGATGATCGGGATGGAGAAGCAATCGCAGAAAGCGGCAAAGCGGGCGGCCTTCTTGCAGCCGTATACGGTCAGGCGGCCCTCATCCTTGGCGGCCTGGTTGGCGATAAAGCCGACGGTGGTGCCACCGATTTTGCCCAGCGCCGTCACCATGGAAGGCGCGAATTCCTCGCCCAGTTCCACGATGTCGCCCAAATCGGCCACGCCGCGCAGAAGGTCACGCACGTCGTCGAGCTTTTCGATGGCGTTGAGCGCCGGTAGTTCGCGGTTCATATCATCGCGCGGAAGATCGACCGCTTCGTCCATGTTGTTGGCCGGCAGCATGGCAACAACCTTGCGGGCCATGGCAATGGCTTCCTCGTCCGTCTCGGCGGTGAGCTGGGCCATGCCCGAACGCACGGAAGCGGAAGATCCGCCAATGGCTTCCATATCAAGCTGCTTGCCGGCGACCGCGGAAACCACGCGCGGGCCGTTGACAAACAGGCTGCCGTTTTTGCTCATGACCACAAAATCGCTCATGCCGGCAATGGCGGAGGCGATGCCGCCGCACTGGCCCAGCACCAACGCCACCTGCGGCACAACGCCGGAAAGCGCGCTGACGCGGCCGGCGATCATGGCGTAGGCGTTCATGGCGTCCAGGCCCTCATCCAGCCGTGCGCCGGCAGTATCAAGGATGGCGACCAGGGGCGCGCCGGTCTTTTCGGCAAGCTCCATAACCTTGAGAATCTTCTTGGCGTGCTGCGCGCCGACAGAGCCACCTTTGACGGTGAAATCCTGCGCGTAAACATATACGGGCTTTTCGTCGATCAACCCATAGCCGGTAACGACGCCAGCCTCGGCGTTGAGCACGTCGAGTTCAACAAAACTCGCCGCGTCCAACAGCTGTGCCACGCGCTCCCTGGCCAAGAGCTTTCCGGCTTTTTTCTGCTTGTCGCAAAGCTCCGGGTCGCCCTTCAGGATCGCCAGCTTTCGCTCACGAACGATGGGCAAATTGCGTTCCACACTCATATTTTTCCCTCCAGAACTTTATTGGACTTACATCCACAAACTCAATCACGTCCAACTTCAAAGTTTCTCCATCCAAATCTTTTTTCCTGCCTTAAATTTCGTTAATTTTTCTCCCCTTTCCCTTGAATTCGCCTTTTCGGGCGGCGTCGGATGGTCATCATGTTTCCGTCACAATGTTGTCGTTTGAGTATTTGCGCCGCTTCTGCTATAATAAAGGTAACTGTGATTATTGTGGCGGCGATTCGACATAAATGGCAGGTGAAGTGCATGTTTGGATTCGACCGTATCCGTCTTCAGCTCTTTGCGCGCAGAGGCGGGCGGAATTACATGATGCGCTCGGAAAAGCGCCCCAGTTACAATTATACCCAGCGGCCCCGCAAGCCGAAACGCCGGCGCACGCGCTATGCGTATCTGGTTTTGACGCTGCTGGTTTCCATCCTGCTGTGGCCGGTGGGCCTGTTTTTGATCTGGAACCGCCGTTTGCGCTGCAAGGTTGGGGGGAAAATTTTGTGGAGCGCAGCCACGTTGGCGGTGTTCTGCTGCCTCGTGCTGGCGCTTTTGACCGTACCGACCAACAACGAGCAGTTCCAACGCTTCCAGGATGACGCCAACGATCTGATTGCCACTGTCGGCGCAGATCTGGAAATTGCCTGGCAGACGTTCTCCGAGCGTTCGGGCGACGCCTGGGGCAATATGCGCACGGTGGGCTATTCCGTGGGCAATTTCGCGTTGAGCAAAACCGCTGATGGCCTGGAAGCAGGCGTAGCGCTGGCCGAGAACGTTCGCAACTGGGTGGGCGGCCTGTTCCCCGCCGGAGATGAACAAACGCCCTCGACCGGATTGGAAGCGACCGATGCTCCGGAAGAAACGCCAGGCGCCTCCGCTCCCGCGCAAACAGCGCAGCCCTCCGCGACGCCGGCAACAACCCCCATCACCCGCCTGTTCGCCACCCCGGAACCGTCGGATGCGCCCAGCGCGGCTGAACTGGCCGTTTCCGGACTGGCACTGGCGCGCGCCGGGATGAACGGGGCTGAAAGCGGCGCTCCGGAAGCAAGTTCTACTCCCTACCCCACGCCCACGACGCGCCCGCAGGCCAGCGCAGAGGCTGAACCGAGCGCAGAGCCGTCGGAGCTTCCGCAGGCAACCGGCGAACCGGAGGCAACCGGCACGCCGCAGGCCACCGCTGAAGCGGAAGCGCAGCCTTCGACGGAGCCTGTGTCAACGGTTTCGGCAGAGCCGGCCGTCACCGGCGCGGAAGAAACACAGGCCACGCCCCAACCCGCGCGAGCGATGCCGACGCCCACGCCCGCGGCCGAACTGCCCGAGGGTGAAACCGTGGAAGCCAAGCCCGCCGGGGACTTCATCGTCTACCATACCGAAAACGGCCGCTGGTATCATACCACTGCCACTTGCTCCGGCATGCGCGACGCGCAGGAATACACGTTTGCCCAGTCCGTGGAGGACGGCTTTGAACCCTGCCCGGACTGCGGCGCCCCCGCCGCGGAGCTGTTGGAGTCGGAAAATGTGGTCTGGGTGGATGAGGATTCCGTCTATCACATCAGCGACGAATGTTCTTCCTTTGTAGACACCACCTCCCTGATGACGTTGGAGGACGCCGTGGACGCGCAGTGCGTCCCCTGCGCCGCCTGCGGCGCGAACGCCCTGGCGGACGGCGCGTCCGAGGCGCAAACCTTGGACGAAGAAGCGCTTCTGGAGCTGGCGCGGGACGTCACCGTCTACTTCTACGACGGTTCGGTGGGCTACCACGCTGAAAGTTCCTGCTACGGCATGAGCGGCGCACCCGCGCGCACGCTGTATGAAGCCATCGAAATGGACAAACCCCCGTGCAGCCGCTGCAATCCGCCGACGCTGGAGGATTTGGGCTGAAAAGGGAATATACAACGCGAGCCTGGCCAACCGGCCAGGCTCGCTGATTTGGATTCCGCCGCGCTTTTCGCCGGATAACGGCCTGATGGGCGGCGTTCGGGACGCTACGCTTCTTCGTTCAGTTCATGCCTGCTTATCTGATTAAGTATCAAAGCGCGCTTTGAGCGCAAAATGGGCGATGGGATGGAGACACGCTTGTCCTCAACGCAAACGCCATCCTCCAGCTTCCGCATGCGAAATTCAAAGTACATCCAGTTCTGTCCCTTGTAGGGCGCGTGGCGAATGACGACGCCCGTCATGTCTTTCCAGGGGATAAAGTCCGTGGTTTTCCTGTCGCGGACAATCTGTATTCCCGCCTCGTCCAGCCGGTAGTGGTCGTCGCCCATCCGCTTTTCAAACCTGATCCCGGCGATAAACACCACCATGCCGACCACCGTGAAAGCGGCCGTCACAAACTCTCCCCACAGCGCGTACAGCACCGTCAAAACCAGGCAGGCGCAGGCCCCCGCACCCAGGAAGGAAAAGACAAAGACCTTGGCCGCGATTGAAGGGATTCTTATGCCCTCTTTTTTCATTTTGTGCACCTCTTCGCTCTGGGCGCAAGGCTCTTTTGTGCGCCGTTCTTACAGTACCAGGATTCCCAAATGCTCCAGCAGGATTTTCACCCCGATGAGGATCAGTACAACGCCGCCGACGATCTCAGCCTTTTTCTTGTAGCGCGCGCCGAAGCGGTTGCCTACGCAAACGCCCGCGAAGGAAAGGATGAACGTCGTCACGCCAATCAACGCCGCCGAAGAAAGGATGTCCACCTTCAGGAAGGCGAATGTGATGCCCACGGCCAGGGCGTCGATGCTCGTAGCCACGGCCATCATCAAAAGCATTTTCAAATTTAATGCCTCGGCGTGCTCTTCCCCGCCCTCGTGCAAAGCTTCCCAGATCATCTTGCCACCGATGAAAGCCAGCAGCACAAAGGCGATCCAGTGGTCAAAATTGTTTATGTACTGCGCAAAACCGGCGCCGAGCAAGTAGCCCACCGCCGGCATCAAGGCCTGGAAACCGCCGAAAAACAGGGCTATCAGCAGGGCTTGCCGGTAGTTGATCTTCCGCATTTCCAGCCCGCGGCAGACCGCGACCGCAAACGCGTCCATCGAAAGGCCTACGGCAATGAGCAATAGCTCCACAAACGACATGCGCATCCGTCCCTTTCAAAAGATTGGGTATCCATTATATCACGGCTTTCGCCGGCCTGTCAATCCGGCCCACCCAAGGTTGATGGGGCGGCAATACCGTTCCAAAAAATGAATTACCCTTGCCAAATAATACATTTTCGGCAAAGAATCTGCGCAGTTTCCGAACTTATATGCTTAATTTTCAATTTCCCCTTGCAAATCTGCGCAAAAAAGGGTATACTCTGTGTGTATTGTCACGGAAAGGCGTGAAGGGGAGGGTATTGACCTTGGAAAACGCGCAGGAATTGATCCAACGCCTCAACCACAGCGGCAAGAAGCTTTCGAAAAGCCATCGACGTATTGCCGAATGTATTGTATCGCATTATGACAAAGTCGTGTTTATGACGGCCTCCAAGCTCGGCGAATACGTCGGCGTTTCGGAGTCCACCGTCGTCCGCTTTGCGGCAGCGCTTGGGTATTCGGGCTATCCGCAGCTGCAAAAGGCCCTGCAGGAGCTGATTCGCCATCGCCTTACCGCGTCGCAACGCTTTGAAATGACCTCGGATATGGACCATGCCCAGGTGCTCAACAAAGTGCTCAAGGCGGATATCATGAACATACGCTTCACATTGGACGAGCTGGACTTAAACGCCTTTGAAAAGGCCATCGACCGCATCATACAGGCGCGTTCCATCTACGTAATGGGCCTGCGTGCCTCCGCGCCGATCGCGGAATTTTTCGTGCATTATCTGAACTTCATCTTCTCCAATGTCAACGAAGTCACTTCCGGCATCAGCGACGTTTTCGAGCAGCTCTCGCGCATTGGGGAGGGCGACCTGCTTATCGGCATTTCCTTCCCCCGCTACACCGCGCGCACCATCGAGGCGATGGAATTCGCCCATTCGCGCGGCGCCTCGCTCATCGCCATTACCGATGGCCCGCTCTCGCCGCTGCATTCCACGGCAGATGTGTGCCTGATGGCCAAGAGCGATATGGCCTCGTTTGTGGATTCGCTCGCCGCGCCTCTCTCGCTCATCAACGCGCTGATTGTGGCCCTGAGCCAGCGGCGGCGCCAGGAGGTTTCCGAACACTTCGCGGAACTGGAAAAGATCTGGAGCAACTACGACGTGTATCTTGCCAAGAGCGGGGAATAAAATGCAGGCATCTGTTTTGATTGTTGGAGGCGGCGCGGCCGGTTTGATGGCCGCGCTGTTTGCCGCGCGTGGCGGCGCGCGCGTAACGCTGCTGGAGCGCAATGAAAAACTGGGGAAAAAGATTTACATCACCGGCAAGGGTCGTTGCAACCTCACCAACGCCTGCGACGCCGAAGCGTTCATGCGCCATATACTGCGCAACCCGCGCTTTTTGTACGCCTCGCTGGCGGCGCTTGACAACATGGGGCTGATGTCCCTGATGGAAAGCCTGGGGCTGCCGCTCAAGACCGAGCGCGGCGAGCGCGTATTTCCCGCTTCGGACAAGGCCAGCGACGTGACCAGTACGCTTGCCCGGGAACTTGAGCGCCTGGGCGTGGAAGTAAAGCTGAACGCGCGCGTTTCGCGCCTGTTGTGCGAAGGCGGGCGTGCGCGCGGCGTGGAGCTGGAGGGCGGCGCGCGCCTGACGGCGGACGCGGTGGTGCTCGCCACCGGCGGGCTGAGCTATCCATCCACCGGCTCTACGGGCGACGGTTTGCGCATGGCCGAAGAAACAGGGCACGCCCTGAGCGCGCCTTTGCCTGCGCTGGTGCCCATTGAAACGGTTGAAACGTGGCCGGGGGCGCTTTCGGGGCTCTCTTTGCGCAATGTAAAGCTGTTTGCCTACGTTGCCGGGGGCAAAAAGGAAAGGCGCATCTTTGCCGAACAGGGCGAAATGCTCTTTACGCACTTTGGCATTTCCGGGCCGCTGGTACTGACGCTTTCCAGCCTGCTGCCGGAGGACTTGTCCGGCGTGCGGCTGGCCATCGACTTAAAACCGGCGCTGGACGACGGCACGTTGGACGCGCGCATGGTGCGCGATTTGCGCGAGCTTTCCCGCAAGCAGCTCATCACCGTAATGGACGGATTGGCCCCGCACAACCTGGCGCTGACAATCCTGGAACTGGCCGGCCTCTCCCCCGCCCTGCCCGCCAACGCCCTGACGCACGAGCAGCGCGCGACGCTGCGGGGGCTTCTCAAGGCCTTGCCGCTCACCCCGCTGAAACTGCGCGGCTTCTCCGAGGCCATCATCACCCGGGGCGGCGTGAGCGTGCGCGACGTCAACCCCTCGACCATGGAATCCAAGCGCCTGCCAGGGCTGTATTTCGCTGGGGAAATGCTGGATTTGGACGCGACCACCGGGGGTTTTAATCTGCAAATCGCCTTTTCCACCGGCGCGTTGGCCGGGAAAAGCGCCGCAAAGAGGGAGGCCGGGGCATGAAAATACGCATTGCCGGATTGGTGAATGATTCCATTGTAGACGGCCCGGGCTTCCGCTTCGCTATTTTTACGCAAGGTTGCCCGCACGCCTGTCCCGGCTGCCACAACCCGCAAACGCACGCTTTTGACGGCGGGCAGGACGCGGATACGGACGGCATCATCGCCCAATTCCGCGCAAATCCCCTGCTGGACGGCATTACTCTAACCGGCGGCGACCCCTTCTGCCAGCCGGAACCCTGCGCCGTGCTCGCCCGCGCCGCGCATGAAAGCGGCCTGAACGTATGGGCATACACGGGCTATCTCTATGAGGAAACCCTGAAAGATCCAGCCATGCGCGCCTTGCTTGACGAGCTGGACGTGCTCATCGACGGCCCCTTCCTGCTCGCCGAGCGCACGCTGGATATGCGCTTTCGCGGCTCGAAAAACCAGCGCGCCATCGACGTGCCTGCCTCGCTGCAAAGCGGAGAAGTTGTCGAAAAGGAAATCTGAGTCTATAAACCGCGCCGCCCCCGTTGTTTCGAGGGCGGCGTTTTTTACGTTCCGCGGATGATTTTGACGAGGTTGTAGACCTGATATGGCAGATAGACGCAAAAAACCATGAAAACGAAGCAGCTCACGGTCACTGGCCACGCCACAACTGCCACAACCTTGAAGCGCCGGGGCTTGCCCGCCATGAAGCGCACAATGAGTATGCCCGCGCCGGCCATGGCACTGCACACAAGCCCGCCAAGCAGCCCTGCCCAGAGCGGAAAAGCGTCGCTTTGCACCAACCAGTCGGTTCCGCGCACCGCCTCCCGGGGCGTTATTGCGAAAATGACGCCATACAGGACGAACATCACAACAAACACCGTCAGCGTTGCTTTCAGAAACCCGACTCGTTTTTCCCTGCTCACCATTGCTATTCTCTCCCGCGCGTAAGCCTGTGCTTTCATTATATCACGAGGAGGCAGGGAATCGTCAATCCCCCAGAGAACGCTTTACCGGCACGGTTACTTTGGTTTCGTAGCAGGCGAAGGCACCGTCGGTCAATTCCCTCTCCGGCTTCGGGGTAACGAGGCTCACCAGCGGCACCAGCACCAGCCCCGCCACCATGGCGAACGCGCCGCAGTTGATGGGCGACTGCAAAAGCGGCGGGAAGATAGACGGGCAGAGCAGGTTGAGCGTCATCACGCCCGCGCCAAAGATAAAGCTGACCCACACCGCCGCGCGCGTGGTGCACTTCCAGTAAAGGCCATAGAGGAACGGGGCCAGGAACGCGCCCGCCAGCGCGCCCCAGGAGACACCCATGAGCTGGGCAATGAACGTGATGTTGCTGGTGTGCTGCACAATGGCAATGACCACGGAGATGGCGATGAACACCACAATCAGGGCGCGCATGACCAGCACTTGCTTTTTCTCGTTCAGGTCCTTGATGATATTGTCCTTGAGCAAATCCAGCGTCAGCGTGGAGCTGGAGGCCATGACCAGGCTGGAGAGCGTGGACATGGAAGCCGAGAGCACCAGAATGACCACGATGCCAATCAGCAGCGGGGAAAGGTTTTCCAGCATGGCCGGGATAATGGCGTCGTAGCCGTCCACAGCCACATTCACGCGGTCGCCATAGAGCCGTCCAAAGCCGCCCAGGAAGTAACAGCCGCCCGCCACCACGATGGCAAACAGCGTGGAAATGATCGTGCCTTTGTGAATGGCCTTTTCCGAGCGGATGGCGTAGAACTTCTGCACCATCTGCGGCAGGCCCCATGTGCCCAGCGAGGTGAGAATGACCACGCCGAGCAGCTCCAGCGGCTTGGGGCCGAAGAAGGATGTAAACGCGCCCGGGGTGGTGGTGACAGAGGCGTCCTCCACGCGGGCAAGCGCGTCCATGGCCGCCATAAAGCCGCCGTTTTCATTGAGCACTGCCAGCACCACCACCACAATGCCGCCCAGCATGATGATGCCCTGGATAAAATCATTGATGGCCGTGGCCATATAACCGCCTGCGACCACATACACGCAAGTAAGCGCGGCCATGAGGATGATGCATACGGTATAGTCGATGTTAAACGCCATGCCAAACAGGCGGGAAAGGCCGTTGTACAGCGAGGCCGTATAGGGGATCAGAAAGATAAAGACGATGATCGAAGCGCCGATCTTCAGCCCTTTGGAACCGAAGCGCTTGCCGAAAAACTCCGGCATGGTGGCGCTGTCCAAATGCTGGCTCATCAGCCGCGTGCGCCGTCCCAGCACCACCCAGGCAAGCAGCGAACCCAAAAAGGCGTTGCCCAGGCCAATCCACGTGGATGCCACGCCAAAGCGCCAGCCAAACTGCCCCGCGTAACCGACGAAGATGACCGCCGAAAAATACGATGTGCCGTAGGCAAAGGCCGTCAGCCACGCGCCTACCGAGCGTCCGCCCAGCACGAAGCCGTTTACGTCGGTCGCGTGCCGCCTGCAGCGGATACCCACCGCCAGCATGATCGCAAAGAACACCACCAACAGAGCCAGTTTGATCGCCATGCGATCTCCTCCTTTGTGGCGGAGGCATGCAGAAAGCCCGTCCTCCGCAAATCGAATTGCTGAGGACGGGCTTAAACCCGCGGTACCACCTCAATTCGGCGCCGCCTCACGGCAAACACCCTCGTCGGGTACAAACATACCCTATCGCGTTCACGGGCGAACCCGTCGCAGCCTACTCGGGGGACCCCTTTCAGTGCGCCGCTCTCGGAATGTATTCCCTGCCTGGCTGCCTGCCGCCTCGCACCACCCGGCGGCTCTCTGAAGGCCACGCCCTGCCGTACTTGTTTCCGGTCGTCGCGTTTTTCTCAGAATACCATGGCCAGACGGTTTTGTCAAGGGGTTCAGTGAATTTTGGATAAAACGCGCAAAAATGAAATGTCAAAATCGCAATCATCCAAAATCAGCTGGTTCTCATGAAAAATGCCCCGATTCCCGGTCAGGAATCAGGGGCATCCTGCACAAGCGCGCACACTTCCCTACAAACAAAGCGGCGCGGGCGCAGCACAGCGCCGAACCAAAGCGGCGTTTCCTCTACCGCGCAGCAGGGATAGGCAATCCTTCCGGGTTTGCCTTAATCCAGCAGGCTGGCGTCGCCCGTATTCTGATATCCCTGTTGCAAGAGCTGGGAAACGCTCTGCGGGCGCGAGGCCGGGTCGGGATAGAGTTGCTTCAGCGTCGTGTAAGGGGCAATATCGTAAGGGTCGATGGCAATCAGGTATTCCAACGCCGTGGCCGCGCGGCCGGAATTACCGGCGCGGATATAGGCGTTGGCGGCATTGATCGCCGTTGTACGGTCAGAGGGGTCGAGTTCCAGCGCCCGCAGGTAATACGCGCCCGCCTCTTCGTAGTTGCCTGCCGCGTCCGCTTCCCCACCCAGCTCAACATATGTGGCGGGATTTCCGCTGATATAGAGCTGGCCCAACACGCGCTGGCCGCTGCCAAACAGCAACCAGTATCCAACGATCAGCGTCACGATCGCCAGCAGAATCAGGCAAACGAAGCCGCGGATATGACGCACAAAGAAATTGCCGCGCTCTGTTTCCTCATAGCGGTAATCATCGAGATATTCGCGCGCGAAATCGGCCAAATCGTCCTCGGCCTCATCTTCCAAAAACATGTCCTCCGGGTCAGGCGCGCGCGGCGGCACCACCGTATTGACGCGGCGCGCTCCCGTAGCCGCGCGCGGCTTTACCGGCGTGGAGGTGCGCGTGAGTTGGGGCGGATGCTTGACGCGCAGCTCTACCGGCTTATCCAGCAGCGGCCGGGCCAGCGGGTCGTCCATCATGCCGTCGTCCGCAAAATCGGGAGCTTCCTCCGGCAAGGGGATATCCACCTCTTCCCCATATTCCCCGTCATCTGTGTCCAGTGGCAATTCGTCCCGAAATTGAGGGCGCGGTGGGATTGGCGGCTGGATAACGATCTTCTCAGGGCCGTCCGCTTCTTCCTCTGAATCAGAGGCTTCTTCAGACCGCGGCGGCTCCTTCTTGGCGTGGCGCGGGGCACGCCGCGGCACGGGTTCTTCCGCTTCTACGGCCTGCGGCTTTGGTTCCTGCGGCGGGCCGTAAAGCCTGCGCTCTTCATCTTTTTCGGACGTAGGCTGCTCCGGCGTATTCAGGGGGCTGCCGCAAAAGCCGCAAAACAGGCTGTCGTCCGCATTTTTCTTTCCGCATTTTGTGCAGTTCACCTTGGCCCCTCCCCTCGGGTCATTCCAGATTGCGTAAGTATTCGTAATCGGGATCGCCGTAAAATTCCCGCTCGGTTTCGATCTCCCCGCCGAGCGCTTCCACGGCATTGCGGATCTCCATATACTCGAAGTACGTAAGGTCGCTTTGCCCCAGCATGGCCTTGAGCGGCTCCACCGCGCGCGCGTCGCCGTAGCGTCCCAGCAGCTTGGCGGCAAAGGCGCGGTTTTCAGGGCGGTTTTTGAGCATATCCATCATATTTGTATAGATGCGTTCATCGCCGGGAAAGTTGCATAGAATCTCCAGCATCAACATTTTGGCAAATTCCGGAGCCTGCGCATAACCGGCAAGCAGCACATCGCGGATTTCCTCGCCAGACTGTTCCTGCAAAAGTTCGCCTGCAAGCTCGTTGAGCGGGTCGCTTTCCCCGGCGTGCAACACCGTCTCCACCGCCAGGCGCACCGCCAGGGCTTCGTCTATGCCGGGCAGAAGCCCCAGGGCCTGCGCGCGGGCCTGTATGTTTTCCCCCGCCGCGCCTACAAGCGCCTCCAGGGGCTGAGCGCAGGCCGCTCCCAAATTCTCGAAGCGTTCCAGCAACAGGTCGGGCGCGTCCAAATCCGCGCGCGCGTAGGCAATCAGCAGTTCCGTTAACTCCTGCGGGGACGTAAACCGTGCAAACCAGCCGCGCGGCGAAAGGCCATCCAGCGCGGTATTGGGCGTATCCGCCCACTCCTCGTAAAGCTGTTCGGCCATTTCCTCCGCGGCGTCCTCGTCGATCTCCCCCGCCTCGCGCAGCCTGCCGGCAACGTAGTGATGAAACATGTGTTCAAAATCAATCGGCTTTGTCATCCGGTTTTTCCTCCAACGCCTCCGCAATGCGGGCGGCGTAAAACACAGTTGTGCGGAAGGGGCTACCAAACTGCCGGCACAGGGCACGGAAGGAAGGCTTTTCCCCGCGCATGGATAGATAGCAGTAAGAGAGCGCCGCCGCGTAAGCCGGAATGCGCCGCCGCGTGCAAGGCACCAATGTACGGCAGCCGTGCGCCCGCAGCATGGTCAGCGCCAGCGCCGGCAACACGCTCAGGCCATAGTCGTCCTCCAGCACCTCAGCGGCATAACGGCATGCCTGGCGCAGGCCGATGGGCAGGGCGGGCAGCAACGTGTCCGCATCCGGCAGCAGGCCGTCGCACTCGTCGATGCTCGGCGGCAGGGCATGCGCCAGATCCACGCCGCGCAGGCGCAAAAGCACCATGGCGTTGAACTTCATTTCGTAGGAGATCTCCGGCCGGGTAAACACTTCGCGCAGCGTGGACTCGGCCTCGGGATCGTCCAGCGCCGCCAGCGCCGTCACCGCCGCCCGGCGGAACTGGACATTTTCCACCGTCAGGCACCACTGAAGCATGGCGCGGAATCTGGCGTCCTCCCTCCAGGGCGTTTCCAGATCGCCATTGCAGCGGGCAAGTACGTCCGCCACATAGCCAAGGCGGGCGACAGCCTCCTGCCGGGGCACCTGATAGGCGTATCCAATCTCCTCCCCGTGCAGGCGGCCTTCGGAAGCAGCCTGCACGTAGTAGGCGGCAACGGTGTCCTCCGGGTCGATGCGGGCAATGCGCTCCCAGAAGCGCGCGGCCTGCCCCTCCGAGCCGCCCGTGCGCAGAAGCGATACGGCGCGAATGTGCAAAAGTTGCCGGTCATAGGGCGTTTCCTGCATGGCAAGGCGCGCGCACTCCCCCGCCTCGCGGTGCAATCCCAGTTCGCCCAGCGTATGGATGAGCATGCGCATTTCCAGGCCGTCAGGGTGCAGGCGCACGGCCCGCAGCGCCGCCTGGCGGCTTTTGCGCGGCATACGAACCATCTGGTAAAACTGCGCGGCAATGCACAGCGTACGCACGCCGGCCCGTTCCGGTTCGGCGGCAGCGCGCATTTCCTTCAGCGCGGCGCGGCGGCGGCCGCACAATTCCAGCGCCGTGGCGTACAGGGCGCGGACTTCATCGCGGTCTTCAATTTCCAGGCTGCGCTTGAACAGGCGCGCGGCGCGGGTATACTCCTCCTCCTTCATGCGCGTGCAGGCCAAGTCGTCCAGGCAGGCGGCGCGGCGGCTCTTGCGGCCGACGGGGAGGGAAAACATTTCATAAAGCTGCAATTCGTCATAGATGCGGCGCGCGTCCATAGCGTAGGTACCGCGCGGATCCGCGCCATGATAGCGCCTGAGCGCCTGCCGCGCCCCGGAAATATCGCTGGCGGAGAGCAGATTCAGCGCCAACCCATAATAGCATTCGCTTGGCCCCTTGCCCTCGGACAGCATGTCCAGCAACAGGCGGTTGGACTGCGAAAGGCAGCCCATTTCGCTCAAAAGCCCGGCCAGATCAAGCTTATATTCATCATTGTCAGGCGAGTGCTCCACGGCGCGGCGCAAAAGTTCCAGCGCGTCCACGACGTTGTTATCGCGGCGGTTTTTCATCGCCCGGTGGTGTACATACGCCGCGCTCCGGTCAAAGGGCACGACCTTGGGGTCAAAATTCATTCGCTCCTCCGATTTGTCGCTCTTTCGAGCAGATCGCGCAAATCCGCCTCAGAAAGGCGGTAGCGCTTGTTGCAGAAGTGACAGTCTACCTCCGCGCCGTGCTGCTCACGGATCATATCCTCCAATTCCTCGCGTCCCAGCGACACCAGCGCCCGTTCCACGCGCTCGCGCGAACAATCGCAGCGGTAGGCGGGCACGGAGTGGGAAAGGATTTCCGGCTCCAGGTGCAGAAGCAGTTGCGTCACCGCGCCTTTGAGATGATACTCGCGCATCGTGCCGGAGATGTCCATGAACATGCCGGCGCTTGACTCGACAGACTGTATGGCGGCCTCGCTGGCGCCGGGCATCATCTGGATGATAAGCCCGCCCGCGGCCTCCACGCGTTCGCCCACCAGCACGCCCAGGGATACCAGCGAGGGCACCTGTTCGGAGGCGGTGAAATACATGGCAAAATCCTCGGCGATCTCGCCGGAAACCAAGTTGACCATGCCGATATACGGCTCGCGCAGGCCGAGGTCCTTGACCACGGTGAGGCGGCCATCCTTGCCGACTGCCGCGCCCACGGGCAGCTTGCCGTTGGCGGCGCGGGGCAGCTCAATATCCGGGTTGCCCACATAGCCCTTGACCGAGCCGTCGCTCTTGCCCACGGTCAAAACCGTACCGATGGGGCCGCCGCCCTTGATGGTGACGGTGAGGCTTTCATTTTCTCCCTTGAGCATGCTGCCCATCATGGAAGTTGCCATCAGCGTGCGCCCCAGCGCCGCCGTAGCGGTTCTTGAAAGCTTATGCGTCTGGCGGGCGCGTTCTACCATCTGCGTGCCCTCAATCAAAATCGCCCGGGCCTGGCCGCCCAATAACGATATATTGTACATTCCGTCCATTTGCAAAACGTCCATTTACGGTCTCCTTGCCAAAAAATGTATGCGCATATCCTCCGCTGCGGGAAAATCGAAGGTCTGATCGCCAAAAATCTCCACGCCTTCAAAGCCTTCCGCGCTCAGCCAGGCGGCGATCTCCTTCGCGCTGTGGGCGCGCTGCTCGTGCGTTTCCTGAAAGCGCCGGTAACGCCCGTCGGCCTCGCGCACGAAAAACGTGATGTCCATGCGCACGATATGCCTTTGCGCGTCGAGACGGTTTTCCCACAGATAGGCGGCTTCGTCGCGTTCCTCGCCAAAAAAAGCGTTGCCAAGCTGCGTTTCCAGCTTGTAGCGGGAGGAAATGTCGAACGCCAGCGCCCCGCCGGGGCGGATCGCGGCATACGCGGCGCGGAAAAAGGCGCGCACCCGCTCGGCGGAAAGGAGATAGTTGACCCCATCGCAGGCACAGATCACCGCGTCTACCGGCCGGGGCGTGGACAGATGGCACATATCCTGTTTGGCCAGCGTCGCCCGCACGCCCTCGCGCCGCAGCTTTTCCGCCGCCGCGCGCAGCATGCCTTCGGACACATCCACGCCCACCACGCGCGCGCCTTCGCGGGCCAGTTCCACGGTCATCAGCCCGGTACCGCAGCCCGCGTCCACCAGGCTTTGCGCCTCAACACCCGCGCGGCGCAGAAGCGCCCGGTAATACTCTGCCCATTTTGGATAATCAAAGTCGTCTGCGAACAGGTCGTATACCTCGCAAAGCGCGTCGTAACTGCGCATAAATATACCACCCCATTTCAATATTTTACCACATACGCGCGCGCAATGCAACACTCGGCGCGATAACCGAAAGCTAACCCAAACCCCGCGCAGAATTTGCGCGCATGCGCTATACTCGCTATGGAACGATCAATGGAGGATATTGCCATGAAATATACCTGTGCAATCTTTGATTTGGACGGCACGCTGCTCAATACGCTGGACGATTTGAAAAACGCCGTCAACGCGGCGCTGGCAAAGCGCGGGTATCCGGCGCGCACGCTGGATGAGGTGCGCCTGTTTGTGGGCAACGGCGTGGCCCGGCTCATAGAACGCGCTGTTCCCGAAGGCACAAGCGCGGCCGAAACCGCCGCCATCCTCGCGGATTTCCGCGATTACTATAACGCCCACATCAATGTGGAAACGCACCCCTATGCCGGCGTCGCCGCGCTGCTGGGCAAACTACGGGCCGCAGGCGTAAAAATCGGCGTCAATTCCAACAAGTATGACGCCGCCGTGCAGCTTCTGATGAACGACCATTTCCCAGGCCTGTTTGACAAGGCCGTGGGCGAAAGCGAAACCGTGCCGAAGAAGCCCTCGCCCATCGGCGTGGAGACGCTCTTGAAGGCGCTGGACGCGGACGCGGAAAGCGCGGTTTACATTGGCGACAGCGGCGTGGACGAACAAACCGCCAAAAACGCCGGTCTTCCCTTTATCTGGGTTTCGTGGGGATTCCGCCGCAAGGAAGAGTTGCCCGATCTGCCCGAAGTGCGCGCTGACGACGCATCGGAGCTGGAAACGCTGCTGCTGGGCTAAAGGCGCGAAACAAAGCCCACCCGCAAAAATCGGGTGGGCTTTTCGTTGGAAGCAACCGTGCGTCAGGCAATCAGCCCCGGCAACGTGGGCAGAAAATCCGGCGCGCACAGACCGGCGTGGACGTTAAAAGCAACATCAGAATCAGCGAATCCACTTTATTCCACGCATTCGCCATTCCAAAATTCCCTTGCCTGCCCTATTCCTTCGCGCCCGTTTCTTCCCCAAAAGCAGCGATTTCCGCCAGCAAGTCCCGGATTTCCGGCGTACATACGCAGCCCTGGGCGCTTACAAACTCCTGGCCAGCCACGCTTTCACGCCGCATGCCCACCGCGAAGGCGGCCGTGCCGAAATCATAGACCACCACACAGTTTTCAAATCCCTCGGGAAGGGCATAAAAGCCGCTCACGCGCAGGAGATTTGCCGCCGCCAGGTAGGCAGCGCCTTGTTGGGCGTTGGCCTGCGCGCAAAGCAGCTGGGCTGTCATCGGCTCAAAGTATGCGCTCGCCGCATCGGAAAGCTCCGGCGTTTCCATGCCGTCGTTCATATAGGCAAGCGTTTTATCCAATTCCGGATAGGGATAGACGCGCGTATAGAGCGGCTGGCCCTGCATCTCCTCTGCCCAGGTTTCAATCTGCTCCGCAATTTCGCCGCTTGCGCCGGAAGTTGAGAGGAAGGTTTCATCACGCATCAGCGTGCGAATTTGTTCCAGCAGTTCCCCGCCCGCGGCGGCTAAAGCCTCGCCGTCCGTTCGATCGCTTATCTCTTCGGCGGTTGCCGTTCCCGCCGCCAGCAGCGCCATCGCCATCAACAGCGCCAGCAGCCTTTTCATCCTTCGCTTCATTCCCTGTCTCCCCTTCCTGTTCCCTCTTTTTCAGCGTGAAGTAGAATTCCGAGCCTTCCCCCACCTTGGTATTGACGCCAATCTCGCCGCCCATCAGCTCTACCACCAGCTTGGCCACCGCCAGCCCAAGGCCGGTGCCGGATGTGCGCATGCGGCTCTTGTCGGCCTTGTAGAAGCGCTCCCAGATAAAGGGCAGGTCCTTCGGTTCGATGCCCACGCC
>DSTMC04003__coassemble_987_pt1 | contig 26356 bp, 24 predicted proteins | sample DSTMC04003__metabat2_low_PE_048 | metagenome-assembled genome bin DSTMC04003
GGGATGCCCAGCTCGACCTTACCAGTCAGGTCAGCGGCGATATCGGCGGTCTTGGTAAAGATGCCGCCGCCCGCCTTGGCAAACAGCGCCAGCGAGCTCGCGCCGAAGGAGAAAGCCATGACGATTTCCGGATCACCGGAAATCAGGTAGACGATTGCCGCGCCCGCCAGGGACGTGCCCACAACCGCCATGCCCATCACGGCGCCGCCGCGGAAGCCGGCCATGAAGGACTTCTGGATGGATTCCTGCGCGGCCGTGGCGCTGCGCACATTGGACAGCGTGGCAATGGAGATACCCACATAGCCAGCCAGGCCGGAAAGAGCCGTACCAAACAGGTAAACGATGGCCATCTGAATGTTCTTGCCCGCGTTGCCATGCCAGATCGGCTCGGGGAAGAACAGCACGATGAGCACCACCACCACGGCGGAAAAAATACCGAGAATGCGATACTCGCGCTTGAGGAAGGTAAACGCGCCGTCACGGATGAGTTTGCCAACTTCTTCCATGCGTGCGTTCGCGACGGGTAGCTTCTTTACCCACTGATAAAAGTAAGCGGCCACGACAAATGATGCGATCGAGATGACCAGCGCTATGCAGGACCATACGATTTCCGGAGTTCCCATTGCGCATCCCCCTTGTCTTGTAATATCGGAAGCGGTTTTTACGCCCGCGGGGCCGCCTGCAAGCGCAACTGCCACCAATTACTATTATATAACAAAAAGCCGTCGATGTCATCTAAAATTTGCAGAAAAAATTTTGTAGGCATCCAATCAAACGTTAAAAATATATTTGATTTTCATGGCAAAATTTCTTCCGAAATCGCCCTTTTTCCCTCATAAACAGCGCTTTTTTAGTTGCTTATAGATTCTTCAGAAGTAAAATGGAAATAAAAACGCTCAAAATAACCGCTCCAGCCAGGCAAAGAATGTTTATTGTTTTCACCCAGCGGCGCGCGCATATTTTTTCAAGAACTGCGGCAACCGCAAGGCCGGCCAGTCCACCTGCGGTATTTGAAAGCACATCTGTAATATCGCTGGCCCCAATGGCAAAAACGTACTGTGCCGCCTCAAACAAAAGGCTGGCGGCAACGATGGGAACAAGCTGCATGGCCAGCGGCTTTTTTTGCAAAAGCACCCGCATGAAGATGCCGAAGGGCACAAACGCCAGCGCGTTCTGGATAATTTCACCAAGGTTCATCCGCCCGTTCACCACAAGAGAAGCCCCGAAGGGGATCAGGTTGATGCCCTGAAGGTGCGGCAAGTCGCGCCAGGAAAACTGCATTTTAAAGAGGATAATCCAGGTCAGGGCAAGGAAGTAAAACGCAAACAGGCCGGCAGTCAGTTTTTTTGATTTCATTCTGCTTTATCCTTTCCGGGCCGTGCTACTGCGGCAGGCGCACGGTGAATACCGTGCCCTCTGCACCGCTTCGTACACCGATGGTCCCGCCATGGGCCTCTACGATCTCCTGGGCGATGGCCAGCCCCAGCCCCGCGCCGCCCGAGCGCGTGGAACGCGCCGCATCCAGCCGGTAGAACTTCTCAAAAATGGCCTCCCGCTCCTTCTCGGGAATGGGGTCGCCCTGATTGGCGAAATTCAGCATAACCGCACCCTCCTCCGCGCGGACGGAGATATCAATCTGCGTGTTTTCGTAGCTGTATGCGGCGGCATTTTTAAGAATGTTGTTAAACACCCGCGCCAACTTGTCCGGGTCGCCGTAGAGTGTCAGCGCATCCTCACAGGAAACGCTGATGCGCTTGCCCTGCGGAAGCAAAAGGGGATAAAATTCGTCGGCAAGCTGTTCCAGCATCAGGCGCAGGTGAATGCGCTTTTTGTTTACGACGATCTCCTGCATGTCAAACCGCACGATTTCAAACAACTCGCCAATGAGTTGCTCCAACCGGTATGCCTTATCCAGCGCCACGCCGGTATAGCGGGCGCGCTGCTCGGCGGGAAGATCCGGGGCTTCAGATAATAAGCTCAGATAGGCAATGACCGAGGCCAGCGGGGTCTTGAGATCATGGGCCAGATAGGTGACCAGGTCGCTCTTGCGGCGCATTTCCGCTTCGGCCAGCCGCCGGGCGCGCTCAGCCTCCAGCTTCATGGCGGTAAGCGGAGCTTCAAGGGCGGCGTATTCTGCGCTCAGGCGCGGCAAATCGTCGTCCCCGGCGGCCACGGCAAGCTTGCGGGTGTAGTCCGCGAGGGCGTTGATTTGCCGTTCCTTCTGCCGCCGCGCCGCGGAACGCGCGCTGAGCACGCCCACCGTGGTCAAGAGCAGGCAAACAAAAAGCACAAGCACCATGCCGGCGGCATAGACGCGCCGCCAATCCACCCCGCCCCACTGCGAAGAAAGAAAGCCCGACAGCCATTCCCGCAGCAGGCCGTTGAAGCCATAGTCCAGCACGAAAGCGACGACCACGGCGAGGAAAAACAGGCCAATCGTGGAAAGGAACCAGATCAGCCCATAATGGGTCTTGTTACGCTTCAATTTTATATCCCACTCCCCATACGGTTTTGATATAGCGGGGGCGCTCAGGCGATTCTCCGAGCTTTTCCCGCAGGTGACGGATGTGTACCATAACGGTATTGCTGGAATTGGAGAGGTATTTCTCGCCCCAGACGCGCTCGAACAGGGCCTCAGCGGAAATCACCTTGCCCGGGGTTTCACACAAAAGCCAGAGGATGGAAAACTCGGTGGGCGTGAGGGTGAGGGGCTTTTCATCGAGGGTGCAGACGTGTGTGTCGGCGTTGAGGACAAGGCCGCGCACGCAGACGACGTTTTCAGGGGCGGAATCGGGATGGGCGTTGTAGCGCGTGCAGCGGCGCAACTGCGCCTTGACGCGGGCGACCAGTTCGAGGGGACGGAAGGGTTTGGTGACATAATCGTCCGCGCCGAGGGAGAGGCCGTTGATTTTGTCGATTTCGGCCTCGCGGGCAGTGAGCATGAGGATGGGATAGGTATGCTTTTCACGGATGCGGCGGCATAGTTCGTAGCCGTCCACACCGGGAAGCATGACGTCCAGGATGGCCAGAGCGGGCGTTTCGCGCTGGATGTATGTAAGGGCATCCGACCCGTCGTAAAATACAGTTACATTGTAACCTTCATTCCGCAAATAGAGCGCCACCAGATCGGCGATTTCCCGTTCGTCGTCCACGACGAGTATATTTTCACGCATATATCTCACCCGCACACAGTTTATACCGTTTGTGTTTCCCCGTCAACCCCACGAATCCGGCGCGGCAGCCAATGGGATTCTCAAGGGATAAATCCCTTGAGCGGGTGCGGGCAGCGCCCGCCGTCACCCCGCCGCATGGCCATACTGCCCGGCTGGAAAGGCCGTGGAGCATCCCGCCGCCCACGCGGTAGCCAACGGGATTCTCAAGGGATAAATCCCTTGAGCGGGTGCGGGCAGCGCCCGCCGTAGCCCCGCCGTATGGCCAAGCAGCCCGTCTGAAAAGGCCGTGGCGTACGCCTCGCCGCCCACCGAGGCGCGCCCGCCAGCCGGTTCATGACCGCACAACCTCCAAATGCGCTCCAAAAACCCGCCCAAAACCGGGCGCGCCTCCCCAAAGCGCCCCTTGCCCCACCGGGGCAAGGCAGCGTCGCCCCGCACCCCCGCAGCGTCCCCCGCCCCCGGCGGGGCAGCGTCGCCAAAACGACACTCGCGCACACCCTCCGCCAAATACGAATCCCAACACCCCAGCGCTCCCTCACGCCAGCGGAAAATCAAAATACGTATCCGGATACGGCTCCTCCGCCAGCGAATAGTGCCACCACTCGCACTCGTAGGGCTGAAACCCGCTTCCTTCCATAATCCCCTTCAAAAGCAGGCGGTTGCGCGCGGCCGGTTCCGCCACCGGCGCGCCGTGATGGGACATTTCATCCATTAAATCGAAGCAGCCTCCCATATCCAACAGGCTCCCGTCCCCGCGCGCCAGCGTCAGGTCAATGGCGCTGCCGCGGCTGTGCCCCGAACGCGCCGCCACATAGCCCAGCGGCACGATCTGGCTTTTGTCGATGTTGGGATAATGCCTTTGCTTCGTCCTGCCGTCCTCAGGCGCGGCGCACCAGGCCAGGAAGCGGTTTACGGCGCGCTGGGGGCGGTAAGCGTCCCATACCAGCAGCCGGAGGTTTTCCCGCGCGGCCCGTTTCGCGGCGCAGGCGAGAGCCGCGGCCAACTCCAGCGTACCTGCCGTGCGGTTTACGTTGTAGCCGTCCACCGGCGCGCCGGTGAAGTTGTCGCTTGTGGCGTATTTGGCGTCCCAGAGGATCGAGGGGACGGCTTCGTCCAGCCATGTAAAGCCTGTTTGCATGAAAAACACTCCTATTTATATGGATTTGCGGGCGTTGAACGCCTGCGTGGATCCAGGGCTCGGGGCCCGGACATTCCCAGTAGCGGCAGGGCGGCTGCGCAGGGGAATGTGTCTGAGAGCCGGGGAGGCTTGTTTCGCAAGCGTTTGTTTTTTGTTCTGGCGGCGCTGCCCCGCCGGGGGCGGGGGACGCTGCGGAGGTGCGGGGCGACGCTGCCTTGCCCTGGTGGGCAAGGGGGCGCTTTGGAGAGGCGCGCCCGGTTTTTGGGTTCCCTTGCGGTGTTTTTTGAAGGCGGGTTGTTTGTGTGGTCACGTAAGGGCGGTGGGCGCGCCTTGGGGATTTTGGGAATGGACACGGGCAGGGAATTGCGGGCGGCGGGGCTACGGCGGGCTCTGCCCGCACCCGCTCAAGGGACTCATCCCTTGAGAATCCCATTGGCTGCCGCGTGGGCGGCGGGAGGCTCCTCTTCTTGCCTTCCGGCGGGGCTATCGCACAGGATTCGCGGCCAGGGCGATCAGCTTGGCTACAACCTGCTCCATCGTCCAGCCCGCGGCGCGCATCATACGCGGATAGCGGCTATACGACGTCATGCCCGGCATGGTATTGACCTCATTGAGCACCGCCCTGCCATCCGCCGTCCAAAACATATCCACCCGCGCCAGGCCGCTACACCCCGCCGCCCGATACACGCGCTTCGCCGCTTCCAACACCTTCCCCCGCGCTTCTTCGCCGATCTCCGCCGGCACCAAGATCTCTGCGCTCTCGCAGCGATGCTCCGGGTCCTTCTCCTGATGCACGCGGAACAACCCATCCGTCGTGCGCAGCTCATCCGGCTCGCCGCAGGCCAGCTCCTTTCCCGTGCCCAGAATCGCTACGCCCACTTCGCAACCGCATATTCCTTCCTCAATCAACACCTTCGCGTCGAAAGCCCGTGCCTTTCGCACCGCTTCTTCCAATCCCTCCAGCTCTGTCACCCTTGTCACGCCGAACGACGAACCCGACCGGGCCGGTTTCACATACGCCGGGTACCCGAACGGCAGCGCGTCCGGCGCGTCCTCCCCCGCCTCCAGCACCACATGCCGGGGCGTTTCCACGCCTGCGCGGGCGGCGACGAGATAGGTCAGCGATTTATCCATGCACAGCGCCGAAGCCGCAATGCCGCAGCCCACATAGGGAATGCCCGCCGCCTCCAGCAATCCCTGCACGCCGCCATCCTCCCCAAAACGGCCATGCAGCATCGGGAAGGCCAGATCCACGGGGATGTATTCCCCTTTTCCGCCCAGCAATCCCCGCCGCGCGGGGTCAAGGCTGAGCGCTACTGTTCCCTGCGGCGCGGCGTCAGGGCCAGCGGCCAGGCGCCAGGCCCCGTCGCGGCCGATGCGCGCCCATACGGGACGGACAGACGCGGGCAACGCCTTGGCCAGCTCACGCGCAGACTTGACGGATACATCATGTTCCTCCGACGGGCCGCCAAGGGCAATCAACAGGCGAACGTTATCCATTTGCCACCCTCCCTTCTTCCTCCAGGCACATCTCCACGGTATTTTTCGCCACGTCCGCGAGGGCGCGGCCGGTGTAAAAGGCCGTATGCGGCGTGAGAATGACGTTGGAAAGCGCCGTCAGGCGGGCGAAGGTCGGCGTTTCGCCGCTGCGGTCACGGTAGAACCAACCCTGCTCGCCCTCCACCACGTCCAACGCCGCGCCGGAGAGCCTGCCCGTTTCCAGCGCTTCGCAGAGGGCGGAGGTATCAACCAGCCCGCCGCGCGAAACGTTGACAAGCAGCGCGCCTGGCTTCATGCGCGCGATGCGCTCGCGGTTGAGCATGTGGCGGGTGGCGGCGGTAAGAGGCAGGTGCAGGGTGACAAGGTCGCTTTGGGCAAGCAGTTCGTCAAGCGGCAGGTAGTTTACGTCTTCCGTATGGACGCGGTCGTAGGCCGCAACTGTGCAGCCGAAGGCGCGCAACAAGGCGATCACCCGCGCGCCGATGCGCCCCGTGCCTACCACGCCCACGCGCATATCCCGCAGTTCGCGGGCGCGATGCGGCTCAAGGCGATAATCTCCCCTATGAACGCGCGAAAGCACCGCGCCGAGGTTGCGCGCGGCCATCAGCATCAGCGTCAGGGCGTATTCGGCCACGCAGTCCGGACTATAGGGAACGCCGTGTACGCGCATTCCCAGCCGCGAGGCGGTGGCAAGGTCAATGTGGTCTACGCCTACGCTGCGGGTAAGCAGCCTAGTCACGTCCCGGGCCCGCAGGGCGCGCAGAACCGTTTCATCTACGTAGGCGGCATGGCGTACGCTCACACACGCGCCGCGGGGCACGGCCATCCAGTCGCTCCAACCAGCAAACGTCAGGGGAAGGGCGGCGCGCTCCGCCTCAGCGCGCAGCGCCTGCCTTTCCTCCATATCGCAGTCAATCGCGCAAAGCATTGTTTTTTGCATATTCGGTATCCTCCTTACAGGATACCATTAAACCACAACCGTTGGCAAGGTTTGCGTGGATCCGGCTTACGCCCTTCTTAAGAATTCCTTATTTTGGCTGTGCTTCAGAAAATCCTAAGGTTTCATGCCGGGAAAGTAAAGGTCGCGGCGGCGCGGGCGCTGTACAATGCGGTCAGAAACAATGGAAGGAAGATGAAACCATGTCCCGGAAACGGCTCACGCAGGTATTCCCGTTTTTATTGCCTTTGCGCCTGTGGCAGCGCAAGAAGTGCTACTATCTAAAAATGCGTATGGACAAAAACAGCTACGCGGCCACGCGCGCCAACCCCTTTCCCTATGAACTGGCCGCCGACCGCTCCTTGCTCATCAACGAGCACACCGGCGCGGACATCCGCTACCAATACAATAAAGTCCATAACTTGCGCCTGGCTTCGGCGGCGGTGAACCGCGTGGTCATCCGCCCCGGGGAGACGTTTTCCCTGTGGTGGCTAGTGCGCCATGCCGACCGCGGCGAAAAGTTCATGGACGGCCTGTGCGTGCGCAACGGGCGGCTGACCGCCGTATATGGCGGCGGGCTGTGCCAGCTGAGCAACACATTGTTTTGGTTGTTTTTGCACACGCCGCTGACCATTGTGGAGCGGCACATGCACAAAATCAAGGAATTCCCCAATCCCTCGGAAAGCGACCCCTGCGGCGTGGACGCCACCATCCTCGAAGGCTGGCTGGATTTGCGCGCCCGCAACGACACCGACCAGCCCCTGCAAATCGAGCTTGCGCAGGACGATACGTGGTACTATGGCCGCATTCTCACCCGCTACCCACCCCAAAAGCGCTATGATGTAGTCAACCGCAACCTGCGTTATTTCCAGAAAGGTGGCAAGACCTGGGAATCCGTGCAGGTAGTGCGCCGGGCGCTGGACATCAAAAGCGGCGCGGTGCTTTCCGAGGAGGCGCTTTATACGAACGTGTGCGAAATCGGCTATGTCATCGAGCCATCCAGGCTTTCCCCCGCCCCGGCGGGTGCGTAGCGCGAAAACATTTTCCCAAACGCACTTGCAAAACCGTTTCATATCGCTATAATAGTGGTGGAAAATTTTCCAAAGCGAAAGGACGGTTGCAATATGGCGCTTTACAGCATGAAGGAGATCCTTGCCGACGCGCAGAAGCGCGGCTACGGCGTGGGTTATTTCAACGCCGTAAATCTGGAAATGGTGCGCGCCTATATCGAGGCGGCGGAAGAACTGGATTCCCCCATCATTATCGGCACGGCGGAGGCGCTGTTGCCCATCGCCCCGTTTGACTGGATTGTGCCGGCGATGCTGGAGGCAGCACGGCGCGCGAAGGTGCCCGTGGCGGTGCATCTGGATCACACATACCACTTTGACCTGCTCATGCAGGCGCTGCGCGCGGGCTTTGGCTCCGTGATGTATGACGGCTCGCGCGAAACCCATGCCCACAACATTGAAACCTCCGCCGAAATCGTGCGCATCGCGCACGCCATGGGCGTGGGCGTGGAATGCGAGCTGGGCAGCGTCGGCGGGCTTTCCGACGAGGCCGGACATGAGGACAAGATGGTCTATACCGACCCCGCCGAGGCCGCCTCTTTCCTGGAGAGCACGGGCGCGGACTTTTTGGCCGTGTCCATCGGCACGGTGCACGGCGTATACAAGGCCGAGCCGCGCCTGGATATCCCCCGCCTGCAAAAAATTCGCGCTACGGTAGACGTGCCTCTGGTTCTGCACGGCGGGTCCGGGCTTTCGGATGCGGACTTCCAAAATACCATCGCGGGCGGCATCGCCAAAGTCAACGTATATACGGACGTGATTCTCGCCGCCAAACGCGCCCTGGCGGAGCATCCGGACGCCGTCTATACCGACGGCGTGTGCCTGGCGCGCGAGGCCATGAAGCAGGCGACGCTTAAAAAGCTGCGCATCTTCGGCAGCGCTGGAAAGGCGTAGAAAACAGGCGGACGGGCAAGCCGTCCGCCTCAGGATGTTGACAAAGTCAACAGACTGCCAGAGGGATGAGAAAGCCTGCAAGACAAGGAAGCAAACTTGCAGGCAAGGGAGCTTACATGGACGTAAGTGACCGCAGACGGCAAGTGTAGCTGACGCAGTAAGCAAAAATTGCTACCAATTCTTATTCCTTCAGGGCAATTTTTGCGTTTGCAGGCTTTGTCAGCGCTCTGAGGCGGACGGGCTTGCCCGTTCGTCTTGCTTATATGTCCTCAACCTCTCCGAACATTTCCCGCCCCGCCTCGACGCTGGCGCGGTCATAGAGCACCAGATACGCCTCCATATCGTTTTCCGCAAGGAAGGCGCGGATGGCTTGCGCGGCCACGCGCATGGCCTGCGGGATGGGATAGCCGTATACGCCCGCCGAAATCAGCGGGAAGGCGACGCTTTGCGCGCCGTGCTCCCGGGCCAGTTGCAGGGATTTTTGATAGCAGGAGGTCAAAAGCGCCTCCTCGCCATGCCCGCTGCCGCGCCAGATGGGGCCGACGGTATGGACGATGTATTTGCACTTCAGGCGGTAACCGCCGGTAATTTTGGCTTCTCCGGTCTTACAGCCGCCCAGCGTCCGGCACTCCTTGAGCAGCTCCGGCCCGGCGGCGCGATGAATGCAGCCATCCACACCGCCTCCGCCGAGCAGGCTTTGATTGGCGGCGTTGACGATGACATCCACGCGCATTTGTGTGATGTCTCCACGCACAATTTTCAGGGGCATTTCCCCCGCTCCCTTCGCCGTTTTTTTCCAAAGTATAGCATATTTGGAAATAAAGGGCAACGCCCGGAACGCATTTGTAAAGTTTGTCCCTTGCCGTTGACAGGGGCAGCCCTCTGTGATAGAATTGACAGGATGAATCACTGAACCAGAATGACCGGCAGGAGGATGGGTGCAACGCTGCCGCGTAGGAAGGCACAGTTTCCGATCCCGCCGCTGGGCAGGATTTTTTTCTGCAAAAAAGGAGGTCAGGGCGTGACGCTTGTTCTCAAAAACGCGCAGCTTTATGCGGGCGGACAGTTTACGCGCACGGATGCGCTTTTGGAAAACGGCGCGCTGGTGGCGTTGGAATCGGGCATTCCCGTTCCTTCCCGGGCCGTGGTATTGGAAAAACCGAATATCGTCATTTTTCCCGGTTTGATCGATGTGCATGTGCATTTTCGAGAGCCGGGATTTTCTTATAAAGAGACGATGGAAACCGGCTCCCTGGCGGCGGCGCGCGGCGGGTTTACGCGCGTGTGCGCCATGCCGAACCTCAGCCCCGTGCCGGACAGCCTTGCGCATCTGGATATGCAGCTTGCCCGCATCCGCGAAGGGGCGAGAGTGCGCGTTTCTCCCTACGGGGCGATCACGCGCGGGGAAATGGGCGAACGCCTCGCCGGCATGGAGGCCATGGCCCCCTTCGTGGCCGGCTTTTCCGACGACGGGCGCGGCGTGCAATCGGAAGAAATGATGCGTGCGGCCATGCTGGAGGCCAAACGGCTTGACAAAATCATCGCCGCCCACTGCGAGGACATGGCCCTGGTAAACGGCGGCTGCATTCATGCGGGAGATTACGCCCGCGCGCACGGCCTGCCCGGCATCAGCTCCGAAAGCGAATGGCGGCAGGTGGAGCGCGATTTGCGCCTGGCCGAAGAAACCGGCTGCAAATACCACGTCTGCCACGTATCCACCAAAGAAAGCGTCGCCCTGATCCGCGCGGCCAAGGCGCGGGGCGTGGACGTAAGCTGCGAAACCGGCCCGCACTACCTTGTTCTGGACGATTCCTGTCTACAGGACGATGGGCGCTTCAAAATGAACCCGCCCCTGCGAGCGAAAGAAGATCGGGAGGCGCTGCTTGCCGGGCTGCTCGACGGCACAGTGGACATGGTCGCCACCGACCACGCGCCGCATTCCGCCGAAGAAAAAGCGCGGGGCCTGCGCGCAAGCCTCATGGGCGTGGTCGGGTTGGAAACGGCCTTCCCGGTTTTGTACACGCATCTGGTGCGCACAGGCATACTGCCGCTGGCGGGGCTGCTTGAGCGCATGCAGGCAAATCCTGCCGCGCGCTTTGGCTTTGACGATAAAAACGACTGGGCGGTGTTCGACCTGGACAGCGTGTACGCCATTGACCCGGAAACGTTTCTTTCCAAGGGCCGCGCCACGCCCTTTGCCGGCATGGAGGTCCACGGGGAATGCCTGATGACGATTGTGGGAGGAAAAATCGCATGGAAAAACGCTTCGATCGCAAACTAGTGCTGGAAACCGGCGAGGAATACTATGGCCGCGGCTTCGGGGACGGGCGCGAGGCCGTGTGCGAGCTGGTGTTCAATACATCGATGGTCGGCTATCAGGAAATCGTCTCCGACCCGTCGTATACCGATCAGGCCGTGGTGATGACCTATCCCATCATCGGCAACTACGGCATTACCGACGACGATTTTGAAACCAAAACGCCCACCATCGGCGGCTTGATTGTGCGCGAATACAACGACCAGCCCTCCAACTTCCGCTACACGCGCACACTGGCAGAAATTTTAGAGGAAAACCACATTCCCGGCATCAGCCAGATCGACACGCGCAAACTGACCCGCTCCATCCGCGACAAAGGCAGCCGCCGCGCCCTTTTAACGGGCGTGGATACGCCGGTGGAAGAAGCGCTCAAACGCATTGCCGGAACGCCGGTGCCGCACGACGCGGTTTCGCGCGTGTCCTGCAAAAAGCGCTGGTATTCGCGCACGGCCAATCACCGCTTCAACGTGGTGGCGGTGGATTGCGGCATCAAGCTCAACATCGTCCGCTCGCTCAACGCCCGGGGCTGCAACGTCACCGTGGTGCCTTGGAACACGGACGCCGCCCAGATTCGCGCCATGAAGCCGGACGGCGTATTCCTCTCCAACGGCCCGGGCGACCCGGAGGACGTCGTGCCGGTGATCGAGCTGGTGCGCGCCCTGCGCGGCGAAGCGCCCATCTTTGGCATCTGCCTTGGCCATCAGCTTATTTCCCTGGCCTACGGCGCGCGCACCTACAAGCTCAAGTTTGGCCACCGCGGCGGCAACCACCCGGTCAAGAACCTGGAGACGGGCAAAATCGAAATCACCAGCCAGAACCACAGCTACGCCGTGGACGCGGATTCGCTCGCGGGCACGGGTCTGGAACTTACGCACATCAACCTGCTCGACAACACCGTGGAAGGCGTGCGCTGCGAGCGCGACCGGGTGTTTTCCGTGCAGTACCATCCGGAGAGCGCCCCCGGGCCGCAGGACAGCGGCTACCTGTTCGACCGCTTTATCAAGAGCATGAAGGAGGCCCAGCGCCATGCCTAAGCGCACCGATATCCATAAAATCCTCGTCATCGGCTCCGGCCCCATCGTCATCGGCCAGGCCGCCGAATTCGACTACGCGGGCACGCAGGCCTGCCTGGCGCTCAAGGAAGAGGGCTACGAGGTCATCCTCGTCAACTCCAACCCCGCCACCATCATGACCGACACCTCCATCGCCGACAAGGTGTACATGGAGCCATTGAAGCTGGAATACCTGGCCAAAATCCTGCGCTATGAGCGGCCGGACGCCATCTTGCCCGGCATCGGCGGGCAGACGGGCCTGAACCTGGCCATGCAGTTGGAAAAGAAGGGCGTTCTGCGCGAATGCCAAGTGGAACTTCTGGGCACCAGCAGCACGTCCATCGAGCGCGCCGAGGACCGCGAACTGTTCAAGCAGCTCTGCGAGGAACTGGGCGAGCCGGTGCTGCCCTCCATCATCGTCCATTCCATCGAGGAAGGGCTTGCCGCCGCGCACGACATCGGCTATCCGGTGGTGCTGCGCCCGGCCTTCACGCTTGGCGGCACCGGCGGCGGCTTTGCCGGCGACGACGAGGAATTGCAGGCCATCATGAAAAACGCCCTCAAGCTCTCGCCCGTGCATCAGGTGCTGGTGGAAAAGAGCATCAAGGGCTACAAGGAAATCGAATACGAGGTGATGCGCGACAAAAACGACACCGCCATCACCATCTGCAACATGGAAAACGTCGACCCTGTGGGCATCCACACCGGCGACTCCATCGTGGTCGCCCCCAGCCAGACGCTCACCAACAAGGAATACCACCTGTTGCGCGACAGCGCCCTGCGCATCATCCGCGCCCTGCAAATCGAGGGCGGCTGCAACGTGCAGTTCGCGCTCGACCCCGAGTCGTTCAACTATTACGTCATCGAGGTCAACCCGCGCGTGTCTCGCTCCTCGGCGCTGGCTTCCAAGGCCAGCGGCTACCCAATCGCCCGGGTGTCGGCCAAGATCGCCGTGGGCATGACGCTGGACGAAATCCGCATCGCCAACACCCCGGCCAGCTTTGAGCCGACGCTGGATTATGTCGTGACCAAAATGGCGCGCTTCCCCTTTGACAAGTTCGCCACCGCCTCCAACAAGCTCTCCACGCAGATGAAGGCCACGGGCGAAGTAATGAGCGTGGGCCGCACCATTGAGGAAAGCTTTTTGAAGGCTGTGCGCTCGCTGGAAATCGGCGTGTGCCATGTGCACATGGCCAAGTTTGACAAAACGCCGGACGCGGCGCTGCTCAAATACGTATCCATCGGCACGGACGACCGCATCTTCGCCATTGCCGAGCTGTTCCGCCGCGGCGTGGACGCCAGCACCATCTGCAACCTCACGCAGATCGACATGCTGTTCCTGGACCGCATCAAGGCCATCGTCGATTACGAGCGCGTGCTTGCGGAGCACCCCGGCGACGGCGAATGCCTGCGCGAAGCCAAGCGCATGGGCTTTGCCGACAAGTATATCGCCAAACTGTGGGGCGTTTCTGAAGAGGAAATCTTTGAAACCCGCCGCGCCATGGGGCTTTTCCCGGTCTATAAAATGATCGACACCTGCGCCAGCGAGTTTGAAAGCTATATTCCCTACTTCTACGCCACCTATGAGGAGGAAAACGAATCCATCGTCGAAGACCGGCCCAAGATTGTGGTGCTGGGCAGCGGCCCCATCCGCATCGGCCAGGGCGTGGAGTTTGACTACTCCACGGTGCACGCGGTCAAGACCATCAAGGAGAGCGGCTACGAGGCCATCATCATCAACAACAACCCCGAAACCGTCTCCACCGACTACACCACCAGCGACAAGCTCTACTTTGAACCCCTCACCCCCGAGGACGTGATGAACGTCATCGAGCTGGAAAAGCCCGTGGGCGTCATCGCCTCGCTGGGCGGGCAGACGGCCATCAACCTGGCCGAACCGCTGATGCGGCGCGGCGTGCGCATCATTGGCACGGATTTTGAGGCCATCGAAAAGGCCGAAAACCGCGACGCCTTTGAAAAGGTCATGCAGTCGCTGGGCATCCCCCAGCCGCGCGGACAGGCCGTGACGGATATCGAGGAAGGCGTGCGTGTGGCCGCGGAAATCGGCTATCCGGTGCTGGTGCGGCCCAGCTACGTATTGGGCGGGCGCGCCATGCAGATTGTCTCCGGCGAGGAAATGCTGCGCGCATACCTGAAAAACGCCGTGGAAGTCAACGAAAAGCAACCCGTGCTGGTGGACAAGTACATCGTTGGCCGCGAGCTGGAAGTGGACGCGGTGTGCGACGGCACGGACGTGTTCGTGCCTGGCATCATGGAACTTGTAGAGCGCACGGGCATCCACTCCGGCGACTCCATCAGCGTCTATCCCACCTTCTCGGTGAGCGAAAAGGCCAAGCAGACCATCCTCGAATACACCCGCCGCCTTGGGCTGGCCATCGGCATCATTGGGCTTTACAACATACAGTTCATCGTGGACGCGCAGGAAAACGTGTACGTCATCGAGGTCAACCCCCGCTCCTCGCGCACGGTGCCTTTCCTGTCCAAGGCCAGCGGCTGGCAGCTTGCCGACATCGCCACGCTGTGCATCCTCGGGAAGAACCTCAAGGAACAGGGCATTTCCTGCCTGTACCCGCCGGAGAAGAAGCGCTGGTATGTAAAGGTGCCCGCCTTCTCGTTTACCAAGCTCTCGGGGCTGGACGCCTACCTCTCCCCGGAGATGAAATCCACCGGCGAGGCCATCGGCTACGACGACAGCATGACCCGCGCCCTCTACAAGGCCCTGCAGGCCTCGGGCATGGCGGTGATGAACTACGGCACCATCCTCGTCTCCCTGGCCGACCGCGACAAGGAAGAAGCCCTGCCACTGGTGCGGCGCTTCTACAACCTCGGCTTCAACATCGAGGCCACCAGCGGCACGGCGGCGTTTTTGAAAAGCCACGGCATCCGCACGCGCGTGAAGAAGAAAATCAGCGATGGCAGCGAGGAAATTCTCGATTCCATCCGCCAGGGTTACGTCAGCTACGTCATCAACACGCGGGACATGAATTCGCTGGACCAGCTCTCCGACGGCTATGAGATTCGCCGCTGCGCCGTGGAAAACAACGTCACCATGTTTACGGCGCTGGACACGGTGCAGGTGCTCCTGGACGTATTGGAGGAAACCACGCTGACCATCTCGACCATTGACGCCTAGGGGGAAGCATGAAAAAAGGGTTATTTACCGTAATGGAAAACGTCAGCGTGGCCGACCGCGTGCTGCGCATGACACTGGCGGGCGACGCCTCGGCCATCGTGCGGCCAGGCCAGTTTGTCAATGTGGAAATCGAGGGGTTATATCTGCGCCGCCCCATCTCCGTATGCGACTGGGACGCAGGCAAGCTCGTGCTGATTTACAAAGTGGTGGGTGCGGGCACACAAAAGCTCTCCCGCCTGCGCCCCGGCGCGGCGCTGGATCTGCTCACCGGCCTTGGCAATGGCTTTGACGCCGGTGCGTCAGGCGCGCGGCCCCTGCTGGTTGGCGGCGGCGTGGGCGTGCCGCCCCTGTTTGCCCTGGCCCGGCGGCTGGTGGCGGCGGGCAAAAACCCCGTGGCCGCGCTGGGCTTCAACACCGCGCGCGAGGCCATTCTGGTGGACGATCTGCGCGCGCTGGGCGTGGAAACGCACGTGGCCACGCTGGATGGAAGCATGGGCACGAAGGGACTTGTCACCGATCTTTTCCCCACGCTGGGCGAGATCACATATTTCTACGCCTGCGGCCCCGAACCGATGCTGCGCGCTGTGGAAAATGCCCTGCCTACGGACGGCGAAATGAGCTATGAGGAGCGCATGGGCTGCGGCTTTGGCGCCTGCATGGGCTGCTCCTGCCAGACAAAGCACGGCCCAAAGCGCGTGTGCAAGGACGGCCCGGTATTCAAAAAAGGGGAGGTGCTTTCGTGAATACGCAGGTAACGCTCTCCGGCTGGACGCTGGATAATCCCGTCATCCCCGCCAGCGGCACGTTCGGCTACGGCTATGAGTTTGCCGAATGGTACGACATCAATATACTGGGCACGTTTTCCTTCAAGGGCACCACGCTGGAGGCGCGCTTTGGCAACCCCACCCCCCGCATCGCCGAGGCGCCCGGCGGCATGCTCAACGCGGTCGGCCTGCAAAATCCAGGCGTGCGCGCGGTCATCCGCGAAGAACTGCCCAAGCTCAAGCGGGTGTTCCACAAAAAAGTGATTGCCAACGTCAGCGGCTTTTCCGTGGACGAGTATGCCCGCACCTGCGCCCTGCTCGACCGCGAGGAACAGGTGGGATTGTTGGAAGTGAACATCTCCTGCCCCAACGTGCATGGCGGCGGCATGGCGTTCGGCTCCTCGCCGGAAATGGCTACCCGGGTGACAAAGGCGGTCAAAGCCGTCACCGCCAAGCCCGTATATATGAAACTGTCGCCCAACGCCGCGGACATCGCCGCAGTGGCGCGTGCCTGCGAAGAGGCGGGTGCGGACGGCGTGTGCCTGATTAACACGCTGCTGGGTATGCGCATCGACCCGCGCACGCGCCGGCCCATCCTGGCCAACACCTTTGGCGGCCTGTCCGGGCCGTGCGTATTCCCGGTGGCCTTGCGCATGGTCTGGCAGGTATACGAAGCCGTAAGCATTCCCATCATCGGCATGGGCGGCGTCTCCACCGCCGCAGACGTGCTGGAAATGCTGCTGGCCGGAGCCACGGCGGTGGAAGTGGGCGCGGCCAACCTGAAAAACCCCTACGCCTGCCGGGACATCATCCGCGCCCTGCCCGCGGAAATGGCCCGTTATGGCATCGAAAATCTTACCGATATTATAGGAGGCGCGCATCATGGGTAAAGACGTCATCATCGCTCTGGACTTCCCCGGCCGCGAGGAAACCCTTTCCTTCCTCGACCGCTTCACCGGCAAGAAACCCTTTGTAAAAATCGGCATGGAGCTTTTCTACGCCGAAGGGCCGGACATCGTGCGCGAAATCAAGCGCCGCGGCCACAAGATCTTCCTCGACCTGAAACTGCATGATATTCCCAACACCGTCAAGGGCGGTATGCGCTCGCTCTCCCGCCTGGATGTGGACATGGTGAACCTGCATGCCTCGGGCACCATTGCCATGATGCAGGCGGCTCTCGAGGGCCTGACCCGTCCCGACGGCACGCGCCCGCTGCTCATCGCCGTCACCCAGCTCACCAGCACCGACCAGGAGCGCATGGAAAAGGAATTGCTCATCGAAAAGCCGCTTGCCGAGGTCGTCATGCACTATGCGTCTCTGGCGCGGCAGGCGGGTTTGGACGGCATCGTCTGCTCGCCGCTGGAGGCCGGCAAGGCGCATGAGCGCTGCGGCGCGAATTTCCTCACCGTCACCCCCGGCGTGCGCTTTGCCGGCGGCGACGCAGGCGACCAGAAGCGCGTCACCACGCCGGAAAAGGCGCGCGAACTCGGCTCAGATTACATCGTGGTGGGCCGCCCCATCACGCAGGCGGACGATCCGGTGGAAGCCTATGAGCGCTGCCTGGCCGGTTTCGTCGGATAAGGAGGACATGCAAATGAAATTGGAAGATACCATCGCCCGCGACCTGCTCTCCATCGGCGCGGTATTCCTGCGCCCGGAGCAGCCCTTCACCTGGGCCAGCGGCATCAAAAGCCCCGTTTACTGCGACAACCGCCTCACCCTGACCGCGCCCGCAGTGCGCCTGGACGTGGAAAACGGCCTGGCGGAGACCATCCGAACCCACTACCCCGACTGCGAAGTGCTCATGGGCACCTCCACCGCCGGCATCGCCCACGCCGCCATCACCGCGCACATCCTCGGCCTGCCGATGGGATACGTGCGCTCCGGGGCCAAAGATCACGGCCGCGGCAACCAGATCGAGGGCAAGCTGGAAAAGGGCCAGAAGGTCGTGGTCATCGAAGACCTGATCTCCACCGGCGGCAGCGTCATCGAAGTGGTCAACGTATTGCGCGAGGCCGGGGCACAGGTACTGGGCATCGCCAGTATTTTCACCTATGGCATGAAGAAGGGCCTTGAGCGCCTTGCCGCCGCCAATGTGCAGAACATCAGCCTGTCCAACTTTGACGCGGTATGCCACGTGGCGGCGCAGGAAGGCTACATAAAACCCGAGGACATCTCCCGCCTGCTGGCTTTCCGCGATAACCCCGCGGACGAAAGCTGGATTGGAGGCGCAAAATGAGAAGCCTGATCGACATTCTGGAGCTTTCCGCGGCGGAAATCGCGGAGCTGGTCGCCACGGCGGAGGACATCATCGCCAATCCCTCCAAATACGCAGAGGCCTGCCATGGCAAAAAGCTGGCGACGCTATTTTTTGAGCCCTCTACGCGCACGCGCCTGAGCTTCGAGGCCGCCATGTACGAACTGGGCGGACAGGTATTGGGCTTTTCGGAGGCGGCCTCTTCCTCGGCTTCCAAGGGCGAAAGCGTTTCCGATACGGTGAAGGTGGTTTCCTGCTACGCGGACATCATCGCCATGCGCCACCCCAAGGAGGGCGCGCCGCTGGTGGCCTCCATGAAGGCGGACGTGCCGGTGATCAACGCTGGCGACGGCGGCCACAACCACCCCACGCAGACATTGGCCGACCTTCTGACCATCTGGCGGGAGAAGGGGCGGTTTGAGGATTTGACCATCGGCCTGTGCGGCGACCTCAAGTTCGGCCGCACGGTGCATTCGCTGATTGCGGCGATGTCCCGCTATGCGCGGGTGAAATTCGTGCTCATCTCCCCGGAGGAATTGAAGCTGCCCAGCTATGTGAAGAAGGACATACTGCAAAAGAAGGGTATCCCCTATACGCAGACCACCGACCTGGAAAGCGTCATGCCGGAACTGGACGTTTTGTATATGACGCGCGTGCAGCGGGAGCGCTTTTTCAACGAAGACGAGTATGTGCGCCTGAAGGACAGCTATATCCTCACGCCGGAAAAACTGAAAACGGCGAAGGCGAGTTTGTCGATTCTGCATCCGCTGCCGAGGGTGAACGAGATTTCGGTGGCTATCGACGACGACCCGCGGGCGTGTTATTTCAAGCAGGCGCTGAACGGCAAATATATGCGTATGGCGCTGATTCTGAAGCTGCTGGGGGTGGAAGTATGAATATAGACGCGATTCGCAACGGCATTGTCATCGACCATATCCGCGCCGGAAAGGCGATGGAGATTTATACGCTGCTCAATCTGGAAGCGCTGGATTGCTCGGTGGCCATTATCAAAAACGCGCCCAGCGAATTGATGGGGAAAAAAGATATCATCAAGATTGACCGGGCGCTGGATGTGGACTTGGACGCGCTGGGATATATCGACCCGGATATCACCATCAACGTAATCGTGGACGGCGTGCTGACCCAAAAACGGCACCCGGAATTGCCGGAGACGATTACGAATATCATCAAGTGTAAAAATCCGCGCTGTATCACCACCACGGAACAGGAGCTGCCGCAGGTTTTCAAACTCACCGACCGCGAAAACCGCGTCTACCGCTGCCTGTACTGCGAGGGACAGGCCAAATAACCCCGCTCCGCCTCCGTAACCCCCGTAACCCCGCCGGAGGCATCTGGGAGATTCTTAAGAACCTCAGGTTCTTAAGCGGGTGCGGGCTGGCCCGCCGTAGCCCCGCCGCTCCCATCGCCCTGCCCGTTCCGGCTCAAAAATCCCCCGCGCGCCCGGCCCAAACGCCGCTCGGGTGCACGGGGCGTTCTTTTCTCTCCGTCCATACATAGCTCCCAAAAATCCGGGCGCGCCCACCCACAGCACCCTTGCCGCAGGCAAGCAGCGCCAACAATCGCCCATCCCCCTATGCGCCCGGCACAAATACCGCTCGAATGCCCGGGGCTTTCTCTTCCCTCCGTCCATACACAGCCCCCAAACCCGGGCGCGCCCACCCACAGCGCCCTTGCCCGCAGGCAAGCAGCGTCACTCCCCACCCACGCAGCGCCCCTTGCCGCAGGCAAGCAGCGTCGCTCCCCACCCACGCAGCGCCCTGCTGACAAGCGTCCCGTTCCATGCTATAATAGATTCACCCACATTCCCACGAAAGCGAGGCACATACGTATGAAACTGGGCATCATCCGCTGCACACAAACTGAGGATTGCTGCCCCGGAACCACCGACTTCCGCGTGCTCGTCGCCAACGGGGGCGCATTTCAGGGCGTCTCCGAGCCTATTGAGCTGGTCGGATTCACGAATTGCGGCGGTTGTCCCGGAAAGCGCGCCGTATTGCGCGCGCGGCTGCTGGTGGAACGCGGCGCGGACGCCATCGTTTTTGCCTCCTGCATCGGCCAAGGCACGCCCATCGGCTACCCCTGCCCTTTCTTCCAGAAGATGCTGGAAGCAATCAAAAAAGATCTTCCAGAAAACGTGCGTGTGTTTGAGTACACCCACTAGAAAGGAGTGGACGCATGAAAAACTTCTGGAGCTACATCCAAAACAACCGTTTCGCCGTGGGCTGTACTGGCCAGAGCGTATATGTTTACGACCCGGAGGGCCGGGAGCTGGCCTGTTTCTGCGGCCTCAAATACGCTTACGTGCCGCTGTTCTGCCCGCAAAAGCCCCTGCTCGCCATAAAATCCACCGAGCCATGGTTGGCCTTTTACGACCTGGGCCACCTTACCCTGCTGCAAAAGCTGTGCTTGCGCAAGCCGAACCATCAATCGCAGGATGCAGGCTGCTGCTTTACAAAAGACGGCGAGGCTTTCATCAATCTCGAATACCAGAACGATTTGACATCACATTTGGTGGTCTACGACACGCGGGAATTTGCCGAACAGGCGCGGCTGTTTGCCGGAGAACGGCTGGTACTGGGCTACGTCGAACCGGCGGCAGACGGGGACGGCTGCTTCCTGCTGGGTTACGAGCGCCCTGAAACGATAAACAACATTGAGGACAATTTCTATTTTGTGGCGCGCCTGTCTCCACAGGGTGGTCTTAAGCGGCGGGCGTTGAGCGCGGAGCGCTATTTTGAACTTAGCAGGCTCAAAGCCTGGGAGCTTTCCGGGTTCACCGCGAAAAAGGCGCAGTGGACGTTTGTGCCGCCGGAGGAGCCTTCCCCCGAGCCGAAAGCCGTGCCGTTGGAGAGCGTTTTTGCGGCGGCGGGCGGCGATTGACGCTGCTTGCCTGCGGCAAGGGCGCTGCGGGGATGGGGAGCGGCGCTGCCTTGCCCCGCGGGGCAAGGGCGCTGTGGAGAGGCGCGCCCGAGTTTGAGGGCGGCCATGTGCAGGTAGAGGGAAAAGAACGCCCGCACACCCAAGCGGCGCTGCGCCGGGCGCGCGGGAACGGGCCGTGCACCGTTTGCCGGAAAAGACACGCGGCATATGCGGGGGAAATCCTTCCGAGCCAGGCAGGCAGGGAGATGGCAGCGGCGGGGCTACGGCGGGCCAGCCCGCACCCACTTAAGAACCTCAGGTTCTTAAGAATCTCCCAGATGCCTCCGGTGGGGTTACGGGGGTGTGCGGACGGTTTAAGAAATCTTCAGGAATCTATATAGCCGATTTTCAGGACTATGCGCGACAATACGAAAGGAATCGCCATGAGCGCCACCATTCTTATTGTGGATGACGACGCGGAAATCCGCGAGCTTCTCGAACTTCTCCTCAGCGGCGAAGGGTACGCCGTCCGGCAGGCCGAAAACGGCGAGGCCGCGCTTGCCATGCTCGACGCAGGCATCGACCTGGTCATCCTCGACGTCATGATGCCCGGCCTTTCCGGGTACAAAACCTGCGCCTGCATCCGCGAGACCTCCAACGTGCCCATCCTCTTTCTCACCGCCCGGGGCATGGACACAGACCTCACCCTCGGCTTCTCCGCCGGCGGCGACGACTATCTTTCCAAGCCCTTCTCCAATGCCGAGCTGCTCTCGCGCGTAAAGGCGCTCTTGCGCCGCTACCACGTCTACGGCGGCAAAGCGGAAACCCGCGAGGATGGCTTCTTCTCCGCCCACGGCCTGCGCGTAAACCGCCGCTTCAACGAGGTTTTCAAAAACGGCCGCGAACTCGCCCTCACCGAGCTGGAGTACCAGATGCTCCGCCTGATGTTCGAGTACCGCGGCAAGATCTTCTCCGCCGAAAACCTCTATGAAAGCGTCTGGGGCGAGCCGTATTTCTCCGTGAGCGCCAATACCGTCATGGTGCATATCCGCAAGTTGCGCGCCAAGATTGAGGATGACCCGCAAAACCCGCAGATCGTCAAAACCGTATGGGGAAAGGGGTATCGCGTTGAATAACGCCCGGAGTGAAAAACAGCCCAAGATCGCCCTGCGTCACTCGCGCATTGGTCTGCGCGTATTGCTTGTGATGCTCGTGGCCATGGTGCTGGGCGTCCTTGTCTATGTGGGTGTCACCCGCCTGGGCGCGTGGGCGCAAAACAGCATTGTCTACGAGCGGCTCTTCAGCGAGGATTACAAGCAGCGCATGCTGCACGATTTGCAGAATTATGTGTCCGACAACGATATAAGCTCCTCGGATTACATGCAGATCAGCGTCTGGCTGACCAATAACGTCGGCATCGGCTTCTTTTACAATGAGGACGCGCCTGAGGAGGGCGATTATACCATCACTTTTTCCGACCGTACCGTGTCGGTCGTCCCCTACGTCACCTCCAACGCCTACGACCAGGAGATTGCCCTGGCAGCGGCGGTGTTGGCGTTAGCGGCTGTACTGCTCATCATTGCCCCCTACGCGCGGCGCATCTCCTCGGATATCACGCATCTTTCCGAAGATATGGCCGTCATCGCCGGGGGAGACCTTTCCCACGAAATCAAGCTCAAGGGCAAGACGGAACTTGCCGAATTGGCGCAGAGCTTCGACCAGATGCGCCAAGCCATCGCCGCCCGCATGGAGCGGGAAAGCGACGCTGTGCGCGCCAATCAGGAATTAATCGCAGCGCTTTCGCACGACCTGCGCACGCCGCTGACCAAGCAATCCAGCTATCTGGAACTGGCTCTGAGCGACCGCTTCCGCGGTGACGAGGCCGGCATGCGCGCCTGCGTTGAAAAAGCGAACAAGGCTACCCGTGAATTGAGGGAACGCATTGAGGAACTGTTTTCTTATTTCTTGGTGTTCTCCGGCGAAACGGCGGAGGCTCCCGTCCTGGAAGACATGGATGGTACGCAGGTGCTCACTCACCTTCTGGGCGAACAAGCGGAGTTTCTACGCCTGCGTGGATTCAAGGCCGAAACGCAGAGCGTACCTGAAGGGTTGCGCCTACGCGCCTATCTGCCCGCCCTTTCGCGCATATTTGACAACATGACTTCCAATATACTGCGTTATGCCGACCCGGAACGCAGCGTGCGCACCTATGTAGTTGTCAACGGCTCCCGGGCCTTTGTCCACTTCGACAACAGCATACGCGCCGATGCGGACAAACGCGAAGGCACCAATATCGGCTGCCGCTCTGCCGCGCGCCAGGCCGAATTGATGGGCGGCAGCCTGCGCACAGAACGCACTGGCAACCACTATTACGCCATCCTTGAGCTGCCATTCCCGGATGAGGCGGGCGCAAATTCATAGTCCATTTTGAGGGCTGTGCAGTTCCACCGGCGTCATCCGACGCTTTTAAGAACTTTTCAGATTTTCGGCAGGCGCATTTTCAGATTTTTCCGCTATGATAGTGGCAAAGATTGGAGGTGTCTGTATGTCGGACGTTCAAAATATTGCGGTATATGCTTCGGCCAGGGCGCAGCGCGCAAAAGAAGCGCGGAAAAATGCTATCGTTCAAACAGCAGCGGGCGCAATTTTGTTGGCGGTGGGCTATTTCACAGCCACATCCGGGTATGGCGAGATCGTGGGGCCGGCACATCCTGTGTGCGCGGCAGTGGTGCTCGCTGGGGGGCTGTTTTTGTGCGTGCAGGCCATGTTTGTCGTGTTCCGCGCCTTGCTCGCACAGTATGAACACTTCGCCATGTCTGCGGAGGAGGCCGCCTTTTCGCTGTATGAATTCCGCGTTGCGGCGGCGCTGGTGCTGACCGGCCTGCGGCTATTGCTCCCTTGGCGGGCTGGCCAGGTGATTTGCGATTTGGCGTTGGCCGCTCTGTTGGGCTATTGCGCGGTCACCCGGCTTCTGGCCGTCAACTGGCGCGATGTGCGCGGCGTCATCGGCGGCGTGCTGTCGGCGTTGTGCGCACTGGCGGCGCTTTCCCTGATTGCCGGCGTGTTCGCGGGCTTTTCCTGGTCGTTAAGCGTGGGGCTTGCCGCGGCTGGCTTTGCGCTGGATAGCCTCTACTGTGCGCTGAACGGCACAAATATTTAAATTTACGGTGGGGAAGAATTCAATGCAATCGGCAATTGAGAGAGACGAACGTTTTCGTCCAATTACATTGGTGACAAAGATCCTCTACGCTCTGTTCAGCGCTTGGCTGGTCATCAGCGGCGCGGTGCGCGGCGACATGTACCGGCTGGTCATGGGAATCGGCACGTATTTCCTCTACCCGCTGTTCTGGGCGATATACAAAATATTCCGCTGGAAGCCAGGCTACCAACTCGAATTCTGCGTATATGTTTTTACCTTCCTTGCCTATCCTCTGGGTGGAACGGCAGAATTCTATCAGAAAATCCAGGGGTTCGACAAGGTGGCGCATACGCTTTCCGGCGTTTTCGTGGCTATGCTGGCGCTGACGCTGTTTCTGTATTTGGAGCGAAAGCGGCCGTTGCGGGAACACAGCGTTCCCACAGCGGTGTTGTTCGTCTTTTTTGCCTCCATGGCCGTAGCAGGCCTGTTTGAGTTGTGCGAATGGGCGGCGGCGGCCATCACGGGGCGCGACCTGCAGCATGTATTGGGCACCGGCGTAAACGACACCATGCAGGATATGTTGGTGTGCCTGATTGGAACGCTTCTTTTCTGCCCATTGATCCCACGTTTCTACCGGGGCGGTTACGATCCTCTCACCGGGGCGGTGGCCGGTTTCCTGGGTAAGAATGGTTTGTGCGCGGCAGACAACTGAGCATGCAATGCTCCCCCACCGCCGTGCGGAAAACCGCTTGTAAAGATTTGCGGAAATATTGCTGTGTACTCTTGCATTTACGGCCCGTTTGATGTATAATATCTCTCGTGCCGTAAAGCATGCTGATGTAGCTCAGTCGGTAGAGCGCATCCTTGGTAAGGATGAGGTCACCGGTTCAAATCCGGTCATCAGCTCCAGAAATCCTTCAGAAATGAAGGATTTTTTCTTGGTTTTGGGGCTTGATTTGCAGAAATTCCAGTGTGAAATTGTATTTTTGTTGACCTCTATCCTTCAGGGGCGGTTTTTGTCAGTTTTTTCGTCAGCTTTTTGTGCCCTTCATCCCTTCAAAAGCCCTGTGCCGCAGGCGTTTTCAGCTTTTTCCAAAATCAGTTTCCCCGTCAGGGTTCAACCCGTAGGCCGTGGCGATGGGAAGGGCGGTGTTGGAGCGCTCTTGCCGGCCTTTTACATAATGCTTCAAGGTCATTGCCGCCGTGGTATGTCCTGCCGCCGCCTGTGCCTGCTTGATGTCTTTGGTCGCATCGTATAAGTCAGTCAGGACGGTCGTGCGGAACCGTCTCGGCGCAATGCTTTCCTCAAAGCCTGTGTCTCTCCTTATGCGCTCGCACATCCTTCGCACTTGCGTATAGGAAAGCGGTTCTTCCCCGCCAAGGACAAAATCCTCGGGCCTGCCAACTTCCAAATAGCAAACAATTTGCGGCACAAGGTCGATAACGCGCCTGCTGGCTTCGGTTTTGGTTTCTTTGATAAGGGGCTGGTTCCTGTGGGGATGGGTGACCGCGCGTTCAATGCGAATGGTCATTTCCGCAAAGCGAATGTCCTTCCACTTCAGCCCCAATACTTCTTCCAGCCGCATAGGATGAAGGGCGTGCAAGGCGATATAAGCCCTGTCCTGCGGGTTCAAAACCTGCTCAATTCCCCGAACCAGAAAGCGCATTTGCGCCACGGAATATGGCTCTGTGGGCTTTCTGGCGCGTCCAGTGATGCGTATGCTCCGGGAGCGCAGGGGATTTCTCTGGATAAGGTTGTCATCCAACGCCTGTTCAAAAACCATATTGAGAACGTTTTTTACCTTGATCTTGGTTTCCTTCGCCCCCTCCATGCCGTTGAAAACGCGCTGTACGTCGGCGGGCAAAATATCCTCAATATTCATCCCGGCAAACACAGGATAAATGTGCTTCTTCAACTGGCGTTCATAGGTTGTCGCAGTCACGATTTCCACATTGGGCTTGGAAAATACCTCAAACCATTTTTGCGCATAGGCCTGAAAATCGTGCTTGCGCTGTATGAATTGCGCTTGGCTATCCGTTTCGCCGCGCAGGGCTCGAATGAGGTTTTCGGCATATTCCTGTTC